>Ga0207952_1000192_pt1 | contig 62777 bp, 62 predicted proteins | sample SubbioR12Aug_8Ca_FD_184831 | JGI IMG/M metagenome (GOLD analysis project Ga0207952, IMG submission 184831) | Serpentinite rock and fluid subsurface biosphere microbial communities from McLaughlin Reserve, California, USA - CR12Aug_8Ca (SPAdes) | ecosystem: Environmental > Terrestrial > Deep...
ATAGCTGATTTTCATCATTGAGTCTACTCAAAAGAAAAAACGGACTCACCGATACAGAAAAACTGTTGGAATTATGATCAGTGAGCCGGCAGAATTATGAAAAAATCGAGTTTTCTTTCAGGCACTAAATTAGATAATCGTTACTTCTTCAGCTTGCGGGCCTTTAGGGCCGCGGCCCAGTTTGAATTGTACGTGTTGGCCTTCGTCCAGCGTTTTGTAGTTATTGCTGGTGGACAGGATGTTTCTGAAATGTACGAAAACATCGGGGCCTTGCTTTTGTTCGATAAAGCCAAAGCCTTTGTCTGCGTTAAACCATTTAACGATACCGGTTGTCATTGTAGTAGTAGACATGAAAAGAGTCCTATAAAAGTGTAATTGAGCCTTGTGAAAAGGCGGATATAGCTGGTAAATGTGGAAATTACGAAATGAAAAACAGGACGAATAACTACAGAAGAGACTTCGAATCGGTAAACACTGGTAACACTTAATTTCTAGCTGGAGCCTATTCTAGGCCGATTAAAGCCATTGTCAATTTTATTATGCGGTTTGGAGAAAATAATTCCCGGTGCCGCATAAATGGCGGCCATATTAGCCAAATAATAATTTTATTCTTTTAAGAACATTTTGCGAATGGTGCGAATATTGATACCGATCGCCACGCTTTCGGCAATCAAGGCTGGCCAGGCCTGCCAATACACATCGTTGATTATCCAGGCCAGACTGGACGCCAATAGCGCAATGCGCATGTTACGGTTGTCGAAATAATATAGCGCCAAAGTGGTGTTGATAACGGCGAAGGCCGGCAGCAAGGAAATGTAACCTTGCCAGGATAAATGAGCTAAACCGGAAAAAATCAATATAAATCCGGCAACCGAACCGTGTTTGAAAAGTTTTTGGGGTTGCAGGCCGGATAATACCGTTCTTAAAGCTGTAATGGCCATGCTCAGTCCGGCGGTCCAGGCCCCTAACAGCATATATTGCAGTGCCCATAACAAAGCGCCCATGGCCGACCAGCGGCGAAACTCTCGACCGCTTGGTAAATAATAAGATCGCCATTCGAGCAAAATACCGACAGCGCCGATTAGATAGGCGAGTAAAGTCGGATTTATGGAATCGGCCAATTGGCTTATGTTGGAGATAGATAAATCCAATCAGTTTTTAACGCCTAAAATAGGGGCATTGCTGTTAAAAATAACCCATAACCGTTGCCCGGGTTCTATGCCCATATCGAATACGCTTTGGGGATTGCTCAGTACGGCCAGAGTCCCCCCGCCCCCGACAGTAATACCATCACTTCCGCATTGACCTCGTCTTGTTGTATCCGAAGCACCCGGCAAGGCAGGCGGTTATTGGCCAAAAAAGCGCCGTGGTCCGTATCCGGGGTCAATATAATATCGGAATTATTGATTAACAACAGAGCGTCGGCGCCGACGCGTAGCGCCAGTTCGTTAACCGACGCCAGTGTCGTGGTGACGGCAATCCGCTCGCCGTCTTTTAATTTAACTAATATTTCCGCATTTACCGCGCCAATTTGAATGGCGACTATGCAGCCGAACAATTGATTGCGGGCGCTGGTTTTAACTACCAAGCGCTGTAATAGTAAAATAATATCGGGATCATCCAGCAAGTCTTTGTTGAGTTGGGCAAGGAATTGTTGGTGTTGGATGTGCGGCCGATCAAACAAGTTTAAAAACGCCCGCTCGATGATTCGCCAGGCGCCTTTATAGCTCAAGCCCACTTGTTTGGCGGCTTGATTGATCGAGCCGCTTTGGTCGATGGCTCGCAACAAACCGATCATGCGGCTATCCAGCATGTCGGCCAAGCGTAAGTCGGCTTCGATAAGCCGGGATGGCGGATGGGTATCAGCTTTGCCGGCATGGCTGGTTACAGGGGTTTTTGGGCGGTAAAAATCAAATATTCGGTGAGATTTTCGCTGAATAACCGGTGTTGGGCCAAGCCGACCAAGTAATTGGCGGTTTGTGCCGGGGTACGCAGGCCGAGCCATTGGCTGATTTTTTGCAGCGGTTGCAGGCGTTTGGCCACTTTATACATGTAATAGGCCGAGGGCAGGGTCTGGGCGGTAATGTCGTGGCAATTAATCTCCGCAAAACCCTGTTGCTGCAGCAATTGGCTGAATTCATCGCGGGCGCACAGGTTGGGCACGGCCCAGCCGTTTAAGCAGGTCAGTACGGCTTGCCATTGCCGCGCATTAAACTGGCGTTGCAATAAAAAACCGTCGCAGACCACAACCCGTCCGCCGGGTTTTAAGACTCGCCAGGCTTCGCGTAAAAAATCGCCTTTATTCAATGCATGGCACGAGCTTTCCAGGGCCCACACCACATCGAACGCAGCGTCGGCAAACGGCGTTTGGCAGAAATCCGCCACTTCAAAATGGGCTAATTCGCCTACACCGTGTCTACTTGCGTGTTGGCGGGCGTAGTCGGCTTGTTTGGCGCTGATGGTGATGCCGGTTACCCGATTGCCGTGCTGTTTGGCCATCCAGATACTGCTGCCGCCGATACCGCAACCTGCGTCCAGTACATTTTCGCCTGGTACGACGCAGGCTTTATCGTATAAAACCCGGTTTTTGTTCAATAAAGCCTGATGTTGCCGATACGGGCCGGCTTGGTCCCAGTAGCCGTAATGCAGCGCCAGGTTATCGCTATTGCACCAGGCGAACAGGTAGTCGCGGTAGCATTCGTCGTAATGACGGGTGGCGTCGGCTTTAATCGCTTGGCCGGGTTTGTCGCTATGGTCCGCTTGGGTAAAGTCACGGTAATCCCGGTTGGGCTCTATAGTGTAAATCATGGTTTGCTTGGGTTGGGACGGCAACAGGTTGGCCGCGTTGAGAAAGTAGTCAGCTAAAGTTGTCGGCCATTATAAGGCAGTTCCATGATGTTCTTCATATCGCCGCGCGGGTTTGTAAACAGCGGGTGGCGGATTTTAAGCAACTTGGCGATGTGTCGAATCGGCTGCTGCTTGAGATTTTCAGGATCGATACCGTAGCGGATTTTAAACAGGCTACATTGTCTGCCGGCCGGAAAACCGGCCAGAATTTCCGCTAAACGTTGGTCGATCAACTGCCGGGCCAAAAGCAGTTGCGGATCTGCGTTTTTATCGGCGGATTTGTCTATAGTGCGGGTAGCTGTCGGGTCGGCCGGCGAGGAATGCATGCTTTTTTGGCGCATCGCCTGCAGGCGGCTGCTTTTGCCGCTCGCCAACAGAGTCGTGCTGGTGTGTTCGGGTTTAAATTCACTCATGTTTAGCGGGTTTGGGGTCTGCGTGGGCGGCTTCGTGAACTAAATTGCGTATCACCACGGAGGCGCAAACGCCGCCGAAAGCCGCCGGTAAATAGGAAATGGTGCCGTAGGCTGATTTTTTGTAATTGCTGCCGTCGGTATACATCAACGAATCCTTGTTGACGACTTCCGGCGAAAACACCACTTTGACGCCGCGGCTGATGCCGTGTTTGCGCAGCCGGATACGAATGAATTGGGCAAACGGGCAGTTGTAGGTCTTGGAAATATCCACCACTTTCAGATGGGTCGGATCCAACTTGCCGCCGGCACCCATGGAGCTGATGATTTTCACCTTGCGGGCTTTGGCGGCGCGGATCAGATGGATTTTCGGCGTCAGGCTGTCGATGGCGTCGACGACGTAATCGTAATGCGCGTCGAGCAGTTCGGCGGCGGTGTCCGGCGTGATGAATTCGTGTTTAACGGTCAATTCCAAATCCGGGTTGATGGCCAACAAGCGTTCGCCCATCACGTCGGCTTTGGACTGGCCTACCGTGGTCGCCAAGGCCGGCAATTGCCGGTTACGGTTGCTGTTCTCTACCACGTCGCCATCGACGATGGTCATGCGGCCGATACCGGCCCGGCAAATGAATTCGGCCGCGAACGAACCCACCCCGCCCATGCCGACCACCAGTACATGGGATTTTTGCAGTCGTTCGAGTTTGCTGTCGCCTATCAGGAGTTCGGTGCGGGAAAGCCAGCTTAAGTCAGTCATTGAGAAACACATTTAAAAAATTGGTATGGATTTGTCGGCGCAAATCCGCAGGTTCAATGCCGCGTATTGTAGCCGCTGCCGCATAGATTGTATCGATTGAGGCGTCCGCCGCATCGGTTTCCAAAAACAGCCGCTCGATCGGTATGCTCTGTAAGGCTTGGCCCGCTTGGCTGCCGGTCGGTAATACGGCTTTGCCGAACGATATATGGCAGCCGTGTTTGATGAGTTGCGCCGCCAGGGCGGGTTTACCGGCGAAACCGTGCACGATCCAGTCTTGGCATGGGGCCAGGTTTTTTTTCAACTGCAGCAGTTCGGCAAAGGCGCGTACGCAATGGACGATCAGCGGTTTGCCGATACGTTCGGCCAGTTCGATCTGGCGACCGAATACTTGGATTTGCCGGATCATGGGTGTATCGATGCATTTGTCCAGGCCGCATTCGCCGACAGCTATTAGCCGCGGGTGGTGTCGGTAGGATTCAAGGGTTCGGAATGCGGTATCGATATTCTGCCGATCTATAAACCAGGGATGGATGCCTAAACTGAAATAGGCCGCCGCGGTTATCAAGCTTTCCGGGCTGTCGGAGGTTAAAGCCCGGGGATTGTTGAAAAATTCGTGGGTATCGCGGCTCAAAATCTGCACGTGGCCGGCGTTGCGGTATCGATGGCAATGAATGTCGATCAGGGTTTCAGCGCTTGCAAGCCGGAGGTGTGCCTGGAGCATTTACGCTATTAAGCTAATTGCGCGGGGTGAAGAGAGCACGATTATTTGAGCAGGATCGGCAATGCATGCCGTCAGGCTCCTACCACCAGCAGGATATTATTGCTGACTACCCAGCTATAAAACGCATCGGCACTGAATAAGGTGGCCGTGGCCCAGCAACTGCCGATATTGCGGCGGGCGAAATACAATACGGCGATGAATTCCACGCAAAGCAGTTTGAGGGCAAAAATAGCCAGTCCTAAGCCCATGGTGCCGGCGAAAAAAACTAACACAGGGTTGACTTCGGTTGCGTAATTGAATTTAAGGCCGAAATAGGTGACGATGCCGTCGGCGGTATGCAACAAGGCAAACAGCAAAATCAGCGAGGTATTGATCAGGTATTTAAGTTTCCCGGGATCGATGCCGAGAATTGCGGCATGAGGCGGGCGGTTATAGATGCAAGCGCAACGCAAGGATAACGCCAAGTCGTTGACAAAATGCAATGAAACCAGGCCAAGGTTTTTACGTGAACGGAGTATTTTTGTTTTCATGGCCTTCTCCAGAAACTTGCGGTGTCGGCTTCAACTTATACCAAAACGCCGGTTTTACCTAATATTCATCGCGAATCGGCATGCTCTTTCGCCGGAAAATTGATGTGGGTCAAACTTTTAGCGGAGCTATCTGGTAAGGGGCAGGATCGGTAGCGATACGCATGTCGGCCGGCGCCGGCATCGTCGCGGTCATTGCCGTATGCCGGCTTGAGAAAATTCGGTTTAGGCATGCCCGATTGCGTCTGCCGATACGTCAGGAAAACCGCCGATACTGCCTGGATAGTATTGACTAGTGCAAAATGGCGGCATTCAAATCATTGCACGGTATAATACCGTTTTATTTTCTTTAAACAGAAAAACCATGGCGCAATACATATTTTCGATGAACCGGGTCGGCAAGATTGTGCCGCCCAAAAAATATATTCTTAAAGACATTTCCCTGTCCTTTTTCCCCGGCGCCAAGATCGGCGTGTTGGGTTTGAACGGTTCCGGTAAATCCACGCTGCTGCGCATCATGGCCGGAGTCGATAAGGAAATCGAAGGCGAAGCGATCCCGTTAAAAGGTATCAACATCGGTTATTTGCCGCAGGAACCGCAACTCGATCCGAATAAAACCGTGCGCGGCAATATCGAAGAAGCGGTGCAGCCGATAAAAGACGCGTTGGCGCAATTGGATGCGGTCTATGCCGCCTACGCCGATCCGGACGCGGATTTCGACAAACTGGCCGCCGAACAGGCCAAATTGGAAGATATTATCAATGCTTGCGACGGGCATAACCTGGACCGCACTTTGGAGATTGCCGCCGATGCTTTACGTTTGCCGGAATGGGATGCCGATGTCACCAAATTGTCCGGAGGCGAGAAACGCCGGGTGGCTTTATGCCGCTTGTTGTTGTCCAAACCCGATATGCTGTTGCTGGACGAGCCGACTAACCATTTAGATGCCGAATCGGTGGCCTGGCTGGAACGCTTCCTGCATGATTATGCCGGTACCGTGGTCGCGGTCACCCATGACAGATACTTCCTGGATAACGTGGCCGGCTGGATACTGGAACTGGACCGCGGCATGGGGATTCCTTGGGAAGGCAATTACTCGTCGTGGCTGGAGCAAAAGGAAAAACGCCTGGAACTGGAAGAGAAGCAGGAGTCTTCCCGCCAAAAAGCCATGAAGGCCGAACTGGAGTGGGTGCGTTCCAATCCGAAAGGCCGGCACGCCAAAAGCAAGGCCCGTTTGGCCCGTTTCGAGGAATTGTCGTCGGTTGAAGTGCAAAAACGTAACGAGACGCAGGAAATTTATATTCCGCCCGGACCGCGCCTCGGCGATGTGGCGATCGAAGCCGACGCTATCAGCAAGGGTTTCGGCGAGCGCCTGTTGATCAATAATCTCAGCTTCAAGCTACCGCCGGGCGGTATCGTCGGGATTATCGGCCCGAACGGTGCCGGTAAAACCACCTTGTTCCGCATGATGGCCGGTTTTGAACAGCCCGATTCCGGCGAGATTACCATCGGCCAGACCGTGCAACTGGCTTATGTCGACCAGCTGCGCGACGACATGGATAATAATAAAACCGTTTGGGAGGAAGTTTCCGACGGTTTGGATGTGATCACGGTGGGTAAATACGAAACCCCTTCGCGAGCCTATCTGGGCCGCTTCAATTTTAAGGGTGCGGACCAGCAGAAGCGCATCGGCGAATTATCTGGCGGCGAACGTAACCGGGTGCATCTGGCCAAGCTGTTGAAAAGCGGCGGTAACGTACTGTTGCTTGACGAGCCGACCAACGATCTGGACGTTGAAACCTTGCGGGCTCTGGAGGAGGCTTTGTTGGCTTTCCCCGGCTGCGCGGTGGTTATTTCGCATGACCGCTGGTTTTTGGACAGGATTGCCACGCATATTCTGGCCTTTGAAGGCGACAGTGAAGTGGTGTGGTTCGAAGGCAACTATGCCGACTACGAGGAAGACCGGCACCGCCGTCTGGGAACCGATGCCGATAATCCGCGTCGTATCAAGTACAAAAAAATCAGCTGAACCGGTTGCGGCTTTGTTCCCAATGACCACGGTGCGTGATTGAAGCCTGGGCTTGGTTTTTAAGAATATGCCGAAAGGTTTTATTAAGACAAAGTTAAGCAAAATGGACTTAAAAACCTACCTGCGCTTGAAATATTTTGATGCGCCCCAACTCTGTTTTACAGTGCGGGCATTTACCCCGGTCATAGTGTGTTGAAATCAAAAGGTTTAGCAGGTAATGTATAACCGCGGCCTGAACAATAATAAGGAGAAAGAGGATGTCGAAAGCACAAAACTTGCAGGATAGTTTTTTGAATGCCCTGAGAAAAGAGCATACGCCTGTGTCGATTTTTTTGGTCAACGGTATCAAGCTGCAAGGCCGGGTTGATTCGTTCGATCAATATGTGGTGATGTTAAAAAATACCGTTAACCAGATGGTTTATAAACACGCCATTTCCACCATCGTGCCCAGCAAAAACGTCAATATGCATCGCGATACCGATGCCAGTGATGAAAGCTAAGAGGTTTTTGTTTGTTTGAACGTCCTGATGCGGGTGAGCGGGCAGTTCTCGTTCACCTGAATTTGCAAGTCGGGCAGGAAGATCTCGACGAGCTCAAAGAACTGACCAAATCCGCGGGTGCTCAGCCCATTTATGTAGTGACCGGTAGCCGGCACAGGCCCGACCCGAAATATTTTGTCGGCAAAGGCAAGCTGGACGAAATTAAAGCGGTTGTCGCCGAGCAGCAAGCGGATATTGTGATCGTTAATCATCCATTATCCCCCAGCCAAGAACGTAATCTGGAAAAAGCCCTGGAAGTGAGGGTGGTGGATAGAAACGGCCTGATTTTGGATATTTTTGCCCAGCGCGCCCAAACCTTCGAAGGCAAGTTGCAGGTGGAGCTTGCGCAACTGAAGCATCTGTCTACCCGCTTGATTCGCGGTTGGACCCACTTGGAGCGGCAAAAAGGCGGTATCGGCTTGCGCGGGCCCGGCGAAACCCAGTTGGAAACCGACCGGCGTTTGCTGGCGGTGCGGATAAAGCAAATTCAGCAGCGGCTGGAAAAGGTGCAAAAACAACGGCACCAGGGGCGCAGTAAACGCAAAAAAGCCGAAATTCCCACCGTTTCATTGGTGGGCTATACCAATGCCGGTAAATCCACGTTATTCAATACCCTGACCGGGGCCGATATTTATGCGGCCGACCAGTTGTTTGCCACCTTGGATCCTACTTTGCGGCATTTGGCCATCGGCGATGGCGGCGAGGTGGTGTTGGCCGATACTGTGGGCTTCATTCGCCACTTGCCGCATGAATTGGTGGCCGCGTTTCGCTCCACTCTGCAGGAAGCCAGCGAAGCCGATCTGTTATTGCATGTGATTGATGCCCACGCGGAAGATAGGGACGACACTATCTTTCAGGTCAATCAAGTGTTGGAGGATATAGAGGCCGGCAAAATTCCGCAATTGCGCGTGTTCAACAAGATCGATTTATTGGATGGCGTGTTGCCGCATATCGACTACGACGAGCAGGGTATGCCGGTGAATGTCTGGATCAGCGCGCAATCGGGGGCGGGTTGCGATCTATTGCAGCAGGCCCTGTCCATGTTTTTCGCCGGCAGTAAAACCATCAAAAAGTGCTTCCTGCCGGCTAGTCAGGCGGGGATGAAAGCCAAATGGTTCGGCTTGGTGCGGTTTATCGACGAAACAATCAACGATCATGGCGATTGCGAATTGACTATCGAAATCGATAAAAAAAATCTCGGGCTGCTTAAGGATATCAGGGTCGAGGAAGTGGCTTAGCACCGAGGCTTACAGGGGCGCGGCCCAGTTAGTCGCCCAGTGTTTTTGAAATTACGCTAAAATGTCGCCCTTTGCTTTGCTGGAAAAATAGGGTAGTTTTCAGTCAATGAACAAAGTTTAAAAGTTTACAATCCGATTGGAGTGTTTGGTATGTCTTGGAATGAACCCGGTGGTGATAAAAAAGACCCCTGGAGCGGTCGCAATAATGAAAATAGTCCGCCCGATCTGGACGAAGTCATTCGTTCATTGCAGGACAAGTTAGGGGGCATCTTCGGTGGCCGTTCGGGTGGGGGCGATCCGGAAGGCGCGGCCATCAAGGGCATAGGTTATCTGGCGGCCGGCGCCATGGTTTTATGGGGCTTAAGCGGCCTTTACACGGTTGACGAGGGGACGCGCGGGGTCGTTACCCGTTTCGGCGCTTACGTCGAAACCACCTCTCCGGGTTTGAATTGGCATATGCCGGCGCCTATCGAGCAGGTGCAGGTGATTAACGTCGAACAACAACGCTTCATCGAAGTGGGTTACCGGTCCGGCAGCGGCCAAGCCATGGGGTCGGTACCCAAGGAAGCCATGATGTTGACCAAGGACGAAAATATTGTCGATGTGCGTTTGGCCGTGCAGTACCAGGTCAAGGACGCCAAGGATTACGCCTTCAACGTGTTGGACCCTAATTCGACCTTGAAGCAGGTTACCGAAAGCGTCGAACGCGGCGTGATCGGTGCCAGCAATATGGACTTCGTGTTAACCGAGGGCCGTAGCGAAATCGTCATGGCAATCAAAGCGGAAATCCAGGCCGTTATGGACGCCTATAAAGCCGGTATTTTGGTAACCAGCGTTAACCTGCAGGATGCCCAGCCGCCGGAGCAGGTGCAAGGCGCTTTCGAAGACGCCATCCGTGCCCGCGAAGACAAGCAGCGATTGATCAACGAAGCGGAAGCCTATTCCAACGACGTAGTGCCCAAGGCGCGCGGTGCCGCATCGCGCATCGTTCAGGAGTCGGAAGGTTACAAGGTTAAAGTGATTGCGGAGGCAACGGGCGATGTCAGCCGTTTCTCGCAGTTGATGGTTGAATACAAAAAGGCCCCGGCCGTCACCAAACAGCGGATGTATATCGAAGCGATGGAATCGGTGCTGGGGCGTTCCAACAACGTGTTGGTGGATGTGAAAGGCGGTAATAACATCATGTATCTGCCTTTGGATAAAATGACAAACCGTTCGACCGAGGAAGCAGTCGCGGCACCGGTGAGTCACGAACCGGTTTCAACGTCGTTGCCGCCGGTAAAAGAATTCAAAAGCGATATCCGTGCTTCAAGCCGTGAACGCGATGTGAGGGGGCGTTAAGATGGGTAATAAAATAATCGTTGCCGTTGGCGCACTGCTGGTATTGCTGTCCATGTCGGTGTTTACCGTGACCGAGACCGAGCGGGCCATCAAGTTTCAGTTGGGCGAAATCGTCGCGGTGGACTTTAGACCCGGCATTCATTTCAAGCTGCCGCTGATTAATAATGTCAAAAAGTTCGATGCGCGCATCCTGACCATGGATTCGACACCCGAACGCTTTCTGACCGCGGAAAAGAAGAATGTCATCGTCGACTCGTTCGTCAAATGGCGTATAGCCGATGTTAAAACCTTTTATACCTCGGTGGGCGGCGATGCCAATCAGGCCAATATCCGGCTGGATCAAATCATCAAGGATTCATTCAGAAGCGAATTCAGCAAGCGTGAAATCAAGCAACTGGTTTCCACCGACCGTAGCGCCATTCGCGAAGCCTTGATTACCAATGTGTCGCCGCATGCCTTGAAATTGGGGATCAACATCGTCGATGTACAGGTTAAGCGGATTGACTTGCCGAATGAAGTCAGCAGTTCCGTTTACCAGCGCATGGAAGCCGAACGGGCTCGGGTGGCGCGAGAATTCCGTTCGCAAGGTTCCGAGGCCGCCGAGCGTATCCGGGCGGATGCCGATAAACAACGCGAAATCATTTTGGCGAATGCCTATCGCGATTCCGAAGTCATGCGCGGCGAAGGCGATGCTCAAGCCGCCGATATTTTCGCCAAGGCTTATAGCGAAGACCAAGACTTCTATGCTTTTTACCGCAGCATGATTGCGTATAAACAAAGCCTAGGCAAATCCGGCAATATCATGGTATTGGAACCCGATTCGGATTTCTTCAAGTTCTTTAAGCAGCAAAAATAAGATTTATCATTCGTAATGCAGCAGAAAGCGCTCCGCTCCGTGGGGCGTTTTCTGCGATTGGGGCAAAGAAAATGCAAAAAAAAGACTCCTGGCTGTTACCGGAAGGCATTACCGAAGTGTTGCCGGAGCAGGCCGCGCAGTTGGAAAGCCTGCGCCGCAGCTTGCTCGATACCTTCGATTGTTGGGGCTACCAGTTGGTAATTCCGCCGTTCGTGGATTTTTTGGATTCGCTGTTGACCGGCTCGGGGCACGATCTCGATTTGCAAACCTTCAAACTGACGGATCAATTAAGCGGCGAGATGTTGGGCGTGCGCGCGGACATGACGCCGCAAGTGGCGCGTATCGATGCGCACAATCTCAAGCACGAATGGCCGACCCGGCTTTGTTATGCCGGCACCACCTTGCATACTCTGGGCGATCCCTTGGAAAAAACCCGCAGCCCGATGCAGATCGGCGCGGAGCTTTATGGCCATGCCGGTATCGAAAGCGATTATGAAGTGATCCGGCTGATGTTGGAAATGTTGGCCATCAGCGGTGTACAAAACGTGCATCTGGACATGGGGCACGTCGGTATCTATCGGGCATTGGTGGAACAAACAGGCCTGAACCGGCAGCAAGAAGCCGAGTTGTTCGACGTGCTGCAACGCAAAGCCAGGACCGAGCTTGCCGAACTGGTGGATCAATTTGCCGTTCCGGCGCAGTTCAAAGCGATTTTTAATGCCTTGCCCAAATTGAATGGCGGTAGCGAGGTATTGGCTAAGGCCGGCGAATTGTTGAATATCGGCAATGATGGCATCCGCGCCGCGTTACTGGATCTACAAAACATAGCGCACAAATTGCAGCGGGATTATCCCTCCCTGACCGTCAGTTTCGATTTGGCCGAGCTACGCGGCTATCATTACCACACCGGTATGGTGTTCGCCGCTTTCGTGCCCACCATCGGCAGGGAAATTGCGCGCGGCGGCCGTTACGACAACATCGGCGCCGTGTTCGGCCGGGCCAGACCCGCTACCGGCTTCAGCGCGGACTTGAAGGTGCTGGCGTCCCTGTTCGATAGCGATGCCGCATCGGTTGAGCAAACTGTATTTGCGCCGGCGCCGGACGACGATAGCGATTTGTTGCAAGTCATCCGGGATTTACGCGCGGCGGGCACCCGGGTGATACAACAGTTGCCGGGTCAGCAAGGCTCGGCGGTACAATTGGGTTGTTCCGCCATATTGGAAAAGCATGATCAACAATGGCTTGTTAAACCATTGGGGTAGTCGTTCTAGCGCCCTTTATGCCCTTCAGGGTAGTTGCGGGTAAAAGCATTCATTTAAGATTGGAAAAGCTATGGGAAAAAATGTAGTTGTAATCGGCACGCAATGGGGTGACGAAGGCAAAGGCAAGCTGGTCGATTTATTGACCGAACAGGCTGCTGCCGTGGTGCGTTTCCAGGGCGGCCATAATGCCGGCCACACCTTGGTCATTAACGGCGAAAAAACCGTGTTGCACCTGATTCCGTCGGGTGTGTTGCGGGAAGGCGTGCAATGCATGATCGGCAACGGCGTGGTGCTGTGCCCGGAAGCGTTGCTGAAAGAAATCAATCTTCTGGAAAAGTCCGGCGTCCCGGTCAGTAACCGGTTAAAAATCAGCGAAGCCTGCGCCCTGATTCTGCCGGTGCACGTTGCCATCGACCAAGCGCGGGAAAAAGCTCGCGGCGACAAAGCCATCGGCACCACCGGGCGCGGTATCGGTCCGGCATATGAAGATAAAGTGGCCCGGCGCGGCTTGCGGGCCGGCGATTTGTTGAATTCAGGGGAATTCGCCAAGCGCCTGAAAGAGCTGGTCGAATACCACAACTTCATGCTGGTGAATTATTACCATGCCGAGCCGGTCGATTACGAAACGATTCTGAAAAACACGCTGGAACTGGGCGAATTAATCAAACCCATGTTGACCGATGTGGGCGAAGAATTGCTGGCTTTCCAAAAACAGGGCAACAACATCCTGTTCGAGGGCGCGCAGGGTGCATTGCTGGACATCGATCACGGTACCTATCCCTACGTCACCTCGTCCAATACCACGGCGGGCGGCGCGGCCACCGGCAGCGGCGTCGGCCCCCTGGCAATCGATTACGTGTTGGGCATCACCAAGGCCTATTCCACCCGGGTGGGCAACGGGCCTTTTCCGACCGAGTTGTTCGACGCTTACGGCGAGCATTTGGGCGTGAAAGGGCATGAGTTCGGCGCTACTACAGGCCGGAAAAGACGCTGCGGTTGGTTCGATGCGGTTTCGATGCGTAAGTCGGCATTGTTGAATAGCTTGAGCGGGATTTGTCTGACCAAGCTGGATGTGTTGGATGGCCTGGACAAAATCGGCATCTGCACCGCATACAAGATCAACGGTCAAATCACCGAAACCGCGCCGTTGGGAGCGGATCAATACGCGGCGTGCGAAGCGGTGATAGAAGAACTGCCGGGTTGGTCGGGTACCACGGCCGGCATTACCGGATTCGATCAATTGCCGGAAAATGCCAAGGCTTATATCGCGCGCATCGAGGAATTGGTCGGCGTCAAGGTCACCATTTTGTCCACCGGCCCGGACCGCAACGAAACCATCATGCTCGAAAGCCCGTTCGCTTGAGATTGCAGGTTCGCGGAGGCGCAATGGCTTGCGTCTCCAGCCTGCTGTCCAAATTGACAACCACCAATAACAACAGTACCTTAGCCGGTTTTCTTACAAGTCGTCTTCAATCCTGAATCTCAAGAGTCATTAATGGAAGAATTTCACCGTATCAGCCGCCTCCCGCCTTATGTATTCAACATCGTCAATGAGCTGAAAGCCAAGGCGCGAGCCGAGGGTGAGGACGTTATCGATTTCGGCATGGGCAATCCAGACCAGCCTACACCCAAGCATATCCTCGACAAGATGCTGGAAGTGGCGCAACGCGACGACACCCACCGGTATTCGGTTTCCAAGGGCATACCCCGCTTGCGCAAGGCGATTTGCACCTGGTACAAAAACCGTTTCGATGTCGATCTGGATTACAACAGCGAAGCCATCGTCACCATCGGCTCCAAGGAAGGTTTATCGCATTTGGCGCTGGCGACGCTGGGCCCGGGCGATGTGGTGCTGGTGCCTAATCCGGCTTATCCGATTCACCCGTACGGCGTGGTGATTGCCGGCGCGGATATCCGCCATGTGCCGTTGACGCCGGGTGTGGATTTTTTTGAAGAATTGCAAAAAGGCATCGCCGAATCCTGGCCCAAGCCGAAAATGTTGATTCTGAACTTTCCCGGCAACCCTACCTGCCAATGCGTGGAACTGGATTTCTTCGAAAAAGTGGTGGCGATCTGTAAGGAACACAACATCTGGATCGTCCATGATATCGCTTACGCCGACATCGTCTTCGACGGTTATGTAGCGCCGTCGATCCTGCAGGTGGAAGGCGCCAAGGACATTGCGGTCGAATTTTTCTCGCTGTCCAAAAGTTACAACATGCCGGGCTGGCGGGTGGGCTTCATGTGCGGCAATCCGACGCTGGTGGCCGCTTTGACCCGCATCAAGTCCTATATGGATTACGGCACCTTCACGCCGATACAGGTGGCGGCGATTACCGCGTTGGAAGGCCCGCAGGATTGCGTCAAGGAAATTTGCGACATGTACAAGGCGCGCCGAGACGTGTTGTGCGACGGCCTGAATGCGATGGGCTGGCATGTGGAAAGACCCAAGGCAACCATGTTTGTGTGGGCAAAAATTCCGGAAGCCTATCGGGAAATGGGTTCGATCGAATTTGCAAAGAAACTGATCATCGACGCCAAGGTGGCGGTATCCCCCGGTATCGGTTTCGGCCAGCATGGCGACGACCATATCCGCTTCAGCCTGATCGAAAACGAGCACAGAACCCGGCAAGCCTTGCGCAGTATCCGTAATATGCTCAAGAAAGACAACGTTGTATAATTGCGTGCATTTTTGCTTTAACGCTAGGAGTCGGGTTTGAAGCCGGTAAAAGTAGGTGTTTTGGGATTGGGGACTGTCGGCGGCGGTACCGTTAACGTACTGAAAAGGAATGCCGAGGAAATCGCCCGCCGGGCCGGACGGGAAATCCTGGTCAGCCGGGCCTCGGCGCGGCATCTGACTCAGCAGCGTATTTGCGATACTCAGGGCATGGCGTTGACCGCCGATCCGTTCGAGATCGTCAACGACCCGGACATCGACGTGGTGGTGGAATTGATCGGCGGTTACGATCTGGCCAAACAGCTGGTGCTGACCGCGATTGCCAACGGCAAACACGTGGTGACCGCCAACAAAGCCCTGATCGCCTTGCACGGCAATGAAATTTTCGCCGAAGCCAGCAAGAAAGGCGTCATGGTGATGTTCGAAGCGGCGGTGGCCGGCGGCATTCCCATCATCAAAGCCATTCGCGAAGGCTTGAGCGGCAACCGTATCAAATGGCTGGCCGGCATCATCAACGGTACCGGCAATTTCATCCTCACCGAAATGCGCGATAAAGGCCGCGATTTTGCAGACGTATTGGCCGAAGCGCAGGCTTTGGGTTACGCGGAAGCCGACCCGACTTTCGATGTGGAAGGCATAGACGCCGGCCATAAGCTGACCATACTGGCCTCGATCGCATTCGGTATTCCATTGCAATTCGATAAGGTGTTCACGGAAGGTATTACCCAAATCACCCGCGCCGATGTCGAATATGCCGAAGAACTGGGCTATCGCATCAAACACTTGGGTGTGGCCCGCAATACCGGGCAAGGTATCGAATTACGGGTACACCCCACTTTGATTCCCAAGCGGCGTTTGATCGCCAATGTCGACGGGGTCATGAACGCGGTCTTGGTTTGCGGCGACGCGGTGGGGCCGACTCTATATTACGGCGCCGGCGCCGGCGCGGAGCCGACCGCTTCAGCCGTGGTGGCCGACTTGGTCGATGTGGTGCGGGCCATGACCAGCGATCCGGAAAACCGGGTGCCGCACTTGGCGTTTCAAGCCAATGCCATTGTCGATATGCCGGTATTGTCCGCCGACGACATCAAAACCGCTTATTACCTGCGCCTGACCGCCGAGGACAAACCCGGCGTGCTGGCCGATGTGACCCGCATTCTGGCGGCGCACCAAATCAGCATCGAAGCGCTGATTCAGAAAGAACCCTTGGCGGGCGAGTCGTCGGTGCCGATTATCATGCTGACGCAGCAGACCCTGGAAAAAGAAATGAACGCGGCGATTGCCGAAATCGAGGCCTTGGCAACCGTCACCGGCAAAGTCGCCCGCATTCGCCTGGAAACTTTAGGATAAAACATGGCAACACAACAACGTTATACGGGACTCATCGAACGCTACCGCAGCCGCCTGCCGGTTTCCGCCAGCACCCGCTTGATCAGTCTGTGCGAAGGCAATACGCCGTTGATTCGGTTGGAGAACATTCCGCGCCTGATCGGCAAGGACGTGGACATTTATGTGAAATTCGAAGGCTTGAACCCGACCGGTTCGTTTAAAGACCGCGGCATGACCATGGCCGTCACCAAGGCGGTGGAGGAGGGCAGCCAGGCCATCATTTGCGCTTCGACCGGCAATACCTCGGCGTCGGCCGCCGCCTATGCGGTCAGGGCCGGCATCAAGGCCTTCGTGTTGATTCCGGAAGGTAAAATCGCCTTGGGCAAATTGGCGCAAACCTTGATGTACGGCGCGCAAATCATCCAGATCAACGGCAATTTCGATGCCGGCATGAACATCGTCAAGCAAATCGCCGACCATGCGCCGGTTGCCATCGTCAACTCCATCAATCCGTTTCGTTTGCAAGGGCAGAAAACCGCCGCCTTCGAAATCATAGACGAATTGGGTGGGGCGCCGGATTATCACTGCTTGCCGGTCGGCAATGCCGGCAATATTTCCGCCTATTGGATGGGCTATACCGAATACGCGCAAGACCTGCCGGGTTTGCCGGCCGTTACCGATAGACGTCCCATCATGTGCGGTTACCAAGCCGCTGGTGCGGCGCCGTTCGTGGCCGGTAAAATGATCGATCATCCCGAGACCGTGGCCACCGCCATTCGTATCGGCCATCCGCAATCCTGGGATCTGGCCTGGAAGGCGCAACAGGAATCCGGCGGCTGGTTCGATTCGCAAACCGACCAGCAAATTCTGGCGGCGCAAAAAATGTTGTCGCAATATGAAGGCGTATTCTGCGAACCCGCTTCGGCAGCCTCTCTGGCCGGCGCCCTGCAGGACATTGGCAGTGGAAAAATCCCCGAAGGCAGTCGTATCGTCTGCACCCTGACCGGCAACGGCATCAAGGATCCGGATATCGCCATCAGCCAATGCAAGGATGCCCATCCGGTGACCATAGAAGCGAACCTGGAAGCGGTGAAAAAAGCCATTCTGGACTCGATGTAATCGCCACCATGATTATGCAAAAGCCGGCGTTTGCCGGCTTTTTTATTCGCTGATATGTACCTGCAAGGCGTCAAAAAAATCATAGCGCAGCGGCCGCAAGCGGCCGGAAAGCTCCAGCTCGGGGACATCGATCCGGTATTGCAGCGCATATTCGCCAGCCGGGGGGTTCAACAAGCGGACGAGTTAGAACGCTCTCTGGCCAAATTGCCTTCGCCCTGGTTGTTGAGCGGCATGCAAAACATGGTGGAACAGTTGATTGCCGCGCTTCAACAGCAAAAAGCCCTGACGGTGGTAGCGGATTTCGACGCCGACGGCGCCACCAGTTGCGCGCTGGCCATCAAGGGCTTGGCCTTGCTGGGGATGAAAAATCTGAATTTCGTGGTGCCCAACCGCTTCGAATACGGCTATGGCCTGACGCCGGAAATCGTCGAGCTGGTCAAGCGGCAGCGCCCCGACATCATTCTCACCGTCGATAACGGCATTTCCAGTATCGAAGGCGTCAAGGCCGCCAAGGCCGCCGGCATGCAGGTGCTGATTACCGACCATCATTTGCCCGGCCATGAATTGCCCGCCGCCGACGCCATCGTCAATCCCAATTTGCCGGAAGACAAATTCCCCAGCAGCAATATCGCCGGCGTGGGGGTGATGTTTTATGTGTTGATGGCCTTAAGGATACGCCTGCGGGAATTGCATTGGTTCGAAAAGAACGGACTGGCGGAACCCAATCTGGCGCAATTGCTCGATTACGTGGCGCTAGGTACGGTGGCCGATGTGGTGGCGTTGGATCATGTCAATCGGGTTTTGGTGCATCAAGGCTTGTTACGGATACGCTCGGGACAATGCCAATGCGGCATCAAAGCCCTGGTGGAAATTTCCGGCCGCCAGCTGGCCAATATCCACGCCGCCGATTTGGGCTTCGCCATTGCCCCGCGTTTGAATGCCGCCGGGCGCATGGACGATATGTCGCTGGGTATCCAATGCCTGCTGACAGAAGATGTAGCCTTGGCGAAAGATATTGCCGCGCAGCTTGATGCCCTGAATCAGGATAGGAAAGAAGTCGAAGGGCAGATGAAAAACGAGGCCATGGCCTTGCTGGCGGACATGAAAGCACTGGACGAACAGCACGTGCCGGCCGGCGTGTGTTTATACGATGCCAATTGGCACCAGGGCGTGATCGGTATTCTGGCTTCGCGGATCAAGGACAGGCTGCACAGGCCGGTGATCGCCTTTGCCCCGGCGGAAACCGGCGAATTGAAAGGCTCGGCTCGTTCCATTAATGGCGTGCATATCCGCGATGTGTTGAGCGATATTGCCGCCAGCCATCCGCACTTGTTGAGCAAATTTGGCGGCCATGCCATGGCGGCCGGCTTGACCCTCAAATTGCACGATTATCCGCATTTTGCCTTGTTGTTCGCGGACGCGGTGGCCGCCAGATTGACGCAAGTCGATCTGGAACAAAAAGCCTGGTCCGACGGCCAGCTGGATTCGCAGCATCTGACCCTGGAATTTGCCGAGCAATTGCAGCACGCTGCTATTTGGGGACAGGCGTTTCCAGAGCCGGCCTTCGACGGAGTGTTCGATGTCTATCAATGTCGTGTCGTCGGCAAGCAACATCTGAAATTCGTCTTAAAGCTGCCTTTCAGCAATTTACTGATAGACGCCATCGCTTTTTTTGCCGATAAACCGGAAATTTGGTTGGGTTGCCGCAAGGTTAAGGCCGTTTATAAGCTGGATATCAACGAATATCGCGGCCAGCGCAGCCTGCAATTGCAACTGCATTATCTGGAAAAACTGGAGTAGAGCCTTTATGTTGGAAAAAGCCTTACGCTGGATCGATGCCCATCTACTTATCGTGCTGGTTGCGGTACTGGCGTTGCGGAGCGGATTTTTGTTCGGCAACGGCTTGAATTTGATCGGCGACGAAAGTTATTACTGGGATTGGTCGCGGCGGCCCGACTGGTGTTATTACAGCAAGCCGCCCATGGTAGCCTGGCTGATAGGCGCCGCTACCTGGCTGTTCGGCGACTATACGGCCGTGGTGCGCTTGCCCACGCTGGTGTTGGGGACGGTGTTTCTGGCCTATTTTCATGCTACCGCCAAGGCATTTTACGGTTCCCGCGCCGCCGCCATGGCGTTATTGCTGATGCTGGCCACGCCGATCAATGTGTTGGCCAATTTTTTGATGACCATAGACCCGCCGTTGTATTGCTTTTGGATCATGACTTTGTATTACCTGCGCAGGGCCTTGTTCGATGGCGATGCCAAAGCCTGGCTGTGGGCGGGTTGCGCCAGCGCGGCCGCTTTGTTGAGCAAGCAGGCGGCCATGGCCTTGCCGATCATGTTGCTGGTTTTTTTGGCTTGCGACCCGCGGCGCCGGCACTATGTAAAACGCGAGTATTGGTTGTATCTGCTGCCTATGCTGCTGGCCGCCGTGCCTATTTTGTGGTGGAACCAGCAGCATGACTGGGTCATGTTCGGGCATAGCAAAGGCCATTTCGGTAGTCACGAAGCCACCAGTTTGGCCCGGCATTTTCAGCATGCCCGCGATTTTATGTTGTATCAGTTATTGTTGTTGTCGCCGGTCATCTGCGTCCTGGTGATATGGACCGGTTTACAAGGGGCGTGGGGATTCAAGCGCCTGGATGCCGAGCAACAATTTCTGTGGCTGATGGGGCCGGTGTTGGTGCTCGGGGTTTTGTTATTGAGTTTCCTGCAAAAAGTCCAAGGCAACTGGCCCATGCCGTTTTATATCAGCGGACTGATTTTGCTGGCCGGTCGCTGGGCCGCCGGCGCCTGGAAGAAAACCGTTAAATTTGCGCTCGGTTTCGGCTATTTGCTGGTAGTGATGACGTATATATTGCCGGTATTGCTGCATGCCTTTCATTTGAAAGGCACGGCCCTGGATCCGACCAAACGCTTCGAAAGCTGGCAAGAGCTGGCAACCAATGTGCATTTCGAACGTTTGATCGCCCAGCCCAACTTGGATGACGCTTTTATCGTGGCGTTGGGGCACCGCTATCTGGCCAGCGAATTGGGCTTTTACTTGCCGGACCACCCGCGGGTCTACCGTTATGAAGAGTCGGGCCGGATCATGAGCCAGTACGAAGTGTGGCCCGGTCCCGATCGATATGCGGGCAAAAATGCCTTTATCGTCGGCGAAAGGCCGGCGGAAGCCGTGCCCCAAGCCCTGAAAGACGCCTTCGCCCGCTTTAGTTTCGTGGCGGAAGTGGCCAATCCCAATAATCCCGCTTCGCCTTATTTTATCTATCTGGGCGAAAATTTACTGGCTTGGCCGGATCCGATTAAGCCAACCAACCAGGAATAATATGCCGCATCGGAAAATCAAGCGGGCCAAGCTGGAATTGCTGGTATTGTTGTTGCTGGCGGTCTCCACTACCTTGCTGTTTTGGCTGACCGACCTGGATTACCGGTTGGCCGCGCTTTTTTATTATCCCGGACATGCGCTTGCCGATTGGCCTGTGCAATATTGGCCGCCGATTAAATTTTTGTATGACTACGCTTTTCCGTTTACGGTAATCGCCGGACTATCGGCCTTGACGGTATTTGTAAGCGGCCATTTTCATAGTTTTACCCGGCGGTTTCGCAGGCGGGCGCTGTATGTTTTACTGGTGATCGCCATCGGCCCTGGCTTGGTGGTTAATCTGATAGTCAAAGACCATTGGGGGCGGCCGCGGCCGGTGCATATCCAGCAATTCGGCGGCGAATACACTTACGTGCCGCCCGCCAAATTGGGCTACACGCCGGACAAGTCATTTGTTTGCGGGCATTGTTCGGTGGGATACGCTTTTTTTGTGCTGTATTTTCTATCGCAGAACCATAAAGTCTTCTACTTTACGTTGACGCTGGTGCTGGCCTGGATCATGGGGTTTACCCGCATGACCGCCGGCGGCCATTTCGTCTCGGATATTTTATGGTCGGGTTATTTGGTGTTTCTGGTGGCCTATGCCCTGTACTACGGCTGGTTTGTACGTAAAAGTTTGGGGCACACCAGTTCGGACCGTATCCCATGAGTCCGACTATCTGGGTGGATGCCGACGCTTGTCCCAATCCGGTTAAAACCGTGCTGTTCCGGGCCGCGCAAAAAAGACAGCTCGATACTGTGTTGGTGGCCAACCAATTCATCGGCGCGCCGCCTTCGAAATACATTCGGGCCGTCCGCGTCGGCGGCGGTTTCGATGCGGCGGACGATTATATCGTCCGGCACATGCGGGGCGGCGATCTGGTCGTTACCGGCGATATTCCGCTGGCGGCGCAAGTCATTCAACAGCAGGGTTTTGCCCTTAATCCGCGCGGCGAGTTGTATAGCAAGGACAATATCGGCGAAAAGCTGGCCATGCGGGATTTCATGGCGCAAATGCGCGACAGCGGCATGGTAACGGGCGGAACGGCCGCCATGGCGGCCAGGGACGTGCAGAATTTTGCCAACGCCCTGGACCGTTTTCTGGTCGGCCAGCAAATATAACAGGCTGGGTTTTACGGTTTTGCTTGTTATAATGCCGGCTGTTTTTGGAAAAATTCTGACGAGAGATGTGCATGATTCAAGGTAGTATCGTTGCTTTGGTAACCCCGATGACTGAAGACGGCGCGGTGGACAACGTGAGTCTGAAAAAGTTGGTGGAGTTTCATGTCGAGCAAGGTACGGATGCGCTGGTCGCGGTGGGAACCACCGGCGAATCGGCCACCTTGGACGAAGACGAACACTGCCAGGTCATCAAAACCGTAGTGGATTACGTGGCGGGGCGCATGCCCGTCATCGCCGGCACCGGCGCCAACTGCACCCGGGAAGCGATACGCCTGACCCAACGCGCCAAGCAAGCCGGCGCCGACGCCTGTTTATTGGTAACGCCGTACTACAACAAGCCGACCCAGGAAGGTCTATACCTGCATTACAAAGCCATTGCCGAAGCGGTCGATATTCCGCAAATTCTGTACAACGTGCCGGGCCGCACCGCTTGCGACCTGTTGCCGGAAACCGTGGGCCGCTTGTCCCGCATCGATAATATTGTCGGCGTCAAGGAGGCCACCGGCAAACTGGAACGGGTCAAGCAAATCCGCGAGCTGACCGGCGAGAATTTTGCCCTGTATACCGGCGACGATGCCACCAGCCTGGAGTTTTGCCTGTTGGGGGGCAACGGCAGCATCACGGTGACCGGCAATGTGGCGCCCAGATTATTGCGCGACATGTTGGCCGCCGCTCTGCGGGGCGACCGGGCAACGGCCGAAGCGCTGGACGCTAAATTGACCGGCTTGCACAGCAGCTTGTTTATTCAGTCCAATCCGATTCCGGTGAAATGGGCGGTGGCGGAAATGGGTTTGATGGGTAAAGGCATCCGCCTGCCGCTGACCTGGCTGAGCGACGACTGCATCGCTCCGGTCCGCGCGGCCATGCAGCAGGCCGGCGTTTTATAAATTATGAATAAAAACATGATTCTGCGCGGGATGGCCGGCAGTTTGATCCTGTGCGGGCTTTCCGCCTGCGGCACGATCAAGAGTTGGTTTCCGGATAAAGAAAGGGATTATCAGTTTACTTCCGAAATACCCGAGCTGATCGTGCCGGACGATTTGAAAAACAAAGGCTTGGCCGGCGCGATTGCGCCCGAACCGGCGGTATCGGCCGACGAAGCCGGCACGGTTTCGGATGCCGTGGCATCCAATCCGGAAGCGGAGGCAGTTTCCCTTGCCGCCGCAGCCGGTCCGGAAAACGACGGCTCCGGCGTATCCAAGCCCGAGCCGCCCGTATCCGAAACCGCCGAAATAAATGCCGAACCGCAAGCCGTCCCGGAAAATGCCGAGCCCCAACAGGCGGCGCTTCCCGAGACTCATGCAACCGGCGGCGTCAGCAGTTTGCAAATCGATCAAGCCAAAATGCAGGCCACCCGTATGGTGGGCCGGGCCTTGACCCGGCAAAAAGTTGAAATCGTCGAGCGTAATATCGATAAAGGCTATTTTTACGTTAAATACGACCCGAACGCGGTTGAAGCCCGCGATGAAAGCATCTGGGACGAATTCAATTTTCTGTTCGGCGACGATCCGAGCCAGGAACGGGAATACCGCATCAGTGTGCGGGGGGTAGGCGCGCAAATGAGCGAAGTCACCGTCCGGGACGAGCAAGGCAAGGCGTTGTCGACCTCCGCCGCCAATGCCTTGTTGAAATTGATCACCGAAGGCATCAACCAAGCGGTCGATCAGGATAAGGCCGCCGACGAGCCCGAGCAGCCTGCCGCCGAACCTGTCAGGCAGCCAATCACTGAAAACCCGGCCATACATGACTAGCCAGGGTTGATTCGGATCGGCATTTTTCAGCCTGTTAATCCCCCCCAGTTCTTCCGTAACCCGCTTTACCATTTATTCGAAACCGCCATGTTGACTATTCCCGGAACCGCCGCCCTTTCTTCGTTTCGCATCGAAAAGCTACTCAGCCGGTTGCAAGGCCTGGATGCTTCCATCCAAGCCGTATCGGCCCGTTTCGTGCATTTTGCGCAACTGGAAGGCGCGCTTACCGATACTCAAACCCAAATGCTATCGCGTCTGCTGGATTACGGCGATGTCGCCCAGGAAGCGGCCGCCGCCGAAGATACCCGGGCCGAGACTGTTTTTACGGCGTCATTATGGGTTGTGCCCAGACTGGGCACTATTTCGCCCTGGTCCAGTAAAGCCACGGAAATTGCCGAACGCTGCGGCCTGTCCGCGGTGAAACGCCTCGAACGCGGAATCGAATATACGTTTACCGGCTCCGTTCGACTGAACGCGGACGCCTTGCACATCTTGGCTGCCGTGCTGCACGACCGCATGACCCAGCAAGTCGTGACCGACCTCGCGCGGTTGGATTTATTTGCCGAGCACGATCCTAAGCCCTTGCAAAGCGTCGCCATCATCGAACAAGGCCGCGCCGCGCTGGTCAAGGCCAATACCGAACTGGGGCTGGCTTTGTCGGCGGATGAAATCGATTACCTGACCGACAGTTTTACCCAACTGGGCCGCAACCCGACCGACGTCGAGCTGATGATGTTCGCCCAGGCCAACTCCGAACACTGCCGGCACAAAATTTTTAACGCCAGCTGGACTATCGACGGCGAGGAACAGGCCAAGTCGCTGTTTGCGATGATACGCAACACCCATACCCAACATCCGGAAGGCATTTTGTCCGCCTACAGCGATAACGCCTCGGTGATGGCCGGCCCGGAAGCGCACGTATTTATCCGCGACGCCGGCAGCCATGCCTATGGCTATGTGGAAGAAGCCGCGCATATTTTGATGAAGGTGGAAACTCACAACCATCCGACCGCGATTTCGCCGCATCCGGGCGCCGCCACCGGTTCCGGCGGCGAGATACGCGACGAAGGCGCCACCGGCCGGGGTTCCACCACCAAGGCCGGCCTGACCGGTTTCAGTGTTTCGCATCTGAAAATTCCCGGCTTCGCACAACCGTGGGAGGCCGATAACGGCAAGCCGGAGCGTATCGTTTCCGCGCTGGACATCATGCTGGAAGGGCCGATCGGCGGCGCGGCGTTCAACAACGAATTCGGCAGGCCCAATATCGCCGGTTATTTCCGCAGTTTCGAGCAACCGGCGGACCCGAAGGGCAGCGAAGCTGATTCCGGCGCACTTCACTATTACGGTTATCACAAGCCCATCATGATAGCCGGCGGCATGGGTAATATCCGCCCGATGCTGGTGGATAAACAGCCGATTCCGGCCGGCTCCTTGATCATCATTTTAGGCGGGCCGGCCATGCTGATCGGCTTGGGCGGCGGCGCCGCCTCCTCGCAAACCTCCGGCGAAAGCGCGGCCGAACTGGATTTCGCCTCGGTGCAACGGGAAAACCCGGAAATGGAGCGCCGTTGCCAGGAAGTGATCAACCACTGTAATTCGCTGGGCGACAACACGCCGATCATCTCGATTCACGACATTGGTGCCGGCGGCTTGTCCAATGCGGTGCCGGAAATTATTCACGATTGCAACCGCGGCGGCCGCTTCGAGCTGCGCAAGGTCAACAACGCCGATAAAGGCATGTCGCCGATGCAAATCTGGTGCAACGAAGCCCAGGAGCGCTACGTGGTGGCGATCAAGCCGGAGTCGCTGGAACTGTTCCAATCTTTTTGCGAACGTGAACATTGCCTGTATGCGGTGATAGGCGAGGCAACCGATGCCGAACATCTGACTTTACATGACAGCCGGTTTGGCGATACGCCCGTTGACCTGCCGATGTCGGTGCTGTTCGGCAAGCCGCCGAAAATGCATAAAGACGTGCAGCGATTGCCTAAAAGCTTGCCCGATTTGCAACTGCAATCCGTGCAGCTGGCCGATGCCGTGAAACGCGTGCTGGCATTCCCGGCGGTGGCGGATAAAAGCTTTTTGATTCACATCGGCGACCGCTCGGTGACCGGTTTGGTGGCGCGCGACCAAATGGTCGGCCCCTGGCAAGTCCCCGTGGCGGATGTGGCGGTGACTGCCTCCGGGTTTTATGCGCATACCGGCGAAGCCATGGCGCTGGGCGAACGCACCCCGTTGGCGTTGATCGACGGCCCGGCCTCTGGCCGCATGGCCATAGGCGAGGCCTTGACCAATTTGGCCGCGGCCCGCATCGGTAAACTCGGCGACGTCAAATTATCCGCCAATTGGATGGCCGCCGCCGGCAGCCCCGGCGAAGATGCGGTGCTGTTCGATACCGTCAAGGCCGTCGGTATGGAACTGTGCCCGGCCTTGGGTATCGCCATTCCGGTGGGCAAGGATTCCTTGTCGATGAAAAGCGTCTGGCGCGAAGACGGCTGCGATAAAGTGATGACTTCGCCGGTGTCGTTGATCATTACCGCATTCGCGCCGGTCCGGGACGTCCGCCGCACCCTGACGCCAGAGTTGCGGGATACGGACAGTGTGCTGTTGCTGATCGATCTGGGACAGGGCAAAAACCGCCTCGGCGGCTCGGTATTGGCGCAAGTGTACAACCAGCTCGGCAATCAAGCGCCGGATCTGGACGATCCTAAGCTGTTCAAGGCTTTTTTCGACACCATTCAGACCTTGAATCAGCAAGGCCTGTTGCTGGCGTATCACGACCGATCCGACGGCGGTTTGCTGGCTACGCTAGCCGAAATGCTGTTTGCCGGCCGCAAGGGCGTTGACATTGATCTGTCCGTGTTGAGTGGCGACGTGCTGGCGGCGTTGTTTAATGAAGAATTGGGGGCGGTGATGCAGATCAAAACCCCCGACCTCAACCAAGTCGCCAGAATCCTGGATCAAGCCGGACTGGACGATTGCAGTTTTCAAATCGGCCGCGTGGTATCCGGGCAGCAACTGCAAATCAAACACGGCGAGCAGTTGCTTTACTCGGCCGGACGCGCCGAATTGCAGCAAACCTGGTCGGAAGTCAGTTATCGCATGCAGGCCCTGCGCGACAATCCCGCTTGCGCCCGCCAGCAATTCGAGCGTATCGCCGACGACAACGACCCCGGGTTATCGGCCTCGCTGAGTTTCGATGTCAACGACAATATCGCCGCCCGCTTCCAGCACAGCGTCAGGCCAAAGGTGGCGATTTTGCGCGAACAGGGCGTCAACGGCCATGTGGAAATGGCGGCCGCCTTCGATAGAGCCGGGTTTGCGGCCATCGATGTGCACATGACCGACATCATTGCCGGCCGGGTCGGTCTGGCCGATTTCACCGGCTTGGTCGCCTGCGGCGGTTTTTCCTACGGCGACGTGCTGGGCGCGGGTGGCGGCTGGGCCAAATCGATCCTGTTCAACCCCAAGGCCCGCGACGAGTTTGCCGCCTTCTTCGCCCGCGAGGATACCTTCGGCTTGGGGGTTTGTAACGGTTGTCAGATGATGTCCGGTTTAAAGGACATCATTCCCGGCGCCGAGCACTGGCCGCAATTCAAGCGCAACCTGTCGGAGCAATTCGAGGCCAGGGTGGCGATGGTGAAAGTACAGGCGTCGCCGTCAATTTTCTTCACCGGCATGGCCGGTTCGTTATTGCCGGTGGTGGTGGCTCACGGCGAGGGCCGCGCCGAATTTGGTTCGCAAAATCCGGCGGACGCGAACATTGCCGTCAGTTATGTCGACAACTACGGCAAGGAAACCACCGCTTTTCCGGCCAACCCGAACGGTTCGCCGCTGGGGATTACCGGCCTTACCACCACGGACGGCCGTTTCACCATCATGATGCCGCATCCCGAGCGCTGCTTCCGCGCCGTGCAGAATTCCTGGCATCCGGCGGATTGGCTGGAAGACGGCGCCTGGCTGCGGATGTTTAGAAATGCCCGGGTTTGGGTGGGTTAAACGTTTGCGGATATGTCGGTGGATCACGCACAAGCGTTGCAACTGGCCGCGGCGGGCAGATGGGATGAGGCGCATGAATGGGTGCAATCCCATGCCGATACGCTGTCATGCCTGATTCACGGCTATTTGCATAGAGTGGAAGGCGATTTAAGCAATGCGCGCTATTGGTATAGGCGCGCCGGCCAGAATATGCCGGATAACACCTTGCCGCAGGAGTTACAGCGTCTGCGCGGGTTGCTTGATGCGAGCCAGCCGGAATAGCCGCGCCTGAACTAATTACAGCGCAAGGTAAACGTCACCGGCCCGTCGTTGATCAGCGCCACTTTCATATCGGCGCCGAACTGGCCGAACTGGCTGCCGGGATAAACCAAGCTGGCTTGCTGGCGGAAATAGCCGAACAGTTCGCGGCCTTTTTCCGGCGGAGCGGCCGAGGCAAAGCTGGGGCGGTTGCCTTTTTGGGTGTCCGCCGCCAGCGTGAATTGCGGCACGATCAATAATCCGCCTCGAATCTCGCGCAGACTCAGATTCATCTTGTCGTCGGCATCGGCGAATATGCGGTAATTCAAAATGCGCTCCAGCAGGCGGTCGGCTTGCGGTTTATCGTCGGATTTTTCCACCGCCACCAGCGCCAGAATGCCTGGGCCTATCGCGCCGACATCGACATGGTTTACGGTGACTTTGGCTTGCGCGACGCGTTGGATGATGCTGATCATAATGTTGAGTTGGGGAAACGATTTATCTTTGTTGGTAATGCTGTTTTAGGCTCGGTTTAAGTCAGATAGTCGAAATAATCGCCGCTTTCAATGCGTTGCAGCCGGATAGTGGGTTTGCGGTATAGATAAACCCAGCAGTTTAATTCGCGATTATCCGCCAGCGTCACGGTATTTAGCACTCTTTGGTATTCGTGAGGCGGCGGGAAGCGGGGGGTGCATTCTTCGTAATCATCCAGTATCGGCAAGAGTTTTTCCGGCTGCAACAGTTGGTAGACCTCCCCGGATACCCGGTTCCGGCTCTCGATTGCATCCGGTACGGCGCCGGGATAATTGCGGACTCGATATAGCTTGCCGGGTATTGAGGCGTTGCCGATAAAACGGGTTCGATTCGCTAGGAAAGGATGAATCCGCCCGGCTCTGTTTTTTCGTAAGCTGCCGTAAACAAAAAGATACTGTGCCATCACGGATTTATGCGGTCGGAATATAATTTATCGACAAATTTTTTGAACCCGATTGGGCGAAACAGAAAAATATAGATAAAAACGGCGGCCGAAAATGGAATGGGGCCGAAATCGAGTACCATCATCAACAATAGCAGCAACAGCCATTTCAAGCGCCAGAACAAGCCGGGCTTGGCCATTAGTATTTTATTGCCACAATGTAATAACGGCTTTGCCGGCTGCCTTGGTTAAATACGACTTCATCGTCCAGATGTTTTTTTAACAAAGCCGTTGCCAGCGGCGAATCCAGGCTGATCAAACCGCCGCTGGTATCGATTTCGTCGGCGCCGACTATCCGGTAGGTGATTTCCTCGCCGTCTTCATTTTCCAGGGTGACCCAGGCGCCGAAAAATACCTGGTTTTGCTTGCCGGGCTTTTCCGAAACCACGGTCAACGAGGGTAGGCGTTTTTGCAGATAATGGATGCGGCGGTCGATTTCGCGCAATTCCTTTTTGCGGTAAATGTATTCGGCGTTTTCGGAGCGGTCGCCTTCGGCGGCGGCGGCCGATAATGCGGCGGTGACGTGCTTGCGCCTGTCCCACAGTTGCGCCAGTTCCTGTTCCAGGGTTTTGTAGCCTTCCTGGGTGATATAAGGGGAAGATTTTGGCCGGGGTGGTCTCCAACGTGACATGCGTTTCCGGGATAAGGTTATAATGGCAATTTATTTCAAATTACAAGGCAGTCATGCAAATTACTGATAAAACAGCCGTTTCATTCCATTATACCCTAACCAATCCCAGCGGCGAGCAACTGGACAGTTCGCGTGGTGAAGAGCCGTTGTTATATTTGCATGGCGCCGGCAATATTATTGCAGGATTGGAAGCCGCATTGGCCGGTAAATCGGCGGGCGACACGTTTAGCGTCACCATTCCGCCCGAGGACGGCTACGGCGAATTGGCGCCGGAGATGGTTCAGGTGGTTTCCAAGAAAATGTTCGAAGGCATGGATGTGGAAGTGGGCATGCAGTTTCATGCCGACGTCAGCCACGGCTCCGGCATTATCACCATTACCGAAATCGACGGTGACGATGTGACCATAGACGGCAATCATCCCTTGGCCGGCGAAACCCTGATTTTCGATGTGGAAGTAGTCGATGTCAGACCGGCTACGGACGATGAAATGGCTCACGGGCATATTCACGGTGCGGGCTGCCATCATTAATATTGCATGGGGCGCGGCGAAAACCCGCCCTAAATGTTTTTTCGGCTTTGGGCTTGCTCAATAAAGCCTAAAGCCGGATTATTCCGAATTATTTTTCTACTCACAGGCCAAGCCGAGCGTTTCGCCATCCGTCTTTTTTGAATTATGGAGGTTTGCGTGAACGATCCGAGCACGTTGTTCGAACGCTTAACGGCTGTACTGCCGTTATCGCCAAAAATCCTGTTACTGGCGGTTTTGCTATTAACCGGCGCCAATATGTCGTTTTATACCATTCCCGCGGAATCAGAAGGCATCGTGTTGCGTTTCGGCCGGTACATCGACAAGGTGCCCTCCGGCCTGCATGCCAAATTACCGTTTGGCGTCGATAACGTCATCGAAGTGCCGACCCAGCGCCAGCAAAAACTGGAGTTCGGTTTCGCCACCCCCGGCTACACGAATCCGGACCAAATCGGCAGCGATCCGGCTCTGGAAAAATCCATGGTCACCGGCGATTTGAATTCGGCGTTGGTCGAGTGGATCGTGCAGTACCGGATTACCGACCCGGAGAAATACTTGTTCGATGTGCGCGATCCCGGCATAACCTTGCGGGATATTTCCGAAGCGGTGATGCGGGAAGTGGTGGGCGACCGCACGGTGGACGAAATCATCACCATAGGCCGGCAGGAAATCGAGGATTCGGTGCTGATCCGCACCCGCGAATTGGCCCAGCGCTACCAGTTGGGGGTGACCGTCGACCAAGTGCAGCTGAAAAACGTCAATCCGCCGGTGCCGGTACAGCCGTCGTTTAACGAAGTCAATCGCGCCCAACAGGACAGGGAAAACGTCATCAACATCGCCAACGGCGAATATAACAAGGCCGTGCCCCGGGCGCGCGGCGAGGCCGATCAGAACATTCGCGCCGCCGAGGGTTACCGCTTCAAACGCATCAACGAAGCGGAAGGCGATGCCTATGCCTTTACTCAAGTGCTGGAGCAGTACGTAAAAGCCCCGGACGTGACCCGGGCCCGGATTTATCTGGAAACCCTGGGCGATGTGTTGCCGCAGGCCAGACAGCAAATCATCGTCGATGACAGCGTGCAGCAAATCATGCCCATGCTGCCGATGACATCCAAACTATTGGAGGCCGCGCCATGAGTTTTTCCGGAAAATCCGGCCTGCTGCTGGCCGTGCTGGCCCTTGCCTTGTCTTTGTCCGCCTTTACGGTGAATCAGGCGGAACAGGTGATTATTACCCAATTCGGCCGGCCGATCGGCGACCCCATCACCGAGCCTGGCCTGCATTTCAAGTTGCCGTTCGTGCAGCAGGTCAATAGCTTCGACAAACGCTATCTGGCCTGGGACGGGCCGATGGTGGAAATGTCCACCAAGGACAAAACCTATGTGCAGGTCGATACCTTTGCCCGCTGGCGCATCACCGATCCGATGCGCTACTACCTGCGTTTACGCGACGAACGCAGCGCCCAATCACGCCTGGAAGACATATTGGGCAGCGAAACCCGCACCGCCATTGCTCGCCACGAGCTGATCGAAGTGGTGCGCACCGATAAAGACCGCAAGCCGTTTCTTGATGAAACGCTGGGCGATTTGGCCGGAGAAGGCACGCTGGGAGTATTACGGCCGATCCGGGTCGGTCGGGTCGCCATCGAAAAAAGTATTTTCGAATCGGCGGCGCCCAAGTTGGAAGAATTCGGCATCGAATTACTGGACGTGCGTTTCAAACGCATCAATTATAACCAGCAGGTGCTGGAACGGATTTACCAGCGCATGATCAGCGAGCGTTTGCAGATTGCCCAGCGCTTCCGCTCGGAAGGCGAGGGCGAGGCGGCCCGCATCAACGGCAACAAGGAGCGCGACCTTAACGAAATCCAGTCCACCGCCTACAAGCGGGTGCAGGAAATCCAGGGCGAAGCCGACGCCAAAGCCGGCGAAATTTACGCCAAGGCTTACGGGCAAAGACCGGAAGCGGCCAAGTTCTATAAGTTCATGAAAAGCATGGAAACCTACCGCAAGGTCATCAACAGCGACGCCAGCATCGTATTGTCGACCGATAGCGAGTTGTTCGGCTTGTTGAAGCGGGCGGAAAATGGGGGTCAATGAGTTATGACAAATTAGCCGATGGGCCGTTATGCCGCTTTGAATTGTAGGTATTCAAATCGGGCATGCCTAGGGTTTAATGTGTCAGGCATTGCGGGCGTCACGCCGCACATCTGAACTAAGGTGAAGTTTGTTATTCCTAATAAATCGATCTAATAACCTTTGCCAATTGATGTTTAGTTTATTTTGGAGGTATCGTTATGAACGAATCTGTTACATGGCCGCTTGTCAGTAATTTAATTCGCCGCCGTTCGGTCAATAATACTTTTGGCATGGTAAGAAAACGCGCTGACGGAACGGCAAAGCCACATCAAGGGTGGGATTTTGCGGCCGAGATTGGCACTCCGTTTTACGCCATAAGCGATGGAACTATTCGGTTTATTCGTGATCGTGGCGATTATGGATTACAGCTTTGCCTAGAGTTTAATTTCGAAAATAGCGTTTATTATGCATTTTACGCGCATCTGGAAAAATGTTATTACCAGACCGGAGAAGGCCTTGATATTGCAGTCGAGATGAATACCTTGTTAGGCAAAACAGGTGAGTCTGGCAACGCAAAAGGAATGTCCAAGAATGACCAACATTTACATTTTGAAATCCGAACTGCTCTCGCGCCGCGGCTTGGGTTGCAGGATAGAATCAGCCCGGTAAAAATATTTGGAAAGTGCCCCCTTCAACAGTCAATTTCTGGGTAAATTAAATGTATTTTAATTCTATTAAAAAGTACGAAAAATACATATTCGCCACTTTTGTTTTTTTGATGCAGATAAACGTTGCAATTGCGATCGATCGCATTGAACTAACAAAGGAAAGCGCAAATGATGAAAAACTGAATAATTCATCTTGCGATACCAAGTACCTGCTTAAATCGGGTAGGGTTTTGTTAAACTGTGGAAAATCCGTTTCTCTAAAAACGGAGCCTTTTTATACCGATGAGACTGCATCTGCGATTGTTTCATTGGCCGATGATTCGGTAACAGCGGTAAAGGAATTTTTGCTGGCTGGCGAAAAAATATTTATCGATGACGATAAATTGGAATCACTGGTTTTAATAGATACGGGTGCCGAGCTATGTTTTGGGACTATCGTTGTTGGCATAACCGAAACTGGCGGTGTTTATAACTGGGGAACTTTGGATGAGGTTGTGGACCAGGATGGCGATATTCATTGTATTTCCGATAAGGTCTCGGTTAAGGCTGAAAATAACTCGTTGGAAATTATCATCTCAGCCCCATTTTTTATGCCTGATAAGGATGGGAGTTATATCAAAATCGATACTGATCGAAAATATTATTTTATAAAGAATGGAAAATTTTGCAAAAAGAAAAAACAGTATAAGTCATGTCGTTAAATTTTAAACAGGGCTTGAGTTTTAGTTTAAATAATAAAAATCAAATCAATATTCACTCATTCGAAAAATCAGGGTGGATGATTTTTATTTTCAATGGATTTTTTGAGTCATATCAGGTTGACTTAACCTGATTTATATCTCTTTAATCATGCTTCTGCGACTGTTTTTCCCAATCTATTGGTTATCATTGACATGCCCCTATTTTCCTACAAGGTAGTTAACAACCAAGGCCTGACCGAAGAAGGCGTGCGGGATGCCAAGGACGAGCCAACGCTATTGCTGGAGTTGCAAAACCAGGGTTTGATTCCCATCCGCATCGAACCGGCCAAGGACAAAACCTTTCTCGGCATTCGGCTCAAGTCGGCCGCCGTGCGCTTGTCCAATAAAGAAATCGGTATGTTGACCGGCGAGCTGGCGACCTTGCTGGAATCCGGCCTGCCGCTGGACCGTTCGTTGACGATTTTGTTGCAGTTGACCGAAGACAATCCCAAATTGAATAAACTGGTGGCCAATGTGCTGGAGAATGTCAAGGCCGGCAAGGCGTTGGCCGATGCGCTGGAAAGCCAGAGCGGGGTGTTTTCCAAGTTTTATCTGAACATGATCCGGGCCGGCGAAATGGGCGGCAATCTGGGCGGGGTGTTACAGAGGCTGGGCGATTACATGGAGCGTAGCCAGGAGCTGAAAGACACTGTCAGCACGGCGCTGATTTATCCGGCGATTTTGCTGGTGATGTCGTTGGCGTCCTTGTTTGTGATGCTGACTTTCGTGGTGCCGCAGTTCAAGGAAATGTTCGATAGCGCCGGACAATCCCTGCCGGTTCCCACCCAGATCGTGGTGGGCTTGGCGGAGTTTTTGCAAAGCTACTGGTGGCTGTTGCTGCTGTCGGTGTTGGGCGCGGTGCAGTTCATGAAGTCGCAGTTGCGTAATCCCGCCAGCAAAAAAGACTGGGACCGGCGTTTTTTGCGCGCGCCTTTGTTCGGCGAGATTGTCATCAACATGGAAACCGCCAATTTCAGCCGCACCTTCGGCACTTTGTTGGGCAATGGGGTGTCCATCCTAAAGTCGCTGGGTATCGTGCGGGAAACCGTCACCAACACCGTGCTGGAAGAATTGCTGGCGGATGCGGAAGAACAGTTAAAACAAGGCCGTACCATGTCGGAGGCTCTGGCCAAACAAAACCTGTTTCCCAAGCTGGCGGTGCAAATGATTAAAATGGGCGAGGAAACCGGTAAGTTGGAAGAAATGCTGCTGCGTATCGCGGTCATTTACGACAAGCAGCTGAAAACCACCATCCAGCGCATGCTGGCCTTACTGGAGCCGGCCTTGATAATTTCCTTGGGGTTAATGATAGCCGGTATCATTGTCTCCATTTTATTAGCTATTTTGAGTGTCAACGATCTTGCTGTTTAAAGGAGGAGCAATCATGCAACACACATATCGCCGCCAAAGCGGTTTTACTTTGCTGGAACTGCTGGTGGTATTAGGGATTATCGCCTTGCTGGCCGGTATTGTCGGCCCGCAGGTTATGAAGCACATGGGGGCGTCCAAAACCAAGGCGGCCAAAGTGCAGATAGAAGATCTGGCGGCGGCGCTGGATATGTACAAATTGGATGAGGGGCGTTACCCCAGCCAGCAACAAGGCCTGACGGCCTTGATCGAAAAGCCCAACGACGCCCGGCGCTGGAACGGCCCGTATTTGCGTAAGGAAAAGGTTCCGCAGGACCCCTGGATGAACGAATATCATTACGTGTTCCCCGGCCAACACGGCAGCTTCGATTTATTCAGCTACGGCGCCGACGAAAAAGAAGGCGGCGACGGCGAAGACCAGGATATCAATAGCTGGGAATAAGCCGCCGTGCCGATTGCCGTAACATCCGCGCGGGGCTTTACCCTGCTGGAGCTGATCATCGTTTTGCTGATCAGCGTGCTGGGCTTTGCGGTAGTCGGCGGCAATATTTCTTCCGGTAATCAAAGCACCCGTATACAGGCGGCGGCGCGGGATATTGCGTCAGCCTTGCGTTACGCGCATGGCCAGGCCTTGATGTCCCGGCAGCCGGTCGGCGTTACCGTCAATCTGGACGACAACAGTTATTCGATCGGCAATCGCGGCAAAATTTACCGCCTGGATCGCGAAATCGCGATTTCCGTTACCGTCGCCGAAGAAGAGTTTGGCGAGGGGCAGCAGGCCGGCATCCGTTTTTTCGGCGACGGCTCGTCGACAGGCGGCCGAATTACGCTTGAATGGGGCAAGCAATTGCGGCGTATCGATGTGAATTGGATTACCGGCGCGGTGGAAATACATGATACGGCGGCATAAGGGCTTTTCCCTGCTGGAGATCTTGGTGGCGTTCGCCATCATGGCCGTGGCGTTGACCATTGTGTTGCGCATATTCGGTGCCGGCGTTAATACGGCGGTCATTTCCGAAGAATACAATCTGGCCGTACAGATCGCCGAATCGATACTGGCGCGCACCGGGGTGGAAACGCCTTTGCAAGCGGGGGAAAGCGCCGGAACCGAGGCGGATAAATACGCTTGGCTGGTCAGAATAACCCCGGTGGCCGAGCCGCCCGCGGCCGGACGCCGGTTCCAATCCCGGCAGGACCAATCTCCCGCCCAGCCCAGCCGGAAATTGATGAAAGTGAGCGTGCGGGTAAGTTGGGGCGACGCTGCCGAAAGACAACGCAGCGTGCAATTGGATAGCCTAAGAATGATACAGGAACCAGTCCTGTGAAACCGTTTCGACGGAACGGTTTTACCTTGATCGAAGTGTTGATTGCCATGACGCTGTTGGGCGTGATGGTGGTTTTGCTGTTCAGCAGTCTGCGGATTGCCGCGCAAAGCTGGAACGCCGGCGAAAACAAGATGGCCGCCGTGAACCAAAAGGCTGTGGTGTACCGGTTTTTCAAGCGCCATCTAATGGCGGTTCGGCCTTTGCCGGCGTTAAATCCCGAGCCCGAGTCCAGCCCGGAAAGTACGCAGGTTTTTCAAGGTCTTGCACAAAGTTTAAGGTTTGTCGCCGGTTTGCCTGCCAGTTCCGCGCGTAAAGGGTTGCAGGTATTCGATATTGCCCTGGCCCCCGATAACAGCTCGATATTATGGGTAACTTTAACGCCTTACCGATTGGCCGAGCCCGAGCGGGAGCCGGTTAAACCTGAGGTGTTGCTGGAGAACATTGCCGGTTTGAAATTCGCTTATTTCGGCAGGATCGAAGAATTCGCGGAACCGCGGTGGCAGGAGGAATGGGTGGCCGCCGAGCGCTTGCCCAGTTTGATCAAAGTATCTATTGCCTTAAAGGACGGCAGTTACTGGCCGGAGATGGTTTTTCCGCTGAAAATCAGCCGGGCGGCCAATACGCCGAACGTGGCCGACGACGGCCGGATTGATGAAGATAGCGATGAACGCTAAATTACCGCCGCTGTCGAGTAGCCGACAGCATGGCTTGGCGTTGGTCATCGTGATCTGGATATTGACCTTGCTGACTCTGATGGCGGGTAGCTTCGCTATCAGCATGCGCCGCGAAAGCAGCGTCAGTTCCGCCATTACTGCGAATGCCGAAGCCCTGGCCTTGGCGGAAAGCGGTGTCCATTTGGCGGAATTTAATTTGAGTCAGGCCGATCCCGAGCAACGTTGGCTGGCCAATGGCACGATTTATGAAATAATCGGCCAGGAAAGCCGCATGCGGATACGTATTTTTTCCGAAGCCGGCAAAGTCGATATCAACATGTCCGGCGAAGACCAACTGGCGGCGGTTTTAAAGTCAGTGTTGCCGGACGACTGGGAACGCCAGCATTTGTTGAATGCTATCTTGGATTGGCGGGATGCCGACGACGACACCCGCACCCAAGGCGCCGAAAAACGCCAATATAGACTAGCCGGTTTGTCTTATGGGCCCAGTAATGCCGCTTTTCAAAGCTTGGAGGAATTGCAGTCGGTTTTAGGTATGAATGAAGCCATATATAATGCCATTCAGCCCTACCTTACCGTTTATTCGTCCACTGCCGAGGTTAACCAACGCGACGCTTCGCCCGAATTGCTGAATATTCTGGCGGCGGACCTGAAAGACCGCCATATTCAGGATGCCGCGCTGCAAAAAAATTTAAACGGCGCGGATAGCGCCGATAACGCGCCAGCCGATTTGGAGCAGGCATTTACCGGCGAAAATCAAACCTATACTATTATTGTTGAAGTGGAAATGCAGCAAGGGGCCTCGGCGGGTCTGGAGGCGGTGGTGCAATCGCAAGCCGGCGACGGCACAACCTCTTTCGATACGCTGGACTGGAAACAACATTTACAAACTTCGTCGTTATTTAACACTGCAATGGAATATTCTGTAATTACGATTCAAGATGAATTTAGATACGACGATCGATTTTGATTTAAAAAGATTTTTTCGATGGTGGGGCGGCGAGCTGGCGTTTTTGGTGCCGAAAAGCCTGTTGCAACACTTGCGCGAACGGCATGGCAGCGTGATTTTTACCCCATCGGCACAGGGGTTTGAAGTGGCTTTGCTGGATGACGACGAACGAATCGTCGCTCGGCGTAGCGTCGATGTAAACCAGCCGGACGGTTTCAAGCAGCTTAAAGGTCAATATCCGGCCATGGAAAAAGCTGATTTTGTGTTGCGGTTGTCCGCCGATCAGGCCTTGCATAAACTGCTTTATTTGCCCGCGGCCGCGCAAGAAAATTTGCGGCAAGTGGTGGGTTTTGAATTGGACAGGTATACGCCTTTTAATGCCGAACAAGTCTATTTCTCACTGATCCCCTTAGGCAGCACGGAGCATGCGCAACTGCGGATACTCTTGATTGCGGCACCCAAACCGCGTCTTGACGAACAATTAGCCAATCTGACGATGCTGGGCGTGCAGCCGCATAAAGTGGATTACGCGCCGGCGGCGGCCGATTTTCCGCAAACCCGCAACGCCTATAATTTATTGCCGGACCGTTTTAGGCGCAACGGCGGCAAACTGGGGCAATCCCTGCAATGGCTGGCCGGCGCGGCATTGATGTTGCTGCTGTTGGCCGCGATGGTCTTGCCGGTCTGGTTGGAAGGACAGGCGGTCGAGAGCCTGCAAACCCGCATCAAACAACTGGAAAAACAGAATCGCGCCGTCGACCTGCAGCAAAGCGAAATCGACGCCCTGCGCGCGGAAACCCAAAAGTTGATCGATATCAAGCAGCAGTCGCCGGCGTTATTGGCGGTGTTAAATGAATTGAGCCGCCTGTTGAATGACGAAACCTGGCTGACGCATTTACATTTTTCCGACAATCGCATGCAGATACAAGGCCAATCGCCCGCCGCCTCGGCTTTAATCGGCACCCTGGAAGGTTCCGAATTTTTCAGCGACGTCAGTTTCGTTTCGCCGTTGACGCAGGATAAAACCAGCGGACGCGAGCGCTTTCAGATCAGCATGACGGTCAACACGCCGGTAAGCATATTGCAAACCGATAGCGCGGATGCGGCGGATGCCGAAAGTCCGGATGGGGGGGCGGAGCCGATATCCGAGCCCGAACCGGAAAATACCGGGGAGCAGGGCGATGAATGAATTGCGTTGGCAGCGTTGGCTGGCTGTCGGCTTATTCCTATTGGTCGTGTCGGCCGTAGTGTTTGCCGTGTTGCTGCCGTTAATCGGCACCGGCTTGGCGTATCACGAAGAAAAAAACGATTTATTGTTCCGCTTGCAACGCCAACAAACCATAGCCGGCCGCGAAACCCAGGTGGCGGCGGCATTGGACGACATCAAGCAGCAATTTTCCGAACAAGGCTATTTCAGTACCAGCACCACCGAAGCCTTGGCCTCCGCCGAACTGCAAAATATCGTTAAAACCGCCGTGGCCGATGCCGGCGGCCAATTAACCAGTACCCAAGGTTTACCTGGCAAGGAAACGGACGGTTTTTTTCGGGTGGCCGTGAAAGTGCGCATGACGGGCAGCATGGAAGCGTTAGTCGGTGTATTGCAGAGTATCGAAACCGCCGTGCCGGTTTTGATCGTCGATCAACTGGACATCAACCCGGTGCGCGGCGCGCGCAACCGCAAAACCAATAAAGTCGAGCCTAGCGATCAGCTCAATGTCAGCTTTCAGGTGGTGAGTTTTTTACGGAGCCCCAACCCATGAATAGCCGGGTTTTCAAATGGCAATTAATCGCTTCCGCCGGCTTAAGCGTAATTTTGCTGGCCGAGTGGATCACGGGCGAAACTCAGCGCGGCCGGTTACAGGCTATCCTGGATAAAACCATCCAAAGCGAATACCAATCCGAACCGATGCCGGTCTTGCATCAGTCCAGGGCATTCAACGGCGGTATGAATGAGATCATCGAACGGCCCTTGTTCATCGAGGGGCGCAAACCCTTGCCCGAACAAGTGGTGGAAGGGCCGGATACCGCCGACAACGGCCAGTTGGATGACTGGTTGTTGATTGGCATTTACAATAAGGATAAGCGGAAGATGGCTTTGTTTCGCAAGCAAAACGAGGCCAAAACCTTTTTAAAACTCAACGAAAACCAAATGATAACCGGCTGGCAGCTTAAACAGATTCAGGACGACCGGGTGGTTTTGCAGCAAGGCGGGCAGCAAAAATCCATTGTGCTCAGAAAGCCGCGACTGCAGGTTCCGCTGGCGGCCTCGCCGAACAGACCCGTCATTCCAGCCAAACCCAGGGCTCCGGTAGCGCCGATTACTAATAATTCTCCAGAGAATAACACCAATGACAGTGAAAACCAGTAAAGCGCCGCGCATTTTGGCGCTGGCCTTGTCGATGACGGGCTGTGAATTTATCGGCCCGCAACTGCATGAAAAAATGCCGCTGCCGCAAGCGGCGCCGATCCGGGACGAACAATTCGCCGTGGCCGCGAGCGACGACGGCAGTTCCAAAACCGCCAAGGTGGAAATTTTTCCCAACACCGAGTCTAGTATCACGGCCGGCCGCGGCGGTTCCGCGGCGCCTAAAAGTTCGGGTAAGGGCGAATACAGTTTGAATTTCGACGATGCCGACTTGGGCGAAGTGGCCAAGGTGATCCTGAGCGACATTTTGGGTAAAAATTACACCCTCAGTCCGCAAGTCACCGGCAAAGTCACCTTGCAAACCACCCAACCCTTGACCAAGGAGGATTTGATTCCCACCCTGGAAATGCTGTTAAACGTCAATAATGCCGCCTTGGTGGTCGAGTCCGGCATGTATTTGATCAAGCCTTCCAACGAGGCCATGTATAGCAGTTCCTTTAAATCCTTGGGCACCTCCAGCTTACCGTCCGGTTACCAAACCCGCGTGATCCCGGTGCACAACGTGGCCGCCGGCGAAATCGCCGACATTTTAAAGCCGCTGCTGCCGGAAAAATCGCAGTTGTATGCCGACCCGAACCGCAATATTTTGCTGGTGTCCGGTTCGGCCGGCGAATTGAACCGGATTTTGGATGTGGTGCGTACCTTCGATACCGATGTTCTGAGGGGGCGCTCGTTTGCCTTGTTTACCCCAGCCCATGTCGATGCCGGCAAAATTATCGAGGAACTGCAGCAGGTTTTCGGCCGTAAATCCGGCGCCGCCGGCGGCGAAAAGGCAGAGGAAAACAGTTTCTTCAGATTTATCGAAATCGAACGCATGAACGCAGTCCTGGCCATCACCCACAATGCCAAGTATCTCCAGGATATCGAAAGCTGGGTGTTTCGGCTGGACAAGACCAATCCCGAGGCCAGCGGCGGCGTCAATGTCTACCGGGCCCAGCATGTCAGTGCCGTGGATTTGGCCAACACCTTGAGCAACATTTTCGGCACCGGCACCTCGAGAACGGGGCGTTCGGCATCGATAGCGTCCGGGCGCAGATCGACATCGGCCAGTAATAAATCGTCCGGCGGTATAGGCGGCAGCGGTTCAACCGGCGGTTCAAGCAGTTCCAGTAGCGCTTCCGGCTCCAGCGCGGGTTCGAGCGGCGGCATTATGGATAAGTCGCTGAGCGATAGAAATCAGGGGGGAAGCATTGGCTCAAACTCGATAACCGGCAACTCATTCGGTAGCGGCGGCATTAACAATAACTCCGAAATGGCCAAAGTCCGAATTATTCCCGATGAAGGCAATAATGCCCTGATCATCGTGGCCAACTCGGAGGAATACGCCAAAATCCAGCGTATCCTTAAACAGTTGGACGTGTTGCCGTTACAGGTGTTGATCGATGCCACCATTGTGGAAGTGAGTTTAAAAGACGATTTGCGCTACGGCATACAGTGGTTCTTCAGTCACAACAACGGCGGAACGAATGAGATTTCTGGCGGAGACGGGGGCATTAGCTTAGGAGATATTGGTAAAGGTATTGCAACGGGTGGTTTTTCATACGCCTTTGCTAGCGGTTCAGGGGATATAAAAGCGTTGTTGAGTGCAAATGCCATTAATAACAATATCAATGTGATTTCATCGCCGTCGCTTATGGTCTTGAACAATCAGGAAGCGTCGATCAAGGTCGGCGATTCAGTGCCTGTGCGAACGTCGGAATCAACCAACACCAACTCTTCGGTCAATCCAATCCAAACCAGTTCCATTCAAATGGTGGACACAGGTATCAATTTATCGATTCGGCCAAGAGTTAATGCGGGGGGCTTGGTATTAATGGATATTCTGCAAACGAGCAATAAAGCGGTTAAGACGACAACAGATAACGGTACCAGCAACATTGACTCGCCAACTATTCAAAAAAGGGAGATCGAAAGCAGTGTGGCTGTCCAAAGCGGCGAAACTATCGTTTTGGGTGGTTTGATACAGGATGACAATACTAACAATAAAAATGGCGTCCCTGTTTTGCATGAAATCCCATTTATCGGCCCGTTGTTTGGCGGAACCAATCGCATTAAAGATAAAAAAGAGCTTGTGGTGCTGATAACGCCCCGCGTCGTCAACAGTCGCCAGGATGCGCAACTCATCACCGACGAATTCCGCCGTAAGCTGTCTTCCATATATGAAATTCCGGCACCGGCGGTGGAAGTCGACACAGCAATCCAGTAGGCCGGAATAAGCCGATAGGCGTTTCCGGCAAATCGAAACAAATCCGCCGGAAACGCGGCGCTTATTCCGGCCTACTTTTTGGATTTGGGTGCTGGTATCAGTCTGGTAGGTCACGTTGCCGCGATACGACTGCATGGATGCAGGAGGTAGAGCAATGCAGGAGCAATTGCCGAGCGGTTACGTGACAAATGCGCTGACGCTTGTCAGGGAACGCTGCCTCGCACCCTGACAAACGATTTTTAGGGTGCTCTTATTTAATGTTTTTTGGAGATTTCAGCGAGTAGGCCGGAATAAGCCGATAGGCGTTTCCGGCTGCTTGATTTACTCTTCGCGGTGTATTGGGTGCCTTCGCGAGCCTCTCCAGCCGCTCATTCGCCGGAAACGCTACGCTTATTCCGGCCTACCTTTTGGATTTTTTATCCGGCACCAACACGGTATTTTGCGGCGAGCGGCTGTCGTCCAGCTCTGGATAATCCTTGGTGTAATGCAGACCCCGGCTTTCCTTGCGTTGTTGTGCGCTACGGATGATCAGCTCGGCAACGATGACCAGATTTCGCAGTTCCAGCAAATCGCTGCTGATACGGAAGCGGCTGTAATATTCACGGATTTCCTCCCGCAACAACTCCAGCCGGTTCATGGCCCGTTCCAGCCGTTTGTTGGTGCGGACGATGCCGACGTAGTCCCACATGAAACGGCGCAGTTCATCCCAGTTGTGGGCGATCACCACCTCTTCATCCGAATCGCTGACCCGCGATTCGTCCCAGGCCGGCAATAGCGGCGGTTCCGGCAGACTGGCATATTGGCGCCGTATATCCTGATTGGCCTGTTCGGCAAACACTAGGCACTCCAGCAACGAGTTGCTGGCCATGCGATTGGCGCCGTGCAAGCCGGTACAGGCCACTTCGCCGATGGCGTACAGGCCGGGGATGTCGGTTCTGGCGTCCCGGTCGGTCAACACGCCGCCGCAGGTGTAGTGCGCGGCCGGTACCACCGGAATCGGTTGCCGGCTGATATCGATGTCCACTTCCAGGCATTGGCTATAAATGGTGGGGAAGTGTTTTTGAATGAAATCCGTGGGCTTATGGCTGATGTCCAGATACACGCAATCGATGCCGTGTTTTTTGATTTCGCTGTCGATGGCGCGGGCGACGATGTCGCGGGGCGCCAGTTCCATGCGTTCGTCGTAACGGCGCATGAAGCGTTCGCCGTTCGGCAATATCAAATGGCCGCCTTCGCCACGCACGGCTTCGCTGATCAAAAACGAGCGGGCGGACGGATGGTAAAGGCAGGTGGGGTGGAATTGCATGAATTCCATATTGCCGACCCGGCAGCCGGCCCGCCAAGCCAGGGCGATGCCGTCGCCGCTGGAAATGTGCGGGTTGGTGGAATACAAATACACCTTGTTGGCGCCGCCGGTGGCCAGCACCACGACTTTGGCGGCAAAGGTTTTAATGGTATCGGCCTTGCTGTCCAATACATATGCGCCGCAGATGCGTTGCGGGGACAAGCCCAGTTTTTCGGCGGTGATCAGTTCGACGACATTATGATGTTCCAATAAGTCGATGTTGGGGTGCTGTTGCGCGCGTTCGATCAACGACAGCGAAACGGCTTTGCCGGTGGCGTCGTCGGTATGCACGATGCGGCGATGCGAATGGCCGCCTTCGCGGTTTAAATGCAATTGTTTGTTGCCATCGGCACCTTTTTCCTCGGTAAAATTGACGCCTTGGGCGCGCAGCCATTCGATGCTTTCGCGGCCCTTGGATACCGTTAGTTGCACGATATCCGGATCGCAAAGGCCGGCTCCGGCAATCAGGGTGTCTTCGATGTGCGACTCGATGGAATCGTATTCATCGTCGAATACGGCTGAAATGCCGCCTTGGGCATAATAGGTGCTGCACTCGGTCAGTGCGAATTTGGCCAATACCGCGACTCGATAAGTGTCCGCCAAATGCAGCGCCAGACTGAGGCCGGCACCGCCGCTGCCGGCGATCAATACGTCATAATGTAGGTTGGAATGCGCTGTCAATGTGGTCTATTTGAGAATATGAAGGTTTTATTACGCTGAGGGAAAATCATAACGTGTTTTAGCGCGACGGTAATTTTTTTTGTATTGCCAGAACTAATGATGTTTAATTCTGTCCATTCCACTATCGTAATAGCTCAGTGAACGAATCAACAAGGCTCTCCGAAGATATAGATCAGGACTTGGTGCGCAGGGTCCAGCAAGGCGATAAAGCCGCCTTCGATCTTCTCGTTATCAAGTATCAGCACAGGATTGTGCATCTGGTCAACCGGTATGTAAAAGACCCTAGCGAAGCGCAAGATGTGGCACAGGATTCTTTTATCAAAGCCTATAAGGCCTTGGGCGATTTTAGGGGCGATAGCGCTTTTTACACATGGCTGTATCGAATAGCGATCAATACCGCTAAAAATTACCTGTTGTCGCGCTCCAGGCGGCATTCCGACTATGAAGTCGATATGCAGGATGCCGAACAAATCGAGAACGCCCCGCAGTTGAAAGACATAGAAACACCGGAGCATCAATTGATGAACGATCAGATTATTGCCGTAATCAAATCGGCCATCGAGAAATTGCCCGAAGAAATGCGCATTGCCATTACCCTAAGGGAGTTTGAAGGCATGAGCTACGAAGAGATTGCCGAAGCCATGGATTGCCCAATCGGCACCGTGCGCTCCCGGATATTCAGGGCCCGCGAGGCTATCGACGAAAAATTAAACCCATTGCTCGGTTAAAGGTATTACCATGCAAGCACAACAAATTGAAAAACTCTCATTACTGGTTGACGATCAACTCGATAACGCACAGGCCATACCGTTGTTAAAGTCGGTACAGCGCGATCCGGAACTGCAAGCCAAACTGCAACGCTATGCGCTGATTAGTCAGGCGCTAAAAGGCGAACAAGGCGCGGTGGCCGATTTGGATTTTGCCGAGAAGCTCAAGCGGCAATTGAAATCGGAACCGGTTTATTTCTTGCCGCGGAAAAAGTCGGACGATCACTTTAAAAAAACCTCCCTGGCCGTGGCCGCTTCGGTAGTTTTGGCCGTGGTTGGCTTTTATGCCGGAAAAATGCAAAACCGGATACAACCCTTTGCGGAAATCACGACGGCGGCACAGAGCCAGACTCCGGCGGATCAAATGAACGCGCAGTTCAAGGATTATTTACAAGCCCACGACAATGTTTGGTACGTTAATAATAATGTCGGCGTCAAATCGTATGCCCGTCTGGCCAGTTATCAACCCAAATAAGCTTGTAAATGCGATTATTATTTGTTTTTCTGCTTTTTATATCTTGTGCCTTTGCGAATGACGATCAGACTTTAGACGGCCGGCAATGGCTGGAAAAAGTTAATCATGCGATGAAAACCTTGAATTACCACGGCACCGTGGTATTCATGAAACACGGTCAAGTCGATACCATGAGGTATCGGCATACCTTTGAAAGCGGCATTGAAACCGAACGCTTGACTTCGCTGAATTCCCCCTTGCGGGAAGTGACCCGGCATTCCAATGAGATCAGTTGTCTGTACAAGGAAAGCCAACAAAAAGTCGAAACCCAACATCCGATAGACCGGTCCTTCATCGTCAATTTGCCGTTAAAGCCGGAACGTTTGCACGACGAATATCTGTTTGCGGCGGCAGGTCAAGAAATGATCGCCATGCGCCCGGCGCAAATCATTGCGGTGTTACCCAAGGACGACTTGCGCTATGCGCGCAAACTCTGGATCGATACCGCCAGTCTTCTGCCGCTGAAAGTTGAAGTTTACGGGCAGGACGGTAAAACGCTGGAGCAAGTCTTGTTTACCGAGTTGAATGTGGATGCGTTGACAACGCAAACCGACGCCGATCAAACGGCGGCCGACGAAGAGAGCAAACACCATCAACACGTTTCGCAAGCCGAAGCGTTTGAAAAATCGCCATTTGAATTAAAAAATTGGCCGGCTGGGTTTGAAAAAATTTTTTTCATCCGCAATACCATGCAGCAGTCCAAAAAAACCGTGGACCATTTGTTGATTAGCGACGGTTTTTCCAGCGTTTCGGTTTATTTTGAAGCCAAGGGTGAAAAAGGCATCGAAGGTTTACGCAGCTTGGGGCCTGTCAATTCTTACAGCCGGGTGATAGACGATCTGCAAATCACCGCGCTGGGGGAAGTGCCCGTGCAAACCGTCGAGTTGGTTGCCAAGGGCGTATCGTTACGTTGAAAAAATTAACTGCTTTTAAGTATGAAATGTATGAATGGAGAATGCATGTTTAATAAATTTGTAAATAGCGTATGGTTATGGATGCTGATGACATCGCTGGCTTTCGCGCAGTTGCCCGATTTTACCGAAATGGTAAAAAACAATGGCGATGCGGTGGTCAATATCAGCACTACCCAAAAAGCGCCGGAACTGCAGATGGAGCCCGATCAGCAACAAATCCCCCAGGATATCCCGCCTGAATTGGAGGATTTTTTTCGGCATTTCTTTCAAGGGCCTGGCCGGGGCTATGTTCCCAAGGAAACGAATTCCCTGGGTTCGGGTTTCGTAATTTCCAAGGACGGTTATATTTTGACCAACCACCATGTGGTCAACAATGCCTCGGAAATTGTGGTTAAACTGAAGGATCGGCGCGAACTGTTGGCGAAATTGGTGGGTTCCGATGAAAGTACCGATGTGGCGTTGCTGAAAGTGGATTCCAAGGATTTGCCCGTGGTTCAAATCGGCGCCCCCGAACAATTGCAAGTTGGGGAATGGGTGTTGGCCATAGGCACGCCGTTCGGTTTCGAACAATCCGTGACCGCGGGTATCGTCAGCGCCAAGGGACGCAGTCTGCCGGATGGTAATTATGTGCCGTTTATACAAACGGACGTAGCCATCAATCCCGGCAATTCCGGCGGTCCGTTGTTCAACATGCAGGGTCAAGTGGTGGGAATCAACTCGCAAATTTACAGCCGATCCGGCGGTTATATGGGCCTGTCTTTTGCGATTCCGATCGACGTGGCCATGAATGTCGCCGAACAAATCAAAGTCAAGGGTAAGGTATCGCGCGGTTGGTTGGGCGTGCAAATTCAGGACGTTACCCGCCAGTTGGCCGAATCGTTCGGCATGGACAGACCGCATGGCGCCTTGGTTGCCAAGGTCATACCCGGCGGTCCGGCCGAAAAGGCCGGTCTGCAGGTTGGCGATATTATCGTCGAGTTCGATGGCCACGTCATCGAAACGTCCGGCGAATTGCCGCCTATCGTGGGCATGACGCCCGTCGACGAGAAAGCCACGCTGAAAATCATCCGCCAGGGCGACAAGGAGGATTTGTCCGTAAAAGTGGGTCTGCTGCCGGCTCAGGCGGTACAGTTGGCGCCTAGTTCGATGCCTGAAACTACTGTAAACAGGCTTGGTTTGGCGGTGGCCGATCTGACCGAAGAGCAGCGTCAGCAATTGCAGGTTGAAAAAAACGGTGTGCTGGTGCAAAAAGTCGGCAAAGGTATCGCCCTGGATGCCGGTATTCAACCCGGAGACGTCATTTTACGGGTGCAAAACGCGCCGGTAAAAGATGTTGCCGACTTTAATAAAATTGTTGCTAAACTGCCGGTGGATAAATCCATTGCCATGCTGATTCAGCGTAACGGCAGTCCGGTTTTTTTAGCGTTCAAGATCGATAAATAAGAGGTATTTTGCATATGGCTAACGCAATCAACATTACGCAATTAATTGGTAATACGCCGTTAGTCAAACTGCATAGGATTGTGCCCGATGACTCGGCCACCGTCCTGGTTAAGTTGGAATCCAGAAATCCGGGCGGGTCGGTCAAGGACCGGATCGGCCAGGCTATGATCCAAGCCGCCGAAAAATCGGGCGTTTTAAAAGCCGGGGGCAGCATTGTCGAACCCACCTCCGGTAATACCGGTATTGCCTTGGCCATGATAGCCGCCGCGCGCGGCTACCGCTGTACCTTGGTGATGCCGGATACCATGTCGATCGAAAGGCGGCAGCTACTGGCTTTGTACGGCGCGGAAATCGTACTGACACCCGGCGGCGAAGGCATGAAAGGGGCGATTAATAAAGCCCATGAAATTGTGGCCGAAACCGGCGCCTTCATGCCGCAGCAATTTGAAAATCCGGCCAATCCCGAGGTGCATCGGCAGACCACGGCCCAGGAAATCTGGTCCGGCACGGATGGTCAGATCGATGCGTTTGTCTGCGGCGTGGGGACGGGGGGCACGATTACCGGGGTCGCCGATGTGCTTAAAAACCGCAATCCCGAGTTTAAGGCGATTGCCGTGGAGCCGGCCGAATCGCCGGTCATCTCCGGCGGCACGCATAGTCCGCACAAGATACAAGGCATCGGGGCGGGTTTCGTGCCTAAAAATCTGGATGTGGATTTATTGGACGGTATCGAGCTGGTCAGCACGGAAGACGCTTTCGCCATGCGTAAACGGCTGATCCGGGAAGAAGGCATTATGGCCGGTATTTCTTCCGGTGCCAGCGTGTGCGCGGCGTTGCGCGTCGCTGCCCGGTTAGGGGCCGGCAAAACCGTCGTCACTATCGTACACGATACCGGCGAGCGCTATTTGAGCATGAGCTAGCCTCGCGGTCTTTTGCCGAATGAAAGATTCGCGAATTAAACTGCGCTCTGCCGGGTTGGGTTATCTGATCAACCGTATCCAGACGCTGTTCGTCAGTATGCTGCGCATATGGACGATTCCGATTGTGTTGATGCTGAGCGTGTCGTCGGGGTTTACCACCTATTACGGGCTGTCGCATTTCATTACGCCCTGGATCGCATTGATCATCACCATTGCCATTCAATCCATTATCGTGATTTGCTCCCTGGAAATGGCCGGCATACATTGGACAGCCAATCGCGTCCGCTATTTTTCGGTGGTTAGCTCGCTGTGCATAGCGGTGACGGCATCGATTACGTTTTCGTATTTCAAGTTTTATGAAATATCCGAACAGGAATCCCTGCATATCGACCGGGTGCAGCAGATCAGGCAGGATATTAAATCCTATCTTGGCAGCGTTCTGGCGCAAAAAAGCCAATTATTGCAAAATCATCAACAGGCTTTGGATAAAGCGTCCGCCGACGTATCCCAGGCCTATTTCGGCACCCACGAACAAATAGCGCCCGGCTATAAAAATCAAATCGGAGAAGGGCCTTTTTGGCGGCATTACAATCAGATTTATCAGGAAAAAAAACAGGCGTTTCAAGTTCAAGAGCAAGCCTTTCTGGATTTGGATGCCAAGATTCGCCAACTGCAAACCAGTTTGGGGGATTTGGATGTCGCCCAAAATCAGGAGACGGCTTACTATCAGATGTTGAAAAACTATCAGGATATACAGCTGATTGTGAATCAACTCTCCAGCAGCGCGGGCTTGCAGTTGCCTGACGCACCCATGCTGATGACTTATAAGCAATTCGTGGAAGAGGTGAAGCCTTCGTTTGCCATGTGGCAGGGTTTTTCCTGGTTTGCTTTTGCCTGCGCGGCCATGGTGGATTTTTTTACCGTGTTGCTGTCGTACCGTCTGGAATTTACCGCTCCCGGGCCTTTAACGGTACAGGAAGAGGAATTGGTATTCGAATGTTTGCGGCAATTTTCCGAGTTTCGCATCAATCAAAACGACGAGCTGGAAATGGTCATCGAAAAGTCCGAGCTGGAAAAAGCACGCCGTTATTCCGACTGGTCGCGGATGTTTGTGGTCGGCTTGCTGCTGAGCCGGGGGTTTTTAAGAAAAGTGGACGCCCGAACCGTTGAATTCGCGCCCAGTCTCTATCCGCTGATTGCCGAAAAAATGTCGGACAAGATAGCGGCCCTCAAAGCCAAGTCTTTGCCTAAAGCGCCTGCCGACGAGCCATGAATAGTGCCGATAACGAGCTGGAAGCGTGGCTGGCGGGCGAGGACCTTTTCGAGCAAAACTTGCCGGATCCCGAGCAGTGGGTGGCCGGTTTCGATGCCGATCGGCAAGTAGTTGTACTTAAAATCGGTCCCTTCCAGCGCCTGTTTTTGCGCCCCGGCAAGTTCACCAAGCGTTTTTTTCACCAGTTATACCCGTTAACGATTGAAACCTGGCCTTATCGGCGGCAAGTAAATTTATTCGACGATTTTTGCACGGTGAATATTGCGCTGGATTTGCGCTTTCAGGCCACCTTGAATTACGTGCAAAAGAATCCGGAAGTGCTGGATAGCATTAATCGGCATATTCAGGGGCTTTACGCGGCTGTTATCGAAGATAAAATCAACCAGGAACTGCATAAGTTAGCGGATGGCGGCTGGGTGCAAAAGGGGCTGGCCGAGCACGAAAAGCGCATAGCCATTACGGTTTGCGAAGTGTTGACCCAGCAGCACATCCAGGCCGAAGCCGTTTGCCATATGACGGTGGTTTTTGCCGACTTTCCCGAGGTTCGGTTAGGGAAAGACAGCGTTTATCTGCATGTGCTGAAAAAAACCTTCGAATTAAACGAAGAAAAAAATCGGGAACATCAACGCCAACAGCGTTATAACGAACAGCAGGCCTTGCAGGCAAAACAGCAGGAACTGGAACATCTTAAACAACTGGCCGAAATGCAGCGCCGAATCCAGTTGGCCGAGGCCGAAGCGCAAATTCAATTGTTACAGGATAAGGAGCAACAGCTTGCCCGGCAGCTCGAGGTGGAAAGGCGCTTACATGCCGCGCGAATGGAGCATGAGCAGCAACTCAAGGAAACGAGTCTTGAAATTGAATTGCGTTCTCTGCAAGAGCTTGACGCCAAGCAGCGCTTGGCGGAAACCCAGCAACTGACGGAACGGTTGGCGCATGAGGCTGTTTTGGCGGATAAGCAGACGCGCGCGGAAATCCAGCGGCGCGAGTCCGCCCGGCGGCATTGGCGCGCGGCGGGAAACCTTGACAGCGATGGCGAAGAGGGCATCGAGAATACCGATGTATAAAATGCGGTGCGGCTTTTTTCTCTATATCGCATTAATGCTGCTGTCCGCTTGCGCCATGGGGCCGCGGAATTTGCAAATTAATGCCGAAGTGGACGCGCTGGCGGCAAATGATGTCCAAGGTAAGCGACGCTTCGTAATATTGCCCGCCAACAAAGACATTAAACCGCAGGATTTGCAATTTATGGAGTTCAAGGGATATGTCGAGAAGGCTTTGCTTAACCGGGGGTTTGTCAAAGCCGAACAGATGCAGGATGGCGATGCGGTGCTGTTTTTGGATTACGGGACGGGAGAGCCGCAAATCCGGCAATACAGCTACGAGGTACCTATCATGAACAATTTCGGCTATTACCCGTATTACCGCTCTTATCGGTATTATCCAAGCATGGCTTACGGCTATACTCAGCATATCGAAACCTATACGGTTTTCAAGCGGCATTTGACGCTTGAAGCCTACGATATGGCCGCGTATTTACTGCAAAAGCCCCCGGTACAGCTCTGGAAGGTCAGCGTGCAAAGCCAAGGCCAAAGTAATGATCTGCGTTTGATTTTCCCTTACATGGTGGCGGCGATGCAGCCTTATCTCGCCGCCAATACCGGTCATAAGGTAGCGGTGCCGGTGGACGAAACCGATCTGCTATTGAAGGATATTGTAATGAACAATCCGCACCGCTTGCCGGCGGCCTCTCCCGCGCCCCAACCTTAAAAAAGCCCGTGCAAGACGGGCTTTTTAGGCGCGCTTTAGTCCGCCAGCCCTTCCAGCTTGGATTGTAAGGCTGTGATTTCAGCAAGATGGGCGTTAAAAAACGTTGCCGATAAGCCGATTTTTTCCGCAACCGGCAAGGGAAGCGCGGCCAAAATATCTTCTTCCGATGTGCCTTTTTCAACCGCGTCGCTGATAAATTGCGCAAGATGCAGACAGCAAGCGATAGGGGAGGGTTGCTCAAAAGTCAAGGGCTCGCCGGAATGTTGAATAGCTTCCACCAGTTCGTTGCCGAATTTCCAGCGGCGGCATAATTCCGCACAGACATCCTGATTGGTAAAACCTAAACAGGTTCTTTCGAAGTTGGCGCGCGATGAACGGCCGGCTCGGGTATGTTGGTCGATTTCGTTGGCTTCGCTGGGTAGGCCGATATGAATCAACAGATTTCCCAGATTGCCGATTAAACCGGCGGTATAGGCAATTTCACCGGAATTGCCAATGCGTTCGGCAAGCCATTTGGCGTAAACGGCCGTTCTGAAACAGTTGCTCCAGAATTTTCTGATGTCGAAATTTTCGATTTTAGGCATGGAGGAAACAATGCCCGAGGCTATGACCAGGGTTTTTAACTGGTTCATGCCCAGCATGACGGTGGCTTCATCGATAGAGGATATTTTCCGCGACAGGCCGAAATGCGCCGAATTGACCAAACGCAAAATTTTCAGCGAAATAACTTGTTCTTTTTCAACATTTTTAGCGATGTCCAGCATTTCCGCGCGAGGGTCGTTAAGTTGGTTGATGATGGTTCTAACGACTTCCGGAATTTGCGGCAGCTTAGGAATGTTATCGAACAACTGGTTCATCTGAATCGGCATATAGTAGGAATCCTTGAAAAGTGAGAAATCGCCAACAGTTTAGCTGAATTTGGTTTTTCAACAATAAAAAACCATGAAAAATCAGCCGGCTTTATTAATCCGGCCACGACGGCAAAGACGGCCAAGACAAAATCGAATTTATTGCGGAATAAATGCCGATAAAACTGGATACTGGCGCGGATTTTTATAATAATCGGATGGCGGAAAACAACGGGCGATTTAGGTCTCCGGCGCTTTCCGTCCAACAATAATAACCACAATGAGGTGACACCATGCTAGCTAAAATTGCTGTAGCCGATTACATGTCCAAGCATCCGGTAACCGTAAGCCCCGACACCGAAGTGTCTTTGGCATTTAAAAAGATGTTGGACCACAAAATCACTAGCGTGCCGGTAGTCGATAGCCACGGTAAGTTGGTGGGTATTTTTTCCGAAAAAGACGGCATGAAGGTTGTCATCGAATCGGCATACAACCAAAGTATGACCGGTAAAGTGAGCGAGTTTATGACGGCGGCGCCATTGGTGGTCGATATTGAAGACAGCTTGGTCGATGTGGCCGCCAAGTTTCAAAATTCACCGATCAGGAGTTTTCCGGTTTTTCAAGATGGTGCCATGGTGGGTATGATCAGCCGGGTAGACGTCTTAAGAGCATTGGTTTCCGCGCATTAATCGGTAGGGCCTTGGACGCGCTTTGACCATGGTGATGCAGCTGGCTTTATGGAAACAAAACTTTCCGGAGTTCGTCAATCAAGACGACAAGGTTCTTAAGCAACTGATGGATTCGGCCGTGCTGGTAAATCTGCCTGCCGGACAACAAGTGTTTTATCCTGGAAAAATCTGCGAAAATTATTTGCTGATGTTATCCGGCAGCGTTAAGGCGCAAATTATTTCCGCCGATGGCCGGGAAGTTCTGCTCTACCATGTCCGGGCCGGGGATTCGTGTGTGCTGACCACATCCTGTCTGCTTGGGGACAATCGTTATCCGGCGGAAGGGTTTACGGAAACCGAAGTCAAGGCATTTGCCATTCCGGCTCCGGTTTTTCATCGCTGTCTGGGGTATTCGGCGTTTTTTCGCGAATTTGTGTTTCGCAGCTTCTCCTCTCGTTTGGCCGATGTGATTAAACGCATGGAAGCGCTCAGTTTTGGCACGGTCGATCAAAAATTGGCCAGGGTACTGTTGGCCGGCCAATCCGGGACGATACATAAAACCCATCACGAACTGGCCCTGGAAATGGGCTCGGTTCGTGAAGTGGTTTCCCGGCATTTAAAGCGGTTTGAAAGTTATGGTTGGTTGAGTATGAAACGGGGCAGCATTGAAATTGTCGATGCCGAAGCATTAAAACAAGTCATTGCCGGTTCGTCCGAACATTAGTCGTTCCGATCGTTTTTCGACTTGTTTTCATTGGCGATAAAATGCAACATGATGAAGCCCATTACGAAACCCAATACGGCCGAAAACACCAAGGGTAATGCGAAGGGGATGTCGTGCGGGTCCCTCAGGTTCATATGCAGAATGCCCGAGGCAAAGTTAAAAATTAAGTCCAACATGATTTCCTACCTTTTCTAATTGTTAAGTTGGCCTACAAAACCAGTAAGGGGTTAGAGGCGGTTTAGAATATAAGGATGGATTGATAAAATGTCGGTGACTAAGTTACACAACTTGTTGCATGGCGCGATATATCGGTAAAATGCCGGCACTTTTGCGGGGGAGAAAGCCGTGACAAATAGAATTAACGATGATGGTAGCAGACGGGTCAAAAATATTGCCGCTGTGTTGTATTTATTGGTGCTGGCATTCGTGGTGGGCGGGTCTTATATTAACCAGCGGTACAACGAAGAGGTATCGGCGCGGGAATCGAATAAAGCCGGGCTCGCCCAATAAGCTTAATGCCATGTTTTGAGAGTTCTATTTCTTTTCGGGCCGTTATTACGGATAAAAGCCCCTCAAGGCAATCGCAAATAGCCTGGAAAATAGCGTCCAATCGCATCCTCTACGGGCAGCTTCATGGTATATCTCGGCGGTGCGCAAGGACAGATGCCGAGGTAAGGCCTCCACCAACCGGACTGGGCATGTTCCTTTTCCCGGCCTGATGGTCCGGCTCCGAACGCAGGGGGACAGACATGCCGATATTGCCGGTAAAACCTAAGCCTACGTACTTCAAACTTATGCATTACATACTTCATCCGGGTGTGGGTTTTGAGGGGGCTCTTCGCTCCGGCGGTTGAAGAGCGATGTTTCCGGTAAACCATGTAGAGCGTTTGGAGATGCAAAAAGTGCCGAATTCATGCGGCGCTAGCATTTTCCACGGCTTGGACGATAGTTTAAAACTGTATTTATTATCCGATCTTAACGGCGCTGGATTTTGCACTGTTTGCTCGTAACCCGTTTTTTGTTTCACGGGAAACTTCTCATGTTGCAAGAGAAATAACTTTAACTTTATCTATTTTTCACATTAAGTATAACATTCAATTTATTGATATTTAATGATTTTGTAGAAAAATTTGCGGGCATATTCTCAATGCGGTGATTGTGCAAGCCAACGATAATATTGAAACGAGGTAATAGTGTGAGGACAGTATTAATAACAGGGGCCAATCGAGGGCTTGGATTAGAGTTTTGCCGGCAATATGCGCAGTCGGGCTGGCGGGTAATCGCAACTTGCCGGCATCCGGATGCGGCAAGCGGATTGAATGAACTGGCTCGACAGCATGCGCATTTACAAGTTCACGGTTTGGATGTGGCCGATTTTTTTCAAATCGATGCGTTAAGCGGCGCATTGGCCGATTCAAGTATCGATGTGTTAATTAATAACGCCGGCATCTATACCGACATTGCCGGGAAAGGGTTCGGCCATTTGGATTATCAGGCCTGGTCGTCGGCGTTTTTGGTCAACAGTATGGCGCCGGTAAAACTGGCCGAAGCGTTTTTGCCTCAACTTATACGTAGCCGGAAAAAGCTGATCGTTGCCATCAGCAGCCTCATGGGTAGCATGACCGATAATACCAGTGGCGGCAGCCTGCAATACCGTTCGAGTAAAGCCGGTTTGAACGCGGCCATGAAAAGCTTGGCAATCGATCTGCGCCCGCAAGAGATTGGAGTGTTGGTACTGCATCCGGGTTGGGTGAGAACCGATATGGGCGGTAAAAATGCTTTAATCGATGTCGAGGAAAGCGTTGCCGGTATGCGCCGGTGTATAGATGCATTTTCCTTGGCGCAATCCGGAAGCTTCCTAAAGTTCGACGCCAGTTCGCTGCCTTGGTAGTTTTTTGCCGGATAAGCGTAATTTGTTGTTGACATTGCCGTTTAAATTTTAGGTTATGCACAAAAACAGGTTTTATCCGCCGCTTAAAAAATGCTTGACAAGGCAACTTATTGAATTTTGGTAAAAAATACATAAGTCATTGATAGTTAATGATTATATGCGCTTGTTCAAGTTTGCTCCAATTTAACGAAGGGTCAGTAAAATCAGGGGCTGCCGTCCATTTCCGACATTTAATTCACAGAGTTATCCACAGCTTTTGTGAGTAACTCATCCCTGGCACGGACCATCAACATGCAAGGACTTTTAGGCATAAAGGCCGATTTTTACCGTATTTCGGCCAAGCGGCTAGACTGGTTTAACAGCCTCTATTAATGTATGGCTCATAACTTAAAATCGATCGGGTAATACTTATCGCACCATTCGTTCCGTTCTCCACCAGTTGTTTTTTGCAAGGGCCTATAATTAGGAGTAAAAGGAATATTAGGTTTTGGACACATTGATATCGGACTCGTCTTCTTCTCAGTTAAAAGGTTGTTATATGCAAAACCAGCAAACACTCACCATTGACGGTAATCAGGCCGCGGCTAGCGTCGCCCATAAATTAAACGAAGTGATTGCCATTTATCCGATAACGCCTTCTTCGCCCATGGGCGAATGGGCCGACGAATGGTCTTCGCGCGGACAAACCAACCTGTGGGGCACGGTACCGCAAGTTGTGGAGATGCAAAGCGAGGCCGGCGCCGCCGGCGCCATACACGGCGCGTTACAGGCAGGTACCCTGGCTACCACGTTTACCGCTTCGCAAGGCTTGTTGCTGATGCTGCCGAATATGTACAAAATTGCCGGCGAACTAAGTCCGACGGTGTTCCACATCGCCGCCCGTTCGCTGGCTTGCCAGGCCTTGTCGATTTTCGGAGACCATTCCGACGTCATGTCGGCGCGCATGACCGGCTTTGCCATGTTGTGTTCCAATTCGCCGCAGGAAGTGCAGGATTTTGCCTTGATTGCTCATGCCGCCAGTTTGGAAGGCCGGATTCCCTTCATGCATTTTTTCGACGGTTTCCGTACTTCGCACGAAGTGGCAAAACTGATCACTATCGATGACGATGTGCTGCGCGGCATGATACGGCAGGAGTGGGTCGGCGCTTTTCGCGGCCGGGCACTGACCCCCGATAATCCGGTGCTGCGAGGCACCGCGCAAAATCCCGATGTGTATTTTCAAGCCAGGGAGGCGGTCAATCCTTTTTACCAGGCCTTGCCCGAGATTGTGCGGAATGCCATGGACCGTTTCGCCGAGCTTACCGGACGCCAATATCGCTTGTTCGAATACCTGGGTGCCGCGGATGCGGAGCGAGTGATGATACTGATGGGCTCCGGCGCAGAGGCCGCGGAAGAAACCGTGGATTATCTGAACCGGCAAGGCGAAGCGGTCGGCCTGTTGAAAGTGCGTTTGTACCGGCCTTTCTCCGCCGAGCATTTTCTCGCCGCATTACCGGCCGGCTGCCGCAAAATCGCGGTGCTGGATCGCACCAAGGAACCCGGTTCCGACGGCGAACCTTTGTATAAGGATGTGTTGAGTGCCATTGCCCGGCACGTCTGCGGCGCTAACAGCAAATTCGACAGTATGCCTAAAGTGGTGGGGGGGAGATATGGCCTGTCATCCAAGGAGTTTACCCCCGGCATGATCAAGGCGGTGTTCGACGAACTGAAGCAGCATCAACCGAAAAATCAGTTTACCATCGGCATCAACGACGATGTTTCCCACACCAGCCTGCCTTGGGATGCCGGTTTCAGAACCGATATGCACAATGGAATTTTTCAAGCCATGTTTTACGGTTTGGGTAGCGACGGTACGGTGGGAGCGAATAAAAACACCATCAAAATCATCGGCGAGGAAACGGCGGATTTCGCCCAGGGTTATTTCGTTTACGACTCCAAAAAATCCGGCGCGATCACGGTGTCGCATTTACGCTTTGGTCCCAAACCGATCAAGGCCACTTATCTGATCGGCGAAAACGACGCCAATTTCATCGGCTGTCACCAAACCATTTTTCTGGAACGCTACGACATGCTGGTCAACGCCGCCGATAACGCGGTGTTTTTGCTGAATACGCCAGAGCCGGCCGACATGGTTTGGGACAGTCTGCCGCAAACCATGCAGCAACAAATGCTAGCTAAAAACATTCGTTTTTACGTGATCGACGGTTATGCGGTAGCGGAAAAATGCGGCATGGGCAAGCGTATCAACACCATCATGCAGACCTGCTTTTTCGCCATTTCGGGCGTGTTGCCGCAGGAACAGGCTATCGAAGCCATTAAACATGCGGTGGAAAAAACCTACGGCAAAAAAGGCCGCCGTATCGTCGAGCTGAATTTTAAGGCCATCGACGATACCCTGGCCGGCTTACAACAAGTCAGCTTGCCGACAAAAATCAGCAGCCAGTTCGATATTCAAGACCATATCAACGAATCCGCTCCGGATTTTGTCAAACGCGTTACCGCGGAAATCATCGCAGGCCGGGGCGATTTGTTGCCGGTCAGCGCGATGCCGGTGGACGGCACCTTTCCGACCGGTACCACCGCCTATGAAAAGCGCAACCTGGCGTTGGAAATTCCGGTCTGGGAAACCGATTTATGCACCGAATGCGGCAAGTGTGCCATGGTGTGCCCGCATGCGGCGATCCGCAGCAAAATCTATCCGGTCGAAGCGCTGGAAAATGCCCCTGAAACCTTTAAGCATGCGCCGATGTTGGGCAAGGATTTTCCGGCCGGATTGGCGATGACCTATCAAGTGGCGGCGGAAGATTGTACCGGTTGCAGTTTGTGCGTGGACATTTGCCCGATTCGGGATAAATCCAATGCCAGCCGCAAGGCTTTGAACATGCATCCGCAATCGCCCTTGCGCGAACCCGAGCGGGAAAACTGGGATTTCTTTCTGTCCTTGCCGGAATATGACAGACGGCAGCTGAAAGTCAACACCATCAAGGGGGCGATGGTGTTGCAACCTTTATTCGAGTTTTCCGGCGCTTGCGTCGGCTGCGGCGAAACGCCTTACATCAAACTGGCCTCGCAATTATTCGGCGACCGCATGATCGTGGCCAACGCCACCGGCTGTTCTTCGATATACGGCGGTAATTTGCCCACCACGCCGTGGACCAAAAACCCGGAAGGGCGCGGCCCGGCCTGGAGTAATTCCTTGTTCGAGGACAATGCCGAGTTTGGCCTGGGCATGCGGGTGTCGATAGATAAACAAATGGCTTTTGCCCAAGAATTATTGTCGAGTTTACGCGCACCGTTAGGCGATGAAACCGTGGATGCGCTATTGCACGCCGATCAATCCGACGAAGCGGGCCTATACGAGCAACGCCAACGCGTGATGGAATTGAAACAGCGTCTGCAAGCGCTATCCGATCCGGCTGCCGAAACCCTGATGCAACTGGCCGATTACTTATGCAAAAAAAGTGTCTGGATTATCGGCGGCGACGGCTGGGCTTATGACATCGGCTACGGCGGTTTGGACCACGTGTTGGCCAGCGGGCGTAATGTGAATATTCTGGTGTTGGACACCGAAGTATATTCCAACACCGGCGGACAAATGTCGAAAGCCACTCCACTAGGCGCCGTTGCCAAATTTGCCTCCGGCGGTAAAGCCGTGGCCAAAAAAGATTTAGGTTTGCTGGCTATGGATTACGGCAATGTTTATGTCGCCCATGTTGCGTATGCCGGCAAGGATATTCAGACTCTGAATGCCTTTATCGAAGCGGAAGCGCACGACGGCCCCTCCATCATTATTGCCTACGCGCCTTGTATCGCCCACGGCGTGGATATGTCCAACAACCACCGTCAGCAAAATCTGGCGGTCAAAAGCGGGCATTGGCCGCTGTTCCGTTTTAATCCCAATCGCATTAAACAGGGCAAAAACCCGATGCAGATGGATTCGGCGGAACCGTCCATCCCGTATCGCGAATTTGTCATGAGCGAGACCCGGTTCAGCATGCTCTGGCAATCGCATCCGGACGCTGCGGAAGGCTTTTTAAAACGTGCGCAGCAAGATGTTAAAAACCGTTACCGTTATTACAAGCAACTGTCCGAACTGGAGTGGAACGATGCCACCAGCGTTTCGGCATTAAAAGCGCAACTGACGACCGAGACTGCCAAGGAGACCCAACATGGTTGATTTAACGACGGATTATTTAGGCCTGAAACTGGCCCATCCTTTGGTGCCGTCAGCGTCCCCGCTCGGCAAAAATCTGGATAGCGCCCGTAAGCTGGAAGATGCCGGTGCTTCGGCATTGGTCTTGCCGTCCCTGTTCGAAGAAAAAATCGAAGCCGAACAGGAACAAATGGCTCGGTTCTTTTATGGGCAGGCCATAGGTTACGGCGAAGCGGATTCGTTTCATCCGGTGCCCGACCGGATTCTGACCTATCAGGAGCAATATCTGGAGCACCTGCGGCAGGTTAAAACCGCACTGAAAATACCCGTAATCGCCAGTTTGAACGGGACGTCGCTGGGAGGCTGGATCGAATACGGCGTGGCCTTGCAACAGGCCGGCGCCGATGCGCTTGAGCTGAATATCTATCATTTGGCCGCCAACGTTAATGAAGACAGCGAAACGGTGGAAAACCGTTATCTGGACATACTGCGCGAATTAAAAAGCCAAGTCGGCATTCCGCTGACCTTAAAACTGTCGCCGCAATTCAGTTCGCCGCTGCATTTTGCCCAACGTCTACAGACGGCCGGAGCGGACGGCATTGCTATCTTCAACCGTTTTTACCAGCCCGACATCGATCTGGAAACCTTGCAGGTGGTGCCTAAACTGGAACTGTCGACCGCCCAGGAGGCCTTGATGCGCATCCGTTGGACAGCCTTGCTGTACGGCCGGGTAAACATGTCCCTGGCGGTAACCGGCGGTTTTCATGAAACGGCGGATGTTATTAAAGCCTTGCTGGCCGGAGCGGATGTGGTGCATCTTTGTAGTGTGCTGCTGGAAAAAGGCGTTGGCCGTTTATCCGAAATAGTTGCCGAATTGCGCGATTGGCTGGAAGCCCACGAATACCAGTCCATCCGCCAGTTAAAAGGCAGCGTCAGCCAGCAGCATTCGATCGATCCCAGCTTATATGAACGCGCCAATTACGTGCAGGTGCTGGATAGTTATACGCCGGCCAGCGGCGTTATGAGATAAGGCCTTCGGTTCGCGCATTCCGTTGCAAATTACCGGTCATAAGAGGCGAAGGCTTTTGCCCTCCGGCAAAAGCCTGTTTCCGCCGCGGCCGTGGGGCGTGGGTTTTGACCCCGATTCAATCCGCTGCTAAATGCCGCCACTTTTGCAATCTTGCTTATTGACTGCAAATTCGCAGGTCGGCCGGGTATCTCCTTGGACGTACAGTCTTTTTCGCGTTAACGAATCCGGCGTTAATCGTGCCGTAGTCAATGGCTTTTTGTTTAGGAATGAATGGCATCCAACGCTTTAGGCGTACCGAGCAGCGCTTAAATCGATATGAGAGAATACCGGCGAACAAAATCCGGCCGATTGGCGGAAGCCGATTCAAAGTGCGTGTTGTTACTGGAAATAACCAAGGCTTTGCTTACTGTGACAGATTTAATTTCGCTAACAAATCAGGTTTATCAGCAAAGCAGCGTTGCCATGCTGATTATGGATTGGGATTTCAAGATTGTGACGTGCAATCCGGCCTTTATCCAATTAACCGGGTTCGAGCTAACCGAATTGAGGGGAGGGCCTTTGTCGTCGATATGCGATGAATTGGCCTATGCACGAGTAATACGTGAAGCCGACAATAAGCTGGCGCTTACCAACTGTTTTAGCGCCGAGTTGGCTTTGCGCCGAAAAAGCGGCGAGTGCTATGCCGCGCAACTCATTATCGATGGTTTGCAAAATTCAAACCGGATAATTCAGCATTATCTGGTGTTAATTCTGGATATTTCCGAGCAAAAACAACGGGAATCCGAATTGCGTTATTATGCCGAAATAGATCCGCTAACGCATTTAGGTAACAGAAAATATCTATTTCAAAGTCTGGAAAGCGCCATTGCCTCGGCCGATCGGTTTAATTACACGGTAGCCGTGATGTTTTTGGATCTCGACGGTTTCAAACAGGTCAACGATTTTTTCGGCCACGGCGAAGGCGACAAAGTGCTGCTGGAAGTCGCGCAGCGCTTAAAACGCTGCGTCAGAAAAGTGGATAACGTTGCACGCTTGGGAGGCGATGAATTTGTGGTCATTTTGAACGGCACTTCCATTGATATGATTGCCG
>Ga0207952_1000193_pt1 | contig 62638 bp, 62 predicted proteins | sample SubbioR12Aug_8Ca_FD_184831 | JGI IMG/M metagenome (GOLD analysis project Ga0207952, IMG submission 184831) | Serpentinite rock and fluid subsurface biosphere microbial communities from McLaughlin Reserve, California, USA - CR12Aug_8Ca (SPAdes) | ecosystem: Environmental > Terrestrial > Deep...
TATCGCCTGCCGGCCTGGCCCACCGCCCCCGCTCAGGCGGCAACAGCGCCCCGATCAGTTCCCATTCCGCGTCTGACAAATCCCCACGACCCATGACTGCTCTCCAAAAAACAGCCTTGAATCAGAATTCGACCCCTTTGGGAATCCCTTTTGTCAACACGACCTAAGCGGAAGGGGCCTGTTCCGTGGTACTAGTGTCACCAGAATTGGCTCAGCCGCAGACAGGGGACTGGGTAGTATTTCGGTTCCGTCGAATCTGAAATACGGCACTACGCTATTTGGCCAGGAAGCGCATGTCCAAACTGGGGTGCGCCTAGAAACTTGGCTAAATGCGCAGGGCGTCAGAGAGGGCATTTTTAATCGGACTGCCGTGGGCCAAACTGGGATTGATCTGTCCGTTGACCCGAAATTTGTAAAGCAGCTTGGGTTTGAGCATATTGAAATCAAGCCTAACACAGCCTCTGGTCTCAAGACTTTCAATTCACAAGTCACGAAATGGGGCTATGATCCGGCAACTGTAAGGGCCGTCACCTATGACGCTCAAGGCAACCTTCGCTGGGGATTTGATTTCTAATGACCGCGCTCGATCTATATATGGAAGGCCGTTTCAATGAAGCGATTGACGCATACCGTCTAGAGTTAGCCGAAAATCCGGGCGACATCGGATCGATTGACGGTTTGGCAAGTTCGCTTCGCGGAACTGGAGATTTCGCTTCCGCCATACCATTGATGGAGCAAGTCCATGAGCATCAAAAGCGCAACCCTGATCATCCCGGTCAGCATCTAAATCTGGCTGTTGCCTATTGGTGTCTTGATGACCGCGCGCGCGCCATTGAGTTGGCGCGCGGCCTCTGCGCAGCGATCCTTAACGGTAGCGTGAGCATGGCTCCTGATCATGCAGGTGGTGCCACCTTTGGGTTGGTGCTGCATTACATGGCGGTGACGGCGGGCGATGAGATCAATCGAGATTATACGCTTCGTTACTTGAAAAAGCTCAACGTCAAATACGACAAGCGTCCGACGCTGTTCCGTTATCCAGTTGCGACCGTCAAGCAGGTCCTTGGAGAAGTGTCCTTCGAGGATGCTCTTGCGAGCGCGACCGGCGAGCGCGACCTGGCCTCAGCGCACCGTGCGGCAAATGGCAACCGCTCCACCATGCTGGCATTGGGCCAAGTCTTGTTCCATGATGGCGCGATATTCCGGGCCAATGGTGATGAAGCGAATTGCAAGGCCAGGATGCAGGAGGTCTTCGACCTCGGCTATCAAACCGAGTCCGTGTGCTGGTATCTCGCTCGGCACGAAGTTGGCGGCTAAAAGCCCGTCCCAATGCTCGGCAATCCCTCCCAAAGACAGCAAATTACGCAAATTACGGTGACAGTTTACTTAACCCCCAAAATCCGCCATATCCAGCCGCATGTCAACCACTCTCAGCGGAATTACGGTGACAGTTTACTTAACCCCCAAAATCCGCCATATCCAGCCGCATGTCAACCACTCTCAGCGCATGCCCACACCTACGTACGCGGACACGGAGTACCGTGTCCCCGGCGCTTCTCGCAAGCCGTGCGCCAAGCCGCACCGTTGGACAGGGACACGCAATAGCGTGTCCCCGGTCATAGCATGGCCCGCCTTCCCCGGGTTGTGATCCCTGGTGTTCCGCATCACGTAACTCAGCGCGGCAACGGGCGGCAGCGCACGTTCTTTGAGGATGGCGATTTTGCCCTCTACCTTGACCTGCTGGCGGATGCGGCCAGTCGGGCGCGGAGTGAGGTTTGGTCCTATTGCCTGATGCCCAATCATGTTCATCTCGTCCTGGTGCCGTTCGACGAGGATGGCCTGCGCCGCACGCTGGGTGAGCTGCACCGCCGCTATACCGGCTATGTCAATGCGCGCCGCCGCACTACCGGGCATCTCTGGCAGGGTCGGTTCGGATCGGTCGCCATGGATGAGACGCACCTTGTTGCAGCCTTGCGCTATGTCGCGCTCAACCCGGTGCGCGCACGCCTGGTGGAGCACCCCGAGCACTGGCAATGGTCCAGCACCCGTGCGCTGATCGCTGGCCAGGACGACCATGTGGTCAGGACCGCCCCGGTGCTGGAGCGGGTCGGCGATTTTGCTGCATTCCTGGGCGAAGAATTCGATGAAGCGTTGACCTATGCCGCGCTGCGCAAAGCCGAAAGCGTCGGACGCCCGGTGGGATCGAGCGCGTGGTTGAGCGATCTGGAGGCGCGCACGGGCAAGAAGCTGGCACCGGGCAAACGGGGGCCGGGGACACGGTATTCCGTGTCCCCTGAGGCGGGCGGCTCTGGACGCGAGTGAGGGGACAGTCAATAGACTGTCCCCGGCGCTGACCTGGCGATACGTATTCCGTGTCCCCAGCCCCCTCTTAACCGCACCGTTGGACGGGGACACGCAATAGCGTGTCCCCGGGGCACGAAAAAGCCCGGCCTCTCTTGCGAGAGACCGGGCCAATTCGTTTGCTTGGCGAGGACAGTCAATAGACTGTCCCCGACCGAAGCTTACTTCGTGATCTTGCTCACCACGCCCGAGCCGACGGTGCGGCCGCCTTCGCGGATGGCGAAGCGCAGGCCTTCGTCCATGGCGATCGGGGCGATCAGCTTGACCGACAGGGCAACGTCGTCGCCCGGCATGACCATTTCGGTGCCTTCGGGAAGGATCACTTCGCCGGTCACGTCGGTGGTGCGGAAGTAGAACTGCGGGCGGTAGTTGGCGAAGAACGGCGTGTGACGGCCACCTTCATCCTTCGACAGCACGTAGACCGACGCCGAGAATTCGGTGTGCGGAGTGACGGTGCCGGGCTTGGCCAGAACCTGACCACGCTCAACGTCTTCACGCTTCAGACCACGAACCAGCGCGCCGATGTTGTCGCCGGCTTCACCCTGATCGAGCAGCTTGCGAAACATTTCGACGCCGGTGACGACGGTCTTCTGGGTGTCGCGGATGCCGACGACTTCGACTTCTTCGCCAACCTTGACGATGCCGGTTTCGACGCGGCCGGTGACAACCGTACCACGGCCCGAGATCGAGAACACGTCTTCGACGGGCATCAGGAACGGCTTGTCGGTCGGACGCGGCGGCTGCGGGATGGCAGTGTCGACAGCGTTCATCAGGGCAATGATCGAGTCCTTGCCGATGTTGTCATCGCGGCCTTCGAGAGCGGCCAGAGCCGAACCCGGGATCACAGGGATCGCGTCGCCGTCGAAACCGTAGTAGCTGAGCAGCTCACGGATTTCGAGTTCAACGAGCTCGAGGATTTCGGCGTCGTCGACCTGGTCAACCTTGTTCATGTAGACGACCAGCGCGGGCACGCCGACCTGGCGGGCCAGCAGGATGTGTTCGCGGGTCTGCGGCATCGGGCCGTCAGCAGCGTTCACCACCAGGATTGCGCCGTCCATCTGCGCCGCGCCGGTGATCATGTTCTTCACATAGTCAGCGTGGCCCGGGCAATCGACGTGCGCATAGTGGCGTGCGCCGGTTTCGTACTCGACGTGAGCGGTCGAGATGGTGATGCCACGCTCGCGCTCTTCGGGAGCCTTGTCGATGTTGGCGAAGTCAACAGCAGTACCGCCGTTGATTTCGGCCATGATCTTGGTGATCGCTGCGGTCAGCGTGGTCTTGCCGTGGTCAACGTGACCGATCGTGCCAATGTTGCAGTGCGGCTTGTTCCGCTCGAATTTAGCCTTAGCCATTGTCTCAAACCTTCTTTCGATTGATCGTGAATCTGCGGGGTTTGGACGGCGCCCGCTGAATCAGGCGCCGCCCGTAGAACTATCCTGCCGATTAGGCAAGCTTCTCCTTGATCTCGGTCGCGACGTTTGCCGGGACTTCGTCATAATGTGAGAAGAACATCGAGTAATTCGCCCGGCCCTGCGTGAACGAGCGCAGCTGGTTCACATAGCCGAACATGTTCGCCAGCGGCACCATGGCTTCAACAGCCTGGGCGTTACCGCGGGTGTCGGTGCCCTGGATCTGGCCGCGACGGCTGTTCATGTCGCCGATGACGTCACCGAGGTAATCCTCAGGGGTGACGACTTCGACCTTCATGATCGGCTCGAGCAGCTTGATCCCGGCTTTCTGCGCCACTTCGCGCATCGCACCGCGGCCGGCGATTTCGAACGCCAGGGCGCTGGAGTCGACGTCGTGGTAGGCACCGTCATAGAGCAGGACTTCAAAGTCGATGATCGGGAAGCCGATGAGCGAGCCGGTTTCGGCCGTTTCACGGAAGCCCTTTTCAATCGCGGGGATATATTCCTTGGGAATGTTACCGCCCTTGATTTCGTCCTTGAAGACGAAGCCGCTGCCGCGCTCACCCGGGGTGACCTTGACCTTGACGCGGCCGAACTGGCCGGTGCCGCCCGACTGCTTCTTGTGGGTGTAGTCAATGTCCACCGGCTTGGCGAGGTATTCGCGGTAAGCCACCTGCGGCGCACCGACGTTGGCTTCAACCTTGAACTCGCGGCGCATGCGGTCGACGATGATGTCGAGGTGCAGTTCGCCCATGCCCTTGATGATCGTCTGGCCGCTTTCGTGGTCAGTCGAGACGCGGAACGAGGGATCTTCGGCCGAGAGGCGATTGAGCGCGACGCCCATCTTTTCCTGGTCGGCCTTGGTCTTGGGTTCCACCGACAGTTCGATCACCGGCTCGGGGAATTCCATCCGTTCGAGCACGATCGGCGACTTTTCAGCGCAGAGCGTGTCGCCCGTGGTGGTTTCCTTCATGCCGGCGAGAGCGATGATGTCGCCAGCGAAGGCTTCGTCCACGTCCTTGCGGTCATTGGCATGCATTTCGAGCATGCGGCCGACCTTTTCCTTCTTGTCCTTGACCGAGTTCAGGTAGGTGCCCTTGGTGAGCGTACCCGAGTAGATCCGGATGAAGGTGAGCGAGCCCACGAACGGGTCGTTCATGACCTTGAACGCCAGCGCGCTGAACGGCGCGTCGTCCGTGGGCGGGCGGCTGTCCTTCTCGTCGCTGTCCATCTTGACGCCCTGGACGTCAGGAATGTCGAGCGGCGAAGGCAGGTAATCGACCACGGCATCGAGCAGCGGCTGAACGCCCTTGTTCTTGAACGCCGAGCCGCAGCAAACCGGCACGAACGACTGGTTGAGCGTGCCCTTGCGGATGCAGGCCTTGAGCACTTCAACGCTGGGTTCGTTGCCTTCGAGATAGGCTTCCATCGCGTCGTCGTCTTGGTCGATGACCAGTTCGATCAAGTTCATGCGATATTCGGCGGCTTCGTCGGCGAGGTCGGCCGGGATATCTTCGTAGAAGAATTCGGCGCCCAGCGCTTCGTCCTTCCAGATGATCGCGCGGTTGTGGACCAGATCGACCAGGCCCTTCAGATCGGCTTCAAGGCCGATCGGAATGTAGAGCACAGCGGGCTTGGCACCCAGGCGGTCGATGATCGACTGGACGCAGTACTTGAAGTTCGCACCGGTGCGGTCGAGCTTGTTGATGAAGCACATCCGCGGAACGCCGTACTTGTCGGCCTGGCGCCAGACGGTTTCGGACTGGGGCTCAACCCCGGCCACGCCGTCGAAGCAAGCAACCGCACCGTCGAGCACGCGCAGCGAGCGTTCGACTTCGATGGTGAAGTCAACGTGGCCTGGCGTATCGATGATGTTGATCCGGTGATCGTTCCAGAAGCAGGTCGTGGCAGCCGAGGTGATCGTGATGCCGCGTTCTTGCTCTTGTTCCATCCAGTCCATGGTCGCGGCGCCGTCGTGGACTTCGCCGATCTTGTAGGACTTGCCGGTGTAATAGAGAATGCGCTCGGTCGTCGTGGTCTTGCCAGCGTCGATGTGCGCCATGATACCGATGTTGCGGTACATGTTGAGGGGATGGCTGCGGGCCATGATCTTAATTCCTTACCAGCGGTAGTGGCTGAACGCGCGGTTGGCGTCGGCCATGCGGTGGGTGTCTTCGCGCTTCTTGACCGCGTTGCCACGGTTGTTGGCAGCGTCGAGCAGCTCGGCCGAAAGGCGCGCGCTCATCGTGGTTTCGCTGCGATTGCGCGCAGCCGTGATCAGCCAGCGGATCGCCAGGGCCTGGGCACGCTCGGGACGCACTTCGACCGGAACCTGGTAGGTCGCACCGCCAACCCGGCGCGAACGCACTTCGATCTGCGGCTTCACGTTGTTCAGCGCATCGTGGAACAGCTGGATCGGGTCCGACTTGGCGCGGGTTTCCATGGTTTCCATCGCACCGTAAACGATGCTTTCGGCAACCGACTTCTTCCCGTCGAGCATGAGGTTGTTCATGAACTTCGACAGCACCTGATCCTTGAACTTGGGATCGGGCAGGATTTCCCGCTTCTCGGGACGACGACGACGTGACATTGGTTGGGTTTCCTTCCAACTCCGAAACCTTGCCCCAGCTTTCCCCCACTTCGTCACCCTGAACTTGTTTCAGGGTCCATCGTGGGTCTGGATCAAAGCTCCGTAATTCTACGCTACACCTGGGCTTTCGGCCCAATGGATCCTGAAACGAGTTCAGGATGACGGCCTGTTGGGGCCGTCACTTGGGCCGCTTGGCACCATACTTGGAGCGCGAACGCTTGCGGTCCTTGACGCCCTGGGTATCCAGCACGCCGCGCAGCACGTGATAGCGCACGCCCGGAAGGTCGCGCACACGCCCGCCGCGGATCAGCACGACGCTGTGTTCCTGCAGGTTGTGGCCTTCGCCCGGGATGTACGAAATGACTTCGCGGCTGTTGGTCAGGCGGATCTTGGCGACCTTGCGCAGCGCCGAGTTCGGCTTCTTCGGGGTCGTGGTATAAACGCGGGTGCAAACGCCGCGCTTCTGCGGGTTCTGCTCCATCGCAGGGACCTTGCTCTTGGCCTTCTGCGGCTCGCGACCCTTGCGGATCAGCTGGTTGATCGTAGGCATGAAGTACTCTTCACCTTGTTTGATGGCCTTGGCCGGACAAGTGAAGAGGATGCGAATCGCGCATGCGGCCAGCGCGGGGCTGTGCCCCACCGCCACAATGCACGAGCCGAAAACGCTCCACCCGCCTGAAAAGACCGGGTTACTTTGACGGATTACCCTCTTGAAGAGGACGCACCGGCAATGTTCAGCTCAACCGGGGAGGCACAAGCCCGAGCCCCGGAAGTGGCGGCCCTTAGGGGCGATGTTGCTCTTGGTCAAGCGGTCCCTCACCAAAGCCCCCCAGCCGGACCCGCAAGCCAAACTGGATTCACCCGGCCATTTGGACTATGCTGGCAGCATGACAAAGCTGGAATTCTCGATTGAACTTCCCGACCGGCTTGTCCGCGAAGCCCGCGATGCCGGACTGCTGGCGCCCGCTGCGCTCGCCGAACTGCTTGAGAACGGCCTGCGCCAGCAAGCTGCCCGGCGTATCGCCGCCGCCCGCTCGCGCCCCGGGGGCACCGACCCCATGTCGCTGACTGATCTGCAAACCATCGTGGCGTCTGTCAGGAAGAAGACAGCTTGAATGCACCTTTGCGGCTGGTGCTAGACACCAATGTCGTACTCTCCGCTTTGCTGTGGGAAGGCCGCCCCGCCGAACTGCTCGATCTTGGCGCGACCGACCGGGTCCGCCTGTTCACCAGCGAAAGGCTGGTCGCAGAACTTGAACAATCGCTCGCAAAGCCGCGGCTTGCCTCCCGGCTAAAGGCCGTCGGCCTGACCCCGCAGCAGCACGGTGCCAATTATGCCAGCCTCGCCAGCATTGTCGCCACCGCCCCCTTGCCCGAACCCGTCTCGCGCGACAGCGACGACGATCACGTGCTCGCCTGCGCGCTGGCCGCAAGCGCCGATGCCGTCATCACGGGCGACGAGGACTTGCTCGTTCTGGGAGCCTTTCGCGGCATCGCCATGCTGCGCGTTGCCGAATGCCTGGCAGTCATTGCCGCCCTGACCGAGCCTCGCGAATAGACGGCAGACATCGGTGAATGCTGCCTGCACGGCGCACCTGTCAATCGAGCGGCAGCGCGATTTCCTGCATGATCCGGTGACGCCGACCGGCCAAAGCGACTGTGGTGCAACACGAGAGTGAATCATTCCACCCGCCTGAAAAGACCGGGTTACTTTGACGGATTACCCTCTTGGAGAGGACGCACCGGCAATGTTCAGCTCAACCGGGGAGGCACAAGCCCGAGCCCCGGAAGTGGCGGCCCTTAGGGGGGAATGGTTCGCCGGTCAAGCGGCTGCGCAGACCGGGGCACCATTGGCCTGCCCCGGCCCACCAGCACAAAACGGCTAGTTGTTGCCGCCATTCTGAATCTTAGGATCGAGGATCAGCGGATTCCCCCCAGCTTGGGGATAAAGCGCAATCCGGTATTCGTACTGCTTCTTGTCCTTGGTGTTGTTGGCATTGATGAAACAGATTTCCCCACCGCCATTGTTGAATGGTCCGGTAAAGCCGTTTGGCAGCGGGTTGCCAAAATCAGGTTCGGTGCCAGCCGGACCAATCGCGACACAAAACAGCGGATTGGGATGCCAGCCATAGCCACTGCCAAGACCGCTGGTTTCATAACGAACGACAAATGCAAACGGCCGGTTCGAATTGGTTGGGAGAGCGATATCCCCCACGAAGGGATAGATCGAAACGACGGGCGTGGTGGCATTCTTCATGAAGGCCAGCGCCGTGAAATCTACTTGCAGCTGGTTCTGGCCGCCTATGTTTACAACGACTACCGAGATCAGCGCGTAGCTGCCGGGTTCTTGTGCCATGTCCATAGTCCTTTTCTGGTTTTTCCGATTTCGAGCAAATCTCCCCAACGTGCTTGGTCACGGTGGCCACATCCTGGGGCCGCACGAAGGCGTTTGTGCTGGCACTTCAGCAGTCATACCCGCCAGTCTCCTTGGTACCTGCCGCCAAACCTGGAGCGGTCGGCGGATTGGAGTGGATAGATCAAACCAATCGCGAGCCCTTGTCCGCGCACGAAGGCCAGAAAGCGGGGCGCAGCATAGCCGCCAGCCTGCAACCGCTTGGTAAGCGCAGCCCCCTCTGCCTGCCTTCCACTCGCGAACAGTGCCCTGGCCAAGCCAACCGAAGCGCGCGCATTGGGGGCCTGCGGAGCAGCGTCCAACAGGCCAGTGATCGCCCGCCAGTGTGCCGGGTCTCCAGTCAATTCACCAAGCGCTGCATGGGCCGAGATGAGGGTCGATAGCGTGCCCACATCGGCCGTGCGCAAATCGAGCGAAGCAAGGGACCGGAGCAGCGCGGCGTACTGCGTTTTCGCTGCCCCATTCGCACCCCGTGCGCGGGCAATGTCCGCCGAGAGCAACTGGACGCGGTGGTTGGCCCCAACCCGCCATTGTACTTTTGCAATATCCGATGCCTTGATCGAGCCGATGACCTTGGCGGCATTGCCAACCTCCTGCTCCGCCCCTGCCAGGTCCCCGCGGCCAAGCAAAGCTTCGGCATAGGCGATGTGGGACCAGGTCAGGTGATTGAGGTAGTCAGTATTCGCGGGGTCGTGGCGGACCAGTTTCGCTGCCAATGCCACCGCCTTCTGGCCTTGCTGAGCGGCTTGGTCAGCCTTTCCAAGATCGACCAGCGAAAAGGTGTGGTTCAAGCTAATCGGGACTAACTCAAATAGCAGCGAGTAGTTCTCAGACTCGGCCATGAAGGCTCTTCCCAAGATATTCGCTCCTTCACGATAAAACTTTTCCGACCGACGAAAATCGAACTGCCTACCTTCGACCTTCGCGGCCCACGACAAGCTGCTGCCATATTGGATCACAGCATCTGCATCGCCGGGCTTGCTTTCATAGAACCGCTTGTCGATCACCAGCGCTGCTGCAAAATGCTTGCTCGCTGCATCCAGATCGCCGCGATCGGAAGCTACCGTCCCCAGATTTGACTGGGCATAGCTTTTCTCCAGCTGCCAATCGAATTTGCCGGGTTCTGCCGCCACCATCTGGTCGGCCAATGCGTCATAGCCTTCGAACTGGCGCTTGGCGGCAGCCAGATCGCCGCGCTGCCAGGCGATATAGCCGACCCAGTAGAGCGACTGGGCGTGTTCAAACATCCGTTGCGGATCATCCGGTTCGCGCGCCAGCAGCTCCGCCGTAGTGGCCGAAGCGGCTTGGTAGGTCTTGAGCGCGTCGGTCAGATTGCCCCGGCTGTTCTCGATCTCGCCCAGCAACAGCAGCACACGCGCGCGCCGACCCAGTGCGTCCGCATCCAGCTTGCCCAAGTTCTGCCTGTCATAGCTGGTCATCAACCGCTTGCCGACGGTTTCCAGAATATCGAGCCGCCCCACCTCATCCAGCTTGCCGCGCAGGTCGGTCAGCATGAATTCGGTCAGATCCTGCGATTCGTTGCGCTGGAACACGGCCTCGTCGCGAGCCACCGTGGCGCTCCAGGCCAGTCCGCTCATCGCGGCGGCGACTGCTAGTGAACCAGCGGTAGCCGCAGTGCGGATCCGGGCGCGGCGGTGGTCATCACGGCGGACAAGATCGTCAAGCCCCACCCCCAGCAGCGCGGCTACCAGCTTTAGCCTGGCACCGCGTTTGCCATCGCCGCTTTCGCGCGCATCGGCGGCCAGCGGAGCATCCAGCCGCTGGTCGGTGATTTCCATCGCGGCGGAAACAAGATGGGTCAAAGCCCGGGGAAAGCATTCCTCGTCCTCGCCGCCCGGCTCATCGCCAGCCCCGGGCGTCCCATCGATGATCAGCGCAAGTACATTGGCTGGATTGCGGTGGGTCTTGAACCAGGCGATTTCTCGGTTGACCCATTGCGATTTGGCCGAACGCGGCGAGCAGACTACGATCAGGAATTCGGAAGATCCCAGCGCCGCTTCAACTGCAGCACCGATGCTGGAACCGGCGGCTTCCTCCTCACGGTCCTTGAACAGCGGAAACAGCCGCGCCGGGACCGGGCCGTGGCGGCCTTCTGCCCCAACAAGCGATTTTGGCGTGCGGTAAGTCTCGATCGCGTGGTGCAGCCATTTACCCCAGGCCGCATCGGCCCAGCTATAGCTGACAAACGCTTTGTATCGGAAATCCAACAAGCTTCTCCCCCTTCCTGACTGGAACAGGGCGACCCGCTTGGTCGGCAATCTTGCATAGTCTTGCCGCGCAAGCCAACATTTTCGGGCACAGAGACAGCACAACAGTCGGCTTGGCGGGCACTGGCCTGTGATCGGACGCATCTCCCCCCCCAAACGGGGATTTGCCTGCGGCCTTACAGGGTTAGTCTGGCCCGGTACCGAGAGTGATCGGTAACGGACGCTGCGCAGCTTGCTCGCAACTTACTGCTCAGCATCTGGATTGCCGCCGGGTTGATGACAAGCGCGACCCGTCAAGCAGCCCGGCGGCAACTATTTCCGGACATTGCAGGTGGACCAGCCGTCCGGCCTCTTCAACCAGCCGCACGTGCATTCCCGGCCAGGCGGCCTGGAGGCGGGGCAACGTATCTTCGGGAACGAAGACCTTGTCCTGCAGCCCGCAGATCGCGGTGATGTGGCTGCCATCGGCAATCGGGGTGAGCTTGAAGACATCGTGGCTGAGGCCGACTGCCACCATGCCCTTGCCGCCTTGCAGCCCTGCAAGCCGGCTGGAATGGACATAGGCGCGGCGCTGGTCGGGATCGGCCAGCAGCGCCTCGTCGGCCGCACTGCCGGCGACGAACTGGTCCACCAGCCGCTCGATCGTCTTGTCGCTCAGCCGGTTGGCGAGCTGGTTGGCGAGCGGCATGATCAGCCGCGGGAGCGAATAGAACACCCGCTTGTAGGCGCCCTGGATCCCGCCTTGCGAGCGGTCGGACTGCGGCTCGCCTTCGGGATTGAGCACCACCGCGCGCGCCAGCCGCTGGGGGCAGTGCTTGAGCAGGTAAGAGACCTGCCGCGCCCCGCGCGAGATCACGTTGAACTGCTTTGCACCCAAAGCATCGGCCACTGCCATGACATCGAAAGCGCAGAGGTCGAAATAGTCACCTTCGGCCATGTCGGTCAGGCCAAAGCCGGGGGCGTCGATCGTCACCGGGCGCAGGCCCTGGGCCTGGAGTGCGGCAATGTAGCTGCGCGGCTGGTAGCGGCTGGTGGTGAGGGTGTGGAAGTGGAAGGTCGGGATCCGGTCTGGCGGGCCATAGTCGGCAAAGGCGATCCGTCCGGACTGGCGCGCGCGCGGCAGCAGGCGGACCGGCTCGGCGCTGGCGGCAAGGTCAACCGCGCCCAGATCCTGCGCGGCGAGCATCCGCGCGGCGAGGCCGATTTGCGCGGCGACAACCGCCAGCGCGGTGGCATTGCCCACCCCAAGGGTCAGGTAGACCACCTTGAGTTCGGCCTTGACGCTCTCGACTCCCAGCCCCAGCCGCTGGGCCACTTCATCGCGGGTGCGGCCCAGCGCGAACAGGCGGGCAATCGCGCTTTGCCGCGCGGTCAGGCCGAAAACCTGGCGCATCCCGGCATCGCTATCAAGGTCAAGCGGCTCGTCGAGCGCGCCCAGTTTGAGCGCGGCCCCGACCAGCGCGGGCTGGCGCGGGTGGCCGCTTTTGGCGAGCAGGTCCTTGAGCATGGTCCGCGCGGTTTCATAGGTCACCCCTTCGCGCGTGGCGGCATCGCGCAGCACGCCGGCCTGGGCCAGACGGCAGAGCAGCCGCTCCTCGGCTGGGGTCAGCCGAAAGATCGAACGGGCGCGGTTGAAGCGGTCCTGGCGAGGGTCCATCGCGGCAAGCCGGATCGCGGCGTGGCTGGGTACCGGGCCGGATCGGCGTCGCTCCAGCCACCGCGCCACCATCGGCCAGTGGGCAAAACCGGCCAGCGGCAGGATCAGCACCATGACCGGGCTGGCGCCTTCGGGATGGAGGAAGCGGATCAGCGGGGCCGGGCCAGCCGCGATCTGTTCGGAATCGAATTCCTCGCGCTCCTGTGCGGAGAAGGCGTTCTGCCAGTCTTCGCAAAGCGCCGCAGGGCCCGCATCGAAACCGCAAGTCAGCCAGGCCTCGGCAAAGATCGCGGCGGGGCGTGATGGATCGGTGACCAGCCCTTCGGCAGCCGCGCCGCCGCTGGTGACCAGGGCATTGAGCCCGGCTTCCAGCTGCGCGAAATCGTCAACCAGCAGCAGGTCCTCGGCGGACTGCACCGCCGTACCGCCTCGCTGCCCGTCCACACTCATGCGCGCCCCTTCTTTGCGGTCTGCGCTTATAGCCCGAACGAAAGCCTGCTCGCCAGCCGTGCCCGCCACGCCGCAATCGCCGGGCGGCCTTCGTTGGCATCGACCTTGACCCAGCCGGCGAAGTCCAGCGCCACCCCGGCGGTCACATCGGCAAGTGAGAACGCATTGATCGCCACCCATTCGCGGCCGGTCATGTGCTCTTCGAACCGGTCCAGGAAATGCAGCAGTCGCGCCCTGCCCCGCTCCGCCAGTTCGGGGATCTGCTCGTAATTGTTGGGGCCCGGCAGCGCGCGGCCGGCCATGCCTTTGGCGGTATTGCGCAGCACTTCGGCGATCGCCATGAAGCATTCGCCTTCGACTTTCGAATTCCAGCTGGCGACCGCGGCTTTTTCAACCGGGGTGGTGCCCAGCAAGGGCGGATCGGGCTGGACCGCTTCGGCCCAGGCGGCGATCCCGGCGTTGTCAGTCAGCACCGTGCCATCATCCAGCACCAGCGCGGGGACAGTGCAGGCCGGGTTGATCTTGCGGTATTCGGCGGAGAGCTGCTCGCCGCTGGCCAGATCGACCTGGCGGACCTCGTGGGCGATGCCCTTTTCCGCCAGCACGATCCGCGCGCGGCGCGGGCTGGGGGCGCGGGTGAAATCGTAGAAGGTCGGCATTGGCACTCTCCCTGGCACTTTCGCGCAGCCTAGCACGCTCGGCGCGCGGCGCGAGGGCCGACAGGTTGACGCTACGGCATGGAGGCTTGACATAGTCTATTAATGTTATACTATCACATTACCAAGAGACCGCTGCACTGCGACTCGCGAGGGGCAAGCCAGGCGGCGGCAGGACGAGGAGAGCTGCCATGGCCTATGCCGATGCCACCCAAACCAACCGCAAACTGGGCACAGGCGCTGCCGTGCTGGCGCTCGAAGTCGCGCTGGGCTGGGGGCTGATTGTGGGACTGGCGACCAGTCTTGAAATCAAGCCCCAGACCCGCACAACGACCTTCGACGTCAAGTCACCAGAAGTCACGCCGATCGTGAAGCCGGTCGAACCGCCAAAGCCGATCCAGACCCAGACCCGCACCGATACAAAGCCACTGGATGACCGTATCTTCGACACTGGCCCATCGGTACTGCCGACCTTCACTGCCGACGACGGCGGCGGCGTGATCCGCGAAGTGATCTTCACTCCGCCTGTTACCCCCACCCCGCCGCCGCCGCGCTTCACCCCCAAGGCCGCGCGGGCCAAAGGCAACATGGCAGGCTGGGTGGGCGAAAACGACTATCCCACCTCTGACTTGCGCGCCGGGCACGAGGGGCGAACCGCCTATCGCCTGTCGATCGACACCAGCGGCAAAGTGACCAACTGCACCGTCACCGCATCAAGCGGCTGGCCGGGGCTGGACAAGACCACCTGCGACAAGCTCACCAGCCGCGGCAAGTTCGAACCCGCCACCAACAGTGATGGCGAGCGCGTGGCCGGTACTTTCAGCAGCGCAGTTTCCTGGCGGATCCCGGACGAGTGATGAGGAAGGCTTTCGCTTTCACCCGGCCGTGATCCACCTCCCCCGCCCCGCCTGGCCCGACCGGGCGGGGCAACCGTTTTGCCCTCACCTGATTTTAACCCCCGCCTGCTACCCAGCACGGCATGGAAACCGCTGTCTTCCCCGCCGAAACCCGCGCAGCCTTTGCCGCGGCCTATCCGGCATTGCCCGCCAAGCTCAAGCACGGCCTGCTGGAGCATCCGCTGCTGACGCTCGATGCGTTGGCTGGATTGGCCGAAGCGCTGCCTGCCAGCGAGATCGAGTACAACCCCGGCAAGCTGCCAATCGGGATCCGGCCCGAGGACGTGCCGACATCCGACCTTTCCGTCACCGAAACGATCCGCACGATCGATCGCGCCGGGTCATGGGTGGCACTCAAGCGGGTCGAGCAGGTTCCCGCCTACCGCGAGCTGCTCCACGGCGTGCTGGGCGAGCTCGAGGACCTGGTAGAGGAACGCACCGGCGCGATGATGCAGCTGGAAGGCTTCATCTTCATCACCTCGCCGGGATCGGTCACCCCGTTCCACTTCGATCCCGAGCACAACATCCTGCTGCAAGTCATGGGGAACAAGACCATGACGCTGTTCCCGGTCGAGGACGAGGACTTGCTGGGGGCCGAAGCGCACGAGCTGTTCCATCTGGGCAAGCACCACCGCAACCTGTCCTGGCGCGACGAGTTTGCGGCCAAGGGCCAGGCCATCCAGATCGGCCCGGGCGAGGCGATCCACGTGCCGGTCAAGGCTCCGCACTGGGTCCAGAATGGCGACGAACCGTCGGTCTCGCTCTCGGTCACCTGGCGCAGCGAATGGTCCTATGCCGAAGCTGATGCCCGCGCCTTCAACCATGTACTGCGCCGGATCGGCCTGCGCCCGGCCAGTCCCGGTGCCTACCCCGCGCAGAACCGCGCAAAGGCGCTGGCCTGGCGTGCGGCGAGGAAGCTGGGGGTTGCGGCTTAAGGCTTCCTCCAAAGAGCTACCAAATCCGTTCGTCCCGAGCGCAGTCGAGGGACCGCAGCATACCCCCACATCCGTTCGTGTCGAGCGAAGTCGAGACACTGCGCGCGGAATCTCGACTTCGCTCGATGCGAACGGAAGCAGGTCGAACGCGCGGTCCCTCGACTGCGCTCGGGACGAACGGGTTCTTGAGGAGAGCCTTTAGAGCAACTTGGGCAAAACCTGACCCAAATTCCGTCTATGCTGAGCTTGTCGAAGCACTGCCCTTTTCTTCAGGCGGCAATGCATGTGGCACGAAGGACAAGGACAGTGCCTCGACAAGACGGGGTTGGGTGGCTAGGCCGATGGCCCCGCGGCCCCTAACGCGCCGGCATCACCCGCGTCAGGAATTCGATCACCGCGGCGTTGAATTCATCGTTCTTGTCGCCCGCCACCATGTGCCCGGCGCCGCGGATATCGGCGATCTCCAGATGCGGAATGCGGCGGCGCAGGTCCTCCACCCCGTCATCGTCGACAATGTCGCTTTTCATGCCGCGAACCAGCAAGGTCGGGACCCGGTCGATCCAGTCGGCCCGGTCCAGCAGATCAAGCATGTGCTGGGGATTGGCGCGGGTGTCGGTCATCATTCGTTGGTCCCAATGCCAATGGAACCGCCCATCCGCGCCGCGCCGCAGGTTCTTGTTGAGCCCCGACAGATCCTTGGGCCGGGGCCGCTCGGGATAGTAGGCGGAGATCGCATCGGCCGCCTCTTCCAGACTGGCGAAGCCGTCAGGGTTGCCGGTCATGAAATCGCGGATCTTGGCCACGCCTTTCTGGCTCATCTTGGGGACAATATCGACCAGCACCAGTGCGGCAGTCTCCAGCCCCAGCGAAGCCGCCATCAGCGCGGTGATCCCGCCCAGCGAGGCACCGACCAGCGCCACCGGCGCGCTGCCCATCGCCGCAACGGCCATCAAATCGTGCGCGCGGGTTTCCACGCCGTAGTCGCCGTCGCTCGACCAGTTGCTGTCACCGTGCCCGCGCAGATCGTAGTTTATCGCGAAGTACCCGGATGCGGCGAGCTGCTGCTCGGCCTTGTCCCACGAATGCCGGGTTTGTCCGCCGCCGTGGCCCAGCACCACCGTCGGAGCCCCGCGCGGACCCGCGACGTCGGCAGCGATTTCGATGCCGGGGGCAACGGGGATGCGGATTGTTTCGGGGTTCATTGGCGGACTTGACCCGTGCACAGCGTGCAGGTCAAGCGCAATTTAACCGGGCGATTAAGTGTCCGGTGGCGGAGCACGGGCGAACGTTCAGCCCAATCAGACGCGATTGCGCTTACCCCGTTCTCGCGCCAAGCTGCGCCAATGAGACTAATTTTGGCTGCCCTTGCCGCGCTTGCCGCGCTCGTCCTTACCCCCTTGCCCGCGTGGGCCGATACGGTGGTTGTTCGCGCCGGGCACCTGATCGAGCCTGCGACCGGCCAGGTGCTGCACGACCGGGCGATCACCGTCACCGACGGAAAAGTCAGCACGGTCGCCCCGTGGAGCGCGCCGCCGCAAGGGGCCAAAGTGGTGGACTGGAGCAGCTATTGGGTGCTGCCCGGGCTGATCGACGTCCACGTCCACCTTGCCGATTTCCTCCAGACCAGCGATCCCGCCGAACCGCTCAAGCACTCGCCTGAGAGAACCGCCTATGCCGGGGCGCGCAATGCGCGGGCGACGCTGGAGGCCGGGTTCACCACGGTCCACGATGTCGGCTCCTACCGGGCGCGCGGCAATATCGAGCTGAGGAACGCGATCAACCGCGGCGAGGTGGTAGGGCCGCGGATCAATGCGGTCGGCGGCTATATCACTGTGCCCGGCGGCGGCGGCGAAGTGACCGGACTGCCCAAGGGCATGGTGGTGCCGGACGATATGCGGATGGGCGTTGCCAAGACCCCGGAGGAAGTGCGCCGCAAGGTGGGCGGCATGTTCGATCTGGGCGCGGATTCGATCAAGCTGATCGCGACCGGCGCGGTGCTGACCGAAGGGACCGAGCCGGGACAGATCGAGCTGGATGGCCCGGCGATCCATGCGGCGGCGCAGACCGCCAAGGCACGCGGATCGTGGATCACCAGCCACGCGCACAGCGCGGACGGGATCAAGCTGGCGATCCGGAACGGATCGCGCGGGATTGAGCATGCCAGCTTGATCGACGACGAGGGGATTGCCCTCGCGAAAACCCAAGGCACCTACCTCGTCATGGACATCTACAACGGTGACTACATCTCCGAAGTCGGCCGCCGCGATGGCTGGTCGGCCGATATCCTGCGCAAGAACGACGAGACCACCGATGCCCAGCGCCAGGGCTTTACCAAGGCGGTGAAGGCGGGCGTGAAGCTGCCGTTCGGCACCGACGCCGGGGTCTTCCCGCACGGCCTCCAGGCCCGCCAGTTCCGCTACATGGTCAAATACGGGATGACCCCGATGCAGGCGATCCAGTCCGCTACCACGGTCGCGGCGGAATTCCTGACGTGGGACAAACAGGTCGGCTCGCTGACGCCGGGGCACTGGGGCGACATGATCGCGGTTTCGGCCAACCCGCTGGAGGATATCGGCGCGCTTGAACGGGTCGAGCATGTGATGAAAGGCGGGGTAGTGGTGCGATAGTAGGTAGAGAAAGGGGTTCACGCAGAGGCCGCAGAGAAGAAGTGGAGGCGCAGAGGTGTAGCGCCGAGCCGCAGGCTCCCTTCCATTACCGAGGCCGCGTTTGCCGCAACGTAGCCATACGAGAGCCTCTTCGCCGCAAGTGCGACATCTCTGCGCCTCTCTTTCCTTCTTTGCGTCCTCTGCGTGAACCCCCTTTTCTTCTTCTCGCATTGTCACCAACACCTAGCTAGGCTCGCCAAAACCCCAGGGAGAAATCACATGAAGCCCACCACCCTCGCCCTTGCCCTGCTTGCCTCGGTTGGCGGCCTCGCGGCCGTTGCAGTCAGCGCGCAGGCGCCTGCTGCGGCCACCAGCACGCAGACCTGGATCCACGCCGGGCGGGTCATCGCGGTGCCGGGCCAGGCGGTGCGCGGGGCGACGACAATCGTGGTGCAGGACGGGCGGATCGCAGCGATGCACGATGGCTTCCTGCCGGCCCCGGCTGGTGCGAAAGTGATCGACCTCAAGGGCAAGACCGTGCTGCCCGGCCTGATCGACAGCCACACGCACCTCGGCTCTGACCGCGCCGGGAACGAAGGGCTGGCCGCCGCGATGACCGACGGGCTGGCGCTGAATAGCTACGAAACCCAATGGAACGGAATGAAGACCCTGCGCGCGGGCTTCACCACGGTGCGCAACCTGGGCGATGAAGGCGGCAAGGTGCTGGCCTACCGCGAGGCGATCAAACGCGGCTGGGTGCAAGGCCCGCGGATCGTCGATGCGGGCGAATCGCTGTCCACCACCGGCGGGCATATGGACAGCCGGGTCGGCCTGTCGGACGAGGCCGGGGAAGGCCTGGTCCACACCGAAAACCTGTGCGACGGGATCGATGATTGCCGCCGCGCGGTTCGCCGCCAGGTCGGCCGCGGGGCCGACGTTATCAAGTTCGCCACCACCGGCGGGGTCAATTCAGGCACGGGCCTCGCCACCCGGATCTATGAGGACGAAGCCCGCGCGATTATCGACACCGCGCATGCCTATGGCCGCAAGGTCGCGGTCCACGCCCACGGGCTCGACGGGATCAAGCTGGCGGTGCGGCTGGGTGCGGATTCGATCGAACACGGCACCACCATCGACGAAGAAACCGCCCGGATGATGGCCAAGCAGGGCACCTATTACGTACCGACGCTGAGCACGGTGAACGGCTATCTGGAGCGGCTGGCGGCCAATCCCAACGCCTATCCGCCGCTGATCAAGAAGCAGATTGACTGGCGGATCGGGATCACCGGCAAGTCGCTCCAGATCGCCTATCCGCTGGGGGTCAAGATCGCCTACGGCACCGACGCCGGGGTCTCCAAGCACGGCCGCAACGCCGATGAGTTCGAGCTGCTGGTCAAGTTCGGCATGCCGCCGGCTGAGGCGATCAAGGCTGCGACGGTCCACGCCGCCGGCCTCTTGGGTCTTGAGAAAGAGATCGGCACGCTGGAAGTGGGCAAGAGCGCCGACATCATCGCGGTCGATGGCGATCCGCTGGTGGATGTCAAAGTGTTGAAGCGGATGGCCTTCGTGATGGTGCGCGGGGATGTGGTGGTGAACTGAACCTCCCCCTCCCCGTTCCGGGGAGGATTCACCCAGTCAAAAACGCCACCAGCGCCTTGACCTTCTTCTGCCGCCATTGCGGTGCCGGGGCGACCAGCCAATAGCCGTGCCGACACGGCGCCGGTTCGCCCAGCGCTGCAAGCCTTCCGTTGTCCAGCCACGACTGCGCCAGCAGCACCGGCACGCGGGCCTTGCCCATGCCTGCCGCGGCGGCGGCGATCGCTTGCCCCGCATCGCCGACCGAAAGCGGTGGCTGCTCGCAATCGTCGCCTTCGGGGCTGGTATCGCCCGGCCATGAGATCCAGCAGCCCTGCCCCACGGTCACCCGGCCCGGCTCGCCCAGGGCCACACCTTCGAGCTCGCCCGGCCCTTCGGCCCAGCGCACCGCAAGGTCGAGGTTGGCCTCGGTGAAGTCGGCCTCCTCGTCAGCGACCATGCTGAACTGCACTTGCGCGTTGGCCTTGCGGAAGTCGGCGAGGCGCGGAGCCAGCCAGGCAGCGAAGAATTCGCGCGGGGCGGCGATGGTGTAGACGTGGCTCGATTGTCCGGCCTGCATTGCCCGGACCGCGTCCTCGAAGTGGAGGAACCCGGTGCGCAGTGCCTCCAGCCCGGCAGAGGCCTCATCGGTCAGTTCCAGCCCCTTGGGAGTGCGGCGGAACAGCACCACGCCCAGCACGTCTTCCAGCGCGCGGATCTGCTGGCCGACCGCCGCAGGCGTCACCGCCAGCTCGTCCGCCGCGCGCGTGAACGACAGGTGCCGCGCGGCGGCATCGAACACGCGCAAGGCGTTAAGGGGCAGGTGCGTGCGCTTCATGGGAAAAGGGCCTTAGCCCGCCGTCGCTGGCGCTTCCAGCGGGAAGAACGGGATCGCCACTTCGAACAGCTCGCCGTTCTCGGCCTGGAAGGTGTAGTGCCCTTCCATCGAGCCGTGCGCGGTCGACAGCGGGCAGCCCGAGACATAGTCGTGGCTCTGCCCCGGGCGCAGCACCGGCTGTTCGCCGACCACGCCTTCGCCTTCGATATAGTTGATCATCCCGCGCGCGTCAGTGATCTTCCAATGGCGGGTGAGCAGCTGAACAACCTGGTCCGAATCGTTCTCGATTCTAATGTGATAGACCCAGAACCACTTGCCGGCATCGGCCTGCGACTGTTCGGGCAGGAAATTCACCGCGACGCGCACGGTAATGCCGTCGGTGATCGCGGCGTGCTGGAAGAGCTCTTTCATGGAGGCCAATTTAGCGATTGGTCCGCGCGAAACAATGGTGCGCTGCGCGGGGGAATACGATTGTGTGCATGTTGGAGCCTGCGCGGCGCCTTGCTACACCCGGACAATGCCGCAAACCTACCTGCCCGTGACCGAGCTCTACCTGCTCGCCCTGATCCTGATCTTCGCCGCGCCCTATCTGTTCTGGCGGCTGCTGAAGACCGACTATTACGCTCCGCTGGTGGTGGTGCAGATCGTCAGCGGGATCCTGCTGGGGCCAGGTGTGCTGGGCTCGATCTTCCCCGGATATTACGAGACCATCTTCGTACCCCCGGTGATCAGCGCGCTCAACGGTGTGGCCTGGTGGGCGGTGATGCTGTTCGTCTTTGTCGCCGGGCTGGAGCTTGACCTCGAAGAAGCGTGGAAATGGCGCGGTGAGACCGGGCTGACCGCGGGCCTGGCGCTGGGCGTGCCGCTGCTGCTGGGCGCAGGCGCGGCGCTGGTCCTGCTCAAGCTTGGTGACCCCGCCGCTTGGATCGGGGCCAAGGGCGCAACCTGGCAATTCGTGCTGGGCATCGGCATGGCCTGCGCGGTCACGGCGCTGCCGATCCTGGTGCTGCTGATGGAAAAGCTGGAAATTTTGCGCACCGCGCTCGGCCAGCGGATCCTGCGCTATGCCAGCCTGGACGACATCCTGATCTGGGGCGTCTTGGCACTGATCCTGCTCGATTGGGAACGCGTGACTCGCCAGCTGGGCTTCATTGCCGGGTTCGTGGTCGCAGTCTGGCTGGTCCGCAAGCTGATCGCTGCTATTCCCGAACGCGACCGCTGGTATGTCGCGCTGATCTGGCTGGCGGCCTGCGGATACCTGGCCGACTGGGCGGGCCTGCATTACATGGTCGGCGCATTCCTGGCCGGAGCCGCGCTCGATGCCAAATGGTTCGGGATCGAGAAGATCGACGCCTTCCGCAACACCGTGCTGCTGACGATGATGCCGGTGTTCTTCCTCAGCACTGGCCTGCGCACCAGCTGGGACATGGGCGGAATGACTGCCTTCGCGGCTGCCGCGCTGCTGCTGGCAGCGATGGTTTCGGGCAAACTGCTGGGCGTCGGCTTGGCCGGACGGCTGCTCAAATGGGAAAAGGGTGAGGCCTGGGTGATCGGCTGGCTGCTGCAAACCAAGGCGCTGATCATGATCATCTTCGTCAACATCCTGTTCGACAAGCAGGTGATCACTTCAAGCGCCTTCACCGCGCTGCTGCTGGCCGCGGTGGGCAGCACGATGCTGACGATTCCGGTGGTCAGTCCGACTTTGCGCAAGCTCGAGGGGTTATTGGCGAAGCGGGGCTAGAAAGGTTCTCGCAAAGAGCGCAAAGGAAAAGAAGAGACGCAAAGATGATGCGCCAAGCCGCAGGCTTCCATACTTAAAAACCGTCAAGCAAATCGCAGCGTATGGGATTGAAAGCGGCTCGCGCCGCAAGGGCAACCTCTTTGCGCCCTTCCTGCTTCTTTGCGCTCTTCGCGTGAACCCTTCTTAAAGCCCAACCGCCTTCAGCGCCTGGTCCAGATCCTCGATCACATCCTGGGGATCTTCCAGCCCGACGTTGAGCCGCAGCATGCCTTCGGTCACGCCCATTTCCGCGCGCGCTTCGGTGCTGACCGAATAGTGCGTGGTTGAAGCATTGTGGCACATCAGGCTGCGCGAATCCCCGATGTTGTTGGAGATATCGACCAGCTCCAGCGCATTGAGCAGCGCATGGGCCTGAGCCCGGCCGCCGTCCAGTTCGAAGCTGAAGATCGATCCGGCTGCGTCCATCTGCTGCATCGCCAGTTCGTGCTGCGGGTGGCTGGGCAGGCCCGGATGGTTGATCCTGGGCACGCGGCCTTCGATGAACTTGCCGACCAGCAGCGAATTCTCGCTCTGCCGCCGGATCCGAAGATCCAGCGTTTCCAGCCCTTTCAGCACCACCCAGGCGTTGAATGGCGAGAGGTTGGGCCCGGTATTGCGCTGGAACCACAGCAGCTTCTCGTTGATGAATTCCGCGCTGCCCGAAACTGCACCGGCCAGGACGCGGCCCTGCCCGTCCATCAGCTTGGTCGCCGAATAGGCCACTACATCGGCGCCCCATTCGATCGGCCGCTGCAAGGCAGGGGTGGCGAAGGCGTTGTCAACCACGGTGGTGATCCCGCGGGCTTTGGCCAGACCGCAGACGGCCTTCAGATCGACGATATCCATTGTCGGGTTGGCGGGCGTTTCGAAGAAGAACACCTTGGTGTTGGGCCGGATCGCGGCCTCCCACTGATCGTTGTCGCGCGCGTCGATCGTGGTGGTTTCGATCCCGAAGCGCGGCAGCAGCTGGTCAACCAGCCAACGGCACGATCCGAACGCCGCGCGGCCCGCGACGACGTGATCGCCGGCCTGGAGCTGGCACAGCAGGGCCGCGGTCATCGCCGCCATCCCGCTCGCCTGGACCCGGCAGGCCTCGGCCCCGTCCATCAGCGCGATGCGTTCTTCCAGCATCGCCACGGTGGGGTTCTGCAGCCGCGAATAGGTCATCCCCGGATCTTCGCCGCGGAACCGCGCGGCAGCGGTTTCGGCATCGTCGTAGGCATAGCCCGAGGTCAAAAACAGCGCCTCGCTGGTCTCCCCCATCTCGCTGCGCCAGGTCCCCCCGCGCACGGCCTGCGTGGCTGGGCGCCAGTTCTTGGTGATCGAGCGGTCGGTTCCGGTAGTGCGTTTCATAACGGGGCGGCTGTAAGTGTGCGGCCCAATCAGCGCAAGCCAAAGGTCCTCTCCAGATTTGCGAAGCACATCTGGGGAGGTGGCGCCGCGTAGCGGTGACGGAGGGGCTTCTGCGCTGGCGTCGATACCCCTCCGTCAGCGGCTATACGCCGCTGCCACCTCCCCATTTGTGGCATTCGCCAAAAATGGAGAGGACCTTTGTTGCGCTATTCCACGCGCACAGATAATCCCAGCGCGATGCATCCCCGCTTTGCCCAAGAACAAGACCCGATTGGCTGGTGCGCCGCCATCGCGGCACTGTTTCTGGCGCTGGTCTGGTGGCGGCTGGGCACGCCCAGCGAGATCTATTTCGACGAAGTCCACTACGTCCCCGCCGCGCGCAAGCTGATCGAGGGGGTACGGGCCAATCCCGAACACCCCCTGTTTGGCAAGACGGTGCTGGCCGCCGCGATCCACTGGCTGGGTGACAAGCCGCTCACCTGGCGCCTGCCCAGCGCGCTGATGGGCGCCTTTGGCCTGTTCGCCTTCGCCCGGCTGGTCTGGTTCGCCAGCGGACGGCGGCTGGCGACCGTGCTGGCGGCGCTGCTGCTGGCGACCAACTTCTTCTGGTTCATCCACAGCCGGATCGCGATGCTCGATATGGTGATGGCCGCCCTGGGCATGGCATCGCTGTGGCAGTTCGCCGCCGCCTGCTGCTTGCCGCAGCAAGCCCGCTGGCGGCTGGCCTTGACAGGGGTGCTGGCCGGACTGGCGCTGGGGACCAAGTGGTCGATCGCCCCGGCGCTGATGCTGCCTGGACTTTTGTTCCTGGCGCTTAAGCTGCGCGCCAATGGCTGGCGTTTCCTGTGGGCGCGCAAGGGCGGGCCGGTCGAGGGGGTCACCCTGATCGAAGCCGCGCTATGGCTCGGCCTGCTCCCGCTGGCAGTCTATTGGCTGACCTTCTGGCCCGGCTTTGGCTGGGCCGACCGCCCGATCGACCCGTGGAAGCCGCTGGCCTGGCACGAATTCATGCTGCGGCTGCAGGATTCGGTCCGCAAGCTCCATCCCTACCGCTCGCAGTGGTACGAATGGGTCAGCAACTGGCGGGCGATCTGGTACCTCTACAAGGATATCGACGGGGCCCAGCGCGGCGTGGTGCTGATCGGCAATCCTTTCACCATGCTGGCGGGGCTGGCTGCTCTGGGCTGGGCGCTATGGGCAGGCATCCGCAAGCGGCGCTACGACGCGCTGGTCTTTGTCGCACTTTATGCCGTGTGCCTGGGGATGTGGCCGCTGTCGGGCAAGCCGATCCAGTTCATCTATCACTACCTGCTGCCCAGCACTTTCATGATGGCCGCACTGGCCCTGGCACTGGAAGACCTGTGGCACCGCCGCGACCGCTGGCACTGGCTGGCCCCAGCCGCACTGGTGCTCAGCTTCGCGATGTTCGCCTGGTTCTATCCGATCATCTCAGGCTGGCCGCTGTGTTGCGGACGGCCGAGCTATCAGTTCTGGATGTGGCTGGGCAGCTGGCGTTGAACCAGGTCCTCTCCAGATTTGCGAAGCACATCTGGGGAGGTGGCGCCGCGAAGCGGTGACGGAGGGGTATCGACGCCAGCGTCCAAAGCCCCTCCGTCAGCCGCCTTCGGCGTCTGCCACCTCCCCATTTGCCGCCTTCGCGGAAAATGGAGAGGATCTGGTTCCTAGTACTTCCCCCAGACGAACTTGCTCGACAGCGCAAAGTTCCAGACCGAACCCAGCACGATCCCCACCAAGGCCGCCGGATAGGGATTGAACCCGATCCGCACCAGTGCGGTCGCCGCGCCGATGTTGGTCAGCAGGCCAAAGGCGCAAGTGATCAGGAACCGCACCCAGCCGCCCAGCAGCGGGCCCCAACCGCGCAGCCGCTTGTCGGCATAGGTCAGCTCGTTGTTGAGCACGAAGTTGAACGTCATCGCCACCAGCGCGGCCATGGTCTGCCCGACGATGAAGGCGGTTTCATCGGGATAGTGGTTCACGCGCATGGCTTCACCGAACAGGCCCAGCACCATGGCCAGCACCGCCATGTGTACCACCACGCCCAGGCCGCCAATCGTGCCGAACAGCGCGAAGCGGGTCGGGATCCAGCGGCCCAGCCACTTGTCGTATAGCCCGACCATGAATTCGAATACGACCGTGCGGTCGAGCTTGCTTTCGCCTTCGGCCCGCGCCGCGAAATTCATCGGCACTTCCTTGATCCGCAGCGTCTCATCGACCGTCGCCAGGATGTCGATCAGGATCTTGAAGCCCACGCCCGAAAGGCGGTGCGCATCGGCCCGCAGGGTTTCGGTCTTCAGCATGAAATAGCCGCTCATCGGGTCGCTCAGCTCAACCCCGGTGACCTTGTTGGCGATCCGGTTGGCCAGCGTTGAGGCCTTGACCCGGTCGGGCCGGCCCCATTCCTCGGTGCTGGCCCCTTCGGCGAAGCGACTGGCATAGGACAGGTCGTATTCGCCGCTTTCGATCGCGGCGAGCATCTGCACCAGCAGCTCGGGGTCGTGCTGGTGGTCGGCGTCCATCACCGCCACCACCGGCGCGGCCGTAGCGCACATCCCCTCGATCGCCGCCGAGGACAGCCCGCGCCGCCCGATCCGCTGGATCACGCGGACCCGCGAATCCTCCTGCGCGATCGCGCGGGCTTCGTCCGAAGTGCCGTCGGGGCTGTTGTCATCGACAATGATCACTTCGAAGGGAATGCCAGCCAGCGCCTTGTCCAGCCGCTCGACCATGCCGCGCAGGTTCTTGCGCTCGTTATAGGTGGGCAGGACTACGCCTAGGCGGATCGTCATCTCAGAGCCTTTCCAGAATCGCGTCACCGATTTGCACGGTTCCGTGGCTGCCGCCAAGGTCTGCGCCGCGCACCCCGTCGGCTAGTGCTTTGGCCACCGCCGCCTCGATCCGCGCGGCCGGCTCTTCCAGCCCCAGCGAATGGCGCAGCAGCATCGCGGCAGACAGCACCGTCGCCATCGGATTGGCCACGCCTTTCCCTGCGATATCGGGCGCGGACCCATGGATCGGCTCATAGAGCCCCAGTGTGCCTTCGCTGAGCGAGGCCGAAGCCAGCAGGCCGATTGAGCCGACGCACATCGAGGCCTGATCGGACAGGATATCGCCAAACAGGTTGCCGGTCACCACCACGTCGAACTGCCCCGGAGAGCGCACCAGCTGCATCGCGGCGTTATCGACATACATGTGGCTGAGCTCGACATCGGGATAGTGGGCCGCAACCTCGCAGACCACATCGCGCCAGACCTGGCTGGTTTCGAGCACATTGGCCTTGTCGACCGAACACAGCTTGCCCTTGCGGCCCTGCGCGGCCTTGAAAGCAACGTGGGCGATGCGGCGCACTTCGTCTTCGGCATAGGCCATCATGTCCCAGCCCTGGCGGCGGCCATCGGGCAGCGTGCGGATGCCCTTTTCACCGAAATAAACATCGCCGTTGAGCTCTCGCACGATCAAAAGGTCGATTGCGCCGGCCACTTCGGGGCGCAGCGCGGAGAAGTCTTCCATGCCGGCAAAGACCTTGGCCGGGCGCAGGTTGGCGAACAGGCCCAGTTCCTTGCGCAGCCCCAGGATCGCCTGTTCGGGGCGCAGACGGCGCTCCAGATTGTCGCAGGTAGGATCGCCGACCGCGCCAAACAGGATGCCATCAGAATTGCGCGCGATCTCCAGCGTTTGGGCGGGCAGCGGGTGGCCGTGGTTTTTGTAAGCCACGCCGCCGACATCGGCATAGGCCAGCGTGAGGCCAGGCAGGCCCAGCGCTTCAAGCACGCGCACTGCTTCGCGCGTTACTTCGGGGCCGATGCCGTCACCGGCCAGTACTGCAATCTTCATCGAAATCCCGCCTATCCGATCCGCGCCAGCCGCTCTCGCAGCATGGCGCGCGCGCCCATAACATCTATGCGGCTTTCGGCAAGCGGATAGCGGTCGAGCCGCTGGCCCAGCGCATCGAACGCGGCGAGCAGCGCGGGCATCTCGCCATCGCCCGGCGGGGCATACTCGCCATAGCCCAGCTCGCGCAGCAGCAGCGTTTCATAGGCCAGCAAAGCTGGCAGCCAGCCCCGCGCCGAGGGAGCATGGCACACTGCATCAAGCAGCGCCGCCAGCGCGCCATAGAGCGGGGGATAGGCATGGCGTTCTGGCAAGGCGGCGGCGGTCAGCGATGTGGCCCAACCAATCGCTGCGGCCGGCAGCGGCTCACCCAGCCAGGGCCCGCGGCTGGTGATCAGTTCGAGCTTGGCGTAAGGAAGCTGCCCTTCCACCCGGGCGCGCAATTCGGCCTCAACCACGTTGCCGGGCACCAGCACCGGCCTGAGCTGCCGCCCACGCCCGCCCGCGACATAGCCTGCGATCAGCCCGTGGCTCTCGGTCAGCAAGCGCACAATCGCCGCAGTCTCGCCATGCGGGCGGCTGGCGCAGACGATGGCTTGGGCGGTGATGTGCATGGGTAGCGTGTGGGGTCAAACGCCGCGCTTATCAACTGGGCGTGGAATGGTTCACGCAGAGAGCGCAAAGAAGATGAAGAGACGCAAAGATGTAGCTGAAGCCGCAGGCTTCCATCAAATTGCGATCATTCGATAAAACGCACAGGAAGGAACTCAGAGCGGCTTTGCCGCATGGGCGACCTCTTTGCGCCCTCCCTTTCCTCTGCGCTCTTTGCGTGAACCCTTACTTCTTCGCCCTAAGCGCCTTCTCCAGCGCCTCAACCCGCGCCTTCAGCGCATCGTTTTCTTCGCGCGCCTTGGCAGCCATGTCCTTGACCGCGTCGAATTCCTCGCGGGAGACGAAGTCCATGCCGCCAACCGCTTCGCGTACGCGCTCACGCGCGGCGTCGCGGGCTTCGCGGCCCATTCCGGCCATGGTTCCGGCCGCGCTGTTGAGCAGCTTGGCAATATCGGCGATCAGGGGGTTTTCGCTTTGCATGGTGCCTAGATGGACCTTTGGCCCGCGCGGTTCAAGATCACGCGCCGGGATTGGCGACAAGAAACTGCCAGTTGAGCACAGTCGCGAACAGCACCCAGGCGAAGTAGGGCAGCAGCAGCCAGGCGGCGATCGGGCGGACCTTGCGGAAAGCGATGATGGTCGCCAGCACCGCCAGGTCAATTGCCACCAGCAGCGCCAGCGCCGCAGCGATCTTGTGCATGCCAAAGAACAGCGGCGACCAGGCCAGGTTGAGCACCAATTGGAACATGAAAAGCGAGATCGCATAGCCTCGCCCAGGGGCGCCCCGCGCGGTGATCACCAGAGTCAGCGCGATCCCCATGACCAGATAGAGGATCGTCCAGACGATCCCGAAAGTAGCGGGCGGCGGATAGAGCGAGGGCTTGACCAGGTCGATGAACCACGGATTGCCCGAACCGCTGCCGCCCAGCCTGCCCGCAAAGAACCCCAGGAACATGATGCCCGGCACGATAAACAGTGCCCAGCGCAGGAACGCCGCGCGCAATTGGCCGGGAGACGCAAGTTCAGTCATCAACGAAGGCCTCGATTCGTAACCCTGTTGGGGGAGGGTATGGCGGGGCCAAAGGGACGAGGCAACGCCCCTCCTGCAAGTTCCTTCCCATTTTGCGAAGCCAAATGGGGAGGTGGCGCCGCGAAGCGGTGACGGAGGGGTAAGGGCGCCAGCGTAGAAGCCCCTCCGTCAGCCGCCTTCGGCGTCTGCCACCTCCCCATTTGTGGCCGAGGCCAAAAATGGGAAGAAACTGGCTAGCTCCGGCTAGCCGAGATCAGGAATTCCACATTTCCTTCAGGGCCCTTGATCGGGCTTTCGACAATCCCCTGCACATGCCAGCCTGCGCCCTCCAGCCAGGCCCGCACTTCATCGCAAACCCGCGCGTGCAGCGCCGCATCGCGAACCACCCCGCCCTTGCCCACTTCGGCGCGGCCAACTTCGAACTGCGGCTTGATCAGCGCGACCAGGCGGCACGGCGTGGCGGCCAGTTTCAACGGCACTTCCAGCACCTTGGCCAGCCCTATGAAACTGGCATCGCACACCACCCAATTGCAGAGCCGGTCGATCTGCTGCGCCGTGAGCACCCGCGCGCTGGTCTGCTCCAGCACGGTCACCCGCGGATCCTGGCGCAGCTTCCAGGCGAGCTGGTTGGTGCCTGAATCGACTGCGAAGACGTGTTCCGCACCTTTGCTGAGCAGCACATCGGTGAACCCGCCGGTCGAACTTCCCACGTCGATCGCTGTGACGCCCGCCGGATCAAGCCCGAAATGTTCGATCGCATGGGCGAGCTTGATCCCGCCGCGCGAAACCCACGGATGGTCGCGCCCGCGCACTTCCAGCGGAGCGTCAGCAGCGATCGCCTGCCCCGGCTTGGCAATCTTGGTTTCGCCCGAGAACACCGTGCCCGCCAGCACCAGCGCCTGCGCCCGGGTCCGGCTTTCGGCCAGGCCGCGCTCGACAAGCAATTGATCCACTCTGGTTTTGGGCACCTTGCTCATTGCCGCGCCTCCTTCCATAGAAGGCGGGTGAAGGCAAATGCTCCCTCTCTGCGCGATGGCGCAATCGTGCTTGGCTTGCTGCTGGTGGCGTCCTGCGCTGCGCCGCCCAAACCTGCGCCAGTGCCTGCCCCGGTGCCAGCACCCGCACCTGCCCCCGCGCCGCCGCTGCCGCTGCCCAAGCCGCCGGCCGACTGGCGCGATGCCGCGCAGACCGCCGGGACCTGGCGCTGGGGCATGGTCGCGGGCCGTTCGACCGCGAGTTTCGTCGGTGTGGGCGGAGCGCCGCTGGCTACTCTCACTTGCGACCGCACCACTGCCCGCGTCCTGCTGGCCCGGCGCGGCGATGCGGCGGCCTCGGTCGCGATGACGCTGACCAGCACGTTCGGCACGCGCCCGCTGTCCAGCGATCCCTTGCGCGGCGCACCCGGCTGGGTAGTGGCCGAGCTCCACTCGAACGATCCGATGCTGGATTCAATCGCCTTTTCGCGCGGCCGCTTTGCGTTTGAAGTGGCGGGGCTCGATCCGCTTTACCTGCCCAGCTGGCCGGAAATCAGCCGCGTGGTCGAGGATTGCCGATAGGAGCTGTGGAGAAGGCCCGAAGGTACGGATTCTGACAGCAACTTTTTTGAATGCAAGACTTGTTGTGAAGGCCAGTTTGATTCACACATAGACCCGTGGCCGCCAGCGATCCCCGCGAAGCGGTCCCGCCGATCCGGACGGGTCGGCAAATGGCTCAACAGCGTGAAAGGAGGTGACCGATGTCTCATGGTTCAGCAGGGAGGTCGGTAACCCGTTCCATGGAGCATTATCGCTGATCATCCTTTCAGTGATAGAGGCTTCGTGAGCGGCGCTTCCGGCCGCTGACCATGCGAAGGGCCACACAGTTAGGCTGTGTGGCCCTTCTCATTTCTTGCCCTGCGGGGGCTTGGGGGCGGTTCTCGGGATACCGGGGCCGCCCTTCTCATTTGTGGCGCAAGGTTCGATTTGATCACGCGGAGACGCGGAGGCGCGGAGAAGGAGTTCGCGCAAAGATCGCAGGGGACGCAGAGACTTTGCGTGCGCCGCAGGCCATTTCGACAAGATTGGAGTGAACTCGATACAGACAGCGGCTTCGCCGCATACGGGCCGGCTCTGCGCGCTCTGCGTCCTCTGCGCGAACCAACTTTTTCCTGTCTCCGCGTCTCCGCGCCTCCGCGTGAGCAAGACCGGAAAACCACCGTTGACGCAGCCCGCGCTTTGCAGGAAAGTGTTACAGCGCCTTTTCGTTAATTGCACACGGGTTGCATTGAACGTAATTTTCGTTCAAGACCCGCGCTTCGCTCTCAAGGATTCGTTTTCGATGGCCACGCTTGCCGATTCCGCGACCCGCTTCGCCCATACCCCGCACCCCGCCCCCACCCCGGCTGCGGTGCGCGATGAAGTGTTGGCCAACCCCGGTTTCGGCCTGCGTTTCACCGATCACATGGTCTCGATCGACTGGAGCGAAGAGGCGGGTTGGCACAATCCCGCCGTACTGCCCTACGGCCCGATCGCACTCGATCCGGCGGCTTCGGTGCTGCACTATGCGCAGGAGATTTTCGAGGGGCTGAAGGCCTATCGCCACCCCGATGGCTCGATGGCGCTGTTCCGGCCTCAGGCCAATGCCGCGCGGTTCAACCGTTCGGCCCGGCGGCTGGCCATGCCCGAACTGCCCGAAGAGCTGTTTATCCAGGCAATCCGCGAAATAGTTGCGGCCGACAAGGACTGGTTCCCAACCGTCGAGGGCGGCTCGCTCTATCTGCGCCCCTTCATGATCGCGACCGAGGCGTTCCTGGGCGTGCGCGCGGCCAAGAGCTATCGCTTCATGGTCATCGCCAGCCCGGCCGGCAATTACTTCAAGAGCGGCGCTCCGGCCGTGTCGCTGTGGGTGTCGGACTATACCCGCGCGGCGCCGGGCGGTACCGGCGCGGCCAAGTGCGGGGGCAACTATGCCGCCAGCCTGGTGCCCACCGCCGAAGCCTTTGCCAGGGGGCACGACCAGGTGCTGTTCCTCGACGCTGCCGAGCGCAAGTGGATCGAGGAACTGGGCGGCATGAACGTGTTCTTCGCCTTTGCCGATGGCAGCCTGCTGACCCCGGCACTGTCGGGCACGATCCTCGAAGGCGTGACCCGCGACAGCCTGATTGCGCTGGCCCGCGATGAAGGCCTGACCGTGCGCGAGGACAAGTACAGCCTCGACCAGTGGCGCGCCGATGCCGCCTCGGGCCAGCTGGTCGAAGCCTTCGCTTGCGGCACCGCCGCGGTGGTTACCCCGATCGGCAAAGTCGCTGGCCATGACGGCGAGTTCACCATCGGCAGCGGCGGCCCCGGTCAGCTCACCGGCAAGCTCAAGGCCCGCCTCACCGCGATCCAGCGCGGCGAAGCACCGGACCCGCATGGCTGGGTGATGCGGATCGGCTAGTCTTGCGGCCGCAAGATCCCGCGATAGTGCACCACTGGCCCGACCAGTGGCATCGCCACCGCGACATCGAACTGGAAGGCATCGCCCTGGGCGGTCTCGCTGGCGGTGATTTTGGGGCCGAATGCGCGCGGCATGGGCACGCCGAGCGCGGTCCATTTCTTGAGCACCATGATCAGGCCGCCCTGCCCATCCACCTCCAGTGCGAAGTGAAAGCGCATCGGGCCGAAGCGTTCGGTCAGCAGGTTCTGCGCTGATACGCCCATCTCGCTGGCAAAGCGGTGCGGGCCAAAGCTGCGAGTCCAACGCTCGCGGCCGTGGCGCGGTTCGAAACGGACCTCAACCGGATAGCTGCCCGCCGGGGGGAAGCCCATGATAAGGCCCAGCAAGCGGGCCAGCAGCGATTGCCCGCGTTCCACCGTCCCCTCACCGCGCACCACCGTTTCGGCCTGCGGCTGGTGCATCCGCTGGATCGGCGCTGCGAGCTGGGCGAAGCGGGGGCCCAGCACGCGGCGGTAGGGCAGTTCGGGAGTCTCCGCAGTGGTGGCGTGAGTGACTGCCAGATCGGCAAACAACGGCTCGAAATCGGCCAGCGCCAGCTCCTCCCCGCCATGGCACGCGCCCGGTTGCAGCTTGCCCTCACGCAGGCGACGGGCGAGCAATTGCGCGGCGAGCGTCGGGATCTCCTGCCCCTCGCCCTTGCGCGCGATCAGCGTCCAGCGGCGCAGCTCGGGCTGGCCACCCGCGAGGCCCGCAAGTTCAACCACCATGGCCGAACGATCCCCGCCCAGCTGCGCGGTCCATTGCTGCAGCGGGGCTAGCCAGCGCGCCAGCGGCGCAGCACTGCGCAGCAGCCCTAGCCGCACCAGACAGCCCAACGCGCCCAGCGCCAGCATCTGGAGCGAAAACTCAGACCCGCCGCGAAAGGTTGTGGCGGGCGCGCCGGGGCACAGCTGCGGGAACAGTTCCAGGTCTGGCACATCGGCCAGAGCGACCCGGCGGCGCAGCACTGCCTGGCCCGGCACGGCAAAGCGTAGCCGCTTGGCCATGCTCCAGCCGGGAAAGGCCCGCCACTCCCCGCCGCGCCACAGCCGGACCGGCTGCCCGGCATAGCTCAGTGCGGCGCGGACCACGGCGGGACCGGCGCTGGCCCGGGTCGTCGCGCTGATCGCCATGTCGATCGCCTCGATCCGTTCCATGCCTTGGCTTAGCTCTCGCACTGCCGCGCCCGACAGGGCGGGCAGGCTCGAGGCTCCTGCGATCACTGCTACTCCGGCCGCGCGCGCTTCGGCATCCAGCGCGCCAATCCCGCAGACGAAGCCCCGCGCATCGGCAAGGTCGAGGTAGTGCAAGCCTGCCGCGATGCAGGCGCGTGGCAAGTCATAGCTGGAACCCTGAAACGGCCCGGCGGCGTCGATCACCAAGTCAGCCCCGATCGCGGCTAGCTGGGCGGTGCAGTCTCCATCGCGGTCGAAAGCCAGGCCCTCGGCGTCCGGCAAGCCAGCGGCAAAGGTCCGCGCTTTCTCCCCACTGCGCCCCGCCACCAGCACCTGCCAGCCATCAGCGGCCAGCCGCCGCGACAGCCGCGCGCCGAAGCCGCCGTAACCGCCGATGACCAGAACCCGCATCGCTAGTCGCCGTCCATGTCGTGGAACTCGCCGTGCTGGTGGATCAGTTCGCCCAGCACGGGGTGGACGAGATCGAGGACAAAGGCAAAGGCACCCTGCCCATGGTCGATGTGGCCGATCCGAAGCGCGCCCGGCGTCAGCCAGCGCGGCAGGCGCAGACGGCGGCCCATCAGCCGCAGGAAGTAATGGTCGGAGTAAAACACGATCCGGTCCGATTCGGCCGCAACAGTCAGCGCCACCCCGATCCCCAGCCCCAGGTATTCTTCAAGGCCGGTCGGCCCGGCGAACATCTTGGCGCTGTGGATCACTTGCGGAAAGCCGTGCGGGCGGGAGTAGACCCGGGTCCATACTTGTCCCCCGCTGGCGCCGTGTTCGGTCACCGTTACGACTGCCGCGAGGCCGCTCCCGCGTGTCAGCGGCAAAGGCGCGCCGATCAGGCGGCAGAGATGTGCCAAGGCCCAGCCCGTGCGGCTCATCCGGCACTCGGCGATCACCCCGGCGTAGCTGACCGACTTGCCCGGCGCATAGCGTTTGGCAAACCGTGCCCGCACCGCGGCGGGCAGCCGCGCCCAGCCCTCGCCGCCCAGCAGCCGCGCAAAGCGCAGGTCTGCTAACCCGGCATCTCCCACCCCTTCACCGTTCGCCCCGAGCCCTTCGGCTTGCGGCTTAGCAGCCGCGCTCAGGATAAACTTCGGCCCAAAGGCCGAAGTCGAGGGGTCGCGTTCGCGGCGGTCCCTCGACTTCGCTCGGGACGAACGGGTTTGGGGTGCGGCTTGTACATGCGCAGGGTCTTCCAGCCGCCGATCGCGAAGCGCCTCTCCCTCCCGCCTTGCCAGCGCCTGTGCCATCCCCCGGTTCCTTTCTTTATTTCTGTACAAACAGAAATTCGCGAGCCAAAAAATATGCCCCCGCTCAGTCCTTCTTCTTCCCGCCCTTGCCGCTGATGTATTTGAGCAGGCCAGCACCCAAGCTGCCGCCGCTGCTCAGCCCGGTCAAGAAAGCCGCCCGGGTGGAAACCCGTGCCAGCCACCAGACAGATTCGCAGGGGTCACTGCTTTAGGGGTGATAGCCAGAGCCCCCAAAGCCCTTCCCCGTTGGGGAAGGGTTGGGATGGGGGTTCTGCCCTCTCGTGCGTGGAGCCCCCACCCCAACCCCTCCCCGCCGGGGAGGGGCTTTCCGGATCCGCGAACTTTCCTACACGCCCAAAACCTGCCACAAGCTGCGCCGCTCTTTCTCACCGTCGATCGCCAGCCTGTCACCGCCCCAGCCTTGCCCCTGGCGGTGGACGCAGGGCCAGTCAAAGGTCACACTATCTTTGGGGTAATGTGTTTTAAATCAATTTTTTAACCCCGCCCTTGCGGGTTTCTCGAACACGTTTTGTGTCCACTGCCTAGCCGCAAGCGGCAAAGCCCCACTTGTCCGCCGCCATCCGCAACTGTCTTGCATTGGCCCGTCCCCCGCCTAAGTTGCTTGTCGAAACGCAATAAGCCCGCAGGAGAAGCCCATGGCCGACGCCGAATATGCCCCGCCCCCGGTCTGGACCTGGAACAAGGACAACGGCGGGCAATTTGCGGCGATCAACCGCCCGACTGCGGGCGCGCAGCAGGACAAGGAGCTGCCGGTCGGCGAGCATCCGTTCCAGCTCTATTCGCTGGGCACCCCCAACGGGCAGAAAGTGACGATCCTGTTCGAGGAACTGCTGGAGGCCGGGCATTCGGGCGCCGAATACGATGCCTGGATCGTCAACATCCGCGAGGGCGACCAGTTCGGTTCGGGCTTTGTCGCGCTCAATCCCAATTCGAAGATCCCCGCACTGCTCGACCGCAGCGGGCCGGAACCGTTCCGGGTGTTCGAAAGCGGCGCGATCATGCTGCACCTGGCCGAGAAGTTCGGGGCCTTCATTCCGTCGGGCGGCAAGGAGCGGGCAGAGGTGCTTAGCTGGCTGATGTGGCAGATGGGCAGCGCGCCGTTCATCGGCGGCGGGTTCGGGCACTTCTATGCCTATGCGCCGATCAAGATCGAATACGCGATCGACCGCTATTCGATGGAAACCAAACGCCTGTTCGACGTTGCCAACAACCGCCTGGGCGAAAGCCGGTTCCTGGCCGGCGACGACTATACCATCGCCGATATGGCTACCTATGCCTGGCTCGGCCTGCTCTATCGCGGCTTTGCCTACAATGATTCCGCCAAGTTCCTGTCACTCGATGAATACACCCATGTCGGGCGCTGGGTGGAGGAAATCCTCGCGCGGCCAGCGGTCAAACGCGGGCAGAAGGTCAACCTGCCGACCGGCCTCATCGAACGCCATTCGGCCGCCGATTTCGACGCGCTGGAACAAGCAGCCGAGGGCTGAATATCCCCCTTCCCTTGGAGCCGCGGCCTGATTATAGGCCGCGCTCCTGCTGGGGCGTAGCCAAGCGGTAAGGCACCGGTTTTTGGTACCGGCATGCGAAGGTTCGAATCCTTCCGCCCCAGCCAGGAGAAATCGCTTCCAGCACCTTGCTAGTCCAACGAGGCCGCAGCTATCCTTGATTTGGGTTCGCGCGGTTACAAGGAAGTAGCCTCTCAGTCCTGCAGCTGGATTGATCGGGCCAGCGCCCGCACCTTGCGGGCCATTGCCAACAGATCTTGTTTTCCATCGCCATTGTACATGATCATGATCTGACGATCCCCGATCGATGCCTGGCAATTGATTACGGTCCCGCTGTTTTCAGGGGTCAGCGGCGGTTGCCCGTATCGGCCGCCCGAGTAGATACAGACATCGTCGCTGACTTCGGGGAAGGCATTGCCTTGTTCGCCAAACAGCTTGTCTGGCGATCCCTTCAGCTCCGCCTGCAAAGCGCCGAACGGCTTGTTCGAATCGAGGTAGGCGGCAAATTTCTGCGGGTCCATCTTGGCCTTGAAATCACGGACCTGGTCGGCCCGGCTTAACCCCTGACGCGCTGGATCGCTGTAGGTCGCAACAAGGATGTAATTGGGTGAATTGGCGAATTTTGCATTCTCCACACAGTCGACCAGCTGGGCAAGCATGGCTTTGTCAGGATTTTGTTGCGCTATCGGTTCAAACGCCCGCTTCCAATCCTGACTCGCAGAGCAGAAGCCTTTGGGAATTGCGTAGCTAAAGTTGACTTCACCGATACGAAATCCCGGCTCTTCCGCTGCCTCCTTCTCGCTACAAGCACTCAGCATCAAGACTGCCGCCGCGATCACTACGCCCTTATTCAGCGCCATCGCGTCCATCCTTATTCCAAAGCCAATTCGCCGCAGATAGCCGTTCCGTACGGGCTAGCTAAGGCATGAAAACTATGGCTGGGCAGCCGGCGCCGCCCTTCCTGCCGATCGCTGGTCCTCGAGCGCTTTCTGTTCGGCCTCGGCCTTGTCCAGAATGGCGCGCTGGGTGTCGTATTGGGACTGATAGCCGTTGGCCACATCGGCGGCTTGCCGCAGCTTTTCGGCGGCCTGCTTGGCTGCGGCCTGCTTGCCGGCATTGTCCGGCGCGGCCTCGGCAGCTGCCCTGGCCTTGTCCGCGCTGGCCCGCGCTGCGGCTTCGGCCTGTCTGGCGGGAGTCAGCCGCCTTTGAGCCTCGGCCACGGCAGACTTCCCCTCGGCGAGGCGATAGCCCAGAACATCGCCCGGAACATGGCAGTATTGCACCACCGGATCGGCCCAGGCTCCGGCTTCGATCAGCTCGATTGACGAAAACAGCCAGGTCTTCTTGAAGCGCAGCAATGCCTGATAGGTCCCGACCGGCGCTCCGGCAGCATCGCGCACCTGCCACTGCCCCAATGCGGTGCTGCCATCGCCCGATCGGACAAATTTGAGCGGCTTTGGCTCGAGCGTGTTCCCTGCGACTGCGAACGGGTCCTTGATCGCAGCCAGGTTCTTGCCGCCCAGCGAAGTGCCCTTTGCAGTCCAACGCGTCTTGTCATTCGCGATGAACAGGGGGAGCGGCACCTGGTCTGTCCTGACGGTTTCGAAGTAGGCCTGCATCAGCGCGGATGCACGCGAAGTGCTGGCAGTCACTTCGCTTGGATGCGTTGGATTTCCACGCCGACAAGCCCATTCAGACTTCTGCGCGTCATTCATCCCCGCAAAATCAGGCACGTAATAAGGCACATAATACTGCGCCGCCGCGGGTGCTGCCAAAGACAACAAGACTATCGCCGCCATTGGGTTGCACTTGCCAAGGTGCATCTTCGACTCTCTTATTATTTCAACTGTATGGATCGTGACAATGAATAGTTGTCAGGTCAATCCTTGACCACCGGCAGCCACACCGCGCTGGCCGCATTGCCACCCCAGCGGACCGTCTGGGTCGCCTTCCTGTAGGCCCCCGGCGGCGCATCCATGATCGAGGGGACCCAGCTCTGCGGGTTGCGGTCGTAGAGCGGAAACAGGCTCGACTGGATCTGCACCATGATCCGGTGGCCGGGCTGGAACACGTGGTTCACATGCGGCAGGGACCAGCCGAAGTTATAGGTCTGGCCCGGCTTCAAGGGCGCGGGCGTGGAGAAGCCGTGGACATAGCGGCCGCGGAAAATCTCGATCCCGATGCCCAGCTGATACCCTGGAAGGCCCGACGGCGTGGTCTGCTCCGCAGGATAGACGTCGATCAGTTTGACCACCCGGTCGCTGTCCGCACCCGTGGTCGCGGCGTGCAGTTCGACCCGCGGCGCGCCCTTGATCTGCACCGGCTGGGTCAGCACGGGGGTGGTGTAGCTCAGCACATCGGCGCGGCCTTCGACAAAGCGCTGGTCCTGGACCAGCCAGTTGCGCCAGACATCGCCCTCTATCCGCACCGGGCGCGGCACGAAGGGGACCGGATTGGCGGGATCGGAGACATAGCTGTCCGCGCACATCCTGATAGACCCGGACATAGCCATCATTAACGAACGGCGCGTCCATCACCGGCAGCACTTCCTCGATCTTCTGGCTGCGGTTGCGGCTGGTTGCCTTGCCGGCATCATAGGGCGTGCGGGTCAGCAGGATCGGCGCGTTGGTGGCGCCCTTGCGATAGACGATCACGGTGAACAGCTTGGTCCCGTCGCGCATCGGCATCATCACCTCACGCCGGACAAAGTCGGCCTGCGGGCGGACCCAGTCATAGCTCGCGACCCTGTCATTGGTCATCGGGTCGAGCTGCTGGGCAGCAAGCGGCGCGGCGAGGAGTGCCAGGGCGGCGAGGAGCAGTTTGCGCATCTCGATCAGGTCCCCCAAGGAATTGTGCGAGCGGCGAGCAGCTTTGTTGCGCTTGAGAAGGTCTGTCCGCCTGCTAGGCTAGCCCCTCATCCGTTCGTCCCGAGCGAAGTCGAGGGACCGCGTGTGGGGCTGTCCCTCGACTTCGCTCGGGACGAACGGAACTTGGGAGAATTCTGCAATGCGCGCGACTCAAGCCTTTATCGAAGCAACCGGCGGCCCCGAAGTAATCCAGTGGCGCGAGGTCGATCTGCCCGCCCCCGGCCCGGGCGAAGTGCTGATCCGGCACGAGGCGGTGGGGCTCAACTTCATCGACACTTACTTGCGCACCGGGCTCTACCCGATGCGCCTGCCCGGCGGGCTGGGGTTCGAAGCCGCCGGGGTGGTCGAAGCGGTCGGCGAAGGGGTAGCCCACCTCAAACCCGGCCAGCGCGCGGCCAGCTTTGGCGGCACACCCGGTGCCTATGCCACGGCCCGGATCGCCAAGGCGGCCGAGCTGTTTCCGCTGCCGGACGGCGTTGACAGCCAGACCGCTGCGGCGGTGTTCCTCAAAGGCGCAACCGCCGAAGCCTTGGCCGAACGCGTCGCCCCGGTCGCGCCCGGCGGCTGGGCATTGGTCCCGGCGGCGGCGGGCGGTGTTGGCCTGCTATTGGTGCAGTGGCTGTGTGCACGTGGTGTGCGTGTGATCGGCACCGTTGGTAGCGCTGATAAGGTCTCTTTGGCAAAGGGCGCGGGGGCCGAACAGGTGTTCCTCTCCGGCGACGCCGACCTTGTCGCCAAGGTCCGCGAAGCAACCGGCGGCAAGGGCGTTGCGGTATCCTACGACGGGGTCGGCGCGGCCTCGTGGCAAAGCTCGCTCGACTCGATGGCCCGGCGCGGGACCTTGGTCTCGTTCGGCAATGCCAGCGGCCCGGTGACCGGCGTGGCCTTGCGCGATCTGGCCGTGCGCGGGTCGCTGTTCGTCACGCGCCCGGGGGTTTACGACTACTATGCCGATCCAGCCGAGGCCCAGGCGGGCGCGGCCAAGCTGTGGCAAATGGTCGCCAGCGGCAAACTGGCGGTCACCGTCGGGCAAACCTATCCGCTGCTTGAGGCCGCCCAGGCCCACCGCGATCTGGAGGCGCGGAAAACCACCGGATCGACGCTGTTGCTGCCATGAGCCTGCCCCGCATCGAGCTGATCGGCCTGCCAAGCGACGCGAACTCGTCGTTCGAGCGCGGACCTGCCCAGGCTCCGGCGGCGATCCGCCAGGCGCTGTGGTCGGACCGCGGCAACCTCGCCTGCGAGGACGGGCAGGAAATCGGGATCCATTTCGAACTGACCGACCGGGGCGACTTGCCGCTGACCGAAAGCGCCAGCGACGACGCCTTGATTACAGCTGAAGTGGAGGCCAGCATCCGCTCTGGCGCAGTGCCGCTGGCGCTGGGCGGCGACCACGCGATGAGCCATGCGGTGGTGCGCGGGGTCCACGCAGTCCATGGGCCAGTGACAATCCTGCACTTCGACGCTCACCCCGATCTCTACGATAATTTCGAAGACAACCCGCGCAGCCACGCCTCGCCCTTCGCCCGGATCATGGAGGCGGGCCTCGCCAGCCGCCTGGTACAAGTTGGCATCCGCACCCTTAACGCCCACTGCCGCGCACAAGCCGCGCGGTTCGGGGTGGAAATCGTGCCGATGGCGGATTTCGCGCCGGACACAGTGCCGGTGCTGCAAGGCCCGCTCTATATCAGCATCGACCTTGACGGGATCGACCCGGCCGAAGCGCCGGGCGTTTCGCACCCCGAACCGGGCGGGCTGACGGTGCGCGAAGTTCTGGCCGTGCTGCGCCGCCAGACCGCGCTGATTGTCGGAGCAGACGTGGTCGAACTCAACCCGCGGTTCGATTCGAACGAGCGCACCGCGATACTGGCGGCGAAGCTGGTACGGGAATTGGCCGCGCTGGTGGTTCGCAACGAGCGCCAGAGTCTGATGACATTAGGTTGATGCAAAGTTCTCCCCTCCCCTGGGGGGAGGAGTTGGGGGTGGGGGCTCCACGCCAGCGTCGAACCCCCATCCCAACCCTTCCCCAACGGGGAAGGGCTATGCGATTCGAAGCAACGTCATCGTGCTCTAAACCCGCGCGAACCAGATCACGTGGCGCGGGCCCTTGCCCTTGCCCTGCGCGTCATAGCGGGCGCGGACTTCGACTTCTTCGACTTCGAAGCCGACCTCTTCCAGCCGCCGCTTGAACTTGTGATCGGGAAAGGCTGACCACACTGCCAGCACGCCGCCCGGTGCCAGCGCCTTGCGCGCATTGTGCAGGCCGGCCTTGGAATAGAGCCGGTTGTTGTCGGCGCGGACCAGTCCGTCGGGGCCGTTATCGACATCGAGCAGGATCGCATCGAGCCTCTCGGGCGCGAGCAGGATCGCCTGGGCGACATCGCCCATGTCGAGCCGCACCCGCGGATCGTCGAGACAGCCCGCCGCCACTTCGGCCATCGGCCCGCGCGCCCATGCGATGATCTCGGGCACCAGCTCGGCCACGGTCACCCGCGCCTGCGGCCCCAGCTTGGCGAGCGCAGCGCGCAAGGTGAAGCCCATGCCATAGCCGCCGATCAGAATGTGCGGCGCGGCGCGGCCTTGCAACCGGTCCAGCGTCATGACGGCAAGCGCCTCTTCTGACCCGCGCATCCGCGTGGACATCAGCTCGTTGCTGCCCATCACGATCATGAAATCGCGGCCATGGGCGTAGAGCTTCAGCTCTTCGCCGTCGGGGACCTGCGCGGTGCCGAGCAGTTCGCGGGTCAGCATATCTAAAGCCCCTCCCCATTGGAGAGGGGTTGGGGTGGGGGTACCACGCTGGCGTCGAGCCCCCACCCCCAGCCCCTCCCCGACGGGGAGGGGAGGAGAAGGAAAGAGCTCAAACCACTCACGCCGCGCGCTGGGCGCGGTCGACGGCTTCCTGGTTGAGCATGTCGGCCAGCAGGAACGCCAGTTCGATCGACTGCGCGGCGTTGAGGCGCGGGTCGCAGTGCGTGTGATAGCGGTCGGCCAGTGCCGAATCCGAAATCGCCACAGCGCCGCCCATGCATTCGGTCACGTCCTGCCCGGTCATCTCGATGTGGATCCCGCCGGCATGCGTGCCCTCGGCGCGGTGGACCGCGAAGAAGCCGCGCACTTCGTTGAGGATCCGGTCGAACGGGCGGGTCTTGTAGCCGCTTTCGGCCTTGATCACGTTGCCGTGCATCGGATCGCAGGACCAGACTACCGGATGCCCTTCACGCTTCACCGCGCGGACCAGCGGGGCAAGGCCAGCCTCGACCTTGTCATCGCCGAAGCGGCTGATCAGCGTGATCCGCCCGGCCTCGCGGCCCGGATTGAGCACATCGAGCTGGCGCAGCAGTTCGTCGGGGGCCAGGCTCGGACCGCACTTGAAGCCGATCGGGTTGCCCACACCGCGCAGGAATTCGACATGCGCCGATCCCTCGAAGCGGGTACGGTCGCCGATCCACAGCATGTGCGCGGAGCAATCGTACCAGTCGCCGGTCAGCGAATCCTGACGGGTCATCGCCTGCTCGTACTTGAGGTGCAGCGCTTCGTGGCTGGTGTAGAAGCTGGTGCCCTGCAATTGCGGCACGGTCTGCGGGTCGATCCCGCAGGCCTGCATGAAGTCCAACGCCTCGCCGATCCGGTTCGACACTTCGGCAAACTTGTCAGCCCAGGGGCTGCGGCCCATGAAATCGAGCGTCCACTGGTGGACCTGCCGCAGGTTGGCATAGCCCCCGGTCGAGAACGCGCGCAGCAGGTTGAGCGTCGCGGCGCTTTGCGAATAGGCCTGGAGCAGCCGCTGCGGATCGGGGATGCGCGATTCCGCAGTGAAATCGATCCCGTTGATATTGTCGCCCAGATAGCTGGGCAGTTCGACCCCGCCTTGCACCTCAACCGGCGAGCTCCGCGGCTTGGCGAACTGGCCGGCCATCCGGCCAACCTTGATCACCGGCTGCTTGCTGGCAAAGGTCAGCACCACCGCCATCTGCAGCAGCACGCGGAAAGTGTCGCGGATGTTGTTGGGATGAAACTCGGCAAAGCTTTCAGCGCAATCACCACCCTGCAGCAGGAAGCCCTTGCCGCTTGCCACTTCAGCGAGGTCAGCCTTGAGCGCACGCGCCTCGCCCGCGAAAACCAGCGGGGGAAAGCTGGTGAGCGTATCGGTTACCCGGCCAAGGGCGGCGGCATCGGGGTACGACGGCAGGTGCCGCGCTTCCTTTGCCTGCCAGCTATCAGGGGTCCACATACTCACCACGTTACTTGCTCCGCTAACCACGAAAGCGCGCGCCATAGCGCCTGATTGCTGCAATTGCAAAGAGTGCAAAGCCGGTCGCTGCAATTGCGAAATATTGTTACGCCTAACCTAAGCCCGTTCGCCCCGAGCGAAGTCGAGGGACCGCCCCGCCGCGACCCCTCGACTTCGCTCGGGGCGAACGGTGTTAGGGGTATCTTACTTCGTCAGCACCGCCCCTGGGGCCCAGCCGGGCAGGCTGGCGAGCGTGCGGCCTTGCGGCAGCACCGCAAGTCGCCAACTGCTACCCCGGTTCAGGTATTTCTTCGCCAGCGCCTGCATCGCCTCGGGCGTGGTCACGGTGAAATCGTTCATCACCGTGCGAACCGTGCCGAAGCGCGCCGGATCGCTAGTCGCGCCTTCCATCAGGTACATGAAGAAGGCGCTGCTGGTGCCCGCGCGGCTGAGCTGCTGCTTGAGCGGCTCGGTGACCAGACCCAGCTCATCCGCGCTGACCGGCTTGGCCACCAGATCGGCGGCAATTGCGTCGGCAGCGGCGAAGAAGGCCGGAACCGTTTCGGGCTTTAGCTGCGCGATCACCATGATCTTGCCGCCGCCATCCAGATCGATCGGCCAGTCGTTGACCGCCTGGGGCGAATAGGACTGGCCCAGCGTCTCGCGCAGCTTGTTCAGCACCCGGTTCTGCAGGATCTGCGTGAGGATTTCCAGCTGGCGGCTTTCGCGGATATTGGCCGCGCCGCCACTGGTCGGCCAGGCGATGATCGCCGCAGCCTGGTCCTTGTCGCCGCTGTGATGCAGCACCACCGGATCAAGCGAGGCAGCCAACGTTTTGCCCGTAGCCGGGGCAGTCCCGGCTGGAAGCGCACCGCGCGCGGGCAAGGCACCGAATGTCTTGGCCAAGGCCGCAACCGCATCATCGCGCTTGAAATCGCCAAACAAGTGAATTTCGATCGGGCCTTGCTTCAGGATCGGTTCCCAGACCTGGCGGAAGCCCGCTGGCGTGGTGGCTTCGATGTCTTGCGGCGTGGGAGTGCGGAACACCGGGTCCTTGCCGCGTTCAAAGAAATTGAGATCGCGTTCGAGCACACCCTGCGGGCTGGCGGCATAGGACGCATAGGTCAGCTTGCTGGCCGACTGCGCCCGCAGCACCGGGTTGGGATCCCAGCGCGGATCGGCGAATTTGGCAGCGAACAGGTAAAGCTGATCCGACAGATCCGCCGCGCGGGTATTGGCGGCGAAGACAAAGGTAGAATCCTCGATCTTGAAATCGAAGCCCATCTTGCGCCCGGTCATGATCTTGTCGATCTCTTCCTGGCCCAGCTTGCCCTCGCCCGAACCGACCAGCGCCAGATCGCCCAGCGCGGCATAAGGCGCGGTCTGGGCGTTGAAGGCCCGCCAGCCCGCCCCGAAGCGAACGTTCAGCGTAACCCGCCCCGGCTCATCCTCGGTCGGCCAGAGCAGAACCTTGACCCCGTTGGCAAAATCGAGCTGTTCGATATCGAGCAGCCCGGTGTTCTTGACCGCCGCAGGCTGCTGCGGCGTGCCGATTGGCGGCAGGCCGGCAAAGTCGATCGGCTTGGCATCGAGCCGCGAATTGCCGTTCGCCACGATCGGCGCGGCCAGCGCAAGCTTGAGTGTTTGGGCGGTCGCTTCACCGGCCGCAGGCGTCACATAGACCGCGCGAGTCACCGTCCCGCGGAAGATCGCCCGGGTGTGGGCCAAAACTTTGGCCGGGGTGAACAGCGGGATCGACTGCCGGAAAATGCTCTGCACCGTTTCGGGCGAAGCGATCGTCTCGCGGATGTCCAGCGCGGTGACCATGTCGTCGGCGAGGCGCGCTCCGGGCTGCAAGCGGCGCTGCTCGACCGAGCTTTCAAAGGCGACCGCGAATTCCTTGACCTCACGGTCGATCTCGGCCTGGCTGGGCGGCCGCGCCATGGCATCGGCGATCACTGCGCGGGTATCCCCCAGCGCGGTCTTCCAGTCCGGCCCCAGCGGGGTGATCGAGACGAAAGTGGCATCGGCCGAGCGGCTGACCTTTTCCTTGTCGACTTGCGCCACCAGGAAGCTGCCCCCGGCGCGGGCGCGGGCCTCAAGCCGGCGGTTGATGATCGCCTGGGCCAGCGAATCGATCATGATCCCCTGATTGTAGACCACCGTATCGCGCACCGGCCGCCAGGGCCGCAGCACCGCATAGGTAATCTGGCGCGGCAGGCTGGGCTCGACAATCACGCTGACATCGCCGACCGGGGCCGGTCCCTTGCCGCCCCCCGGCACCATCGGATCGCCGAAGCGCGGTTCCGGCGTGCGCGGACCAGTGCCTTTCCAGCCACCAAACCAGGCCTTGATGCTGGCTTCCAGCTTGGCCGGATCGATATCGCCGACCGCCACGATCACGCAGTTTTCGGGCCGGTACCAGCGCTGGTGGAACGCCCGGACCGAAGCCTGGCTCGCTCCGGTCAGCGCCGCCTCGGTGCCGATCACCGGCCGCGAACCAAGCTTCTGCCCGGCGAATAGGGTCTTCTGAGTCTGCTCGAACACCCGCTCGGCGGTGCCACCACGCTCGCGCTTTTCAGCGAGCACGATCGGAACGTCGGTGCGGACATTGGCTTCGGACAGGCTGGGCGCGGTGACCATTCCCGAAATCAGCTTGAGCGCTTCATCCACCTTGCCGTCGTTTACATCAGGCAGATCAAGCTTGAAGGTCGTGCTGATCGGCCCGGTCAGCGCATTGGTATCGCTGCCGAAGGTCGCGCCCAGCCGCTGAAAGGTGGAAATCGCCTCGCCATCGCCGAGGTACTTCGACTGGCGGAATACCATGTGCTCAAGCAAGTGCGAATAGCCCATTTCGCTGGGCGCTTCGTAAAGCGAGCCAACGTCCATCCGCACCCGGATCGAGACCTGGCCCGGCGGGACCCGGTTCTTGCGCACGGCATAGCGCACCCCGTTGGGAAGTTCGCCAAAGATCCATTCCTTGTCGATCGGGATGTCGCTGCCGCGGTAGAGCCAGGGAACCGAAGTATTGGGCTTGGGCGCGGCGATCGTTGCGGCCGCCTGCCGGACCGGCGCGGTCGCCGCTTCAAGCGCCGGGGCAACCACCAGCGAAAGAACCGAAAGGACAAGGGCGGAAAAGCGCGAAGCGCGGGATCTGAGGTGCATAGGGGGCGGACTATAGGCAGCCGCTTTGTGACTGGCCAGTGAATAAGCCCGCTCAGGAAACCCGCGTCCAGATCTGCGATTTGCACAGCAGCCCGCCCAGGATGCAGCCGCTGATCTTGAGCTGGTTGGCACCCACCTGCTTGATCGTCGAATAGTAGCTGGCGTTGCGATCGGGCACGAAGACCTTGCCCTGCCACTTGTCCTTGCCGGTCTGGCGATAGTCGCGCAGCAGCTTGGTGCCGACCAGCGGCGGCGCGCCGGCCTTCTTGGCAATGGCCTGCACTTCGGGCGTAGCGGAAATCACCGTCCCGCACAGCAGCTGGCCGCACGGGCTGGTGACCACGGTGACGGTCCGCTTGGGATTGATCCAGGTGCCGTGAACCGCGGCGGGTTGGGCTGCGCCCGATCCATGCGTTGCGCCGGGCGTCAGGCCCAATGTCACAGCAAAGACCAGCACCGCGAAACCGGCTGCCCCCCCAAATTTCGTCATCCAGCCGACTCCCCTCTGCATGTCACGGTTTTGCAACGGATTTCGCCCCTGTGCAAGCAGGCCGGTGCGGACAGCCTCTTGCCCCGCTGCTCAGCCAACCCTACATGCCACGCCATGTACATAGAAACCGAATTGACGCCCAACCCGGCCACGCTGAAATTCCTGCCCGGCGAGCAGGTGATGGCCGCCGGGACCCGCGATTTCCGCGACGAGGAGGATGCCGCCGCATCGCCGCTGGCCGCCGCGCTGTTCGACCTGGGCGATGTCACCGGCGTGTTCTTTGGCCGTGATTTCGTTTCGGTCACTGCCGGGCCAGGAGTGGACTGGTCGGCGCTCAAGCCGCAAGTCGTGGCGATCCTGCTCGACCATTTCGTCACGGGCACCCCGCTGTTTAGCGGACCCGACGCCAGCGGGATCGCGGTTCCACCCGAAGATGCCGATTTCGGCGACGATCCAGCCCATGCCGAAATCATCGAGCAGATCAAGGAACTGATCGAAACCCGCGTCCGCCCGGCCGTGGCCAATGACGGCGGCGATATCGTCTATCGCGGTTTTCGCGAAGGGGTGGTCTACCTGACCATGCAAGGTGCCTGCGCGGGCTGTCCCAGCTCCACCGCGACGCTCAAGAACGGGATCGAGACGCTGCTCAAGCACTATGTTCCCGAAGTGAGCGAAGTGCGCGCCGCCTGAACTACTGCCCCAAATTCCGGAGTTACCCATGACCCAGCCGCTTGCCGATGCTGCGCTCGACCAGCTGTTCCGCACCGCCCGCACTTACAACGGCTATCTCGACAAGCCGGTCTCGACCGCGCAGCTCCACGCGATCTGGGACCTGATGAAAATGGGCCCGACCAGCGCGAACATGCTGCCCGCGCGGCTGATCTGGTGCGTCACTGACGAGGCCAAGGCCAAGCTTGCCCAGTTCTGCCTGCCCGCCAACGCCGAAAAGGTCCTCAAGGCCCCGGTAACGGTGATCATTGGTATGGACATCGACTATCACGAGAACCTGCCCTGGCTGTTCCCGCACGCCGATGCCAAGGCCTGGTTCGACGGCAATCTTCCGCTGCGCGAAGTTTCGGCGATGCGCAATTCGAGCATGCAGGGCGCTTATTTCATCCTCGCCGCGCGCGCGTTGGGGCTGGATACCGGGGCGATGTCGGGCTTCTCGAACGAGGCGGTCGATGCCGCGTTCTTTGCCGATACGCCTTCGGTGAAGTCGAATTTTATTGCGACCCTGGGCTATGGCGATCCCGCCAGCATCTTCGATCGCAGCCCGCGGCCCGATTTCGATACTTTCAATAAGCTGGCCTGACGCGCTACACCGCATCGCATGAAACTGCTGGCGATCGATTGCGCGACCGAGGCCTGCTCGGTCGCCCTGTTCGAACATGGCGCGCTGCTGCATGGCGATTACCGCGTGCTGGGGCGCGGCCATGCCGAACTGCTGGTACCAATGATCGCCGCGCTGCCGGGCAAGGGCCGGGCCAACCGGATCGCGGTCTCCTTGGGTCCAGGCAGCTTTACCGGCCTGCGCGTTGGCCTTGCCGCAGCGCGGGCTCTGGCCTTGGCCTGGCGGGCGGAGCTGGTCGGCTATCCCACCCTGGCGCTGGTCGCCGCGATGGCGCGCGCAGAATGCGGTGATCGCCCGGTCGATGTGGTGATGAACGGCGGGCACGGCGAATGGTTTGTGCAGCAGTTCGCGGCCGACGGCACGGCCCTTGCCCCGGCCCATTCGCTTGCCCCCGAAAGTGCCGCAAGCAAGCTAGGCAGCGCGCTCGTCGCAGGCAGCCGTGCCAGCGAGCTGGTCGCCCGGCGCGGGTCGGGCGAAGCGATCGAGCTCTGGCCCGATGCGCGTCAGGTCCTGCTCTTGCCCGAAGACGCTTTTCTGGCCGAACCCACCCTCAGCTATGGCCGGGCGCCCGACGCGCGGCTGCCCGGGGCGGCAGCTTGATCGCCCCGGCCGACGAGATCGACCAGATCATGGCGGTCATGGCGGCCGCTTTCGACCCTGCCTATGGCGAAGCCTGGACCCGGCGTCAGGTGGAAGATGCCTTGCTGACCGGCAATTGCCACTATGGCCTGGCAATGCATCAAGGCCAATGCGCGGGGTTTTACCTGACGCGCAGTGCATTCGATGAAGAAGAACTGCTGTTATTGGCCGTCAGTCCGAAATTCCGGAGCAAAGGTATCGGCCAGCACCTAATCGATCGCTTCAAGCACGAAGCCCGCGAGCGCGGTGCCGTGCGCCTGTTTTTAGAGATGCGGCGCGGAAATCCGGCCGAATCGCTGTACCTCAAGAACAATTTCGTGCCTGTTGGACTGCGACCGAATTACTATCGTACAAAGCAAGGCGAGCAGCTCGATGCGCTAACTTTTACATCTGAAATTGAATAACTTTCTCCACCACTTTGCCATCCCGTCTCTATTTCAGACAATCCTGATGTAGATATCTTGCGATTCACGACTTGAAGTGGCGCGGAAAACGGTTTAGCGTTAAATGGTCGCAGTCAATCTGTGGCGAAGTCCGCAAAGGACAGGGTCGAGAAAACAAAAATAGGAAGGAATTGGTCATGGATGCAACCCATGCCGATGTGAATGAAATGCTCATCACGCTGACGTCCGATATTGTCGCGGCACATGTCAGCAACAACAGTGTCTCGGTTGATGATGTTCCCGCACTGATCAGTAACGTCTATGGCGCTCTGGCCGGTCTGGGGCAGGCTGCCGTGGTTGAAGACAAGCTGCCTGAACCGGCAGTCTCGATCCGCGCCTCGATCAAGCCTGACTACATCGTCTGCCTTGAAGACGGCAAGAAGCTGAAGATGCTGAAGCGCCACCTGATGACGCATTACAACATGACCCCGGATCAGTACCGCGCACGCTGGAGCCTGCCCGCTGACTATCCGATGGTCGCTCCCAACTATGCCGAAAAACGCCGCGAACTCGCGAAGAAGATCGGCCTGGGCCGCAAGCCCGGCGTAAAGCGCGGTCGCAAGAAAGCCGCCTGATCCTCGCTTAAGACGCAAGGTTGAACTATCGCCCCGCCGGTCTATGATCGGCGGGGCAATTCATTTGGGACAGGGCTTTTTCGTGCAACAGCCGATCGACATCGAAGCACTCTGCGCCGAACGCGGGCTCAGGATCACCGAACAGCGCAAAGTGATTGCCAAAGTGCTGTCCGAAGCGACCGACCACCCCGACGTGGAAAGCCTGCACGAACGGGCATCGGCAATTGACCCCAAGATCTCGATCGCCACGGTCTATCGCACTGTCCGCCTGTTCGAAGAGGCCGGAATTCTCGACAAGCATGACTTCGGCGACGGCCGTTCGCGCTATGAAGCTGCACCCGAAGCCCACCATGACCATCTGATCGACGTCGAAACCGGCAAGGTGATCGAATTCGTCGATCCCGAATTGGAAGCGCTGCAACGCCAGATCGCCGAGAAGCTGGGCTACCGCCTGGTCGATCACCGGATGGAACTCTACGGCGTCAAGCTTGAGCGCGATAGCTGATGGCCATCGCGCTGGTTCGCCCCCGGCGGATTTCGCTGACCGGGTGGCTCAGGGCAACAATTCGCGTCGCCTTGATGGCCCTGCTGCTGCTGGTCTGCGTTCCGCTGTATTATGTCCACCGCCTGTTCAGCCATCGCAACCCCTGGCCGCGGGCGTTCCTGGCGGTGGTCGGCTGGATCGCCGGGGTGGACCTGGCCTACCACGGCCGCAAGGCGCCGGGCGGAGTATTCCTGCTGGCCAACCATGTCAGCTGGATCGATATTCCCGTGCTCGCCGCCGCCACCGGGACGGCTTTCGTGGGGCACGACGGCCTCGCCTCGATGCCGGTGCTCAAATGGCTGTGCAAGATGGCCGACACGGTCTTCGTTGCCCGGCATGACCGCGCCAGCGTGGCCCGCCAGGTCGAAGCCGTGCGCACCGCACTGTCCGATACCGGCGCACTGACGATCTTTCCCGAAGGCACCACCAGCGACGGCACCGGCCTGCTCCCGTTCAAAAGCTCGCTGCTCTCTGCGTTCGAGCCGCTGCCCGAAGCGATCACGATCCAGCCGGTCTTGCTGCACTATGGCCCCGAAGCCGCAGATGTGGCCTGGGTGGGCGAGGAGCACGGGCTCGACAATTTCCTGCGAATTCTGGCTCGGGGCCGGCCAGTTCGGATTGAAGTGCACTTCCTCGAGCCGCTGAGCGGTGCCCAGTTGGAAAACCGCAAGACCATCGCCCAGGCCGCGCGCGAGGCAATCCAGCGCGAGTTGGTGGGCTGATGTCTCGCCGCTTTCACATTGGCCGTGTAGTGGTCGGCTGAATGCCCCAGCACCCTCCCTTCGATTCGAACGAAGCCATCGCGTATCACGCCGCCGGAACACCGCTGCCGGTAGGCCTTGCGGGTGAGTTCAGAATCTGGGCGCGCTCGATCGCGCTGGCGCTGGTCATGGTGGTGGTTGTGCCGCTGCATTACCTGTTCCGCCTGGTCAAATACGGCTCGCCCTTCCCCAAGCTGTTCCTGCGCGCGGCGACCTGGATCATTGGTGCACGGGTGCGGGTTCACGGCGTGCCGCTGCGCCGCGACGTGTTCTTCATGCCCAACCACGTATCCTGGTTCGACATTCCGGTGCTGGGCGGGCTGACCGGATCGGCCTTTGTCAGCCGGGCCGAGATTGCCGACATGTTCATGCTGGGCTGGATGGCGCGGCTCAACCGTACGGTCTTCGTCAAGCGCGAGGCCAAGCTGAACATCGCATCGCAGATCAACGAACTGCGCGAGGCCTTGGCCGATACCTGGTCGGTGGTGATCTTCCCGGAAGGGACGGTAACCGACGGGCATTCGCTGCTGCCGTTCAAGACCTCGATGCTCTCGGTGCTCGATCCGCCGCCGCCAGGCATGCTGGTCCAGCCGGTGGTGATCGATTACGGCGCAATTGCCGAATGGCAGGCCTGGATGGACCGGGAAACCGGGATCCCCAACGCCCGGCGCCTGTTTGCGCGGGCCGGGACTTTCCCGGTCCATGTCCATTTCCTCGATCCGTTCGACCCGCACGATGTCGGCGGACGCAAGGCGATCGCGGCCAAGGTCCGCGGCATGATCGAAGAGAAGCTGGTTGCCACGCTGGGCAAGCCGCTGCGCCCGTTCCGCTATGACCTGCCGATGGTGGGATATGTGGCGCCCAAGGGCGAGGCCAAGGCAGAGGTTTGAAAGCGCGGCAAAGGCAGCTATAGGCCGCTGCCCATGCGCCCTACCCCGCCCCCCAGGACCTACCGGGTCAAAAGCTTCGGCTGCCAGATGAACGTCTATGACGGCGAACGCATGGCCGAGCTGCTGGCCGAGCAGGGCATCCAGCCCGCGCCCGAAGGCGAAGAGGCCGACCTGGTCGTGCTCAACACCTGCCACATCCGCGAAAAGGCTGCTGAGAAGGTCTATTCGGACATCGGCCGGCTGCGGCGCGCGGATGGCACTGCACCGCTGATCGCAGTGGCCGGCTGCGTGGCCCAGGCTGAGGGCGAAGAGATCATGGCCCGCGCACCGTCAGTCTCGATGGTGGTCGGACCGCAAGCATATCATAGACTTCCGGCAATGATTTCAGAGGCTGTCGCAGGTCTTCGCTCGGTCGATACCGATATGCCGACCGAAACCAAGTTCGATGCCCTGCCCGCCCGGCGCAAGGTTGGCCCCAGCGCCTTCCTGACCGTGCAGGAAGGCTGCGACAAGTTCTGCACTTATTGCGTGGTGCCCTATACCCGCGGCGCAGAAGTATCGCGCGGTTTCAATGAACTGGTCGATGAAGCGAAGAAGCTGGTCGAAGCTGGTGCGAAGGAAATCACGCTGCTGGGCCAGAACGTCAACGCCTGGCGGGACGACATGGGCCGGGGGCTCGAGAAGCTGATCGAGGCGCTGGCCGCGATCCCGGAGTTGGCCCGCATTCGCTATACCACCAGCCACCCGGCCGATATGACACAAGCGTTACTCAACGCGCACCGCGATGTACCCAAGCTGATGCCATTCCTGCACTTGCCGGTGCAATCGGGCAACGACCGCGTCCTCAAGGCGATGAACCGCAGCCACACTGCAGCCAGCTATCTCGCGATCCTCGAGCGCGTCCGCGCGGTCCGTCCCGACATTGCCCTGTCAGGCGACTTCATCGTCGGCTTCCCCGGTGAGACCGACGCCGAATTCGAAGACACGCTGCGACTGGTCGAGCAGGTCGGCTATGCCCAGTGCTTCAGCTTCAAATACTCCGCCCGCCCCGGCACGCCGGCGGCGACGATGGATGGTCAGGTGGCACCGGCACTGATGGACGAGCGCCTCCAGCGTCTCCAGGCCGCGCTCAACCGCACCCAGCTCGCTTTCAACCAGGCCTCGGTCGGCAAGCGCTGCCTGGTGCTGGTCGAACGCAAGGGCAAGTATGACGGGCAGTGGCTGGGCAAGTCGCCGTGGCTGCAATCGGTCCATTTCACCGGCGATGCTGCGATTGGCGACCTGGTAGAGGTGGAACTGCTAGAGGCTGGAGCCAATTCGCTTTCGGCCCGGTTGGTTTGACAGGAGTCACGCGGAGACGCGGAGACGCGGAGATGTTGCGCTTGGCCGTAGGCCCTTCAGATTCTCAGAGGTTGCGTTTAACCGATCGATAGATTGGGAGTGCGGCTTCGCCGCAGCCACGACCTCTCCGCGTCTCCGCGTCTCCGCGTGATCCAATTATCCACGCCAACCAGTCACACCCCCGCTTGCACGAACCAGCCATCCGCCTATCCTCCCGACTCAGGGCCAACTCCCGGCCCACCAAGAAAGGAGCGCATGGCCCGCAAACCTGCCCGCGCCTATCATGAGGCGCCCACCCGTCCCGATGCCCCTCGCCGGGCCAGGGCCGAGCTTGAATTCGAAGAAGCGACGATCCTTGGCGCGCTGTTCGGCCAGTTCGACGCCAACCTTGTCCAGATCGAGAACCGCCTTGGCGTGTTCATCTCGGCCCGCGGCAACCGGGCCCAGATCGAAGGCCCCGAAGACGCCGTCGGCCGCGCCCGTGATGTGCTGAAAGCCATGCACCAACGGCTGCTCAAGGGCCAAGAGCTGGATCCTGGCGCGGTCGATTCGATCATTGCCATGTCGGCCGAACCCACGCTGGAAGGCATCGTCAGCGGCGATGACGGCGCCCCGCCGATCATGATCCGCACCCGCAAGAAAACCATCGTCCCGCGCAGCGCCACACAAGTGGATTACATGCGCGCGCTGGCCAGCAAGGACGTGATCTTCGCGCTCGGCCCGGCGGGTACCGGCAAGACCTATGTCGCGGTAGCGCAAGCGGTCAGCCAGCTGATCACCGGATCGGTCCAGCGCCTGATCCTCAGCCGCCCGGCGGTCGAAGCGGGCGAGCGGCTGGGCTTCCTGCCCGGCGACATGAAGGAAAAGGTCGATCCCTACCTGCGCCCGCTTTACGATGCGCTCTACGATTGCATGCCGCCCGAACAGGTCGAACGGCGGCTGGCCAGCGGCGAGATCGAGATTGCGCCGATCGCCTTCATGCGCGGGCGGACGCTGGCCGACAGCTTCATCATCCTGGATGAAGCGCAGAACACCACGCGCGAACAGATGAAGATGTTCCTCACCCGGTTCGGCCAGAACAGCCGGATGGTGGTCTGCGGCGATCCCAAGCAGGTCGATATCCCCGGCGGTCCGGCGATGAGCGGGCTGAACGACGCGGTCGGCCGGCTGGAAGGCGTGGAGGGCATCGCGATCACGCGGTTCAGCGTGGCCGACGTGGTGCGCCACCCGATCGTCGGGCGGATTGTCGAGGCTTACGAGGGAGAAGAGGCATGAGACTGGCCGTGGCAGCCTTGGCACTGGTGGGCGTTGCAACGCCTGCGCTGGCGGACTGGCAATATACCAAATGGGACATGACCGCCGAGCAGGTCATTGCCGCATCAGGCGGAACTGCCAAGGCCGCGCGCGACGACAAGGACAAGCGGATCGGCAAACAGCGCCGGCTTGTCACTGGCGAAGTGATGGTGAAAGACACCAGGCTGCCGGTTGATTTCTATTTCGAGGACAAGAAGCTCAAAAGGATCCGTTACGACCTGGGGCTGGAAGACGGCTGCGCGGCCAAGGAAGAGCTGTTCCTCGCCGCCTATGGCCCAATCGAACCGAAGCTCGATTCCACCGAGTTCCCCGGCCGCAATCTGGTTTATGGCAAGACCAGGACCCGGACCTGGCCGATGCCGGATGGGGATCAGTTTGAATACACGGTCATTTGGTTCGAACGGCCCGATCTTCCCGGCATGAAGAGCAAGGCAATATGCATGGCAGCGATAACGCCGCCAGGCAAAGCTGGCTGACGGGTGCGAGCGCCAGCCCGGCGCCGCAGGAGACTGGTTTTGGACCTCGATATTGCGATTGAAGCCCCTTGGCCCGTCCCGCCCGACTGGGAAGACCTGGCCGAACGCGCCGCATCCACGCTGGCCCGGGTCACCCCCGAACTCGCACACCCACGCCTCTCCGCCTCGGTCCTCTTCGCCGACGACGCCGAAGTCCACGTGCTCAACCGCGAATGGCGGAGCAAGGACAAGCCGACCAATGTGCTTTCGTTTCCGATGCTGGAGCGGGAGGAGTTGCTGGAACTGCCTTCCGAAGGCCCGCCCGAACTGCTCGGCGATCTGGCGCTGGCGCTTGAAACCTGCGCGCGTGAGGCTGCCGAAAAGGGCATCAGCCTTGAACACCACACCGCGCACCTGATCGTCCACGGCCTGCTCCACCTCGCCGGCTACGACCATGAAACCTCTCCTGAAGACGCGCGGCAAATGGAAAGCCTCGAAATAAAGGCGCTTGCGCTGATGGGCATTGCCGACCCATATGGCGACCACGACGAGGCATAGGGAATTCAAGGCGGCCATGGCCGAATCAGCTTCCGGAGACGGAGACAGTAGAAACTGGCTGGCGAGCCTGGTCCGCCGCCTCAAGAGCCTGGCCGAGCCGGACCAGTCGCTGCGCGCGCAGCTGGAAGAAGCGATCGACGAGCACGAGGAAGACGGCGGCGAGGACGCGGAAGGCGATCTTTCCCCGCTCGAACGCCAGATGCTGCGCAACCTGCTGCATTTCAGCGAGCACGATGCCGACGATGTCGCGATCCCGCGCGGCGAGATCATCGCCTTGCCCAAAAGCGCGACCTGGGACGAAGTCGTCGCAGCCTTTGCCGAACACGGCCATTCGCGCCTGCCGGTCTATGCCGATACGCTCGACGAGATTATCGGCATGGTGCTGATCAAGGACGTTTTCCCGTTCCTGGCCAGCGGCAAGAGCCCCAAGGACTGGACCACCCTGCTGCGCCAGCCGCTGTTCGTGCCGCATGCCCGGGGCGCGCTCGACGTGCTCAACGACATGCGCGCCAGCCGCGTCCATCTGGCGGTGGTGGTCGATGAATATTCGGGCACCGACGGGATCATCACGTTCGAAGACCTGGTCGAGGAAATCACCGGCGAAATCGAGGACGAGCACGACGACGCACCCGAGGCCCTGCTGGTCCCGCTCGAATCGGGGATGTGGGAAGCCGATGCCCGGGCCGAGCTGGACGATGTTGGCGCAGCAATTGACCCCCGCCTCGGCGAGGTTGAGGAAGACGTCGATACGCTGGGGGGCCTCGCCTTCCTGCTGGCAGGGCAAGTCCCCTGCGTCGGCGCGATGCTGGAACATGACAGCGGCTGGACGCTGGAAATTGTTGCAGGCGATGAAAAACGCGTTACCCGTTTGCGCCTCCACCCGCCTGCTCCCCAGGACGAAACCCCGGAAGACTGATCCGGCATGACCATTCCCTTGAATTCCAGATCCGTTCGTCCTGAGCTTGTCGAAGGACCGTCCTTGTTCTTGAAAGCAGGCGCTGCGCCGCGGAAGAAAGGCAGCCCTTCGACAAGCTCAGGGCAGTCGGGGTTGGTGTAGTGGCTATACGCCGTCTTCCACCGCTCCGCGCGATTGAAGCTTTCGTACGGATCGTTCGCTTGGGCAGCGCCCGCGCCGCCGCTGACGAGCTGGGCCTGAGCCCCTCCGCGCTGTCGCGCCGGGTCGCCGCGCTGGAGGATTTCATTGGCAAGCGGCTGTTCACCCGCCAGCATCAGGCGATGCGGCTGACCGACGATGGCCAGGCCTTTTACGATGCGGTCAGCCCCCGCTTTGACGAGCTGGCGGCCGCGGTCGAGGGCCAGGTCGAGGACAGCAAGGTGCTGCGCCTGCACCTGGGCGTCTTGCCCTTGTTCGGCACCCAGCGGCTGTTCCCGCGCCTGCCCGAACTGCGCAAGGCCCACCCGCGCCTGCATATCGATATCGATACCAGCCCGCACCTCGAGACCCGCGTCGGCGATACGCTCGACGCTGCGATCGTGCTGGCCAAGCAGCCCGATCCGATGTTCCACGCGGTGCGGCTCGATCACAACCGGGTCTATGCCTTCACCTCCAAGGCGCTGGCCGAAGAGATCGGCCCCGATCCCGACGAAGCGACACTGTCGCGCCAGACCTTCGTGATCCACACCGAACTGCCAGACAGTTTCGTGGCCTGGAAACAGGCGCTGGGCATGCCGAGGCTGGAACCAGCGGCGGTCGATCATTTCGATTCGGGCCAGATGATCCTCGAGGCCGCAGCCAATGGCCTGGGCGTGGCGATCATGCACGATGATCACTTCCACCGCAGCCAGGATCCCCGCCTGGCCAAGCTGTTCGATGTCGAGGTGGAAAGCCCCTATTCCTACTGGTTCATCTGCCGCCCCCACGCGCTGGAAATGCGCTCGGTGCGGATTTTCCATGACTGGATTTCGAAAGCGGGACTGTAGCGCAGCGGCCAAGCATGCGGCATCATCGCGGCATGAAACGCCGATTCGTCCTTTCCGCCCTGCCCGCCATGTTGCTGGCGCTGAGCGGTGCCGCCAAGCCGAAGCCCAAGGTGAAGGCCCCGCCCGCTCCCCCGCCTCCGCCGCCCTTGGGCGACACCGTGCAGGTCGAGCTGGTGACCGAACTGGGCTCGATCGTGGTCGAATTGAACCACAAGGCCGCGCCGATCACGGTCAAGAACTTCATGCGCTATGTTGATACCGGGCGCTATGACGGGATGGTGTTCTACCGGGCGATGCACCTTGACTGGGGCAAGCAGCCCAACGGACTGGTCCAGGGCGGGCTCAACGATTTCCCGCTCAAGCTGCTGCCGCCAATCGCGCATGAGCCGACCAGCGTGACCGGTCTGACCCACAAGGCCGGAACGCTTTCCATGGCCCGCAACGCCCCGGGCACCGCGCGGTCCGACTTTTCGATCCTGCTGTCCGACCTGACCAGCTTCGACGCCGATCCCAAAAGCGCCAATCCCGAAGCCCAGCTGGGTTATGCGGCCTTTGGCCACGTGGTCTCGGGAATGGATGTGGTGCGCAAGATCTATGACAGCCCGCGCTCGCCCACCAAGGGCGAAGGGGTGATGAAGGGCCAGATGCTCGAGCCCAGGATCAAGGTGCTGAAGGCGCGGCGTATTCCTCCCCTTTAGGGGAGGGGGACCATCCTCGCAGAGGATGGTGGAGGGGCACGGGCGAGTGGTCCTGACGGCGAAGGGCTGCGCGAGTGCCGACCAGCAAGGTCGTGATCACTCGCGCGTACCCCTCCACCATGCTGCGCATGGTCCCCCTCCCCGTGCCGGGGAGGAATTTAGCTAACGGTCGCTTTGACAATCATGCCCGGCTCGCGCGGGGGTTCGCCCTTGGGCAGGTTGTCGACGTGTTCCATGCCTTCTTCGACCACGCCCCAGACGGTGTACTGACGGTCAAGGAAGGTCGCGTCGTCAAAGCAGATGAAGAACTGGCTGTTGGCGCTGTGCGGCGCGCTGGTGCGGGCCATCGAGCAGACCCCGCGGACATGCGGTTCATTGTTGAATTCGGCCTGCAGGTCAGGCTTCGACGAGCCGCCCATGCCGGTGCCGTTGGGGCAGCCGCCCTGGGCCATGAAGCCAGGGATCACGCGGTGGAACTTGACCCCGTCGTAGAAGCCTTCACCGGCCAGCTCGACGATCCGCGCGACGTGGCCGGGGGCCAGGTCGGGGCGCAGCTTGATCTTGACGTCGCCGCCGCTCGACAGCGACAGGGTAAGGTATTCGGACATTGCGGTGGTCTCCTGATGATTTGCGCCCCGATATAGGGAGCTTGGGCACAAAGTCACGCCTCTCGCGCCTGCCCTGTTGCTTTTGGCATCGACCAGCCTAGACCTCGCGGCATGACTCCCGAGGAACTCCTCGAAGCGCAAAAGAGCGAAGCGGCCGACGCCGCCGAAGTCGTGCGCGTGGAAGACAGCCTCGACGAAGAGAACGTGCTGAAAAAGGACTTCGTGCGGCGGGTGCGCGAGGCCCTGGATGCGGGCGAGACCGACCAGGTGTACGAACTGGTCGAACCGCTCCACCCGGCCGACGTCGCCGACCTGTTCGAACTGCTCGATGTGGACGAGCGCCCGGCGCTGGCCAAGGCGATCAGCGACCTGATGGGCAGCGAAGTCTTCGCCGAGCTCAACGATCACGTCCGCGAACTGCTGGTCGAATCGCTGCCCGCGGGCGAGATCGCCGACATCGCCGAACTGCTCGACACCGACGATGCGGTGGCGATGCTCGAAGATCTCGACGAGGAAGACCAGCAGGCCGTCCTCGCCGAAATGGAGCCCGAGGACCGCGCTGCAATCGAATCTGCGCTGTCCTACCCCGAAGAGTCCGCCGGGCGCCTGATGAGCCGCGATTTCGTCGCGGTGCCCGAGCATATGACCGTCGGCGATCTGATCGATTTCCTGCGCGACCAGCAAGAACTGGCCAACGAGTTCTGGGAAATTTTCATCGTCGATGCGCGCCATCACCCGATCGGCACTTGCGCGCTGAGCTGGATCCTGCGCACGCCGCGGCACATCGCGCTGACCGACGTCATGACCCGCGAGCAGAGCCTGATCCCGGTCGATATGGACCAGGAAGAAGTCGCGCTGCGGTTCCAGAAGTATGCACTGATTTCAGCCGCAGTGATCGATCCCGATGGGCGGCTGGTCGGCCAGATCACCGTCGATGACGTGGTCCACATCATCCAGGAAGAAGCCGGCGAAGACGTGCTGCTGCTCTCGGGCGCAGGCGACGGCGACGTCAACGAGCCGATCAGCGACTCTTATGTGAGCCGGGTCCGCTGGCTGATTGCCAACCTGGTCACCGCATTGCTGGGCGCGACGATCATCTCCAGCTTCGGCGGGGCGATCGAGAAGCTGGTGGCGCTGGCCGCGCTATCCCCGATGGTCGCTTCGATCGGCGGCAATGCGGGGACCCAGACCATGGCCGTGGCCGTGCGCGCGCTCGCCACCAACCAGCTGACCCGCGCCAACACCGGCCGCGTGCTGTGGCGCGAAATGCGCGTGGCGATGCTCAACGGGGTGACCGTGGCCACGCTGATCGGGGTGGCGACCGCGCTGGTCTTCGCCAACCCGCTGCTGGGTGCGGTGATTGGCACTGCGGTGGTGGTCAATATCGTCACCGCTGGCCTCGCCGGAGTAACGGTGCCGGTGCTGCTTGACCGGATGGACCAGGATCCAGCCGTGGCCAGTTCGGTCTTCGTGACGATGATCACCGATTCGATGGGCTTTTTCGCCTTCCTCGGCCTGGCGGTGCTGAGCGGACTGGTCAGCTGATGCCGCTGCACCTGACCAAGGTCGCATTTCAGGCGACCTCGCTTGAGGAAATCCACGGCTGGTTCGCGGACCGCGGCGAAGTCGCCAAGCTGACCACCCGCTACTTGCCCAAGCGCCATGCCGAGCTGATCGGCGGGTCGCTGTTCTGGATCTTCAAACGCCAGCTGGTTGCGCGCAGCGAAATTCTGGGCTTCGAGGAAGCCGAGGGCGGGCGCACGCACATCATGATTTCGTGCAAGTTGATCGACGTTGTGCCCAAGCCGCACCGCGCGCACCAGGGCTGGCGCTATCTCAGCGATGAAGACGCCCCGCGCGATCTGGGCGCCGGTGAGGTTGCGGGTGACGCGATGCCGGGCAAGCTGGCTGCGGACCTCGCGCGGCTAGGGCTGGTCTAAACCGCCTACCAGGCAATCAACCTTGGCACGGCGATCCGGCCCAGCAGTCCGGCCAGCACTACGGTCACCCCGTGCCATATGCCGATATGGACCACGTCGTTGTGCGGACAGTGCAGCGAAACCGCGAAAATCCCGGCTGAACCGGCGGCCACGCCGGTCAAGAGGCCGGCCCGTGCCAAGGCCATCGGCGCCCCGCGCCGTAGCCACAGCGTCAGTGCGGCGAAAGTCACCAGCGACCAGACCAGGCCATAACGCATGCAATTGATGCCCGCGCTGTCGAGCCCGCTGGGCCGCGACTGGAGCCAGGCCACGACCATCGCTCCCAATGCGGCGAGCGGAAACATCGCGGCCATCAGCGCGGTCCAGCCCCAACCTTCGCGCCGTGTGCCGACAGCCGGGCGGGCCATATCGACCACGGCCCATGACGAAGCCAGCCCCAGCACCAGGAACAGTCCGGCGCTGAGCAGCAACATGGCATCGGGCTGGCCGGTCACCAGATCGGCGCGCGGGCCATAGAGGAACAGCATGCCCGCCGTGCCCAGCACCAGTGCGCCCAGTGCCAGCGCCATGCCGCGTGCCTGCCGCAGCTGCGTTACCGGTTCAAGGTCATCGACCAGCCCGGCAATCAGATCGTCGGTGGATTGGGGCATTGCGTCAGGCTCTTTCTACGATGGCGGCCAGGCGTTTGAGGCCGCGATGAATGTTGACCTTGATCAGGCTTTCGCTCTGGCCGCAACTGGCCGCGGCTTCGCTGATCGACAGGCCTTCGATCTTGACCAGCTCGATCGCGCGTTGCTGCGCTTCGGGCAGGCTTTCGAACAGGCGCTCCAGGCTGATCCGCGCGGTGATCGCCGGCTCGTCGCTGTCGAGCGCAGGGTGATCGGCGTCGAGTTCGTCTTCGGCTTGGCGATAGACCAGTCGCAAGTGATCGACGAAGCGGTAGCGGGCAATCGCCGCCAGCCACGGCATGAACGGCCGTTCGGGATCGTAACTCGCCAGTTTGCGGTGCAGCGAAAGCAGCGTGTCCTGAACCAGATCGTCGATCTGATGGGGCAGCGTCTTGGTGCGGAAATAGCGCGCCAGCCAGTGCCGCCCGGCGCCAAGCAAGGCCGCATAGGCCTGCTTGTCACCGCGCTGGGCAAGACCCGCGAGGCGGGCCAGACTGGCTTCAGA
>Ga0207952_1000194_pt1 | contig 62606 bp, 52 predicted proteins | sample SubbioR12Aug_8Ca_FD_184831 | JGI IMG/M metagenome (GOLD analysis project Ga0207952, IMG submission 184831) | Serpentinite rock and fluid subsurface biosphere microbial communities from McLaughlin Reserve, California, USA - CR12Aug_8Ca (SPAdes) | ecosystem: Environmental > Terrestrial > Deep...
AGGTGGTGGGGGTGGTGGAGGTGGTGGAGGAGGCGGTGGAGGAGGCGGAGGTGGTGGTGGAGGATTCCCGCCACCATTATCTCCAGTACTTGGAGAAGGAGCGCAACAGCCAGTATCAACACCATTGTCGCCTTGAAAACTTGGAGCGCAACAACCAGTGTCGACTCCATTGCCGCCGCCGTCCCCGCCGCCGCCTCCGCCGCCGCCGTCCCCGCCGCCGCCCCCGCCGCCGTCGCCTTCAGCGTGTGCGGTGATCGCAAATGGATTGAAGGAGTCTGCAGAGAAATTAACTATAAAAGCCCCACCAACGAGGAGAGCGATAATGAGAAAACAGGCGATAAGAACGCCTTTGAAGTTCGTAAGATTTTTTGAAATTGGATTCATGATTGGTTTGAGAAAAAATTGGGGTGAAGAGGAGAACACGTTGTCCTCCCCTTCACTCCGGAGGTCACTTCTTGAACAGAACGGTCACCCCGCCCGGATAGAAAGTGCGGATGGCGTACCCTTCGCCTTTGCGGGCGTCGGGCGAGCGGAAAGGCTCTTCCTGCGAACACACGAGGAGTTCGGTGTTCGACAGAAGGAATTTCCGCGGGATCTTGAGGGTCCCGCTCCCGCCTGCCATTACGGTGGTGAAGATAAGTGCCGGCGTACCGCGCGGGCCCCTGCTCCCCGTGTAGGACCAGGTGGGCGGACACGGGTTGCAGCCGATAACAGGTTTGCTGCAGCTTGCCATACCGACGCTTCGAACGCAAAGGCACGGATCGGCGAGGAGCTCCTCGCCGGACATGCCGACGCGCCACCAGTTCCAGACGAGCTTTACGCCGCCAGGAACCCGGTCGAGGTCGACGCTGAGGACATAGTCATCGCACTCGGCGACAACCACGCGCTCGATCTTCAAGGACCAGTTGTAGCAGGTCTCGATCTTCTTGCCGACGCCTTCTCCCCTGATGGGAAGGATGAGGCGGAAGGTGCGGCCGCCGATGACCACCTTCCATTCGGCGGTGGTGACCACGAAGCCGGGAGGCCAGGCGATTTCGACGTCGCGCTGCACGATCGGAGCATTTCGGCGAAACATAGTGGCGTTGAGACGATCCCCGCGCCGCAGGCTTCCCTGCTGTGCGTTGGTCGTCTCACGGATTGCCCAGAGGGCATCCGCGACTTCCGTCGTGATCACGCCTTCGCGCACGAATGCGCGAAGTGCGAGGCGGAACTTGCCGATCGCCTCTTCGTAGGAGGAGGCGAGAGGGTCCGCGCCGTAGCTTTCCCAACGATGCCCCCCGGTACGCCGGGTGACAATATCGCGAGGACCTTCGGCAAAGCCGAAGGAATCGAGGGACACCGCAGCAACCGCCGCGGGCCCTCCAATGAGGAGTTGACGACGATTCATGGGTTGGCCCTTCCTGTTTTGCCTGATTTGTGTTGGTGAAGTGACGAAGAACAGTTTCTCAATCGTTTCTGTCCACCACAAGTGATGAACAGGTTTCGTATGAGAAGTGTGTACGTGGCGCGATCATTTTGATCGCGCCACGACACGGGTGGAAGGTACGGCCGGAAGTTACTGCTTCCGGAAGAGTGTGAACATGTACCCGCGGTTCCGCGGATTGGCCGCGAAGTAGCGGGTGAACCCGGTCGCATTGGCGTCGTAGTGGTCGCACTCGACGTCATTGCGGCCGGCGAGCGGGCCCTTGGTGACCGGCTTGGGCTGCTGGATCTGGATGTCCTCGGAGCGCAGGCACACCAGCGTATCCTTGCCGGCGAAAAACGCTTCCGGCAAGACCAAGATCCCGGTCCCCTTCCCACCTTGATCGGCGGGGAGAATCGGCACGTTGACCTCGGCAGCCTGTTCTTTCGGAATGGTCCGGACGAGCACGCGGCCCTTGAAGATGTCGCCGGAGGTGAGCATTGCCGCCTGGGTCACATCGGCGTTCGTGTTCACGTGCTTGAGGAAGACGGTCACGTTGCCGCCGGCGAGGTGGGCGGTGACACCGGAACCCGGCGTACGCGAGGCGCGGAAGAGCGGCTTCCAGTAGCACTCGGCCCTGCCATTGCAGCGTGCGACGATCGCCCGCGCTGCAGGACCGTCGTTGATGATCTGGATCTCGACGTGACGAAAGTTCGGGTTGTTGTCGGGGTCGACCTTCTGGCCATGCTGCCAGTTGGTCTGGCCCTGCGCCGGCTGGATCATGGTGGCCCAGAACACGACGAAGAGCACGAGGCTGGCGATGAGGATGAAGATGCTGCCGTCGCCGGCAGTCGTCCGTGCCATGCTGCGCATGGTTCCCTCCAGGTTTGAAGTTGGAACTTGGCTACCCTACAAACAGAATTGCTTGCAAGGACCTACCCCGCCTGAAGGCTAGCACAAGGGTGCTGTCTTCAAGATGAATAGCTCCTGACAAAATCTCTTACTTATTTAGCGTAACTGCCAACGTACTCGGCATCAACAACGTATCGGTCTTGCTTCTTACCGAAGGAGTCACAGGTTGCGATCACGAGATGGCGATCTTTACGAGTGAGGTCCACTTTCGTGTCGGTGGCGTTTTCTTTTGTGACCGACGCTACTCGATAGAGATACACACGTGTGTCGCTCTCGACGTTGATGAGATCCCCCTTCTCCAACTTTTGGAGATAATTTAGTGACTGGTACGCCTTGTTATAGACCACGGGCAAATAACTGCTGTGGCCAAAAATAAACATGGTACCGTCCTCATCGAGGCGTCCCGTTCCCGGGTAGCGCACGACTCCGGAGAGAAGTGCTTTATCAAGTTCAGAGATCTCGCGACTCTCGGGATTTTGAATCGGCGAATTAATGCCGACTTTCTCAATCACGAGTCTCGTTGGATTCTTTGGGGATTCCTCTCTCGATTCTCCTGAAGGAGGTGGTGTCGTTTGCGTTTCGGTGGCAGTCGATACCTCACCTTCGCTTGAATCATCAATAAACGACTCCGGGATTGCTCCCAAAAGCGTAAGGAGTGAGAGGCTTAGAAAAAATACAAGAAAGAAAACCGGGAGAAATATCCATTTTCTCTCCCACACCTCACCTCCGATATTTTTCTTGGTCTCAATTTGAATCATGGCTCTGTTTCTAAATATTCTAGCCGTGAATACTTTACACTATATTGGCAAAAATGTCAAGTAACGCCTCCCTGCGCTCTCTAACGGGGCTATATTGACCCCGCGCCACTTTTTCTGCAAGTCCTTTAACCACTAACGATTCATGGTGGTCAGATAGGTTGTATAAGAAAATTCAACGAGGGGTAAAAGAGGTGCGGGGTTGACTCGAGCGGCTCTTTAGGCAAGACTGCCCTATCTTTCGCTCTTCGTGTTTCGACCCCTTCGTAGCGGCCCAAAAGGCCGCTGCATGGGTTGAGTAGAAGGAGGGATTGACAAATTTTTCAAAGTGTGGTAACAATATACACGTTATGAATAACGAACAAAAAAGGCTTAGCTCCGCCGCCATTAAAACCCTTGCGGTTATTGGCGTGGTTGCCATTGTCCTTATTGGACTTTGGGGAACGATCCAAGTGGTTCGACTTATGCCAAACCTTTACTCGGCACTCGCTTCTGCAGCGGTATCTGTTAGCTCTATCTTCGTACCTGCAGAGCATATCGATGTTTCAGTTCCCGATCACACGGTGACCTCGGGGACACCGTTTAGTCTCACCTTCACTCGAACGGGCGGAAGCTCAAAAGGTACCTTCTCCTTTGTGTATGACTGTCGCGATGGTGTTTCCTTCCAGGCTCCGGATGCTTCTGGTAGCTACAAGGACACCTTCTGCAACACGCCATTCAACTTTAATGGTGCTACCAAAGAAGTACGTCTTATGGCTGTCTCCTCAAAGAATCGTTTTATCGACGTCCCTGTGCGCGTGCGCTTTACCCCAGAAGGAAAGAACACTCCTAGCTCCGAGAGCGTCGTAACTCTTACAGTTTCAAATGACAAAGTGACTGGAAGCCCTTCGACGACCGGCACCACGGGATCAACTGGTTCGACCGGATCAACGGGCTCAACCGGTAGCACTGGTTCTACTGGCTCGACGGGAAACACAAATACTCCTCGAACCCCAGGAAACCCTTCAAGCTCGACCTACGTCATTACGGGCGGCGGCATTGCCTCTGATCCAAATGGCCGCATCGACCTTGCGGTTCGCATCCTCGAAGTGGGTACTATCGACCCTGTCACCAACGTCTTCTACCCTTCTACCGGTGTTGTCCGATCACGCGATCGCGTTGCAGTACGTTTCCTCGTCGAGAATCTCGGCACCAAAACTGCTCCGTACTTCAACTTCAATGCAGTGCTTCCAACATATCCGTTCTACATCTTCTCTTCTGACACCCAGCCAGCACTCAACCCGGGAGACCGCATCGAGTACACGATCGGCTTTGACAGCGCAGATCCAAAGATCAACAATTCTGAATTCGTTCTCAACGTTGACCCTTCAGGAGGCATCAACGAGGTCACCAAGGCAAACAACATTGCACGCGTGACTCTCTCGATCGTTCAGTAAGTCTCTACGCAAACCCGCCGGCCAATTGGCCGGCGGGTTTGTCGTTATGCTATTATCCACGCGGAATAAGGAGAGAGCGATGGAAGAACCTTTGACTCCTCGGGCACTTAAGCGTCCTGTCCCCCACTACCCGGTGAAACGACAACGGTACGCTTGGTATAAGCGTTTACCTCGACGGACTAAAAAATTCAAGTCCACAGAGGAAGCTCTAAAAAGATTGATGTGTGCTCTTAGTGAGCGCAGATTCGATATCTTCATCCTCCGATACAAGCATAGTCTCACTCATCCACTCAATTTTCTCGCCCTTCGAAAGGCACAGGAGTACGAGATTGCGGTAGATGCCGCTCGGGTCGTTCTGTGCCGAGTACGGCAGGGTTACGTTCTTATCACACCGCTCCAACACCCGACGGCCGCTATCAAGAGCTATGAAAGAAAAGCTCTTCAGGCCGAGACGGGCGGGTACCTCCAATTTGCAGAGAGCCCGTATAATCCACGGCGTGGCAAGGACTGGCAGTGGTTTGAAATGGTTCTCAAACGCGACCTACTCAAGAGTCCGTACAGAAATTATGCTCTCATGGCCGCCTAAAAGCGGCCCTTTTCTTTGTTGTGCTACGCTATGGTGAGAGAAAGAAACCCCTTCTGGAGTAAGGACAATGGTTGCGATACTGAATGCGCGTAGTGCGCGCGGACCGGCAATACAACAGTCGCCAAAAGACCATATAAATCCCGCGAAAGAACTTGCCACTTTGCTTCGGGGCCGCGAATATCACATTTTCCATAATCCGATGAAGCTTAATTCTCGAATGAAATGGCGAGCCCTATTCATGGCATTTAGACCGGGCGCAGACGCACAACGCAGCGCGTTAGTGCTTTGGCACGACGGCGGACGCGATTACGAGCTTCAGTATTTCGAAGAGGCGCACGTCACACTAGATGGTCCGGAAATGGACATGATCAAGTTTACGTTCGGCATTCACGTTCAAAAGGACGCGCTGAACCCCACAAAGAAACGTCGCGGAAAACCTCGAACTCCTCGATCCTATTTGAGCGTCATGCCGCGAAGCGAGCGATGCAAGTTTCAGGCCGAGTAGCGATACTCTGGCCTTTTTCTTTGGAAGCGGGTCTGTTAAGGTATCCGCAGATCAGTAGCGGAAGGAAACCGCATGTACAGCCTAGTTGGCGACAGAATTTGCCACGACGGTGAAGAACTACTCCCAAAGACGACCGTTGACCAATTACTCGTCTACGTCCTGACGCGCAAACAGCGCAAGAAGGGCAAGTGGGCGGAGATGCAGAAGCAGCTGCGCGAATTGCGCCGCACCTCCTACACCTGGCGCTTCACCTACCGGAAAAGACAAGAACGCCACTCCATGCTCAACGTGAAGTTGCGCATCCGCGAAGCTGTCCCCGGCTACTACCGCGTGACTTGCTTCGGGAGTTATGCCGAGTGGGTTGTCGAGCGTGGTAACGAAGGACCTAAGCGTCATCAGCGCTGGCTTGAACAGAAAAAACTCCATGCGCAAAAGAAGAAGCATAAGGTGGAAAAAAAGAAAAAGAAGCGCATCTACGAATCGAAAAAACGCAAGGAGCAGGTCAAGCAAACGTTTGTCCCGGCTCCGATCTCGAGGAGGCGCAACGAGATTCTCACGCCTCAGTTCCGCAAGAGTCGTGTCTCCTGGCGCGAAATGATGAGCGCCGTCATCGAAATCTTCGATGTAAAGCGCGACTGGAAATACACGGCTGAGCAGCTCGTCGCACGCGAGATCATGACATCGCTCCGCCAGAGCGGACATTGCTTCGTGGAGTACTCGCGACGAGGATTCAAGCTCCGATTCGACTTGGTGGACGGGATCTGGCGTGGGGACATCACCCCGCTCACCATTTCCTGCACTAAGGACAAGGACAATCCACTCTACCGGCGCACCCGCGACTATTTCGCCGAGCGACTCCTTGGCCACTGTGCAGATAAGCAACGCGAACGTCGCGAACTCCTGTGGGGTTGCGAAGGAAAAGTAGTGGAGTACAAATTCGTAGCGTAAAATCCAAAGACCAGCCTTCCGGGATGGTCTTTTTCTTTTATACGTCCAGGTTTGCGAGCTTTGCGTTACTCTGGATAAAACTCTTACGAGAAGCGACATCCTCGCCCATCAAAACATCGAAGATCTTGTCTGCCTCTTGTGCGTCCTCAATATTTACCTGCTTCATAACGCGGCGAGCTGGATCCATAGTGGTCTCCCAAAGCTCATCCGGATTCATTTCTCCAAGACCTTTGTATCGCTGGATCGAAATTTTAGGTTTACGGGCTTCCTTCCCTTTTATCTCCTTTTCGCCCTCGCTTTCAGCTTCTTCGGCCGTTTCCTCCTCTCCCGGAGTTTCCTCTTGGATTTCTTCTGCCGCAACAGCATCCTTACCAAGAATTTTTACCTTCTCATCGTCAGAATAGGCATACTGAACTTCTTTTCCTTTGCGAATTTTATAGAGGGGCGGCTGTGCGATGTAAATAAAACCTCCGTCGATGAGGGCACGGAAATGCCGGAAAAAGAGAGTTAAAAGCAGTGTCCGAATGTGCGCTCCGTCAACGTCGGCATCAGTTGCGATAATGATCTTGTGGTAGCGAAGTTTCTCTACATTAAAAGAATCCCCTATCGCAGTGCCGAGAGCCACGACGAGCGAGCGGATTTCTTGTGATGCGAGCATCTTATCCAATCGTGCACGCTCAACATTCAAAATTTTACCTTTGAGCGGAAGGATCGCTTGAGTGCGACGGTCACGCCCCTGCTTGCTCGAACCGCCAGCGGAATCTCCCTCAACTATGAAAAGTTCGGATTCCGATGCGTCACGGCTTTGGCAATCAGCGAGTTTCCCGGGAAGAGTAAGCCCGTCGAGCGCGCCCTTCCTAAGCACTGAATCCTTCGCCGCTTTAGCTGCCTTGCGGGCTTTGAGCGCAAGGAGAACCTTGCTACAGATGGCACGAGCGTCATCTGGGTGCTCTTCGAGAAAGACCGCAAAGGCCTCACCGAATACCGTTTCCGTTGCGCCCTTGGCTTCTACAGAGCCGAGCTTCGCCTTCGTCTGTCCCTCAAATTGAATCTCGCGGAGCTTTACCGAAACAACGGCGGTGAGTCCTTCAAGCACGTCTTCCCCGGTAAAATTTTCTTCGCTTTCTTTGATGAGGTTGTTTTTGCGTGCGTAGGTGTTGAGGGTTCTCGTGAGGGCCGTTTTAAAGCCAGTGATGTGAGTACCACCTTCGCTGTTATATGTGTTGTTAGCGTAGGCCACAACGCGCGAGACGATGTCATCGACGTATTGAAGGGCGATTTCTACTTGCACCTTGTCTTGCTCTTTCTCAACATAGAAAATATTGCGATGAAGTGGACTCTGGTGCTGGTTGTAGAACTTCACTAAGGAGAGTAGTCCTCCTTCAAAGTAGAAGGTCATCGACGGCACCGGAAGGCGAAGCTCGCGGAGATAGAACACATCCTCCTCCCCAACCGATGGGTCGGCCATTCGAGCATCGATGATGGTGATGCGCATTCCCTTTACGAGATAGGCTTGACCACGCAGGTGGGTGACGATCTTATTCCAATCAAACTTAATTTCTTGAAAGATTGCGGTGTCCGCCTCAAAGGTGATGATCGTACCGTTGCGCTTACTGGCCCCAATTTTTTTCACGGCAGCTTTGCGCTTGCCCTGCTTGTACTCCTGCATGTAGCTTCCCCCATCGCGATGGACTTCTGCTTTTAGATAAATGGAAAGTGCATTGACTACCGATACGCCTACCCCGTGGAGTCCGCCGGAAACCTTGTAACCTTCTCCGCCAAATTTTCCTCCCGCATGGAGCGTGGTCATAACGGTTTCAAGTGCAGATACTTTTGTTTGCTTATGAACGTCTACTGGAATGCCGCGGCCGTTATCAGCGACACGTACGCGGTTCCCTGGAAGAAGTGCCACTTCAATGTCGTTGGCATATCCCCCCATCGCCTCGTCGCGTGAGTTGTCGAACACTTCCCAGATGAGGTGGTGGAGACCATCGGGGCCAGTGGTACCGATATACATTCCCGGTCGCTTGCGAACAGGCTCAAGCCCCTCAAGGACTGTGATGTCCTCTGCTTTGTAGGATGATTGTTTTGCTGTTTCTTTTGCCATTTCTATGGGTCTAAAACAAAGAAAACCGGTCTGGTTTTATAGAAACAGTATAGCAGAAAAAGGCCCGAAATAAAAGGCTATTTTGGTGTTTTTGTGGAGAAACGGAGGCGCAAATAAAGGGTCAAATCACCTCACTTTCCACCCCTCATTTTTTTCGAGATTTTTGACTACCTTTTCCATGATTTTGTTCACTTCCTCATCGGAGAGGGTCCGTTCAAGGGACTGAAATACGAGACGGAAGGCGTAAGAGATTTTCCCCTCTTTGCGGAATTCGTCGAAAAGTTTGTGACTGTGGAGGAGATCGCCGGCGTTTTCTGTAAGTATTTTTGCTATCTCTTCACTAGTAACTCCTTCAGGAACCCACAGCGCAATATCACGAAGTACAAATGGGAAGCGAGAAAATGTTTTGTAGCGAATATCGGTGAGACCTTCTGTTTTCTGATATGAAGTAGGCTCTGGAAGTGCTTCAACGAGAGCACCTAGATCAATTTCAGCCACAGAAGAATTCATTCTGACATTCTGCAGAATATCAGAATGATCCATTCCCAGTTCTTTGATGAGCTCGGGTAGAATGTCTGCTGGTTTTTGAGATTTTTTGTTGCCCTTAATGGCAAGTCCCAACATGAGCTTCTCCTCTTTTTTCGTCCAAGTCTGGCCAATTTCGAAAATTCGTACCTCCTCGAGTCCGAAAAGTTCTTTGTTTTTAAAATTCATCTCCAAGGCGCTCTCAAGTGAAGGCGTGAGGTTCGTCCGCAGGTAGGGGGTATCGCTTTCGACTTTATTTTGTACTGCTCTCTCCCCTTCTTTTGTGAAGACAGAGGTGTACACCTCCGAAAATTCCCGCTCGGCAAGAAGCGTTCGAATTTTGTCGGTGTAGTAAAACGTCTTATTAATCTCAAGTGGTTGAACTAGCGGTTCCGGCGCAATCGTTGGGATATTGTCGTAACCGTAGATGCGCCCGATATCGGCGATAAGATCCTCTTTGATACGCAGGTCGAGGCGCTCAAACGGCACAGTGACGTGGAATGTTTCGCCTTGAATCTCGTAGGTAAAAGTGAATCGTTTGAGAATCGATTCAATATCGCTTGAGGTCATTTTGGTTCCAAGCAACGCATTCACCTCATCACGGGATACCGATACCGTCCAGCCTTCGGGCGGTTTGGGGTATTCATCTATGTAACCTTCAAGTTCGCCACCAGCAAGTCTCTGGATAAGCTCTACTGCCCCAACGAGTCCATAGCCAACAAACTCTGGTGAGAGATCGTTTTCAAAGCGAGTTGAAGCGTCGGTTCGAAGTTTCAATGCGTGTGAGGTTTTGCGTGTAGAAACTGCATTAAAATTTGCGGACTCGATAATGATGTCCTTGCTTGTTTCATTAATTTCAGCAGCCTTTCCGCCCTTAATGCCGGCGATGCCGATCGGCTCCCCCGAATTGCCATCGGTGATAAGAAGCATCGACTCGGTAAGTTCATACTTTTTATTATCGAGTGTAGTGATACTCTCGCCTTTCTTAGCCGAGCGAACAGCAATCGCATACTTTCCTGATTTTTCAGAGAGCTTACTCGCATCAAACGCATGGAGCGGCTGGCCAACGTTAAACATCACAAAATTGGTGGCATCGACAACGTTATTTACAGATCGTTGCCCGACAGCTTCAAGACGCTCTTTGAGCCACGTCGGCGAGGGCTTTACGGAAACACCCCGAATCACTGCAGCTCCATAGCGAGGACAAAGTCGTGGATCCTCCACCGTTACCGTAAGGGTCGTTGCCTTTCTGGAGAGGTCCGGGTTCTTTTTGAGCGGATCACTAGCTAGCGGTATATCGCAAATGACGGAAATTTCTTTCGCAACACCGCGATGCGAGAGACAATCATGGGTGCGATCTGGAAGCACTTTTACATCCAATACTGTGTCTCCTCCCTTCTTTTCGACGGAATCAATCTCAAAAGCATGGAAGGTGATCACATCCGCAATTTTTTCAGGTGCGGGAATTGGTTTTTCAAAATATTTCTCGACCCACGCGTAAGAGATTTTCATCAGAATTGATTTATAAACCGCAGATCACCAGAATGCACGAGGCGTACATCCTCGATTCCGTATCGAAGGAGCGCAAGACGATCAATCCCCATGCCAAAGGCAAATCCTTGATATTCATCAGGATCGATTCCCGCGTTTCGCAGCACCGTCGGATGAACCATTCCCGCTCCCATAATCTCAATCCACCGATCGCGGAGTTTCTCCGGCGCATTTACTCCAGTGATGCGCATGTCGACTTCGGCTCCCGGCTCAACGAATGCAAAAAAACTTGGACGAAGACGAATATCGACTGAACCGCCGAAGAGTTCCTCGAAAAACTGCTTCAATGTTCCTTTGAGATGCCCGAGCGTCACATTTTTGTCAATCATTAACCCTTCTAGTTGGAAAAATTCCGCCTCGTGGGTTACATCCGTTGCTTCGTTACGAAACACTTTGCCAGGGACGATGATGCGGATCGGTGGTTTGTGCGTCTCCATGTAGCGAACCTGGACCGGTGAGGTATGCGTACGTAACACATGACCCGCCTCATCTTTGATCCAAAACGTATCCTGCATGTCGCGGGCAGGGTGATCCTTTGGGATATTGAGAAGGTCGAAATTATACTTCTCGCTTTCTAGAAGCGGCCCCTCCGCAAAGGAAAAGCCCATCTTCGAGAAGATGGTATTAATTTCGCGTATAAGGGCTGAAACAGGGTGTAGATGCCCCTTCTGTGACATGAAATAGAGTGTACCCCGCTAAGTCGGATTTTGCATCCTTCAACATTGAAAATTCATTCAACCGCCGCTATACTCAAAGACTCCATGATTTCCGCCATTTTGTCTTCGGGGGTTTATATTTTTCTTTTCATCGCTCTCTATTTTGAGGTGTTTCTTTTACTCACCTACCTCGAAAAGCGCCCGAAAATGCGCACGGGACGCCGCGAGCTCCCCTACTATCCGAGAACTGCAGTCATCGTTCCCTGCTTCAATGAGGCATCTACTATCGGCCGAACACTAGAATCCCTTCTTGCACTCGACTACCCGAAAGAGAGACTTTTTATTGCGGTCGTTGACGACGGCAGCACCGACAACACGTTTGAAATCGCAAAGGGGTACGAGCGACACGAGAATGTACGTGTGTACCGCAAAGAAAACGGAGGGAAGCATACTGCCCTTAATTTTGCGATTGAGAAATTGGATACCGAGCTTATCGGATGTCTCGACGCGGATTCATTTGTAGCACCCCAGGCGCTTCGCGAAATTGCGTATTATTTCGTCAATGGCAAAGAACTTATGGCAGTGACCCCCGCCATTAAGGTAGAAAACCCACGCAACTTCCTCGAACTTATGCAGCGGGCGGAATACACACTGGGAATTTTCTACAAGCGCATGTTTGGCACTATGGCTGCAATCCCCGTTCTCCCCGGTCCTTTCTCGATCTACCGCAGAGAGGTATTCGAGCGCATCGGTGGCTTCCGCAAAGCTCATAACACGGAAGATATGGAGATGACGCTTCGCATGCACGCGCACCGTATGCCGATTGAAAATGCTCACACCGCACATGTCTACACTACCGTGCCGCGTACTCTGGGGACGCTTATAAAACAGCGCACACGCTGGGTTCAAGGATTCCTTCAAAACTCTCGCGACTACAAATACATGTATTTCAATCCTCGCTTCGGAGCGCTCGGCATGTTTGTGCTTCCTGCGGGAATTCTCTCTATTTACTCGGGCCTCTACCTTGTCGGCTACACAATCTACTCCCTTATAGGTCATCTCATTAGCTCATACACTTCCCTTTCTGCCATTGGCTTTTCTTTTGGTGTGCCGCAACTTAGCCTCTTCTTCCTCGACACAAGTGCCACCTTCTTCCTTATCGTCATCCTCCTTTTCTTTACCCTCTTTTTGATGGCGCTTGGGCGTCGTATCGCTGAAGACAACATCTTTTCCTGGGACATTCTTTGGTACTTGAGCATCTACGGCTTCGTCGTGCCTATCTGGGTTGCTAAAGCTGTCTTCAACACTGCCCTTGCACGCACCACTACGTGGCGGTAGTCTCCTAAGGTGAATCTCGACTGGCGCAAATACTTTTTCGTTTTTGTCATTACCGCGGCCATTTTTGGTACGGCGGTCTATCTCAATTTCCTATTTAACGAGCGCCGTCTTGCTGAAATTCAGTCCATTCAGGCAAGACTCTCCACCGATATCCTCTCCCTTGAGACACAGTTTGATCTCCTAGGTGAAATCTCCTGCAGCGACATTAAAGACAACTCTTTGCTCTCCTCCGAGCTAAATGATCTTTCGGAGCGACTCTCGTTTACGGAAGAACAGCTCGGGAGCAACAACTCGCAAGTTATCCAGCTGAAGCAGCAGTACTCCCTTCTTGAAATCAAGGATTACCTTCTAATGAAAAAGGTGACGGAGAAGTGTCAGACCAAACCAGTCTTTATTCTCTACTTTTATTCCAATACCGGAGATTGCGAAGATTGCGGCACGGAAGGTGACGTGCTGACATATTTCCGCACGAAATATCCGCAGCTTCGTGTCTATGCGTTTGACTACCACCTCGATCTCTCGGCGCTGCGCACTCTCATCTCAATCAATAAGCTAGAAAATAGACTCCCTGCTCTCGTTATTAATGGTAAAGCCTATTACGGTTTCCAAGATCGTGAGGCAATCGAGAAAATTCTCCCCGTTCTTAAGGAATTTGATAAGGAAAATGCCGCTGCGGCATTGAAAGCTACTGCTACGAGTTCTGAACAAGAATAGTGCACAAACTTGGAGCCGCCTCCCAGACTTGAACTGGGGACCTTCTCTTTACAAAAGAGTTGCTCTACCAACTGAGCTAAGGCGGCACTATTGAACCAACTTCCGCCGAAGGCGTCGTGCCCAAGGCAGATCCGCCTCTGGCGGAGACCAGCCCTCTGGCTGGGAGCTAAGGCGGCAAAAAGGACCGGGAAATTCCCGGCCCTCATTGTACGGCATACCGGGAAAAACTAAACCGTGCGTGTCGGAGGCTCGATTGTTGCTGTTGCGAGGGAGCGCTTGTGCTCCGAGATCTCGCGAAGGTAGAAGGAGGCGGAACCGCGCTTCTTCAGCTCAATCTTGCCATCGATAACATGGAGGAACTGACGGAATCCTTTGCGGGTTACTGCACCGATGCGTTTAAGCGTGCGAGAGAGTCCGGTGAGGGCGAGTACGGTAGCTATTTTCATAATAAAGCTGACCAAAACCGGAATCTCATGACGAATGTAGGAAAGGAGAAGTTCTGCGCGGGCATCGAGGCGGGAGCGTAAACGTGCCGCGATAGAGATCCCTCTCTTTTCTTCCCAACTCTTAAAACCAAGGAAAAGGGCTAAAAGTCCAAACGAGGTACCAAATGCAATAATGGGTGCCATGGGCAAATAGTTAAGTTAAGTACGCAGGTGCGCACCCCCCTAGTATAGCGAGGTTTCATTGTTTTTTCACCTCCCCTACCCTCGGACGGAAAAACGGCTTATTTTCGAGATTTCTACACGCTCTCCAAACTTTTGTACCGCACCCTCAATGAGACCCTTGATGGTTGTCGCAGGGTCCCGAATGTAGTCCTGCTCGAGAAGAACTTGGTCTTTGAAATACGAGGAGAGCTTCCCTTCGAGAATTTTTTCATGCATTGCCTCGGGCTTCCCCTTTAGCTCCGGAAGAAATGCCTCCCTTGCTTTAGCCTTGGATGCATCATCAATCTCCTCCACACGGATAAAGGTAGGATTGGTCGCGGCAACTTGCTGCGCAATGAGGTATGCGAGGTTCACGAACTCCTCGTTCTTTGCGACAAAATCGGTTTCCGAGCGGAGCTCAACCATAGCCCCCACCTCCTTGTTGTGCACGTAGGAAGACACCACTCCCGCACCAAGAGTACGATCTGATTTCTTAGCAACCGCTTCTGCACCACGCTTTTTGAGGAGGATGACTGCCTTTTCCATATCGCCCTCCGCTTCTTCAAGCGCTTTGCGACATTGCATGATGGAAACGCCTGTGTTCTCCCGGAGTTCTTTTACCTGTTCAGTTGAAATAGCCATAGAAAATATAGCCTACCACGAAAGCTCTCCTTCTACTCCGCTTTCTTAGTCTTTGCTCCTTCTTTGTAGGCAGATACAATCTCCTCGACAAAGAATTTGATCGAGAGAGATGTCGCGTCGTTGGCAACGATTGGGTATGCAATATCGCGAGCGTCACAGTCCGAGTTCATAAGCGCAATGATTGGAACACGTGCTTGGAGTGCTTCTGCAACCGCGATGTGTTCTTTTTTTGGATCAACAACAAAAAGTGCCGCTGGGAGCTCGGTGAGGCCGACGAGCCCGGCAAAATTACCTTCGAGTCGATCGATTTCGCGGTCGATGAGAAGTTGCTCTTTCTTTGTGTACTTTTTTGCGAGCTCTCCTTTTGCGCGATCGGACTTTAGCTCCTCAAGACGGTTCATGCGCTTCCTGATCTGCACAAAATTTGAAAAGGTGCCCCCGATCCAGCGAGCCGAGGCATACGGCATGCCAATTGCTTTTGCGCCGGAGACAACAGCCTCATGAGCTTCGTTTTTTCCACCCACAAAGACGATTTTTTTGCCTTCAGATGCAAGTTTGGCGACAAATGCCTGCGCCCCGACAAGGAGATCGCTGGTCTTTTCGAGATCAAATATTTCTACCTTATTTTTCGCACCGAAAATGTAGGGCTTGGTGGAGGGGTGGCGACGACTCTTGGAGTAACCAAAATGAGCGCCGATGGTAAACATCCGCTCAATGAGTTTTTCCTTGTTTCCGGTCGTTGCCTCGGTCATGGAGAGGTACTTTAGCAGAGGAACACTCATTCTGCAACCGCTTTTGGAAGTGCCTCCTTCCCTTCAAAGCTTGCGAGTACCCGGCCAAGATCCCCTGCAAGAATCCCAGGCAGGTTGTGCCAGGACTCCTTGATGCGGTGGTCGGTGATACGATCCTGGAGGATGTTGTAGGTGCGGATTTTCTCGGAACGATCTCCGGTGCCGATCTGCTCTGCCCGCTCTCCATGAAATTTCTTTGCCAATGCCTCCTGCTCCCTTGCATCAAGCTGTGCGTAGAGCATCTGCATTGCCTTCTCACGATTCTGTGACTGACTGCGCTCGCTGGTACAACGAACCGCAATCCCAGTCGGCCTATGAATAAGACGAACCGCCGTTTCCACTTTATTGACGTTTTGACCCCCTGCCCCACCGGAGCGCGAGAATTCCATATCGATATCCGCAGGGTTAATGACCGTGGTGTGCTTCTTTCGAATTGGGAGAACTGCTACCGAGGCAGTTGAGGTGTGTACTCGTCCACTTTTTTCGGTCTCGGGAATACGCTGAATGCGATGCACGCCCGTTTCAAAGCGCATTTTGCGGTAGACATCCTTGCCGCGAATCTCAAAGGAAGCTTCTTTGTACCCACCGAGGTCTGTCGCCGATTCATCGAGTACTCGGACACTCCATCCCTCTCCCTTTGCATATGCGCGATACATATCCGCTAATTCCCTTGCAAAAAGCGAGGCTTCTTCTCCACCCACCCCCGCGCGAATCTCAAGCAGAATCTCGTTCGGGAATTTCTCCTCTTCTTCGTCTCCTTTCAAGATCCCATCCATCTGCTCTTTAAGAGCAGCTAATTGCTCGTCAATTTTTACCGCATCAGCTTCAGCCATTTTTTGAAGTTCAAGGTCCCCCGCAGCCGCAGCAATCCCCTCCTCTTTCTCTTTCGATAGACGCTCAAATTCCGCCGCAAGGTAAGCGGTTTTTTGGTTTTCTTTATATAGGGTGAGATCGATCATAGAAATAGAAAAATCCGCATTGCGGATTTTTCAGAGGAGTCGTTATTTTGCTTTCGCACCCTTCTTTTCCTTGTGCGCCTTCGCAGCAGCAGAACGAGCTTTGAAACGCTCCACGCGGCCAGCGGTATCGATGATTTTTTCAGCACCCGTATAGAACGGATGGCATGCGCGACAAACTTCAACGCTTAGTTTTTCCTTGGTTGAACCCACGGTATACGAGGCCCCACAGGCGCAGGAGATAACGGCTTTTTCGAAGTATTTTGGATGGATATCCGCTTTCATGGGCCACACTATACCTAAACGGCCGTACCTTGTAAAGTTTTCCCGCTTCAGTATAGTGGGGCCGGCAAAATCACAGAGCCGGGGAGTATCCTCCATGTCGGCAGATTTCATTGCTGAAGTCACGTTCGAAAGCATGAACCGTCCCCACTACGTAGCGACTGTGGGTGAGCTTAAAATCCATGGAAGTAAAGAACCGACCCTCATCGATAAACTAACCTATCGAGGAGAGGAGTTCGCGGGCTTCGACGTGTTCACGCCAAAGCAAATGGCCTACTTTGATCTCCTGGCGCGACATGTCGGAAAGGTAGTTCGCAAACGGGAAATAATGCTCGCCCTCTACGGACCAGAAAATTCTGACTGGCCAGAGGAGAAGAATATCGACGTCTTTATGTCCAATATGCGGAAAAGGTTACGCGATGTGTTCGACGAGAAGGTAGCCGAGATTTTGCGGAACGTACACGGCGTCGGGTACGGGATTAGTGCAACGCCCTTTCAGACAAACTTTACGAGTCCCCGAGGAAAAAAGAGAGAGCGGGTTCAGGCCCGCGGATATAAGAAAGTAAATGAGCGTCGAGCGACACACTAACGTGTCGCTTTTTTAATTCCTTGCGAGAACGTCGATCTGCTGCTGGAAATCTGCTGCCAACTCCATCACTTCGTTGCCATAAAACGCGTAGGCGGGTTTCGTGGCATTAGCCCATCCAGCAAGATAGCGCAGTGCTGCGAGGCGCTCTGCCGCAGCCCCGCCTGCAGAGGCGCCATTGTCGGAGAGGAGTGCGGCGGAGGCAACAAAGGCGTCTCTGTTGTCCCAGGGACTGCTGGGACTATCTTTCCCCACTAATGCACGGATGCGATCGTGGTTTATGTCGTAGACCCAAGGACCATTCCAGGAACCATCAGGGTTTCTCCCACAGACCCCGGTCGTTGAATTCACAAAGCCTCCAAAGCATGCCCACGTTGAGGGAATAAACTGCGCGGGCCCCATGGCCCCACCCCAGCCATACCAAGCCTTTTTTGACACCGGCATCGTGTCAGGATTGAGGCCAAGCATCGCGGTGATCGCAGCAAAAATAGGTTTATCCCGTGTCGGGTGCATGTCGACAGTCCATGAGCCGGTGCCGATGTTTTCTCCGAGGTTAGTCTCCTCGGCTAAAACACCTAAAAGAAATGCCGCGCGCACTCCTGTTTTTTGCGAAGCGTAATTAGCCAAGTCGAGCGCCTGACCAAACGGAATGGATGCGGAGTCGCGGAGCGTAAAGAGCTCGCTTCTGATCTGTGCAGCACTCTTTTCCTTCCCAGCAATGAGCTTCTGGTATGCGGATTCTTCTCCTTTGGTTGCTGCAAGAATTTGCTTACGTTCTTTTTCCTGCACAACAATTTTTTGTTGTTCAAGTACTTGGATCTGGCGCAGTTCCAGTTGTTCTGATTTTTTATCCTCGAGGGACACCTTCTGCGCTTCGGTGAGACCCTTCGTTTGCGCAATATCCGCAAATGAGTCGTGGAGAGCTCCCTTTATAGAGTCGAAATGATCGATGTCGGTGAAAAATTCGGAGAGCGAGCCGCTCCCGAGCACCATCTCGGCAATCGTGTAGTGATCGATTTCGTTGGCCTGTCGGATGAGTTGCGCAAGAGACTGTTTCTCTCGGCCAAGCTTGCTATCTAGTCCTCCAATGGTCGCCTCTTTTGAAGCGATATCATCTTTAATCCCCTCGATGACGAGGTCTCGAGCCCTGATTGCAAGTTTTGCCGAGTCTATCTTAGCGTCAAGAATGGCAACATCACGCTCAAGAGAGACGCGCTCTTGCTGCTTATTCTGGAGAAGTTTTTGCTGATCCGCAATTTCCTTTTGAATACCCGCGAGCTGTTGTTCGAGTTGTGCGCGACGATTAGCAACATCCGAGGAGCTTGCCTGCGCCGCGACGATGTGCGGCATGAGAGCGATAAGTACTGCGATCGAAAAAAAGTAAAGAAACCGGGTCTCCATATACGTAGTATATCAGACGAAAACGGCACCATTTTGTTGCAATAAACAAACACGCGAGCCTTCTGCTCGCGTGTTTTTATTCCTTTTCTTTTGAGGCTTCTCCCTCTCCCCCTTCTTCTCCTTCCTTCGGCTCCTTTCCTTTCTTTTCGACTTCGATTGCAGAGAGGTCGATCGGTGCAACGACTTCCTCCTTCTCTTCTTTCACTTCTGCTGCAAGAATGACAACGTCTTCTGGACTTCCAAGGGCCTCTACTCCTGTTGGGAGTTTAAGATCCTTAATGTGAATTTTCGAATCAAACGTCGCGAGTGAGGAAATATCCACTTCGATAACGTGTGGGAGGTTTTGTGGCATAGCTGAAATCTCGAGCTCGTGGAGAACTTTAACGAGAGTTCCACCGAGATCCTTTACCGCCGGCGCAATGCCAGTGAATTCAAGCGGAACTTTCACTTCCACTTTGCGGCCTTTCTCAATAACATAAAAATCGGCGTGGCGAGGCTCTCCTGTGAGTGCGTCGTATTCAACATCATAAATCAGTGCGTCTTTGTTTTCGCCAACTCCGGAGAGTGTAATGATCGTGGACTCTCCAGCTTTTTTCAGCACCTTTTTGAAATCGCGGCGATTGACGGCAATCGCAGTTGAAGCTTCTTTGCGGCCATAGAAAACGGCCGGCATGTGTTCAGCCTTCATGTTTTCGATCTTTTTGCCGAGCTCTTCGCGCTTTGTGGCCTTTAGTTCAACCATAAAGGGCTAGTATACGGAAATCCGCAAAAATGGCAACGGTTGCTTAAAAAGAAAAGCCCACCAATTAGTCGGTGGGGCGAATGCGTATAACGAGAGGTTTCAGCTCCTTTTCCGCCAGGGAGAAAGCGCGGCGGAGCTGGCGAAGATCAGGGCCCAAGTTGGTGGCGAATTTCGTAGCGGAAACTTCACCCAACCCATGCCGGATAGAATCGAGAACTCCACTGGTATCGATGGCAACATTCATTGCGATGACCTTGCCCTCGCAATTGACGACCGGGGCGCCGGAAGTTCCATGGAAGAGTGGGATAATTCTCCCTTCCACGCTTGTGCGGTACGAGAGTACCGTTTCGCTATTACCCTTATAGAGCTGGTGCTCGTGGATCACCACGTCGCGAACATGAAGCTTGCCGAGCGTAGTGTACCCTTCGGCGCCCACGTAACCGACGGAAACGCCGGCACTTCCTTTTTCCGCTCGCGTATCGGCGAGCTGGAGCGGAACCACCGAGAGAATCGGGTCCCTGAGCTGAAGTACTGCGACGTCGGAAGCACTATCGGCATGTTCTAGGGCAACATACACCCTCTCGATGTTGATGACCTTGTAGTCACGTTCCCCGTTAACGTAGTAGCCGATCAGAATTTTTTGCTTGGAAAGATCGCTGAGACCCGCAATAACATGTCCCGCAGTTACGACGGTTTTCCTATTGCCGTAAAACCAGCCCGTCCCGCGAAACCACAACTCCCCGCCGTCCTCATAGGTAGAGATGGAGACGGTTGAATAGAGAAGATCTGTACGAATATCTGCCGCATTGGGACAGACATTTGCCTTTGCCGAATGCGCAATTGCGCACAGGACGAAAGCGACAATGAGCTTGTGTAGCACGCTACCCTCCCAAGGGTTGCCCTATCGGCACTATAGCAAGATTCTTTTCTGTCGCAATCTAGGCTAGTGCGTTCGGAGCTTTGCCAGTTTCGAAGTAGGAGATGATGTTTTTTGCTGCGATTTCTCCCATTGCTTGACGCGTTTCTTCCGTAGCAGAAGCGATGTGAGGCGTGATGACCACATTATTGAGTTTATTGAGACCGGGGGCTAACTTTGGCTCGTTTTCGAAGACATCGAGCGCTGCGCCTTTAATGACATTGCCTTTAAGTGCCTCGACAAGTGCTTTCTCGTCGATGACTGGGCCACGGGAGGAGTTTACGAGATACGCAGAGCGCTTCATCATATGCAGTCGCTCTTTGTTAATGAGATGTCGCGTTGAATCGAGGAGTGGTACGTGCACCGAGACGACATCTGCTTCGCGCAGGAGTTCTTCCGGCGTTGCTTTAAAGACAGCAGAAAAGTCTTTTTCAATAAATTCGTTTCGCTTTACATCGTAGTACATCGGCTTCATATCAAACCCTTTGACCGCATGATGGAGCACCCGTGCACCGATGCGTCCTGCGCCGAGGATCCCAATTGTTTTTCCTTTGAGGTCGCTCCCCAGGAGCATCATTGGTTCCCATCCTTTATATTTGAGTGCCCGGGCAAAACGATCACCCTCCGCAATACGGCTCGTGATGGCGAGAATGAGCGCCATGGTATGTTCCGCAACGGTGTCGGTAAGGACATCTGGAGTATTTGAGATTGTGATGCCGCGTTTTTTGGCTTCTGCCACATCAATGTTATTGAAACCAACAGCATAGTTTGCAAAGATTTTCGCATTTGGAGCCGCATCAAATACCTCCGCGTTAATGGTGTCGGTAAGAAGACACAGCACCGCATCGTAGGGCCTTGCCTTCAGGGCTTTAATAAGTTCTTTTTTTGAGAGGACTCGATTTTTATCGCTCACCGTCACTTCAAAACCTTTTGATTTCAAAAGGTCAATGCCACTGTTAGGGATCGCGCGTGTAACGTATACAGATTTTGCCATTTAGAGATTATTAAAAAGTTTTAATCGCTCGGTAACTACCTTCCCTACCGCAAGCTGCGCCCCTTTCATAAATTTATACGGTGCAATCTCTTCGGGATCCTCGGAGAGCGAGAGCTGAATTCCTTTTCGGTATGCGAGCCGAATCTCGGTATTGATGTGCACCGTCGAAATACCCGCTTTAATGGCTGCAACAAAATCATCATCACTTGTGCCCGATCCACCATGAAGCACCAAAGGCACTCCAGCGGCCTTGCGAATTTCAGATACACGACCGATATTAAGCGCTGGCTCTTTTCCTGATTTAAGCATTCCATGGAGATTCCCCACTGCTGGAGCGAGAAGATCTACTCCAGTTTCTTTAACAAACCGTGCTGCTTCCTCCGGCTTGGTGAGGGTTTCCTCGGTAATCTGTGCACCAGCAGGGATTGCATCAAGAAGTTTGCTCGAGGTTCCGATAAAACCAAGTTCCGCCTCAACAATCACTTCGGGATTCGCTTTGCGAGCATACATAACCACCTCTTTCGTCATGGTGAGGTTGTGGTCGAAACTTTCTTTCGTGCCATCAATAATGACAGCATCGTACCCAACATCAATAGCTTCCTTCGCGCGTTCTACAGAGTAGGTGTGATCGGCGTTTAGGAAGATCGGGTAGTCGAACTCCTCCCGTATGCTCTTTACCATTGCCGCTACCTGACGAGGACCGATAAAATCGCGCTCCCCCTCCGAAGTGCCGATAATGACCGGGAGATTGAGTGCTCGCGCCGCATTAAAAATACCCCAGAGTTGCTCCGAGTCAGAGACATTGAAATGCCCAATTGCCACTTTCTTCTTTTCCGCATCCGCAATCAATTGGCGCAATGTTTTCACCCTCTAAGTATATCAAGAAAAAAGCCGCGAATCTGTGAGATTGGCGGCTATGCAGCAGCGCGATGAACTACTAGAGGAATAGGAACGGCCTTGCCTCCAGTGCAATCTTCGCGGCGAAATTTGAGCCCATAGATGACGTAGACCGGTAGACTCTCGTCCCACTCGACCCCCTTCTTGAGCCGAACCCACTCTGCGCCATCGTGCTCCTCGCAGCGGTATACATCGTCGCCGAACTTCACAGCCATCTGCACCGGCTCCCCACTGTCCCCTTCAATCATGACGTTGGAGTCGAAAACGAAACCTTGTCCGTCCGGGACTTTCGCCAACGTGAGCATCTTTCACTCCTCCCTACTGTGTACTCGCCCACGCTACTAAAATCGTGTCCGAGGCGCAAGCGAAGCGGTGGTATACTTTTCTCATGGCAAAAACGGAATTTCTGGCTATCGGCGATATTACGACCGACGCATTTATTCGCCTGAAGGACGCCTCCGTCCACTGTTCTCTGGAGCGGGAAAATTGTGAACTATGTCTTCGTTTTGGCGATAAGGTTCCCTACGAGGACGTATATATCGTTCCTGCTGTCGGAAATAGTCCAAATGCGGCGGTCTCTGCTGCCCGCCTTGGCCTCTCCTCGGGGCTGCTTGCCAACATTGGAGACGATCAAAATGGGCAGGAATGTGTGGCACAACTCAAAAAAGAAAACGTTGATACAACGCTTGTGAAATCGCACGCGGGAATGAAAACGAACTACCACTATGTGCTTTGGTATGAAGAGGAGCGGACCATTTTGGTAAAACATCAGGCGTATGACTACGCGCTTCCCGACATTGGGGAGCCTTCCTGGGTGTATCTAAGCTCTCTTGGGGAAAATTCCCTCTCATATCAAAAGGAAATTGCTGCCTATGTTCGCGAACACAGCGCCATCAATCTCGCATTCCAGCCGGGCACGTTTCAAATTAAGGCTGGCTACGATGAACTCAAAGAAGTCTACGAAGTGTGTAAAGTATTTTTCTGCAACAAGGAGGAAGCTGCGCGGATCCTAAAATCCACATCAACTGATGTCAAAGAATTGCTGAAGGGTGTTCATCGTCTCGGGCCCGAGATTGTCTGCATCACGGATGGTCCGAATGGCGCGTATGCTTACGATGGCACACAGACTCTTTTCACCCCCATGTACCCTGACCCTCGCCCACCAGTAAACAGAACAGGGGCAGGAGACGCATTTTCTTCAACATTCACCGTTGCGCTAGCGCTCGGTCTTCCATTAGAAACTGCGCTTGCGTGGGGGCCGATCAATTCTGCCTACGTCGTACAGGGTATTGGAGCTCAAAAAGGACTCCTCACCCGCGCAGAGCTCGAAAAACATCTCGCTGAAGCACCAGGGAGCTACAAAGTAGAAAAAATATAAAAAGAAGGAGCCCGAAACGCATTCGCGTTTGGGCTCCAGTGTCGAAAACTACTCAGGCTTGCAGTAGAACGTGTGGTGACGGAAGGCAACGATGGGTTCGAGTTTGGCTTTCTTGAACCAATCCCCGCCTCGCTTGCTGACTCCCTTGCCGTCGGTACGCTTGTACCAACGGATGCAGGAGTACTTCGCGGGCCAGGGAGTCTCGAATTTTCCCTGGAGGATGTTTGCAGCGTGGCGCTGCATGATTGCCCAACGCTCCTTATCCCCCGGGATTTTCTCGTGACCGAAATTGTTCGTCCACGAAAATTGGTTTCTTTGATACACGACCTTGCAGATCGTGCCTTCGAAACCGGCCCGTCGACCATCCTTCGTCCGAGCAAGGACCACCCGGCCGATCGCTTCGATTTCGGCGAGCTTCTCGAGACGGTCCTTTTCGTTTCTCGCCTTGTGCGAGTCGAGCGTGGTTTCCCACGCGAAGTTTCTCGCAAGGCATTGGGCCGGGTCTTGTGACACGAAATCCCAGTAGTCGATCCAGTCACGCAAGGTTACGATACCCCACGCAGCGAATCCGGCGAAGATCACCACTTTAATGAACTTGTACCAACCGATTCGAGCCTTGCGGCGTTCCTCGGCATCCCTCCGCAACCACTCACGGTCGCGGTGCTTTGAAGCACTCATTGGAGCCTCCGTAGTGGCTGGTTAATTTCGACACGTATTATATCACGAAAATGCCTCCACTGTCAAATATGTAAAAAGCCGCACAAGTGTGCGGCTAGTTTCGTGCTTGGAGCCTCTCCGAAGGAGGCTTCCAATCCTTCATGCTGGGAACGGGCGGGGGAGGCGGAGGAGGTGCCCTCTTCGGCACAGGAGCCTTCGCCTCGATCTTTTGGGGTGGCCGAAAGATTGGTCTCGAGGTCACCCTTGGGGCACCTGGCGCATCCGTTTTCTTCTCGGGCTGCGTGACAGAGGCAGTCACCGGAGGAGCTTTTGGTGGAACTTTCCTAGCGACCCGTACTTCACTTTCCGGCCTATCACAGTAAAACGTATGCGGGCCGAATGCGGTAACCGGACGCTTTGTCTCGAAGAACGCACGACCTTGCGCATCGGTGCCGACATTGTCAGTGCGCTTATAGTAGAGCGCGCACTCCGTATCTTTGGTCCAAATGTGTCGATACTTCCCTGCCATTACTTCAAGCGCGAGAATGTCGTTTTGCTTTTTCAGCCATTCCGGAATCTGCCATCGATTGATGAACATTCCGGTGAACTGTCCTGGCTGCCACACAACCGCACAGACCGTATCGGCAAATCCTGCCTTTACACCTCCAGATCTTCGCTTCATCACGATCTCGCCCACCACTGCACGACTAATGGTCGAATCTCTGAAATCACTCTCGCGTGAGAGAACTTCAGAGAGGCATTCAACTTCAGACCACAGCGGTGCTGTCATCGCCATAGCCATCCATTCCGCTAGCGTGACTTTTGCTTCGAGAGCCGCGCGTACGCGCTCTCGCTCTCCTTCCTCGATATGTGGATTCACTACCGAAAAACTCACAAAGAATATGCCGACGAGAGCGTTGAGGTGCTGTTTGCGTATGAGGTGTGAGAGCGCTGGTATGAGCGCATAGCGCAGGAAATTTCCGATTCCCTCGAGCACCGCAAGTATGAAGAACTGGCACGTGAGGAGAAGAGTGTGGGCGGCCACTTCGTAGCCGCGACCAAATCCCTGTAGTGTCCGTCCGACTCGCATCGCGGACTCCTCGGTTGCGCTTCGAAATGAATTAAGTATTGAAATCCAATTTTTGTCAAATAGTGCGGTTCTCGGTCTCTTTTTGTGGTAGCATGCACCCGGATAGCGAGGTCACTACCATGATTGTCACTCTCAGTGGCGGATCTCTCTCTGGAAAAACTGAAACGGCTACAATCCTCCTTGCGCAAGCTAGATGGATGCGCCTTCCGAGCATCACGACTCGTCCTCCTCGACCTTCCGATCCGCCAAACGAATACAGCTACATCAGTCTGCCGCAGTTTATGAGAATGGATGATGAACGGCAATTCGTTTGGGTCACGAACCCTCGTGGTACCGCTTTTTACGGGACGAGGCGACAAGATGCTTTGCGTGCGCTCAATGCAGAGACGAGCTTCTATGTTGCGATTCTCGACCTTCATGGGGTAACGACCCTTTGGGACGAAGCTCTTAGTGTCGGCATGCGCGATCGTGTGTTTCCCTACTTCTTTCTCGCTCCGAGCGACCAGGAGTTGCGCCGACGCGGAGCAAAACGCGGCGACAGTCCCGCGGATATCGAAAAGCACATTGTTGAGGGAAAAACCTGGAGCGCACAGGCGAAGATCTCGCGCATACCCTTCACATGTATCGACAATAGCGCTGATGATCCCTCGGCCATAGCGCGTATTGCTTCGAGTATCAGAAACGCCGTCGAGGCACGTCGCAAGTCCGCTACTCTCTCGTAGCGGTTTTATTTTTCTTCAGCCAATTTGAAGCGCGGATGGAACGAGCCATCCGGACTTTTTGCTTCCCCTACAAACTCCGAAAGAGGCCTGATCCAAAGTTTTGAGACGGGATGTTCCCCCAGCGATTCGTACACCACAAAATCCTCAAGAGTTTCGGAATGCTTCCCTACTCCTACAAGTCGGTAACGACCGGCCGTTTTAACGTGCTCGTAGATCGCACCGGGAATAAGCGGCATCATTGCGAGAGTTGATAGATTGTTGCATCGATCGAATTCGCCATTCTTCCCCACGCCTGGTCCTGGGCTGCGAGCTGTGTGCCCATGAAATAGAGGGACCCCACCACAAGTGAGAGGAGAAAAACTATCCCAATGAAAGAGTTTACGGAGTGCCCCATGTTAGCTGATACGACTCATGACCTTACGCGCAGCAGCGGTGATGTGAAGTACCCCCATACCGTAGTGCTCAATGAGCTCGTTGGGTTCTCCTGATTGGCCGAATTGATCGTGAACGCCTATAAACTCCATCGGCACCGGATAGTTTTGTGCGAGGTATTCAGCAACCGCAGAGCCCATGCCGCCAGCGATTTGATGCTCCTCCACGGTCACCACAGCCCCCGCCTGCGCTGCCTTTAGAATTATCTCTTTGTCGAGAGGTTTAATAGTGGCTAGATTTACTAGAGTGACTCCTACACCATCCTTCGTGAGCATCTCTGCTGCGAGGAGAGCGTTATAGAGAAGCGGTCCGGTCGCGATGAGCGCGACAGATCCTTTTTTACCTTTTGACTCATACAAAATGTGCGCCTTCCCTATCGCAAAGGGGGTCTCATTAGTCGTCATGATTGGAGTTTTCTCACGCGCAAACCGCAAGTACACCGGGCCGGGAGACTCCGCGGCAGCGATAGTCGCCTTGCGTGCCTCTTCCGCATCCGCAGGATATATAACGGTCATATTAGGCTGCACTCGCATGAGCGCAATGTCCTCGAGCTGCTGATGAGTTGCTCCATCGGGACCAACGGAGACCCCCGCGTGCATGCCGCCAATTTTCACAGGCACGTTATTAAGGGAGATTGTCGTCCGAATTTGCTCATTGTTACGCCCAGGAGAAAAAGCGGCGTAGGAAGTGATGAAAGGAATCTTCCCGTAGGCAGCGAGTCCAGAGGCGACCGTCGCTAAATTTTGCTCGGCGACTCCCATTTCAATGTAGCGGTTTGGAAATTTTTCCTTAAACCAATGTGTGCGGGTTGATTCGGCGAGATCAGCACACAGTGCCACCACATTTGGATTGAGAGCTGCTGCCTCGAGAAGGCCTTTACCGAAACCATCGCGGGTCGGAGCCTGCTCGACATCACTAGTGAGGATCTTCGGATGCAAATGTAATTTTGAATTGAGCATTATTGTGCTTTTTGGCGATACTCCTTCTTTATTTTCCAATAGATATCCTCGGTACCCGGTTCTTTAACCCGATTCTGAAAAAGTTCCGCCGGGTACTTCTTCATTACGTATTTGAGCTTCTCCATAATGACCTCCTCAACATCAAGTTCAAGGAGCACGGCCAAATCGAAGCAATAAATGAGAACATCGGCGAGTTCCTTTTTGATTGCAGCAATCTTCTCCGGATTATTCTTTACATCAGCAAGTGTTGGATTTTCCCATTGGAAAAGCTCCAAGAGCTCTCCCGCCTCAATCGCTACCGACTTTGAGAGATCCCCCGGTTTTAGCTCATCCCACTTCCGCTCGCGAAGGTAGTTGAGAATCGTTCGCTCAATGTCTTTGATATCACTCATGTTCGCTTTTTATTTTGCCGTTGAGGGTTCGGATCACATCGATAAAATGCTTCCCCTCCTCGGGTTTTGGTGACTTTCCGTGCCAGTTGTAATCAAATTCAATCTCGGCCACCCCTTTCCCAGGAATCGTGTGGGCAATAATGACGGTCGGTTTCTCGTAAATCGCTTTTGCTTCCTCGATAGCATCGACAAAGGATTCAATGTTGTGACCGTCTACATCGAGCACGTGCCAGTTGAATGCTTCATATTTGTCCTTGAGAGGCTCGAGCGGCATCACCGCCTCAGTCATACCGTTAATTTGGATATTATTGCGGTCGATCACGGCAGTCAGGTTGCTCAACTTGTTATTTCCGGCAAACATTGCTCCTTCCCAAACGTTACCCGCATCGTGCTCACCATCACTCATAAGACAATAGGTACGAAATTTTTTTCCGTCCATGCGCGCGCCATAGGCAATGCCCGCGGCCTCGGAAAGGCCCGAGCCGAGAGGGCCGGAGGTCGACTCGACTGCCGGGAGTCGCATACGCTCGGGGTGTCCCTGCATGCGGGAACCAAACTTGCGCAACGTGAGAGCTTCCGAAATTGGGAAATACCCTGCGTGAGCCATGGTGGCATAGCGGATGGGAGTGATGTGGCCGTTACTTAAAATGAGCCTGTCGCGTTCATCCCAAAGGGGATTTTGCGGATCATGTTTGAGGATATGAAAATAAAATGCGGTGAAAATATCAGCCATACCAAGGGGTCCCGCCGTATGGCCAGAACCAGCCGCCACGAGCATCTCAATAAGAGTTTCGCGGATTTCGTTTGCTTTTATTTGAAGTTCTTGTGCTTTTGATTCCGTGATGCTCATGAGCCAGTTTCTTCTAATTCACGTATCGCTCCTTCAATATCATTGCTTTCAAAAATGTGAGAGCCGGAGACAAGACGGTTTGCCCCAGCCTCAACGAGGAGGTCTGCGCTGTCGGGAGATACCCCACCGTCAACGCTTATTGTAGCTTCTGGGTGTGCGTGGCGCCAAGCTATGATTTTCGGGAGCACTCGAGCGTCAAACGGCTGCCCCTGGTAGCCAATCTTGGCGATGCCCATGAATTGAACAAAGTCCAACGAGTCGACAAAAGGCTCTAGTGCCTCATTTGGTGTATCAATATTGATCGCAACACCAAGTTCGACCGCTCCTACCTCAAACTGTTCCGTTTTTGCAAAGCGCTTCCTGAATTGCTCAACAATAGCGGCAAAATTTTCGGTTGACTCGATATGAACAATAACGCGAGAAGCGCCCACCCCTACCCAATCATCAATGGTTTCTTCGGGATTGCGCACCATTAGATCCATTTCAAAATTAATTTTTTCCCACGATGGCAGACCGTCTTCCTCTGCGCGAAACGTGTGGAATTCTTCAGGTCCTCCGGGAACATACGGCCACGTTTTTGCGGGAACAAAAAAACCGTCCATGATATCTAGTTGGACAAAGGAAACCATATCGGCCACACGTGCGATTTTCTCTCGCATATCGTTGGAGCTCCCAGGCATGATGGCGGGAATTACTTCAATCATAGAAATGTAAGGCTACTGCTGACAATTAGGAGTGCCGGCTCCCCACCAGCCGGAATTGATATTCACACCCCATTTACAAAAACCATTGGCGTCGGTGCCGGTGCGTGTTTCGTAGCGAACACGAATACCATATCCGTCAGGGTTTTGTTGCCGAACGTATTGGTAGTTGCTTGTTCCTCCAAAGGCAGGGTCATTTGGATTACTCACGAGAAGACCGACGAGGTCAACAGCGGTCGTCGAGGCCAAGACGGAAGTAGTGCCATCAGCGAGTGGGGTCCCTGCGGTATTTCGCGCGGGAGGATAAACGTTATTGGTGTTGTAGTAGGATTCGAGAGCCACTTTAATCGAGTGAATATCAGCATTGCGTCGTGCATCGCGAGCCTTTCCGCGCGTTGTACTTATACTTGCGACTATTGTTGCAGACAAAAGACCTATGATGGCAAGAACCACGAGGAGCTCAATGAGTGTAAAACCTGCTTGAGGTCGAGTGGATTGTTTCATCTTCGGAAGGCTGACTGACCAGGCTGAAAATCATTGGGAACATCGGATGTATTTACGAGAGGGGTGCTCGCACCCATGACAATGAAATACGTAACTGCAAGGAGTACCAATAAAACAGCCGAGAGGGCGAGCTGTGCTCCACGAGGAGTCCGCGCCAAGCCAAGCTTTATCATAAGCCTCGCAAGGAAGGAAAGACGCGCGTTACCACCACGACCCATATTATCTTCCTCGTAAAATCTCACTGCCATAGGAATATTGTACGACTAGAAAGCAAAATAGCACTATGCGTTTTCCCCATCGATTTTTGCAATTCGCCGTACGTGGCGAGGATCACCGGAGAAGTCTGTTTCAAGCCACATACGTAGTGCCTCTTTAGCCTCTCCTTCAGTGAGAAAACGAGCACCTAGGGCCAGAACATTGGCATCGTTGTGAATTCGAGTGGAACGAAGTATATCGAGGGAGTGCCCCGACATATCAGTTTGCTTTGTTTTGCTGGCGCCGTAATAGACTGCCGCCCGTACACCCCGTATGCGGTTAGCAACCATCGCTTCCCCCTGCCCCGAGCCGCCGATTATCACTCCGCGAGAATCAGGATGTGAAGCTACTTTTTCTGCCACACTGCGCACAAAATCGGGATAATCATCCTCGGAGTTTAATTCAAAAGAGCCAAGATCATGCGGGGTGAACCCCAAACCCTCAACAAGAGAAATAAGCTTTGCTTTGAGTTCAAACCCCGCGTGGTCGCCTCCAAAAAATATTTGCATGTTAGATGTGCGAGCCAGTTGCAACGACATGACGCACTAACGTATGTGAATACCCCATTTCATTGTCGTACCAGGCGAGCACTTTAACGAGATTTCCTCCGACGACGCGCGTAAAAGAAAGGTCCGCGATTGAAGCGACGGGAGACCCCACAATATCGGAAGACACGAGATACTCATCTGTTACTTCAAAAATTCCTTTCCAGCGTTTCTCCGCCGCAGCATCGCGCAAGATCGAGTTCACCTCTTCTGCTGATGTAGCTCGCTTACTCACGAAGGTGACGTCAACGAGAGAGCCGGCAGGAACCGGCACACGAATTGCGATGCCGTCGAATTTTCCCTCAAGCTGTGGGAGCGCTTTCGATGTTGCAGTCGCCGCACCCGTCGAGGAAGGGATAATGTTCGCCGCTCCTGCACGTCCGCGCCGAAGGTCTCCCTTGGCAGGAGAATCGACGATCGATTGTGTCGCCGTGTAGGCATGCACCGTATTGAGAAGTGCCTTTTCAATACCGAGCGCTTCATCGAGGATTGCCATGAGTGGTGAGCCAGCATTGGTGGTACAGGATGCATTGGAAGAAATACTGCAGGTAGAAAGTTTCTCTTCATTAATGCCAACAAGCACGGTTGCAGCCTCAATCCCCGCCGGAGCCTTATCCTTTACTGGAGCGGAAATGACAACGCGCTTAGCGCCGGCCCGAAGATGAGCTGAAGCTTTTTCGAAACTTTCAAAATGGCCCGTTGACTCAACAACAACATCAATGTCCATCTCCGACCATGGAAGTTTTTCCGGATCTTTCTCCGAGAGATATGCGATCTCTTCCCCATCAACGAGAAGGTTCCCCTTCTCTGCCGAAACAGAGAACGGACTCTTCCCATACACACTGTCGTAGCGAAGAAGGTAACACGCGTTATCGAGATCTCCGAGATCGTTGATCGCGACGATTGAAATGTTGCTGCCACGCGAAGCCCGGAGAAATCCCCTGCCAATGCGTCCGAAACCATTGATTGCTACTCTTATTTTTCGATTTGCCATGCTCCCTAGTATAACGCCACATTTCCTAAAAGATGAGACCTCTGCGGGAATAAAGGGCGCTCACTTTCACCGCGGGTGCCTATATTCTTGGAACGATTTAAATAACTTATAAAATACAAAGAGAGCTATGCTGATCCACAGTAGGAGCCAGAGCGTGGCGAAAAGTTCCAAATGTGGCTCCAAAAGGAGCTGCAGCGGATTGAGCTCGGCCGATGGGTTCCCAAAAAAGGTCTTTTGTACGATCAATGTCGTCGTGGCTTCGTTCATAGTTAATGACGGTACACATTTTTTACCGGATACCCCACGATCGCTGCCTCCGGGGGTTCCATAATCCAATCATTAGTGCCAAACGCCTTATAGGAGAGGGAGCAAATGTTCTCAGTGTCGACGATGCGGTAATAGGGACCACCGTTTATGGAATGATCGAACTGAAACTCAATACGCTGCGTTGATGCTTCAGCACAGCGCTGCCGCATGCGCGCCCACCACGTATACGGGTCACACCGATAATTGGAGAAGTTAGATTCATAGCGCTCGTTGCGAACACGAAGTCCATCTTCGGATTTTTCATCGACCCCGACAAGGCAATAGTAACCGTAACAAAGTGTCCCGGCCGGATATTCCCATTTCGCGTATGCTGCTGACGACTCCTTCCGCTCGTCCGTATATACACTCGCCCCGATACGACACTGATGATTGGCATCAAACATAAACATGCCGAATCGATTGCCCTCTTGAGTAAGACGACGATCCCCGGGAATAAGGAAGCCGACGGCTTGGAATGCGATGATAAGAACTATTATGCTCCAACCCGGAATAGAGCGTCTGCCGAAGGGAACTGGAAGCGATCTATAAAGTGGGCCGAAAAGCACGAGGAGTGGCAGTAATGCAGCCGTTGGAAAGAGGTAGCCGACGAAAATCACCGAATAAAGGTGAAAAAGGATAAAGAAGAACAGCGCCGTGCGCTGGAGGGCGTGGTTCTTCGACAAAAGGAACCAGCACCCAATTACTTGAGAGAAGATGATGAGGTTAGTAAAAACCGGAATGACGACGTCAGGCAATAAGGGAAGTCCGTTTTTAAGAGTTGAAAAATAGGCCCCCAAAATCCAGCCGCTGTCGAATTTGATTGTCGCCGAGACGAAGTAAAACAGCACGAATGCGAGCCGAAGAAAGTATTCCTTAAAGGGGACTAAGAGGAGTACTGCTGTCAAAAAGAGATGATAATAATTGTAGGGCCCGACGGAGTACGAGAACAACAAGGAGACTACCGCCTCCCAGAGGAACAGCAAGACGAGGAGCCCATGAGCTGCAGTCCAGTTTTTCTTCCACATACACCAGACGATTGCAGCCATGATGCCGTAGATAACGGCGTAGAATATCCCCTTTGAATAATCAGTGTAGAGATCGTGCAGGAAGAAAAATTTTCCGCAATCGGGAAAATAGGGCCAGCATATCGCTTGACCGGATTTAAATCCCTCGATCGTTGCCTCGAAGGAGTTGGCCCAGATATGAAACGTAAGAAACAAATAAAGAAGCGATGCGCCAAAATACCACTGAAGAATCGACTCCTGACGAATCTCCCCAACCGAGAAAAAGCGTTCGTACCTCTCTCCGATACGCTTTAACAACGCCTTCATCCGTCTAGTATAACCGCCTGCGAGAGTCTCGCATCCTTTGACAAGCGGGCTACCTGGAGCGAATCTTAGGCAATGTCATCGCGGACGCATATGGGGGCTTTGCTTCTAATAGTTTTTGCTTTCGTGACACTCACCATAGCGTTTCTTCTACCACTTCAAAGCAAACAAACATCACAATCCTTAGCGCACGCCCTCTCCTTCGCTACTGCCGAACCCATTATGGGGATTGAAGGAACAGATCCCGAGAGGCTCCGACGAAGCATCGACAACCTCGAAAATGTTATCGCTCGCGAAGCGCAAACGTACAAAAAGGATCAGAGAAAAAGCGCGCATCTCCTCCCGCACATGATTCCTTTCTCATTTTTGCGGAGCCTCGCGAATACTGAGGAGCTCCGCAAAGCATTTGTTGCAAATCCGTCGTGGGGAGCATTTGTACGCTACGAACACTCACAGCGTCGCACTGTTGCAGCATATACGCGTGATCTCTCGGTTTCGACACGGATTGCAAGACATGCTTTCCCAGACGAAACCAAGCAGTACAGCTTTTTTGGTTCTTCGATACACGCAAGCGACATCCTTCGTAAACTTGAGGAGCTTCGTGTTGGCATTGAGGCTACCGAGATGAATTTAATCGCTCGCGCGCGCTGCATTCGAGTAAATATGGGCTGCGAAGAGAGGGCTCCGCGAGTTTTAGACCAGGGCATCTCTATCAAACACGAACCCACACCCGTCTCTGTTCGTGGGGCGAAAGCTCTTATTGAAGAAAACGTACTCCCAGAGAGCCCCCGTACCGAGAAAGATTTTCCCTTAGTGGCACTTCAAAGCAGTGATGCGTGTCTTTATTTTTATTCCTCTCCTGTGTACTTTCTTCCGGTCATGAGAATAGGTGATTCAGGCGATGAAGCGTTCAACATCCACCCGCTCAATGATCTTTTCTTTTGGGATGCGGCAAGAGCAGCAAGAGAGGCCGGGGTCCCGTACTTTAAATCGATGCACGAGCTTGGCATTGACTACAGTTACCAGCCATCAGCGAATTTTTATATCTGCCCCGATAACACATCCACACAAGCTCGCGTTCTCACACTCCTCAAAGTGCGCGAGTACATTGCGGAAGAGCTTCCGAAATTAAAAACGATGATCTCACGAATATCCCCTTCTCAGGTCACCGCTTTCGAGGGAACTGCGCATGCGATTCTTGAGGGGGAAGTTCTTTACGAAGTTGATGTGCAGAGCCTTATTGCGCTTCTTTCCTCCCTTGAAGCAAGGGCTGATGAAGCGAGCAAAAAAATCATTACAAAAATTAGACTGCTTGAGCTGACTAAAAGCGCTGGTATTGATGCAATATTTGAAAGCGTGACGCTTCAAAGCGAAAGCTACTTGCGAGGACATGAAGCAGGGTATTTCAGAACATTTCCACCTGACTATGTATTCCTCGCACGTGCCCCGTTTCCTCTTTTTTTCCTTATCTTCAATCCCCTTATTGCCGAGCAACAAGAACCACTCGTTCTCCCCAAAGACAGAGGTGGTTGGATGCCATTCCTTCTCTCCTATACGAATGACCTAAAAAATCGTCTACCGCCCTCAGATATCAAAACGTTCATACAAAGGACCGCGCGCTACGAACTCGGGCTACCGCTTCAGTAATCAGGATGATAGGCTGACGGCAATGCTAGGAAGAGACGATCTCGCAGCTCTAGGACTCCAAGGTCTTCCGGACATCCCACACGATGAGAGAATCTGGGACTACACTGTTCGATCCACAAGCGGCACTACCGGTGGGACGCCCGTTTTGGTTGCACGCCACGTACCTAAAGACCCACGACTTCTCGCTGATACGGATCGCAAGCTCTCTGCGGGCGGAACTCTCGGCCATCGTGGAACATTGGTATCAATGTTTTTCTATGCCCACCGCAGTGACAAGAAGGACGCCTCCATCGCCTCCATTGGGGTTGGCGATCTTCAGCCGTCGCTAAAGGCGGCGCTTGAAGAATATAACCCTGATTCCCTCTGGGGGGTCGTGAGTTTCGTCCTAAAGCTTTTCTCACATGTGAGAAACATTCAATTGCCGACACTTCGAAGAGTGACTTGGGGAGGAGAATACGTTAGCGACCAATCAGTCGAGATTGTACGAGGACTCTTCCCCAAGATAAAAATCGAGAGTTGGTATGGCTGCGCGGAGCTAGGAAATCTAGTGTTGCCACAGTGTCCGTATCAATCACGGTTTGAATTCCACCCACTTGCGGGGGTTGAGGTCACTATCGACTCCCCCGATGAAAAAGGCGAGGGAGCTCTTCTTTTTTCAACCGCTCTCACAGATAACGCCTATGTAAAGGACTACCGCCCAGGAGAAGTGGGTTCGATTTTGAAAGAACCTTGCAAATGCGGCGAGCAAATAACCTTTATGGTCGGAGGAAGGATAGATTTTGACATTATCCGTCTTGCGGGCGCGATTCTTCATGTCGAAGAATGTGAACGAGCTATGCGCGATCTTGCTCTCTACATTGCTGACTTTCAAATCGTCGCTTCGGAGCATTTTGAGAACGGTGCGCCCCGAGGAGAGGTTGACCTTCGCATTACTCCCACAAAAGAACTTCTCCAGATGCCCCTCCCCGAGACCTTCATCAAGAATGAATTCGAGCGACGCTTTTTTGTTACTCCGAGCAAAACACTGGGAGCGCTCGTCGCTGAAGGGATTTTCCGACCGTCCAAGGTTACCTTCATGAGCGAAATCCAACATGGAACAAAAAAAGTTCGTCTTAAAAGAGCCCCCTAGTATGGAAAAACTTTCAAAAGAGAAACAAGTTCAAGAGCTCCGCGACCTGGCACTCGCTGGAGAGTCTTCTTTCTATAGAAGTCTTTGGAAAAGCGACCCTTCCACTCCCCTCACACTGGAGCACCTCCAGAAAATCCCTCTCAAAGATCGCTCCTACCGCCACGGACTTGGTTTTGTCCGCATCATTCACTTAGAAATAGGACACGTCCTTAGTAAGATTCTAAAAAGTGTAGCTAAGCTTCCTTTCGACCTAAGTGGTGAGAGACCATTTATTATGTGCGCCGATGAACAACTCTCATTGGAGTTGTTGGTGCGCACCTACGGAGAAGGACGGCTTCCGCTCCTAGGTGAAACCCGCCTTGCGCGCTCCTCTCTCACAGCAGGAAAAACCTATGGCGTGGACACAGCGCTGTGTGATGCAGCGGGTGCATTGGTTCTGCTTTCAAATATATCTACCTCTCCAATCACGAAACTTCGTACGCTTTCAATCCTCACCGAGGGGTTCCCTGATCAGAAAGTTTTTGAGCAAGTATCAAAGACCTCAAAAAATCTCGCGGTCAACTGGTATCTTTCCCTTCCCGAGACAGGCATGTTGGGGAATTTATGTCTAACAACAAAAAGAACGGCTTTTCTCCATGAAGGAGAAAAGATCCATCTGCACGAAAAAGACGGGACCCTACTAGTTGACACACTGGACGGTGCACTCGCCGCTCCACTTATTTGCTATAAGACAAGAATTCAAACTTCACCGCTCACCTCCTGCGAAGCGTGCGGAAAGAGTGGGTACCAAATTTTCGAAAACTATTCGAGGTAACCTCCGCAGCCAATAAACAGCATTTCATTTTTTGCAGATGAGGTTGGAAGTACGCACGCGCTATCGGAGGAGGTTTCAGCATTGGAGGCAATCGCGAGAGAGGAGGTGTCTGCAGGGGTGGTAAAGTCCTTCGAAAAAAGAAATACAAAAATGGACGCTACTATTACAGAACCCGCGCTCAGCACTTTTTTCATATCTTTAGTGTACAGCATGGTTGCATCTCCTTCCAAGGCACTGTTAACATTGGCCAATGCGAAAAATACTCATAATTCTCGTGCTCGTTGCCGCTCTAGGAGGAGCTTTTTTACTTGCCCAAAATTCTACAGATCAAAGGCCTGAAGTCACTGCATGCACAAAGTGCAACGTCATCGTTATTGGGTTTGATGCGCTCCAAGCTTCTCATGTGCATCATCTTGGATACGAGCGAGAGACGACACCGACATTGGATGCTCTAGCTAAGGAGGGTGTTACTTTCCTCAATAACTACTCTGTCGCTCCATGGACGGTGCCTTCTTTCATGTCGTACTTCACTTCCCTCTATCCGGCAGAGCACCGGTTGCGAAACAAATATTCCATCTTCACTCCAACAGAGCAAAAGATCGGACACTTAAAGGAAGGGGTGCGAACGCTCGCAGAGGAATTTAAGTCTGCAGGTTACATCACTGGGGGTTTCACTGGGGACGCAGGGGTGTTGTCAGATTTCGGCTATGACCAAGGATTTGATGTCTATACCGATGAACAGCCGTTCGGTTCGGTGAAAAGAAGCTCCGATCATGCGCTTGAATGGCTTGACGCAAATAAGGGCAAAAACTTCTTTATGTTTCTCCATGGCTACGACGCTCACGGACAATTTAGTGAGCTTCCAGAAAACTATGTATCGCCCTTTTCAGTCGATCACTCTTTTGAAATCGGTGCGCCCCGCCAGCGCGAACTGCGGGAGGAAGGACTTGCCGAAGGAGGGCTTAGCGTAACTCATGCGGAAGAAAAAGAATGGATCGCCTGGTACGACGGAAAGATACTCGAAGCAGATAAAAAGATTGGGGCATTCTTGGCTGCTCTTGAGGAACGTGGCCTGCGTGACAATACCCTCATCGTCGTGATTTCAGATCACGGCACCGAGGTATTTGAGCATGACCGAGTGGATCATGGTTTCTCTCTCTACAACGAGCTCATTCATGTTCCTCTTATCATGTCGTGGCCAGGAAAAACTCTTGGGCAACGTGTCGCAACAAACATACGCACAACTGACCTTTCCCCTACTCTTCTTGAGATAGTCGGTATCACGCCGAGCGAAACATGGAGAAACGCCGTGCGTGGATCTTCGCTTCTTCCGGTCATCGTAGGCGCAGAAAAAGAAAATCGCCCCGTCTTTTCCGAAACTGATTATCGCGAGTACACCTATAAACGATCCTACCTCTCGCCCGACAATTGGAAATACATACGCACATTAGAGACCGGGGAGGAGGAACTCTACGATCTCACTCGCGATCCAGAGGAGAAAAATAATATCGCGAGCAAAGAGGGTGAACGCCTCACAAACATGAGACAAGTACTCGCAGCGCATCTTGAGAGTGTGGGCGAATCGATCGACATGCGCCCAACTGTAGGATGTCTCCCTGTCTACGGCGACCAGTGTAAATAAAAAGAGAGGGTAAAGAAGCAATCTTCTCACCCTCCCATACGTATAGAACCTTAGATTCGATCGCTCCATGGCCGCATAGGCCACGTGGGCTTTCGTACTGCCACACTCTCCGGTAGAACAACTGTGTTTTTGCCCCCGAGGTTCTGAATCGTTGAGGCTCCCCCTCCCTCGCGTTGACCTTTTTGGTCGAACTTGACCCCTGGCCCTGTTACCACATTCTCCGCGATGTCGGTGGTTCGGAGCGCTTCGATAAGCTTTCCCGCCTCCGTCGAGCCAGCACGCCGGAAGGCATCGACTGCGACCAGGATCGCCTCGAACGTATAGGTGTGGTTGGTATTGAGCTCAAGCTTTGGATACTTGGCTTTGAATGCGCGGTCAAGTTCCTGCGCGAGAGGCTTCCTGGGATCATGCCAGGCGATCGTGCTGATCGCGTCATCAGAGTACTTCCCGAGCGCCCGCATGAAGGGCACTTCGTACCAGCCTGGTCCCAAGGAGATGATTCCCATTGGAGAAAATCGCTGTTTCACCATCTCCTGGCAGACCAAGATGCCATCGTTGAGGCGCGTTACGACGAAGAGAAGATCTGCTCCAATCGATTTGACTTTCCGCACCTCGGCGGATAGATCGAAAGCGCCAGGATGATATCCTACCGTATCGACGACACTGTAGGGCATCTGAAACTCCGGCGCCAACTTCACCAGCGCATCGCGCCGAGGTCCCCCCAAAGAGTCGTGGATGTAGAGGAGCGTTGCGGTCTTTGGAACCACTCCCGTCATCTGAAAGAGCATTTTCTGCTGCTCGAAGGAATCCTTGGTCGTCTGAATTGCCGTTGGGAAGAGCCGGAAGATGGTCTTCCACCCTCGCTCGGTGAGCGATGGAACTGCCGCAATATTGACGACGAGAGGAATCCCCTTCTGCTCGCAGACTTGCCCGGCAGCAATCGTTTGGCCTGAATCGAAACAGCCGACGAGGACATGCGCCCCCTGATCGATCAGTTTTTCCGCCTGAGCGCGCGCAATAGCCTCTTTAGTTTCGGTGTCAGCGGGGAGAAATTCGAAGTTCGGGTACCCGCGTTTCGAAAGGACCTCGAGCGCGACATCGGCACCTCGCTGGCAGTCAATTCCCAAGTCCGCTTGCTTTCCCGAGCGCGGCAACAGTATGCCGATCTTCAGCGTCACGGCGGCGCGAACCTTCTGGGAAAAGGGTGCAGCGAGAGCACCAGCTCCGGCTACGTAAATGAAAGAACGCCGTGTCAAGGCCATAGCTCACCTGTTAGTTGTGGAAAGGTCGTTTCTCTACGCGAGAGATTACAAGGCGCACCTTGACGTGTCAAAGCGCCTCATTGGAAAAATTATTCTCTTAGAAATACGGCTGGACCGGACGAATTTTCTGCGGCTCCAGAGGGAGAGATGGATACTTCAAAACGAACTCCTCGAGTGCGGCTTTTAGTTCAGCTTCCGTTTGAGGATACGATCCGTACACATTGTGCTGCTCTGAAGGATCAACACTAAGATGGTAGAGCTCGTATTCTGGTGAAGTGATCGACTTTCCAGTAAGAGTACTAAACCAGCTGTAGCTCATCGGAGAGCGCTCGCGGCGCCAAATAAGTTTCCAATCAGTACTTTGAATTGCCAGATCGGGCGTTACATCTTTACCCGCCAGAGCGCGAAATTGGGAAAGTTTTTGGAGAAAGAGTGGGAATACGTTATCGATAAATGGATAGCTGCTCGGAAGATTTCGCAACATCGGAACGTCCCCGATTGCGTTTTCCCATGTCGGTGTTCGAAAACTCACGGCGTATTTCTTCTCCGCCGAGCTACCTTTCTGTGGTAGCAGACTTCTGCCAGGAAAGACTCCCCCCGCCGAGACGTCGATGAGATCAAGAATTGTAGGAAGGACATCAATCGATTCGACCACCGAAGAGACACGCATTGCGGAAGATTTAGGGTAGCGAATAAAAAGCGGTGTGTGGATGCCCTCGTTGTAAATGTCGTAGTGGAGATACGTACCATGCTCTCCCATATCCTCTCCGTGTTCCGATTGTAAAATCACTATCGTGTTGTTAAGAAACCCTTGACGCTCAAGTGCTTTGAGAATTTCCCCTACATACTCATCACTTTTCTGTATGCCCCCATCGTAGCAATTACGAATGTGCTCAATATCTTCCGAAGTGAGGATATCCTCAACCATTCCAGGCTGAGTAAGTGACCACACCTTTCCGTCATAGTAGCGCCGCAGAGTGTCGTTATTCCAATGAAGAGAGAGCCCCTTTAGTTTGCCATTGTAGGTCTCTTCGTCGCTACAGAAAGATCCGTAGGGGAAATGTGCCCCACCAAGAGCGAGCCAAAAGAAAAATTTTCCCTCACTCCTCTGTCGTTTTGAGAGCCAGGTAAGTGCCTCCGAAGGCTGCCGGGAGCGCAACGCTGTTATTGTGGTGGAGGCGATTGCCCCACGCTCCTCTACAAAATATGAATCGAAGCCACGAGAAAAATTTTCCTCCACTGCTGGTAGGAAATGGAAAAATTCTGGCGACGTGCCGAAAGCAACATTGTAATATCCTGCTCGACTAAGGCGCTCCCCGAGTGTCTCCGTTGTCGAAGCGAGAAGCGAGCCAAAGCCGGTCACTCCACTTTGACTTGGGTAGAGTCCTGTATGGAGGGCCATTTCACTTATGGGAGTGAGATAGCTTGCAGTGATGTAGTTTTCGAATATGAGTCCTTTTTTGAAAAAAGAGTCGATGTTTGGCGTGAGATTCCGTCCGGATAAGAGCCCCACACGGTCAGCACGCACGCTGTCGAGCGAGATAAGGACGATGTTGCAATCCTGACATTCATGCGCAGGAGCTTTTTCCGGTAACCACCAGAGAAGACCTGCGATGCTAAGGATAAGAATCGGGAAAGCTATCCATTTTAACGCCATCTGAAGCCTCGACATAATTATCCCGCGTGGACTGGCCCGCCTGCCTTATCAATAGCGAGGCATGAGTCAATATCTTTCGAAAGTTTGTTGCAAAGTTCCTGCCAAGAAAACCCTGCTCCGTCTTCAATGTGAGAATACACCCCCTCCCATGCCCCAGCGATCGCGTGGGGTTGATAGGCTTCTGGGACTTTCTCTATCATTGCCACAATGGCATCTAGCCCTTTCGTTTCGAGTATGACACGTGTGCTTACACCAAAAATTGTATTGACGCACACTTCGCGCGCAACTGCGCGGACTTGCACCAGACATCTCTCAATGCTCTGCGAAATATCGCTGGAGTAAAAAACTTTCGCGAGCTGCGAATAACAAGAAACTTGATACTTCTCTGGAAGAGAATCACAAAGTTGATAAGGCTCTTCCTTTGAAACTCCCTCTATGGTGGGGGGAATAAAAGGAAGACCAGTGTTGGTGTCGTATCCGAGAAGTACATTACCGAGTTCCGAAAAGACACCTCGATAACAATCCCAGAGTTGCGGCTCCGGCCCTCCCTGAAGGGCATCACAGCGCCCGAGCGATTCCGGCACACTTTTTGTTATTTCAAACACGCTGTGTCCCACTCCATGGAAACAGGGTCCGTTGGCAACATTTTTTTCTTTCATAAGGACACAGAAACGCCAAAGATCTTCTCTAAAGTTTGGACTTGTGGCCGCGATATCAGCTTCTACTCCATGTAGATATCCGCCAAGGCAGATTCTTCCTTGATTCGCTTTGAAAATAGCATCGAAATCATTCCCGTAGCGTTGGTATGCACCATGCCCTACGAGATGTAGGAGAAGATGGCAGTCATCGCTCGTGATTTCATTCTTTTCTACAGCAGCTGCGACAACATTTACCGCAAATGGTGTGCCTTTTTTCAAAGCGATCTCCGTGATACTACGAAGAAGCTCTTGTGTTAGATCTGCGCCCGCACCCCTCAGTGAAAGATAAGCTTCGGGACTTTTTTCTTTAATTTTAGTATGTAGAAAAAAAACACCTATAATAGCGAAAACTGCAAAAATTGGGAGATATTTTTGAAAAATTCTCATGAAAGGGCGCGGGTACGCCTTCCAAGCGCCAATCCGATCCCAAGAGCAACTATCCCGATGCCGCCCATAATAAAGTAGAGAGTACTGTACTTTCCTGCTTCGCCATCCAGAACTAAGAGAGGCACACTCGTTTCGACAATGGTTTCATCTCCTTGGTTGAAACGAACCGAGATCGTGTATTCCCCTGGCCTTGGTAGAGATAGCGTGAGTCCTGTGAGACCAAATGTTGATTTTGCTATTCCGCCCGCGAACACTAAGCCGTCTTTGGTTTCAATTCGCACCCAGATATTACTAAACGGCACACCTTCAGTTTTGCCCCGCACATACACATTAAAATCAAAACGGATGGTTTCTCCGGAGGCAGGATTTTGTGGATCATACCCGATATCGATAAGGTAATCGCCCACCTGACGCTCGATTGAAACGCCTGTCGCGTGGGCATGACTTATGAAGGGAAAAACGATAAGGAAGAGGGTGGCAAGTACAAAAGCGGATCGTGTCATAATGTGCTTCATTATACCGAGCGAATGGCACTTTGCCGACGCTCATCACATTTTTCTTTCCAAGGTGAAGGGAGGAGGCTGCAGAGTTTTGCAGATTCAGCTGATTCAGGCGGAAAATTGTATGTTGAGAAAATCACCAACTCGTCATAGCAGCCAGTTTCCGCACCGTAGTCTCGCGATAGCTCGCAGAGCTGCACAGAGCGCTCAATGTTTCGCCAATCCGTCTCAATCATCCGGGAAGCAGCGTTAGCGAAGCATAAATTTCGGTCGACTAATGAGAAACCGGCGCAATAATTACTTATGTCCTTTTCTGCAAAGTGCATCTGCTCAGTTACCACATAAAACACTCCCCGTAAGCAGCGGTTCCGCTCCCTGGTATCAGGAGCACCCGAGCAAAAAGTTTCAGCACCGGAAGCAGTTTTGATTTCCTTGTTGTAGAGTGGCCAGCTTTCGCTGATGCAAGAGCTTTTTCTCTTGCCGGAATACGACGCACAAAAAGCATCTCTTGTCGCTTTTGTTACTTCTTTCCCTTCGATAAGGGTGTAGTCCTCCGGCTCCAATGGTTGGTACGTCTGCATAAAAACGCCATCGTAGCAAAGCTGTCTGAAATCGTATCCCCCTTCGTTCAGAGCGGAATCGTCACATATCTCGAGTGATTTTGGCGTATTGGCAGCAGTTACATACATGGCGAGGTGTCCGAGCGCGTGGGTGCACGTCGCCTGTCCCATGCGGGTCGGGTTCCAATCGGAGGAGCGCTGACAAACGCCAGAGAGAATAGGCTTAAGTTCCTCAATCTTGGCCTCCGGCATAGACTCTGTTCGAAAACGCTCCTGAAAGGCTCCGTGAATGCCCCCATTGCTGCAGACTCCTTGAGGCGCTCGGTGAACAACCTCTATCCACTTGCTCGGGTCCTTGGCCGTCTCTTTCTCTGCAAGTCGATGCCCGAGTACATGACAGTAATGATACGAAGGATCAATTCCTTGGATAATGGTTGTGACAGTGAAAGTCTCCTCCATGGTGAAGCCGCGATCCATGAGCTTCGGGATTTCACGGTCATAGCAAAGAGGACGACTCTCTTCATTTGCACAAAGTGAGACGAACTTCTCAGCCTCCTTGGTTAGAGGAGAGGCCGAGAGTTCTTTCTTAGTGAAAGACAAAAAAACCACGAGGATAACCGCTACGAGAAAGAAAATCCATAAACGATAGCGAAAAAGAAATTTATGTTCCACAGTATTTTTGATATGGCGCGGGTGCGATGGCGCAGATTGAAGCCATCTTTGCTTCGCTGTAGAGATTACGTAATCGTGACAAACCGAAAGCATAGCAACCCTCTTTCGTGTCTATATCAAGCTTATCAGAGGTGCAAAGAGAAAAAATCCCTTCGTACTCCTTGGTAGGAGCACCGTATTTCATGTACCCTCCCGAAAGCCCCTCGACACAAGGAGCAAAAAGTTCCCTCGAGAGAGCCGCGCACATCGTAATGCCGGAATTGATTCCTTGATCCGCATCAGCAAAATGGAGCCGTACGTATTCGTGGAAAAGATCTGTCACAAGGGCTCCGGTATCAACAAAGAGGGGGTCTTCGTTTTTAGCTTCTAGAATTTCTTTAACTACGCTACCGAAATCATTGTGCGTATTGTGCATTACTCCTAGCAGCAAGTTAGTGTAGCAGCCTTTGCGATAAGGTTCTGGTTGCGTTGCGCAAAAAGTAAGAGGTTTTGCCTCGAGCTCGTAGAGCCTGTATTTCTGATTGTGGCTTAGTATTTCCAAGGAATTGTATGCGCCAGTTACACATCTATAGAGCGGACCATTTTGTTCGACACCCGGCTGAAGTCCAGAGGTCACCGACTCGCAGAGATTCAGTGCAGCAGCGATCATGCCGTCGGGATTACCCCACTTAGTAGGATCGCTCCCGTCAACCGTACCATGCCCAATTCCGTGGAAGCATGCACCCGCAGTATCGATACTTTCCGCAAATAGTTTCTCGCCAAGCGAAAGACACAGTTCGCGCCCGGAAGCAGCATCACCCGTCTCTTGAAGTAGACGTTCCATAAAACCATGATAAAAACCGTAACCGCAGTAGGAAGCCTTCGGCGTGAACTCCACATCGCGACCATCCTTAAAATCCTCATAGGCAAAATCCCCAAGCTCATGAACATTCCCGTGGCAATCTCCGGCAAATTCCGCATCGGCCTCCGCTAATTCTGCTATGCGGTCAAAGGCTTTCGGGAGCCCCTTCTTTTCATACGCTGCATTAACAAGATCGCGATAGCAGAGATTCTTAGCCGCCTCATTTTTGCAGCGAGTAATATCGTCGCCACGTACAACAACCGAAAGCGCACCAGTAATACTAAGGCTGGCTAGAAGCGCGAGGAAAATGTAGAAGTTCTTGCGGGAGAAGTTCATGATGATTGACAATACAAACCTCGAAACTCCGGCTTGATTTCGCGATCGCAAAGCGTTTCAAATTTGGAATTACTGTAGATAGCACGGAGTAGCGGAATCGTTCGGTTTAGACAACTACGTACTTCGGAGTCGGAAAGTACTTCCTCCTGACAAAACGCGAGAGAATGTACGTATTCTTCCTTTGGCATCCCGAACTCGGCGAGTCCTCCACCGTAGCCTTTCAAACACGCTTCGCGTAAATAGTTAGGTAGGGCATGGCAATCTGCAGCTACCGCCTCGAAAGTGGTCGCAGCATCATGCTTGTGAAATGATGCGTAGAACGTCGTTAACCCTTCAACAGCACTTGCTGCGTAAAGAGGGTCCTCTATCACGGTAGCAAGCGCAAGTGCAGGTGCAAGAACATTTCTCGTGAGACCAAGCACGAAGGTATTCATTTGGTCATAGCAAGCTCGCCGTTCGTAATCCTCTGTAAAGAAAGCACAGGGGCCATACGGATTCCTTTCATCAGGAATGAGTCCGAATTTTTTATTTGAAAAATATATCGCAAGCGAGTTGAAGACTCCTGAAGCGCAAAGATTTTTATGCGCGACGGAATCCCCCACCAGTGCGCATATCTCCAGCGCGGGCTGAACTAGTTTTACTGGATCCCCATAGATACCCGGGTCAGACCCATCCATGGCACCATGTCCGAAGCCGTGATAACAGGCCGACTCCCCTTTCCCACCCTCGTAGTCGCCCCCTAGCTTTCTGCAAAAATCTCTGGCTTCTGTAATGTCATTTGTGACGGCAAGAAGCTCCTCCATGAATCCATGGAAGAATCCGAAACCACAGTAACTTGCCTTTTCGCTGAGTCGAATCTCCTTCCCACCATGATGCACACCGTACGCACTCTTCCCCAGCTCATGTGTGTTGCCATGACATGAGTCAGCAAACGTTGGATCAAGCTCGTAAGCCTGCGCAAGGGCATCAAACGAGCGCGACAGATTACCAAATTCGGCAGGGCGGCTAATGGCGGTGCGCAAACAAGTGAGTTGCTGCTCTGAAGCCTCGCGCAAACAACCTTCAACGGTAAAAAACTTTGTTTCTTGGTGAAGCACGAGCGCCGCGCCTATGAGAGCTATAACGATGAATGCGTAGGCGCGCATACCTAGGTTTTCGAGAGAAGTCGTGAAGAGCACGTCGTCGCGTCCTCACCAGAGAGCGGCTCGCACACGCGGTCACGTTTTGGATTATCGGGAGTTAAGTAAAATGACGCAGCGTTCATAAGCTCGTCTATACAAGCTTCATGTGAAGTTCCGCCTGGGGTTAACGAACAAAAAACTCCCGCGGCATACGGATCATTTTCGCCACCCCAGATAAGAGATTGGACTACTGATCGAATGCATCCTCCGACCGCTTCGGTAGTTTCCCCGAGCTCACACCACTCATGAACAGTTGCAAGTTTTGGAGCTGGTATTTGATCAATCGCTCTTATATCCCGAGCCATCACAATGGTAGGAAGTTCTTTTCCGATACCACCAAAGCAAGATGCTCGGCTTTGCGGCTCGTTTTGGGGTATGCGCTCACAAAACGAAAAGGCCTGTCTATAATTTTTCTCTGAAAGATTTCCCAGATTCCCTCCTCCAAAGGTAAAGAGGTTCGGCGTTAAATATGAATAGCACATGGGTCGTACCTCAAGAGGCATCCAGGAAGCATTGCAGGGAGCGAGCGGATCAGTGGTCGAAAGATATTTCATCCGCTCAATACTCCATAACTCTTTGTCATGATCTCCTCCACCGACAATCTCCATAATGGTGCCGCTTGCACATTGCTTATATTCTTCATTGAAATGTGCCCCTGTTCCAGTCTTTTTGCAAAATTCTATGGCACGCACTACGTCATAGGAAAGATACGTGAGGATTCCGTGCCCTAATCCATGAAAACACATCCCGTACGCCCCGAGACCACCCGGCGCTTTTTGACACGCGCTCTCAATTTTAGGAAGGGCTTCCTCGCCAAATTCATAAAATGCTCCGGTAACGATCGCGTGCGAGCAAGCATTTCGAAATTCTTGGGTGCAAATCTGAATACCATCAATCCCCCGCTCTTTATATAGTATCTCCCCGACCACATGACCAAGGAGATGGAGATCGGTGTCTGGCGGCAACGTTGCCTTTCGCAAAACCTCATATCCATACGCGGCTCCTTTATTTTCGGAAAGATTCGTAAAATAGTTCTTCAGCTCTTTAAAATCGCCCCCCAAATGGGCGATTTCCTCTACTTCCTGATATGTAGAAGCCAAACGAGCATCAACGATCACCGACACGGCAACGATCAATATAAGCGCTCCAAGCGCAACAACATAACGCCCCATTGGCATATTGTAACGCATTTTTTTGATGACCCTGAATCCTATTTATAGCTCGACTGGCCGTAGTACGCCGACTCACCGTAGTAAGCTGACTGGCCGTAGTAAGCGGATTGTGCGTAGTAGGTTGACTGAGCGTAATAGCCCGACTGCGTATAGTAAGCGCCTTGAGTATAGGGGGCTGATGACTGATTAAGGATTACTTTACCGTTCTCTATCTTGATTCGATACCCTTCGAATAGCCTGATTCTGCGACTGATTTCATCACCATATGCAAAGGGCGAGAACAGCAAAAGAAAAACTGCACATATGATGAAAGCATTGATCGTTTTTTTGACAGATATAGTCATATTGCTCTAATCGAAACTGCACGTAGAAAGGATCTGCTCCTGAAAATCCTTCAGCGGCGCTAGCGTCGTCGCCTCGAAGAGATACCCAGCGTGAATAAACCAGACCTCCTGCGTGTCCCCAAGTATCGAATCCTGGCTCTCAAAGGAAGTCCCCCCAACTCCACACACCACGACGTTGCGCGGATTCCGAAAAACGCCAGAGGGAACATCCCTTGCAAAACGATCTGTCGATACTTCCTGATGCACGTACGGCACAATGAAGATCTGGATTCCCTGCCCCGTAGCAATACTTTGAAATGTAATGGTCATCGCTCCCCCGCCTTCAGTAATTTCATTCACAGCAAGCGCAGATGGGTATCGCAAACTAAAACCATATGCTTGATTGCGGTACTCCTTCCAATCTGCCGGAATTTGCTGTGTTGGAAACGCCTCTCCCTCTCCAGCTGGAAAAGCGGCACTCGGTTCAAGCTCTGGCGTCCGGGGGTAGAAAAAAAACCATGCGCCCACGCAAACTCCGGCGATTACGAATAAGGTGAGGAGTACTCGAGTCTTCATGGTCGTAGTGTAACAAGAAACCCGGAGCTACGGAGTGCTCGGCGTTGTGCTGCCGGTATCTGAACTCCCTGGAGTTGTCTCCTCTCCATCTGGTTCTGGGGTTGGAGTCTGGTCTACAACATTGACGGTTCGTGTTGAGGTTGCGGTATTGCCAGCATTATCGGTAGCAACATAGTCGATAAGGTATTGGCCCGCCGCCGATGTATCAATTACGATTGGATCAAGCTCGACGCCATCAAGGAAAGTATGGATTCCGAGATTCGCATCAACATTGTCTGAAACTGTGGCACCGAGGTCTGCGTACGTGTCGCCTACACTTACTGTTGAAGGATTGTTACCACTGATAGTGATGATCGGTGCCAACGTGTCCGACCCTGAGCCACTACCACCTCCTGATCCACTGTCTCCCCCTGACGCCGAGCCGCTCCCACCGGAAGGAGTAGCGCTTCCCGCCCCAGCGAGAAGTTGATCAAGTTGTGCTTTCGTCACGCAGGTTTTTCCAGAGTCGTCCGAGATGCAAAGTTTATCCGTAGTGATCTCTTTTGCGAAGATCTTATTGAACACTCCAGCAACAGCGTAGATGGTTTCAGAAAATGCTCGCACAATTTTAATACGGAGCCCCTCAATCTCATCCCGCAGTGTCTTGCTCGTGGTACTCATGGCCCCCTGCCACGGATTTCCAAGCGTCGCCGTCGCCAATGATCCGAGTGTGAGCTCGTACACCGTTGTCGTCGCAAGTATCCCTGAGATATTTGATTGGAGGTCCTCCGATTTCTGATAGAGCTCTTGGGTTGCTTTGGCAAGAACAGCGGTCAAGACAGGGTAATCGAGCCCGAAGGGATTACCCTCGTTATCAAGCGTTACCACTTCCGGCATTATCTGCGCCATCTCCTCCGCAATAAAGCCGAGATGAGTACCGGTACCCATATTCGTATCCGCCTTGAAATCAAAGGAAACAGGTCTCAATTTTAGAATCTCATTAAGCCCGTAGGAAAGATCCTGGACATTCTCCTTAAAGCGGAGACTTGATGCAGTACAGGCTACACCGTTGCCACGAAGCACCTCCCAGGTCGTCGTATCAATACAGAGGTAGTTGCCTCCAGCTCCTGTCCCAAGCCCAGCAATCGCCACCGTTCCACCGACCGAAAGTGTCTTCCACGGGGTTGAGGAGCTGATACCAACGTTCAAATTACTCTTTTTGATCGAGAAGGCGACGTTGGTGCCCAGGTTCGTTGAGGAGGCAATATTAAAGTTTTTGTTGGTGGAGTTGTAACCAATCGCCCACGCGTTTGCATCTGCAGCAAATTGCATTGCAGCGTCCCCTGTGGAGCCAGAGGCACCGAACGTAGTGGTGCCGGTGCCATCGATCGAGAAGAGCGATGATGTTGCATTGAGAGCATCGCTTGAGGTACCGATCCTAAATACGCCGCTGATATTTGAGAGGAGCCAATGCTTAGAGTTAGCCGACGCATCAGTGTCAGTGATTGCAATATACGGTGTTACAGAGGCAACCTGGAAGGTCCAATTTGGAGTCGAAGTTCCTACGCCAATATTTCCTCCAGATAACGCTGTAAGCACATTCGCTTGCTGGCCCGACCAGAGAGAAAATGAGTTTACTGGTGCGATGCCAACGTTTGCTCCAAGCACCCACTCCCCGGCGGTAGCGCTCCTTGCCACGTTCGAAGCACGGAAACCAATGCTTGCTTCTATTGTCCCGCTACCAACTACTTCGACGACACCGAAATTAGAAGTGCCCACCACGCCCAGAGTATTTTCTGGGGTCGGGGTACCAACACCCACATTGCCGTTTTTATCAACAATCAAATATGTCGCGGAGGTTGATCCGATTGCAAATGATGTCTCTCCTGCTGTGGCATTTATGGAGAGGTTCGCAAATGGAGAGGTTGTAGCGTTTACACCGATATTGCCCCCGACTTGAATGCTGGTACCAGCAGCCGCAAGGTCGACGAACCAGTTGGCATTCGGCACGTATGCCAATCCAACATTGCTTATTTTGTACGTGTTGTCGCCTGCAATAAGAGCTCCCACCGCGTAGAGGCTTCCAGTCGTCGTCGCTCCTCCGTTGATGGAGAGTCCTGTGAGTCCCGTTCCTCCGCCGATAGTAGTCGATCCTGTGCCGCTAATCGAGAAGTAGGTCGAGGTCGAAGTGAGCGCATCGTTAGCACTACCAACCCTGAATGTACCGTTGAGGCTGGAGAGGAGCCAGTGTTTTGCATCAGCAGCGGCATCGTTGTCCGTGATCGCAATGTATGGGGTAGCAGAAGCGACTTGGAGGGACCAGTTAGGAGTGGTGGTGCCGATACCTAGATTTCCACCGCTGCTAATGCGAACCCTTTCGATATTAGCGAGTGTTCCATCGGTGACACCGAAGGCGAGGTACGCTCGCCCGTCAGCATCGGTGCTGTTCTCCTTTCGGGCAGCAATTGAGCCGAAATTTAGGACACCCCCCGCATTCGTGTAATAGCCACCGAGAGTGAGCTGCCCACCGATGTTCGCTGCTTGTGCGTTACTGGTGCGAATGAGGAACTGCCCGTAGTGGTCCGTAACCGTATTTGCTCCCGTAATGGTGTTTTGCGAAAGTGTTGGGAAACCAGCCTGTCCTCCTCCGATATTCACCTTTCCTGCGATGTAGACGTTACCGGTCGTGGTAGCTCCTCCGTTGATGGAAAGACCGGTGGCTTGGGCACCAGCCCCAATGGTGGTCGAGCCAGTGTTGCTGATTGAAAGATACGTCGTCGTGGAGTTGAGAGCATCGACAGCCCCACCAATCCTGAATACTCCGCTGATATTAGAGAGGAGCCAATGCTTTGCACCGCTCGCAGCATCGGTGTCCGTGATCGCAATGTATGGAGTCACCGAAGCAACCTGGAGGGACCAGTTCGGTGTTGTTGTCCCGATGCCGAGGTTCCCTGCGCCAGTGAATCGAGCTGCTTCGGTAAGAGTTCCACTGCGTAGAGTTGAGAATGAAAGATCACCGAACCCCGTATTGAAATTTTGGGTAAGCACCGAGTTAATCGTGGCGGTTGAAGTCCCAGTGGTGCCTGTTCTGGTATTAGAGCGGAAGGTGAGACGTGCGCCAGTTGAGGTTGCCGATGTTGCGTGGTCCAAATATAGGAGATCAGCAATGGAGGTACCAGCGTTCGGTCCAAGAGCAACATGGAGGCGTGCTCCAGGAGTTGAAGTTCCTATCGAAACATTACCCGCACTATTAATAGAGAGCGCGGTGGAGGTGCTCGTAAGCGCGTCGGAAGAAGTGCCGATGCGGAATGTGTCTCCGATAACCGAGAGGAGCCAATTCTTCGAGTTTGCGGTGCCTCCAGTGTTGGTGAGGGCAAGATACGGAGTAGCGGAGGCGATCTGGAGTGTCCAATTAGGTGTTGTGGTACCGATGCCGAGGTTACCACTGTTCTTCAAAACTAATCGATCTCCATCCGTACTATGATCGCTCGAAAGAGCTAATAAATCGGCAGTTCCTCCTGCGGCAGAAATCTCAAGGAGGGCCTCGGGACTAGCATCTCCTCCAATGCTGACAGAGCCAGCAAAGAGAGCCGAAAGACTGTTTGCGGTATCATTAGTCAAACTAATATCGTCTATCCAAAAAGTTGGGTTTCCTATTGACCCATCATCAGTCGCTTCCCATCTAAAGGTATGCTCCCCCGAAGATACAGAATATGGACCGACCGTCGCCCACCCATTGTCACCAGACCATGTATCTTGCAGAATGTCATCAATGTAAAAGTTGAAAACTTGACCTGCCCCGTTTTGATCCGTTCGTCGCGCAAAAGTAATGGTTCCTCCTCCGACACCAATTGTCTTAGTAAGGTTAAGATTGTTTGATGTATCGAATCCAGTCATTTTTGCGCTATACGTGCCAGAATTCACGCTATCTGTTGCTGCGACCCAGGTCGTGGAAGTGAGTGGGGAAATGGAGCCTGTTTCAAATCCAAAACTGAAAGTGCTTCCCCCTGCGGATACATCGAGCATAGCTCGCGGATCAATGCCCCCAATCCCAACAAAGCTGGTTTCCGCTTCGACACGGAAGTATGACGATGTTCCGGAAGCGATTTCGAATACCGCATTCGTTTGTCCCTGTCTAGCAGAGACAGAGAAAGTTCCGAAAGGCGAGGTGGTTCCAACCCCCACATTGCCTGACGAAGCAATGGTGAGCACGGGCGAGGTCGACGTTGCAAATGTCGTGTCAGATGAAGTGGCAAAGTAGAGATTTCCTCCCGCAGAGCGCAGTGACCAGTGCTTGAGGTTTGTCCCTGCTGATGGGTCAGAGAGGGTGAGTTGAGGACGAGTTGAAGAGGATACCTGGAAGGTCCAACGTGGGGTTGAAGTGCCGATACCAACTGAAAGTGCGGAGTTGGGGGTGATGGCGAGGGTATCATTTGTTGTCGTTGCCCATTTTTCATCCGAGGTGCCCCCGCCCGATCCGCAGGCACTTGCTGCTGCAGAAATAAGGCCTGTTTGATCAGTTTGGAGACACTTAGTACCGGTTCCCCCTACGTTGGAGACGATAAGGCCAGTGGTGGAGGCGATTCCTTTGTTATCAATAGTAAAGAGAGTTGTGGTTGCAGTTGAAGTGGTCGAAGCAATCTTAAAGAGCGTTGTATTAGTAGAACCATTGTTTGCTTGAAGTCCAAAAAGTGCCGTAGTGGTTCCCCCGATGCCGATCGATCCTGTCGTTGGAAGCAAGAAGGTGGTACTGGTTGCAGGGAGAGTACCAAAGACGAGTCCACCGATGTTGAGTTGGTTATTTGCGGTGGCCGATGAGAAGAAGGTGTCATTACCTAATCCTATATTTCCATTCCCGGTCGTAATGTTGTTACCACCGTTGTTACCAGCAGAGCCGATCATAATATTGGAGTAACCGGAAGAAAGCTGACTCCCAGCCTGGAAACCTACGAGAGTATTGTAGTCGGCTCCATTCGTGAGGAACTGCCCCGCGCGATAGCCGAGCACAGTAAAGCCTGTGGCGCTGAAGTTATTGGAATCTCCTCCGCCCGATCTATATCCTATAGAAACCGTACTAGTGCCATTTGCATATTCTGCTGCTGCATAGCCGACTGCCACGTTATCGGCCCCTGTCGAGTTGTTCGAAAGAGTAGCTGCGCCAATTGCAACGTTTCTTGTACCCGATGTGTTAATAGCAAGTGCTGAATTTTCAGAATTACTATTCCCGATGGCGATGTTATTGCTACCAGACGTATTAAGCAGCAGAGAAAAATCTCCCAAAGCAATGTTATTCGCCCCTGTAGTGTTCGCGCCAAGAGCAGAGTTACCGATAGCATAGTTCCCCTTAGAAGCATTGAAGGAAGCGATTGTTGATGTGGTAGTAAGATCGTCGGTCGCCTGCCCTATCTTGAAAAGACCACTGATGTTGGAGAGGAGCCAATGCTTTGCGTCTGTGTCAGCATCATTATCAGTGATCGCAATGTATGGGGTAGCGGAAGCGACGTGAAGGGACCACTGCGGAGTCGTTGTTCCAACCGCCACAATACCTGAAAAATATGCACTGCCGGTGAGTCCTGTGAGCGTGATTCGGCGGGTAAAGTCAGATCCGCTTGCGTCGAGGAAAATATTGGAATTGCTTCCTCCATCGGATCCGATGGCAAGATCCCCCGATCCTAGGTGGACATTTGAAGAACCGGTATAGATTCCACTTGATTGTTCATTTCCCTCATTGATTCGCAAGAAACCGTTGTTGGCCCAGATGCCGGTGAGATTCCCAAATTTTAGTTTGCTGCTAGCACTACTTAAGTTAAGGTCGCCTGTAGTGGTTGCTCCACCCGAGATCGTAAGACCCCCCGCTTGAGTTCCAGCACCAATCGTTGAAGAAGCATACGCGGTAATACCCCCGTTAAATTGTGTGAGGGTTGAGGTAGAATTTCCAGTTCCTTGGAATGGATACGCTCCTGAATCACTGCCGCAGGTAAGCGCACCGGTAGAGCTAGTATCAATAGTGTCGCAGTTCGCAAGAGCAGCGATCGACACTCCACCATTTGTATCAATAGAAAGAGCAGTGCCCGTAGCAGAGAGCGCGTCGGAGGATGTTCCGATTCTAAAGACTCCGCCGATGTTGCTAACAAGCCAGTGTTTGAGGTTAGACCCCGCATCGTTGTCGGTGATTGCAATATACGGAGTGGCGGAGGCGATTTGGAGGGACCATTGAGGAGTTGAAGTACCAAGACCGAGCATTCCGGTGAGTGAAGTTGGCAATACTCCAGGTGCAGTGGTTGCAGTGAGTCCTGAGCCGAAGATAAAGTTGCCGATATTGAGCTGGTTGCTGTCAGTATCTGAAGCTAAGACAGCGTTGTAGCCGAGAGCGATGTTATTGGAACCAGTCGTGAGAGTTCTACCAGCATTGCCGCCGAGGAACGTGTTATGGCCACCTGTGCTTAGGGTACGCGCAGCTTCTGTACCGATAGCCGTGTTGTAATTACTTGAGAGCGGGTTAAACCAGTAGATTTGGCCGCCGAGAGCGATGTTGCCGTACCCGGTGACATTGCCGCCAGTAAATGTGGAGGTTCCAATGGCGATGTTGCCTGAACCACTCACGGAACCGCCTGCAAATGCCCACTTACCGATACCGATATTATGACTTCCACTGTTTGAACCACCAGCAAATGCCTCTTGACCTAATCCAATATTGTCACTACCGGCATTTGCAGCTCCGTTAAATACTCCTTTTCCAATTCCGATGACGTTGCTGCCTGAGAGGGTACTGCCACTATTGATCGCTTGGTATCCAACACCGATATTATAGCTACCGGAGTATGCAGTGTTGCCGGCAAGTGCCTGTGTTCCGATGGCGATATTACTAATACCAGCAACCTCGTTATTAGGATTGTAAAGCGCCTGATGACCAATGGCGACGTTTCCAGAGCCAGAGACGATAGTTCCATCACCAAGCGCACTATAGCCGAGAGCAGTATTACCGATGCTCGCACTATTTGTTTGATTATTGAGAGTCCTGTAGCCGATTGCAGTAGTAAATCGGGAGGATGTTGCAATCTTTAGCGCCTCAAAACCAAGGAGAGTGTTGCCGTTCGCCGCTGTAGTCGATAGAAGAGCTCCGCCTGCGCCAACACCAACAATGGTGAGTCCGTCAGTATTTGGGCTCAAGGTAAGCGCAGAAGAAGTAGACGTAAGTGCGTCAGACGAGGTGCCTATGCGAAATACACCGTCTATGTTTGAGATAAGCCAATGCTTCTTGCCACTTGCGGCATCGTTGTCCGTGATCGCAATATACGGTGTTGCTGAAGCAACTTGGAGGGACCAGTTCGGGGTGGTGGTGCCGATACCAATGTTTCCGGTTCCGAGATTAACGATAGGAGAGCTAAGGGTAATTTTTGTATCAGCCTGAACCGTCATTGAACCACTTTCAAGAACATCGATGTAGGCTTGCTTATTCCACCCTCCCTGATACTCGTAAAAGTTGATGTTACCAATGGTGATACCAGGGTTAGAGAAGTTAGAAGGAGATGCCGCAGTTCCACCTGCTGCTCCGAAATTCCATGCGGAGTAACCAGACCCCCCTGCAATAAAGCTCATTTCCGAAGAGAACCCATCATTGTCGGAAAGGATCATGCGCTCGAATCCAGTGATTCCTGGTGCGGTAGGACCAACGTAGAGAACGCCGGGTGCCGACCCTCCGCCGATACTCGGATTCCATCCAAAGCGTGTTGAGGTGAGTGAACCGGAGGAATAAAAGTGTGTGGTTGTCGCTGCGGTACCTGTTGCCCGTAAGAATGAGAAATTCTGGAGGGTGGTTGAGGCAGAGACGTAGAGATCGCCGAGAACCTCAACCTCGGCTCCAGTCGTCGTGGTAGCGGAACCACCGAAGACTACTGCAGTCGCAGAGTTCGGATAGATGGCGAGAAGATTGGTAGACGTTGCCCATTTCTCCGTCACAACTGCCGCTCCTGCACAATTCGAACCTGTGGAGGTAATGAGACCGGTTGCGCTCGTTTGGAGGCATCCTGTGGAAAGTGCTGGGAGACGAACTCCCCCGTTGGTATTGATTTCAAGCGCGGTGCCGGTGGCATTAAGTGCATCAGAGGAGGTACCGATTCTAAAGACCCCACTGATGTTGCTGACAAGCCAATGTTTGAGGTTAGATCCCGCATCGTTGTCAGTGATTGCGATGTATGGGGTAGCAGAGGCGATTTGGAGGGACCAGTTCGGGGTGGTGGTGCCGAGGCCAAGAGTTCCAGAAGGATTTGCAACGAGAGAGGTTGAAGTCGCCGGAAGATTGCCGAAGATAAAGCCACCGATATTGAGTTCCCTATTCGCCGAAGATGAAGTGAAGAAAGTGTTGTTGCCGATGCCTATATTGCCATTTCCAGTATCGAGGTTACTTTCGGCTACTGAAGCTCCAATAAGGATGTTGCTGTAGCCCGTAGTGAGGGTACCACCAGATTCAAAACCAAACAGCGTATTGTAATCCCCTTTCGTTGTAAGAAGCTTACCGGAGTTAAAGCCAACTGTGGTGATGCCTGTTACCCCTCCGCCGCTTGAGTCTCCACCACCAGCTTGGAAACCAACAGCCACTGAGTTTGTTGCGTTGAGGTATTGAATCGCCTCGACACCAACAGCGACGTTAAAACTACCGGTCCTGTTATTACTACCGAGAGCCGCTCCACCGACCGCGACGTTCCTGCTACCTGTAGTGTTTTTGTTGAGTGCTCCGTTGTTAGAACTGTCCCAACCGATAGCTACGTTTTGACTACCAGTTGTGTTATTTGCGAGTACCCAGGAGCCAAGACCGACGTTATCACGTCCTGACAGATTGGATGTGAAGTTGTCATTGCCAATGATGTAATTTTCGCGATTCGGGTCGAACTGAGCAATCGTTGAAGTTGAGCTAAGGTCATCCGTCGCCTTCCCAATTTTGAATATCCCGTTAATATTTGAGATAAGCCAGTGTTTGAGGTTAGACCCCGCATCGTTGTCGGTGATCGCAATATACGGAGTGGCGGAGGCGACCTGAAGTGACCACACTGGAGTTGAAGTACCGAGACCAACTGCAACTGTGTCTTGACCAGAAGTGCCACCAAGAACCAACGCTCGATTAATGCCGACTTTGGCGCCCGCGCCAATTGCTGTTGAGGTTGAGAGATTGGTGACGCCACTTGCGGAATCTGCATTTGCTCCCAAGAAGAGGGTGGATGTCGCGCGCTGCAAAGAATAGCCGGCATTGTATCCTAGGGCAGCGTTTTCATCACCTGAGATAAGGTTGTAGAAAGGTTGCATACCCACCGCGACGTTACTCCCTCCGGTTGTGTTACTTATGAGGGCAGAATAGCCAAGTGCCGTATTGAACCTAGCCGAGGTATTCGAATTGAGCGCGAGATACCCCAGCGCAGTATTGCCCGCGCCCGTTGTGTTTGATGAAAGGGTATATGGCCCTACTGCAGTATTTTCTGTCCCCGTTGTGTTTGCTAAGAGCGCCTCATCCCCCAGAAGGACGCTACCGTTGCCAATGGCAAAAAATGTGCTCGTGGCAGAGAGATCATCTGTAGATTTTCCGATACGGAAAGTTCCATTGATATTTGATAGAAGCCAATGCTTGAGATTTGACCCCGCATCGTTGTCGGTGATCGCAATATACGGAGTGGCGGAGGCGACCTGAAGTGACCACACTGGAGTTGAAGTACCGAGACCAACTGCAACTGTGTCATTACCTGTGAGACCGCCGATGACGATCGCGCGAGAAATGCCGACCTGGGCACCTGCACCAATCGCGGTTGAGGAGGAAACTGATGTCACTCCTGAAACGGTGTCTGCGAGATTTCCGAGGAAGATGCTTGCACTTGCAGTGTCCGGTGTAAACCCAGCATTCAAACCAATCGCGATGTTGAAACTGCCGGTCAAATTATTATAGAGAGCCGAATCGCCGATACCGATATTAAAACTTGCAGCAGTGTTGTAGAGCGATGCATTACCCACCGCAATATTGTGACTACCAGAGCCATTTGAAATAAGCGCCGACTCGCCGAGCGCCGTGTTATAGGACCCTGTCGTGTTTGAGAAGAGCGCAGAATCGCCGATGGCGGTGTTTTGTACGCCGGTGGAATTTGCTTGGAGTGCAAGATATCCAAGCGCAGTGTTGTTGGTTCCGCCCTTATTTGCAAAAAGAGCCTTGAAACCTACCGCTGTGTTATTTGCGCCACTTGTATTGAGATAGAGGGCCTGCGAACCAACTGCCGTATTGTTTGTACCGCCATTAAGAGCCTGGAGTGTTCGGTATCCGATACCCACATTGTCTACATCGGCGCTGCTTACCGAACTCGAGCCTGCAGCCAAGCCGAGGAATGTATTTCGGGCCGTTGACGATGCAGTAAGAAAGCGTGTTCCGCCCCAAAAGATTCCGCTGTCTTTAGTGGTTGCAGCATTGATATTGAAGTCATTGAGCGTCGACGTCCCGCTTCCCTGCACTACCAAGTTCCCTGTCGTTGTTGCTCCGCCAGAAATCGTAAGTCCAGTTGATTGTCCACCTGCCCCAATTGTTGAAGAGGCATAAGCGGTGATTCCCCCGGCAAGTTGAGCACTAACACCGGCTGCTCCTGGATCAATAAAGTAGAGTCCGTTTTGGGTAATGAGGCCGGTGTTCCCGAGAGAATAGAACCCGTTGGCGACCTTAATTGATCCCGTCGTCGTCGCTCCTCCATTGATCGTAAGACCACCTGCGACAGTCCCGTCCCCAATCGTTGATGAAGCGTACGCCGTAAGCCCAGCATTAAATTGAGTGAGGGTTGAGGTTGAGTTTCCTGTGCCTTGGAATGGATACGCTCCTATATCCGTGCCACAAGTGAAAGCCCCGGTGGAGCTGGTATCAATGGTGTCGCAATTTGCGAGAGCGGGGATAGAGAGTCCCCCGTTGGCGTTAATAGAAAGCGCAGTGCCTGTGGCAGAGAGAGCATCTGAAGAAGTACCGATGCGGAATACCCCGCCAATGTTGCTGACAAGCCAATGTTTGAGATTAGACCCTGCATCGTTGTCCGTGATTGCGATGTACGGGGTGGCAGAGGCGATTTGGAAGGTCCAGTTAGGTGTTGATGTGCCGATGCCGAAATCTCCGAGATTTGTCAATCGCGCCCTCTCAGTGAAATTTCCTTGGAAGTAAATATCGCCGGTTCTTGCATGAATGTTGATGTCGTCTGCACTTGCGGAATCATCGCCAATTGTGCCTACAGCGTTGCCAGCAGAATCACGAATATCGAAGTATCCGACTGCTCCATTACCATCTGCATTATTTGAATCCTGCAATCTGATTATTGCCTGCGCACCAAAAATATGTAGGTTTGTGGCCGGACTCGCCGTTCCGAGACCAACAAAATTCGTCGTGTAGTCGTACACCAATCCGCTCGTCTCAATCGCGAGGCCACCGGCAAAAGTTGAAGTGGCAGCAGCACCTTGTACAACTATTCTATTTGTTGTCGTTGCATCCCCCGAGACGGTGAGACCCGATGCTGCAGTACCTCCACCAATAGTAGAGGAAGCTGTTGCAAGCAAGTTAGCGAGGGAAACCAATCCCCCATTGTCGACGGAGAGAAGAGTGGTTGAAGCTTTGTTAGCGATAGTGAACGCTCTTGAGGTGTTGTCGGTTGTGCCATTTGTCCAGATGGTGGTTGAAGCGTAGAGGGTGGAGGTGCCGATGCCGACATTTCCAAGTCCGTCAATTCTCAACCTCTCTGTTCCGGTTACAGTGGTGGCGCCCGAAGCCGTATAAAAGCTAATCTGTGTCGCAGCATTTCCTAAACTAGAACCGCCTCCGAACTGTGCCGAATTCGTGCCGCCTGAAGAGGCTAGGATCATTCCATAAAATGGCTCTTCGGTGCTGTTGGTAGTATGGAGAGTTCCAAAGCGACCAGTTTTACCTACCGCATTTGTGTCGCTACTTGCAACAATTATCGCTGATCGGTAATTGCCCGGAGTATCATCAATGACTTGCAACTTTGCCGAAGGTACTGCCGTTCCGATACCAACGTTACCCGTAGAGTTAACAACAAGGGCATTATTCCCGACAGAAAGTAGTTGGGAGAACAAATTTGTGCTGCTTGCCGTCGTCGCAAAGAAGTTCGTCGTGGTTGCACTTGAGCCGGTCGCATTCACAAACGTGATGTTCTGGAAGGTTGAGGAGGCGTTGGCAAGAAGGTTGGTGAAGGTGCCCTGTCCGGTTGAGGTGAGGTTCCCTGTGGTGAGGATGGTGGAGAAGAGGTTCGTTGAGGAGGCGGTGGTAGTGAAGAGTGTGGTGCCGGTGGCGTTCCCGAAGGTGAAGTTGCCGAGTGCGCCGACGTTCAATGTTCCGATCGTTGCGATATTTGAGAAGAAGTTCGTCGTTGAAGCGTTGGTCGAGAAGAGGTTCGTCGTCGTTGCACTGCTTCCTGTGGCGTTCACAAACGTGATGTTTTGGAAGGTGGAGGAGGCGTTGGCAAGAAGGTTGGTGAAGGTGCCCTGTCCGGTTGAGGTGAGGTTGCCGACCGTTAATACCGTGGCGAAGAGATTCGTCGAACTTGCTGTGGTTGAGAAGATGCTGGTCGTCGTCGCTCGCTGCCCCACAAGATCAGTGAACGCAGTGGTGCCACGAAGCGTGGTGGAGCCGAGGTTAGCAGTGGCAGCGAAAAGATTTGAAGATGAGGCGGTGGTTGAGAAGAAGTTGGTGGTGGTTGCAGAGGAGCCAGTCGCATTCACGAACGTGATGTTCTGGAGAGTGGTGGAGGCAGTGGCGAGGAGGTTAGCTAGCGTGATCAGTCCCCCATTGTCGACGGAGAGAAGAGTGGTTGAAGCCTTGTTAGCGATAGTGAATGCTCTTGAGGTGTTGTCGGTTGTGCCATTTGTCCAGATGGTGGTTGAAGCGTAGAGGGTGGAGGTGCCGATGCCGACAGAGACATTATTTCCCGCACTGTTGAGAAGAATATTTGTTCCTGCGGCGCTATCGAGGAAGAGGTGATTACCACCCGCGGAAATTATACCGTTGGCAAATGCGGCTTGAGAGAGAGAATAGAAGCCGCCCCAAGCGGTCAAAAATCCACTAACCCCAACATTCGGTACTGATGCAGTTCCTCCCGTTGAAGCAAACGTCGCGTCGCCGCCAAAATATGAAGCCCCGGTCGTTGTGGCTCCTCCATTAATGGTAAGCCCCGTAATTCGAGTACCTGCTCCAATGGTCGTAGAGGCAGCAAAGAGATTTCCTCCTGTCCAGGTGTTGTTGTCGGCGAGAAGTGTTGAGGAGGCGGTGCTGTCGGATGCGCAGGAGAAGCTTCCCCCATTCCAGATGAGCTTGTTCCCTCCGGTGCAGGGGGTGAGACCGAATCCATTGATGGAGGTACCGGAGAGATTCGTGGTTGATGCGTTCGTGGCAAAGAAGTTCGTCGTCGTTGCAGAGGAGCCAGTCGCATTCACGAACGTGATGTTCTGGAAGGTGGAGGAGGCGTTGGCAAGGAGGTTAGGAAGCGAGACCAATCCACCAGCAAAGATGAAACTACCGGCAGAGTGTGTGAATTCGGTATTGCCGCTATTTCTTTTAATCATGAGGTAATCTCCTGTCGGAGCGGTGTTGTAACCACCAAAATAGTAGTTATATACACCGTCATTTACTGCAAAAGGTGAGGCACTACTACCTACCACAGAAACATTACCCGCAAAATATGCATTCCCCGTCGTTGTCGCACCACCTGCAACAGTGAGACCTCCGGTCTGTGTGCCGTTGCCGATGGTAGAGGATGCAGTCGAGATGAATCCACCGAGCGTCGAGAGGCCGGTAACCGAAAGAGTTCCA
>Ga0207952_1000195_pt1 | contig 62566 bp, 61 predicted proteins | sample SubbioR12Aug_8Ca_FD_184831 | JGI IMG/M metagenome (GOLD analysis project Ga0207952, IMG submission 184831) | Serpentinite rock and fluid subsurface biosphere microbial communities from McLaughlin Reserve, California, USA - CR12Aug_8Ca (SPAdes) | ecosystem: Environmental > Terrestrial > Deep...
TGTCGGAGTTCGTGTAGGTGTTGGGCTTGGTGTACGCGTCGGCGTGGGCGATGGTGTCGCCGTCGGCTGAAGCGTCGGGATCGGAGTCGGCGCGATTTCCGCCGCCGCCCAGATACACCGGGCATTGTCGGAAAATCTCACCTTCTTGCCAACCACCTGACCCGTGATCGTTGTCTGCCTCTGAACGCGCACGGTACTGCGAGGAGCATAGAACAGCCCCTCGTAGGAACCGAGTGGTCCGAATGTCACCATCGGACCGCCGATTGCGAATCTGACTTCGTGAGGAAGTACATCGGCCCAAAGGGCCGAACGCATCACGATTCCTTCGTCACCCATGAACTTCCCTTGAACACGAACATCGACTGGGTTCTCATAGTAAAGCTGAGAGCCCGATCGAAACCACGTCTGCAGGAAGTGATACTCGCCACCTGTAAGGATGACGGTCGCTCCCGGCCCTACCTCGAGAAACCCATACTGCCCGGGACCAAGCCACGTCGTCCCTTCTTGGGGTACGACATGGATATCCTCAGGCAAGAAGAACGGGAGTTCGGGTAGCGTGAGGATGGGGAAGGCGCCGTCGTGCTCGACGTCGATGTTCACCGGACCCGACGTCGTCAGGAAGTTGCGAAACAACTCCCCCACCGTCGCGTATGTGTTCATCTTGATCGACGATGCGACGGTCGGATAGTCCGGATCGACAATCGAATAGGATCGCATCGTCATCAGGATCTTCGAGGCTCTCGGGCTCGGCCGGTTGACGCCAGCACTACCGCCGAGAACGGCGGAATTGATGCCAAGCGTCAGCCTCTTGTCCGCGATGACGCAGTAATCCTCGAGATCTCGAGGCATCACACTCGCACTCGCCAAGAGCGGCGTGAACGCGAGAATGATCAGAACTGCCAACAATGTACGCTTCATCTTCTCTCTCCTTCGTCTGTGGCATCCATCATTTCTGGATGCAATATTTGCTAGAAACTAGAGATTGGCAAGGTTCGAAAAGTTCGGAAAAACTATATCATAAAATCAGCTTTTTTGCAAGCCAATTCACAATAAAAAAGAAAGGACCCGGCGCGCGTGGAACGCGGCCGGGCCATGATTCGGAGAGCGATGATCACCCTCCTACAATTGCTTCTCTAGTTGCACTTGGTCGAATCGGGCTCGATCGAGAGCGGCAGACATTGGATGGAGTTGCCTCCCCCACCACCTCCTTGCGCGCAGCGCTTCTCGCCACGCCAGCAGGTCGAGCCGATCTTCCGCCAGCAAGTATCTCCCTTGCCGGGGAACTCCTCGTCGGTGCCGCCTCGACAGTTGTCGTCGATGTTGTTGCAGAGCTCGATCGCACCGGGGTTCACCGATGCATTCGAGTCGTTGCAGTCCTTACCCGGACCCGATCCTGCACAGTACTCGTCGTTGTCGTTGTCGACGCACGACGGAGTCTGTGTTGGTGTCGGGATTGGCGTCTGCGTTGGAATTGCAGACGGCGTTGGAGTCGGCGCCATCGTAGGCGTTGGACTCGGCGATGGTGTAGGAGTTCTGGTCGGAGTAGGCGTCGGAGTCCGTGTGGGTGTTGGGGTTGGTGTTGGCGTACGCGTCGGTGTGGGCGATGGTGTCGCCGTCGGCCTCGGAGTTTCCGTAGGCCGCGGGGTTTGCGTCGGTCGCGGAGTTGGGGTAGGTGTGGGACACACACCACCTTCGTCCGTCTGGCCATCGCAGTCGTTGTCGACGCCATCGCACGCTTCACGATTTCCCGGGAAGATGCGTGAATCGTTGTCGTTACAGTCCGGCCCTAGCGGGCAGAACTGTCCGCGCCCGTCGCCATCATTGTCGATGCAACCAGGCGCGGTAGGCCGTGGCGTCGGCGTCGGTGGAACCGGCGTCGGCGAGGCCGTGGGTCGCGGCGTCAGAACCGGAGTAGGAGTGGGACGCGCAGGAGTCCTAGTAGGCTCCGGCGCTGGCGTCCCAGTCGGCGTCGGAGATGGAGGAAAAAAATCGGGCACGTGCTCCACGGAGACCATGCGGCCGCCCGCACCGAACGTGCCGAGCGACTGGCTGAAGACTCCGAATGAGCTACCGCCGCCACTGCGATCGAGGCGCAGGAAGAACACCTTGCCGCTTGATCGAAGCTGAACCCCCGCGAGTGACACGAGGTCACTCGTCAGAAGCCCGTAGACATCGATCGAACGCTCGGCCACGAGAACTCCGAAGCGATCCACGAATGAAGCGTGGAATCTCTCGAAGTGCGGCACGAGCTGGAAACCCACATCGTAGCGCTCACGAAAGACGGCGAGCACCACGCGGTTGCCATCGAACTCGACGGCACCGAGATCTTGCGGGTTGTAGTGAGCCGGGATCACGACGACTGGCGGATCGATGCGCTGGTAGCGCACCGAATCGCCATCGACGGTACTCCAAGCACTCGCCCGCTCGCCATTCTGCCGCACCGCGAGACGCCCAAAGACGTTCTCGCCGAACGCAGAGGCGAGGTCGAGGTTTGCCAACGTCCAGTTGCCCATCAAGGGCACTGGCGGTACCACCGGCTGGATGTCGGTTTCACTGCGCGTCGGCGTGATGGTCACGAGGCCAGCGCTACCGTTGACGATGCCGCCGTTGAGCGTCGTCGGGTCGAGCACCACATTGGCGCCGCCCTCGAGGACGATGGTCTGTGTGGCGATGATGACGGAAAGGTCGACATTGTAGAAGTCGGCCCTCACTACCACCTGCTCCCCTGACGGGTTTGCGATCGACATGAAGGGCACGCGGCTGGCGCGTGCGTCGTAGAACATGACCAACTGATCGCCGGTCACGTTCGGGACGGGAATCGAACTCTGCGCCGCCGTCCCAGGCGGGCGCAGACTCAGGCTCGCCAAAGCGAGCATGAGAGCCAAGAATCTCTTCACTTCTTTTCTCCTTCCTATCGTTGGGGCACCAAGAAGACTTTTCGTCCTTTTGATACGCGTTTTCGCAACTAGAATATCAGGTTTTCAAGCTTCAAGTTCCGAAAAACTATATCACGAAATTTGCTTTTTTGCAAGCCCCAGTATAGCCCAACAGAACCCCTCTAAAGACAGCCGATTGGGTATCTTTTTTGTTTCATCACAATTGTCGGAGTGTTGGGAATCCTCCTTCTGCGCCTTGCTTAGTGCGGAGCCGGGGAAGCGCCCCGCGCTTCCCTTCGATTCCCTCTTATTTATAAATTGTCGGAGTGCTGGGAATCGAACCCAGTCTACGCCCTCCCGAAGGGCGCGTACTACCGGTATACTACACTCCGAATTTCACGTGAAATCCGATACCTAAACATCAAAAATCACATTTTCAATGTGCTTCATTATAGCTGTTTCCCGTGAAAAATCGAGAGTTACAGCCAAAACATCGATCTGCCACTCCCTATCCCCCACCTTATTTGGATTTTCCATTATATAGGTCTCGATCGCCCGCATCATGCGCTTTTGTTTATGATAATGTACGTTATCTTCTGGCCGATATTCATCATTTTCTTCATCAGGACTTTCACGTGAAAGCTCTATTTTAAAGTCTATGTCTGTGAAACTTTTTTGTGAAACTTGTCGTGAAACTGAATTATAATGGTTTTCTGCTAATGTTTCTCGTGAAAAGCCCACCGTTTTACATTTAACCTCTATAAAATGAATAGTATCGGATCGGTCAACCGATACAATATCGAGTTCGCCCCACTTTTTAAGATAGTTTCTATCAAGGATCCTATGACCGCTTTTCACGAGAAACATTGCCGATATATCTTCGGCTATATTGCCTATTTGGCGTTTTTCGCTGTATTTAGCCATATTGGACACTAAAAGACTCTGAAAATATGTCTTTTATCCACCATGTCCAATAGATATCCACAGAAATGTCCGATATTTCACGTGAAATGCCATATTTAAGAGGGGAATGACTCGTGCCAATACATAGATTCTATTTGTCTAAAGTCATATTTATGAATATACGGCATGCCTCGCTTTGAGTTATTGCTTATGGCCTTTTGATGTCCGATATAAAAGCCTATATGCTTGTGTGTCTCGCCGCTCTTTTTAAATGTTTTTGGCCCCCATACCAAAATTGCCCCTATTTTTGGTCTTTTCACATGAAACCAGCCGGCTTTGAGCATACTTGCCTCAGTACCCACTACCGTTGTCCGAGTTCTGTCTATAAGCCCAAATATGCGGAGTAGGGAAGTGACGTAAAATGCACAAGCAAGATCGCCATTGCGTAGCACTTCGATCTTTTTACCCTCTGCCCGCACAAAATACTGCCGAAACATCTTACTGCCAACACTATTTTGTATTGCCGCAAGGTAGCTTTCGTAGATAAGATGCTCAACCTTATCTTTTTTCGGTGCCATAAAAATATCATAGCACCGAAGCGAAGTGGTGGACCTGGGGAGAATCGAACTCCCGCTTGCGCAATGCGAATGCGCCGTTATACCACTTAACTACAGGCCCAAGTGAGGAGCAAAAAGAGTGCTTGCACGCTTTTTCTCTGAACGCCGGGCCTGCAAGCGAAGCGCCACTGGCCCGAGATTGGCCGCTACGGCCCATTTTATACAACTCTTTATACACTAGGTATCGCGTGAGAGCAACAGAACTATTGACTTTATATATAAAATATGATATTGATAACATAGAAACGGAGGTACCTTCCCATGACTGACCGCGTCTCTGATGTTGCTCAAATCCTTCTCGGTATTGCTGCAGGCGCTCCCATAAATACCTGTCTCGTGACTCCCAGTGAGAATGATACGAAAAGCGCACGCAAGATCGTCCTCATGACGATACGTACGCCCGTGTATTCATCGCTCGAAGCAGAGGAGAAACTCGGCTTCATCGAGTCGCGTCTGCGCATCTGTCTGACGGGAAACAAAACCGTCAGCGCGTGGGCCACGAGAGTACTCGGCATGCGCGATGGGCTCCCGCGCCTCGCAGGCTATCTCACGCAGGCCTATCAGGCCCCAACCGCCGCTACGATCTCGTAGCGGCGTTTCTTTTTATTTATAAAAAATTAAAAAGAAAAAGCCGCGATAGTATCGCAGCTGGTTGCTACTGCGCACGGAAAGGTGATTATAAAAAGTCACTTGGGCTCATGCCGTTGACGGTATCACGTACGAACCAGTGGAGAGGCTTGCCAGCATCAGCGAGCTGCTGCATCTTGGGCACATCGGCAAACGCTTCTTCACTCAAGAACCCTAGATGGATCTCGTTGTGCTCAGGATCGTCAGGCACCTTGTAGTAGTTGTACAGGCGCCTCAACATGACCGCGTGGGCCGTGCGCCCATCAATGTACCATGCTTCGCGCTCACCACTTTCTGACTTGTGTATTACTACGCAAAATGCCCGCTGGTGCCGATGGTTTTCGATATTTTCATTTTCGATGATAAGCATGTGCTGCTCATCGATTGGCACCCCGAAGTGTGCGGCAATCTCTTCGCGGATAGGATCGAGCTCCTCTTCACCATTTTCATAGACCGGTTCGCCCGCATAACCCTCAAAATGTGCACGAAGATGCGGGGCGTGGGTATTGATGATGGGATGTTGCTCTCGAGATTTTTCCACGATCGCATCCTCCTCGGCCTTTTGTATTTTTTCACCTTCCATGTGTATTTAGTATACTCGCACCTCAAAAAACAAAAAGAGCCTCGAAAAACGAGACTCTTTTTGTATCGCTGTCGGAGTGCTGGGAATCCTCCTTCTGCGCCTTGCTTAGTGCGGAGCCGGGGAAGTCTCCCAGACTTCCCTTCGATTCCCACTTATTTATAAATTGTCGGAGTGCTGGGAATCGAACCCAGTCTACCTGCTCCCAAAGCAGGCGTACTACCGGTATACTACACTCCGAAAATATTATTTCACTCTATGCTTTCCTTTTATCTTTGTCACTTCTTCTTCTTCAAGCGCTGATGATTTTTTCTTGGCGCCATCTGCGAGCGCCTTGAGCTGACGTTCGGTCATGCCCGCAAGCTCACGGATGCGTGCCTGCAAGATATCTTTGGTATTGCGCTTGGGGTCGTCGAGCACCTCTTCGAGCAAGATATTGAGCAGCTGCCCCACCCTGGGACTCGGTTCAATGCCTGCAATCTTCATGATATCACCACCATTGACCTTGAGCATTTTAACCGAGATCGGATCGCGTGAAAGTTTTTCGATGACAAAGCGAAAGTGGCGCAATTTGTACGGCTCGGCCTTGGGCACTCCCGAACCAATCCTGTCGCAGAAACGCACTTTTATCAAGTCCTCCATATCTTCGGGACCCACTTTGCGGATAAGTCGGCGCACGGACGCCTCGCCGACTTCGTCGACGTTGTAGTAAAAGAGATGGTAACGTACGAGCTTTGATACTTTGTCGATAAACTGTTTTGAATATTTGAGGCGACCCAAAATAGTCGTCGTCATCTTGGCGCCGATAATCTCGTGACCATAAAAACTTGAATCGGGCCCATCGCCGCGCTTTGAGCGGGGTTTGCCCACATCATGCAAGAGTGCTGCCATGCGCACCTCGAGCGACCATTCTTTGGATGCCGCGTATTTGAGTGCATAGAGATTGTGCTCCCATACAGTGTAGACATGATGTTTGTTTTGCCCTACGCCCACACCTTCTTCGATCTCGGGCATGACAAGCTTCAAGATGCCCAACGCACGCATAAGTTCGAGCGTTTCGTGCGGAGTGGGGGAGAGTATGATCTTTGAAAATTCATCACGAATACGCTCGCGAGCAATAAAGCGCAAAAGTTTTACGGTTTTTTTGATAGCGGCAAGTGTCGCATCTTCAATATGAAATCCAAGCTCGGCTGATAGACGCAGCGCACGCATGATACGCAACGCATCTTCAGAAAAGCGTTCCTCGGCGTTGCCAACTGCGCGTATCAAACCTTCGCGAAAGTCGCGCTTGCCAGAAAATAGATCGATCACCTCGTCAGTTTTTACGTTGAGTGCCAGCGAGTTAATAGTGAAGTCGCGGCGCGCCAAATCATCTTCGAGCGATTTACCAAACTCAACGCGGTCAGGGTGGCGCTTGTCTGAATACTGGGCTTCCGTGCGGTAGGGGGTTACCTCAACCATCGCAAGTGATGCATCAGATGGATTGGGAGGAAATACGCATACCGTGCCAAAATCATTTTCATATTTGCTATCAGGAAAGAGACGCAAAATATCTTCGGGCACCGCGCTCGTCGTGATATCCCAATCTTTTGGTTTGCGCTCGATGAGTAGGTCGCGCACGCAGCCGCCCACCGCAAACGCCTCAAAGCCGGCGCCTTCTAACGTCTGGATGATAGAAATTATTTCTTTTGGAATATTAGACATTTGGTTATTGTCCACTCGGTAGGGATCGAACCTACGACCGTTCGCTTAAGAGGCGACTGCTCTACCAACTGAGCTACGAGTGGTTGTTAGTTTTTAATAAGCTTATTCTCTACCAATCCCGACGTTTTAGTCGGGACCCCGACTTCATTATTGTATCTTGATAGCGCGTCGGGGCTGAGCTACGAGTGGTGATTAAGAATTTTAATTGCTATGTGTGTCCTCGGAGGGACTCGTTTGCTTCTCGCAAACCCCGCGGAGCAAAACCCTTTGCTCCGTTCTCGTCCCTCCTATACAGAACAGCTTTCAGCTGTGTCCTCGGAGGGACTCGAACCCCCAATAACTGGTTCGAAGCCAGTCGTGATATCCATTTCACCACGAGGACTCGTGCCCTTGATTTACCTAACTCTTATACCATATATAGTAGCACGGGAAAAGAGTCGTATAAAAAGAAAGGAGGCGCCGCACAATGATTCGTGCGACGCCTCAGGTTTTTGGTTTGCCCCAAGTGTTTCGGGGGCGACGATGTGAACTCGATTAGCCCTTGATGCGAACGTAGAATCGCCTCGGCGACCCTCCGTTTGTCACCTCCATTGAGGTAGTGCGAGGCATCCTCCCCTCGACATACCTCCCCTTGTAGACCGTGGAGCCGCCCTTGAACAGCTCAACGCGAACACCTGGCTCGTCACCAGGTGACATCCACCAGCGGTCCGCGGCATGGAAGTCGATCTTCATCGACTCACCAGCAGCGAGATCCTGCCAGCAAGCTGCCTCGCCTCCCTTGCCCACGCGGGCAAAGGCATTGGTGTGCTCGCTGCAGGGCACGTACGCACCGCCCCATCCACCGAAGATTCCGGTGACAGATGGTAGTGTGAAACTGACCCCGCCCAACTTCGCCTCGACCTTCTGTGAGACGTCGCTGAGCGAAGTATCCGGCCGCGCGAACCACGCGAGACCGAGAAGCGTCAGGGCGACCGCGATGGTCTTGAACCTGATGCTGGTCTCGATCCCGAACAGTGCGAGAAGTAGCACGCCGATGGCAGTGAACGCCAGCACCGTGACATACCACGGATGATTGTAATCACCCGTGATCGCATCGCGAAGCTGGGCAAAGAGTGAATTCTGACTCGAGAGCCAGTCACCCATACCTGCAAGCAACATCACCACACCCGCGGCCATGATACCACCACCGAAGAGTGTATGACCCTTGCTGGTCGGCCAGCCAATCGCAATGAAGACGAGGCCAAGCAGTGTGACGAGCCCTGACTTCGAGGTGAAGAACGGGATCGCACTCCATGTGTTGTCCGCCTTTGCTTTCGCATTGGCAACCACCGTGGAATTGGCAACGCTCGAGGCGCTACCCGTGACCCATCCCCATGTCTTCGAGAGGAAGTTCTGCTCACCCTCGTCAGCAACAGGAACTGCGCCAGCCGCCGAGGTAATCTGCGAGGGAGTCACCTCCTTTGGCGACTTCTCCTGCATGACCGCTTCGCGACACTTGGCACGAAACCGCTGAATGCGGCTGACCTCATCCTGCTTTGCTTGCAGAGCATTGAGGTCGTTCGAGAATGCGAGGTCATTGACCTCAGCGAGACTCGCGCGAAGCGCCTCACCCGCGGCATCATCTGCCGCGCGGCACTTCTCCGCAAGCAGCGCCCGATACTTGAGCGCGTGCGGATCGAGCCGCTCGGCCCACTCCATGTCGCTCTCGACCTTGGAACGGCCGAGAGCATCGTAGGAGTAGCGCCCCTCGGTAAAGAGGTGCTTGGTCACCATATTCGCGCCGAGCGCGATGATAATGACCACCCCCACTCCGATCATGATCGGACGAGTAAAGGTCGGGGTCAGGATCGCCGCGAGCACGCCAATGATGGCAACCGCAGCAACTAGAAAGATGAGCCAGAATGAGAAGGTTCCGGAGAACCAGAGAAGCAGGGCCGCGACAACGCCGAGGCCGGAAAGAATACGACTTGAAACAATCATGTCATCACCCTCCACGCAATGCGCGCCAGCCCCTCTGAATCCCTTCCTGGATCATCTCCCAGGACAAGTCTTCTGCGGCGAAGCGCATGCGATTTCGCAAAAAGTTTCCGAGTATTCCACCACCGACTCTCGCCGGCGAATGAACGCTCGGCTGCCCAGATGGTTGATCGGGCAAGTCGGTTGTGGTGCGCTGCGAGACCATCTCGCGCGCATTGTCGATCGCCTCCGCGAACTCTTCGCGCAACGCCCACATGAGGTAGCCGGCGCTCAAAATTGCGGAAACTACCCACGCGAGCCAGAGCCACGGTTGCCAGGAAAGAATGGCGCTCCAGAGCGAGCTTGCGAATCTCGAGAGAAACCAGCTCATCTCGAGATTAGTTGCACTCACCCCGAAACGGATCGAGTTGTAGGCGCGCTGCTCGGCAGTGGTGAATACATCCGGCACCGTAGCGAACCACAGAACCAAGATTACCGCACCCACGCAAAACCCGAGAGCGTTTGCCCCGAGCCAGAGAACTGCCCGTGCGTTGTTGTTCGTGCGAAGCACGAACCCGAGACGGATGAAAGACTTGATGAACGGCGTGCGACGATGTCGCCAGCGCCATCCAATCCTGAACTTCTCCCACCACGATCGCTTGGGGCGCATGAGGATAGTGGAACCATCCGCACTCGCCCCGACGGACTCCCACCTTTCGATTGGACGAGTCACTTCAGGTTCTCCTTCTGCTGCTTCCGCAGTGCCTCGCCACCAATACGGATACCGCGCAAGAGCGCGCGAATCGTACGAGTGCCGAAGAGTTGTTTCTTGTGAGTGGCGGCGACACGCGAAAGATTCGCGGGTGCCTTGGGCGGACGAATGCTAGGTGCGCGGCAGGTCACGAAAGCTTCAAGCTTCGTACCTGCCACATGCACGAGCAGCTGGCGCTTGCCTTCGATGGGACTGACGTCGACATACGGAACAGGATGCACTCCTCCACGCTCATTGGTCTCGAGCGAGAAGAGCGGCTCCGTGTGCCGAGCTTCCGTGACGGTGAGGAAACGGTTAGTCACGTCGTAGATATCGATGAGCGCTCCCTTGACGGGTGAACCATCTTGAGCACTCACTGATACTGGGACGAACACACGACCGCGCCCCGCATCACGCACATGAAGCTTGTCAGGGAGCCTGGGAGATTTGGCGAGATCGATGGTACACCGTGAGGGCGTACCGATCGGCTCGCCACTACTGTCGACCAGCACCACCTTCGCGATGTGGTTGGTAGCAGTGATCCCGGAAACACGGAGCTGGGCGTGGCCGTACTCGTCCACGCTGATCTCGGTCTTCATGGGAACTGGATTCCCCTTCGGATCGAGATCGAGAAAGAACTGGACTTGTTCACTTCCATCCCCGCCACCTACTTCTGCAGTGAGGAGGAGGCTGAACGTGCCGTCGACATGCTTGACCAAGTCGGTATACCCGATCCTGATGCGCGGCGTGCGACGGCGGTTTTGGCGCTCTCGCGCGTTATCACCTCTACCGGCGTTTCCGCCAGCGCCCTTATTTCTTCCTTCTCTCCGTGCCATGTAGGCTCCTGCGCAGTATTTCAGCGCTTCATTGTTTGTTGTGTCGTTTTTGCCTTATTTTTCAAGCCATTTCTGACTTTTTCGAGTTCACAGTCAATGTGCTGTCATTACTGTATTTCTGAGGTGATTATAGCATATATATATAGAAAAGTCAAGCGTCCAGAATAGCCAAAAACGCTTATTTCCATTGAGTTTTGATTACACAAAAAACCATATTTTTAGCTTTGTTGCAATATTCTATGACAGGTATAGAATAAAAAACGGAAAACCAAGCTGGTCTTTCGGCCAGCAAACCCCGCAAGGAGGGATCATGAGGCGAAAAGGCAGAATCGTGACGCGCGCGCGCACCACTCTACGCAAACCAAACCGGGGGCCCAGGAGACTCCCGGAGGCAATGGAGGGGTCTGGCACCACTCAGGCGGCGCCGAACGGTACTGACTCGCAGCAGAACCCCCACGAGAACGGGGATTCGAGGAGATAACTCAACTACGAGTTCTATGGGGGAACTCGAGCGAGGGGGAGTTATGGGTTGGAATCCGTTGGTTGGTGACTACTCGAAACGCAGCGCTCACGGCATTGGCGAGAGGCGAAGCAGCCTCCACGGACCGTGGCCGACCCGCGAGACCGAGCAGTGGAGAGACGCCGAGAACGGCGCCCGACCGCTGCAGCAGACGATGTCGCAGCCCAAGGAGCGGCCGAAGCCCGTCGGACACTGACAAGGCACGTGGCGCATGGGGAGTGGCGGCACCACTCACCCAACATGCGCCCACACGGCGAACAACAATCGAGGGGCGGCGACCCTGCGGCATCAGGGCATTGACCCCAAAAACCAGCGGGAGGTTCGGCAGAACCTCCCGCTCATCATTTTTATACTCAAAAATATTTTAAAAATTATTTTCTGCGCTTACCGTGAAAATTTTTATGTACCTCGCGCAGCTGTCTATCAGTCATGTGCGTATAGATCTGCGTGGTGGTGATTGATGAGTGACCCAGCATTGCCTGTACTGATCTAATATCAGCGCCGTTGAGCAACAGATCAGTTGCAAACAAATGTCGCAAGGTATGCGGTGTCACCTTGCCGGGAATGCCTGCGGCAACTGCATAGCGTTTTACCAGCCGTTCAATTTGACGTGAGGTAAGTCGCGAAGGCATTTTTCCCTGCCTGCCGGCAGGCAGGTTCTGTGTACCTACAAAAAGCGCCTCTGATATGTCGCCTCGCTTTGCCAAATATGCACGAATCGCATCTTTGGCATCTTTTGAAAGAAACACGATACGTATTTTAGAACCCTTGCCTCGCACAGAAAATTCATCGCGACCCAAGTCGAGCGAATCACGGTTGAGCGCACAGAGTTCCGATACACGAAGCCCCGTTGAGAACAAGAGTTCGAGTATCGCGCGGTCGCGAAGTCCTTGTAGGGCATCAGTTTTTGGCGCGCCAAGCAGCCGATCAAGATCTCCCTCGTGAGGAATATCAATATCTCTGTCGCCAAGTTTCGCTAACTCCACGCGTTCGGGCGCAAGCGATACAATATCGCGCTTTGCCAGATATTTTAAAAACATACGCAGCGCGATGAGATGATAATTGCGCGTGCGTGCCGAGAGCCCTGTACGATTGAGCGCGAGACGATACGAGCGCACGATATCATCGGATATTTGTTTTGGGTTTGATACTTTGGCGTGCAAAAAAAATCGGCGCAGGTAGTGACTATAGTTCTCAATAGTCTTTGGCGAGCGCCCACGCTCAAGTTCTAAATCTTCTAAAAATTCACGTGTTATTTTTTCAATCGTCATAAGGTTTATCCCTCCGTAGCTTTAGCGAAGGGGGAGTCGCACAATATATAATCAGTATAGCAAAAAATGCGAAAGGCGAGTCCGTGAATCAGACTCGCCTTGTAACGTGAGCGCTGCGTGATGCAGCGATGATGTTTTGGTTTAGAAAGAACTGCTAAGTGAGCAGGCGCGACCCCGACCAGAGGGCTGGGCGGAATGCGCGGCGAACGCATCCGACCCTCGGCGAGGCCGCGCCTGCGGAGTCTCGTGGGTGCGGCAGCCCCACGAGAACTGGCACCAGTATAGTGGCGAGACCCCCTCTTGTCAAAAGACCAAAGGTTTGTTAGAATACTTTCCATGCTGACAACAGTGAAAAAATCAAAACTGATCGAAAAGCACCGCGTCCACGAGACGGATACGGGTTCTTCGGAGGTTCAGATCGGCCTTTTGTGCGCTCAGATCGACCGTCTTGCCGATCATCTTAAAAAATACCGCAAAGACAACCACTCTCGCCGCGGTCTTTTGAAAATGGTCGCAAAGCGCAAGTCGCTACTCGAATATCTTGCCAAAGGTGATACGAAAAAGCTCCTCGAGCTCCAGAAACACTTCGGCATCAAAAAATAATGGATTTGAGAAAACATAAAGATCAGCGCGTTGCGGTTTTCATCGACGCGCAAAATTTGTATCACTCAGCGCGATCACTCTTTGGCGCGCGCGTCAACTTTAAAGAAGTTCTCAAAACCGCCGTCGCAAACCGCCAACTCATCCGTGCGTTTGGCTATGTCATCAGTACTAAGGCGGGGGAGGAAAAAGGATTTTTTGATGCCTTGGTCACCCTTGGCATTGAAACGCGCGCCAAAGAACTCCAAGAATTTTACGGTGGCGCCAAAAAAGCTGATTGGGATGTGGGACTCGCGATTGATGCGGTGCGCACCGCAAATACCGTAGACACCATCGTCATCTGCTCGGGCGACGGTGATTTTGTACCATTGGTAGAATATTTAAAAAACAACGGCCGCCGGGTGGAGGTGATGAGTTTTGGCCGCAGCACATCACTCAAACTCAAGGAAGCCGCTGACGAATTTATCGATCTTGGTGCCGAAACGAAATATATTATGAGAATTAGAAAGCAACGTGCAAACAACAATGACAACTCTTGAAAAACAAATCTTCACACGAGACATCGCAGGCAAAACTATAACCGTCGAGTTTAACAATATCGCAGCTCAAGCAAATGGCTCCGTGATCGTAACGGTTGGTGGTACCACAGTATTTGCAACCGCCGTCATGAGCAAAAACGCACGTGAGACCGTTGAATACTTTCCCCTTACTGTTGATTACGAGGAAAAGTTTTATGCAGCTGGTCGCATCTTGGGCTCACGCTTTATGCGCCGTGAAGGCCGCCCGTCGGAAGAAGCAATCCTCATCGGCCGCCTTATCGACCGCACCATCCGCCCACTTTTTGATCATCGTATCCGTCATGATGTCCAAGTAGTCACCTCTACACTTTCACTCGACGAAGAACACAGCCCTGATATTTTAGCGGTACTTGCCGCATCACTCGCACTCGGCACCTCTGATATCCCATGGGCAGGGCCGGTCAGCTCGGTACGCATCGGCAAGACCGATGGTTCATTTATCGTCAATCCTATCGATATCGAACGTGCCGCGCACACACTCGATCTTGTCGTGTCAGGATGCGACGGCAAGGTAAATATGTTGGAAGGTAAGGCAAAAGAAATGCCGGAGGATGAATTTGCCAAAGCGATTGAGCTCGGCCTCAAACATATCAACGAACTCAATGAATTTCAAAATGAGATTTTTAAGAAAATTTCAAAGAAAAAGTTTGAACCGAAGATAGAAGAGGTGCCCGCGGAGGCCGAAGCAGTTCTCAAAAAGCATTTTATGCAGCGCTTGGAGGACGCGCTCTTTGTGCCACACAAAGCACACCGCGACCACACGTTGGGAGAACTCAAAGCTGAATGGATGAGCTCGATGAAAGAACATTTTCCAACACTCTCAAAGGGGACTATTTCTGACATGTATGAGGAAGCGATCAATGATATCGTGCACCGCAACGCAATCGAGAAAGATCGCCGCCCTGACGGCCGAGGCATGAAAGAGCTTCGCTCGCTCTTTGCATCAACCTCCATTCTCCAGCGCACCCACGGCTCGGGTCTTTTCTTCCGTGGTGACACGCACATCTTGTCAGTGGTAACACTCGGCGCTCCCGGTGACGAGCTTCTCATCGAAGGTATGGACGTACGTACCAAAAAGCATTTTATGCATCACTACAACTTCCCGCCGTTCTCGGTAGGCGAGACAGGTCGCATGGGTTCACCGGGACGACGCGAGATTGGTCATGGCGCACTCGCAGAGAAAGCGCTCGAGGCGGTCATCCCTCCCAAAGAAGAGTTTCCGTACACCGTACGTTTGGTATCAGAAACACTTTCATCAAACGGATCATCGTCGATGGGCTCAGTATGTGCGTCTATTTTGGCGCTCATGGATGCGGGTGTCCCCATCAAGCGTCCGGTAAGTGGTATTGCCATGGGTCTCATGATGAAAGATGAAAATACCTACAAAGTTCTGACTGATATCCAGGGTCCCGAAGACCACCATGGTGATATGGACTTTAAAGCAGCTGGCACCAGTGAGGGCGTCACTGCCGTACAGATGGATGTCAAAGTAGGTGGTGTGACTTTGCAGATCTTGCGCGACGCACTCGCTGACGCGCTCGATGCGCGCCTTCGCATCATGGATACCATTCTCAAGGCCATGCCCGCGCCCCGTGCAACACTTCCCGCACATGCACCTCGTGTTATCAAAATAACTATTCCGATAGACAAGATCCGTGATGTCATCGGCCCTGGCGGCAAAACCATCAACGAAATCATCACTGAGACCAGCGCTACTATCGATATCGAACAAACCGGTGTTGTCTATATTACGGGCACCAACCAAGAAGCAGCTGAAAAGGCGCAAGCACGTGTCCTTGCGATCACCAAAGAATATCAAGCAGGCGAAGTAGTTCGTGGTAAGGTATCACGCATCTTTGAATTTGGCGCCATGATTGAGTTTGCACCGCGCCAGGAAGGACTTGTACATATTTCGGAGCTTGCCGGCTTTCGTGTGGGCAAAGTAACCGATATAGTGAATGTAGGGGATGAGGTAGAGGCAAAAATCACGGGCATTGACCAGATGGGTCGCGTCAATCTTTCACTGCGCGCTATGACCGAGACTGCGGAAGAAACCGCCGCTCGCACTGCTGAAAAAGAAGAGCGCCGCCCGCGCCGTGACGGTGATCGCCCTCGTGGTGGCAGCCGCCCTCCTCGTAGATAATTTTTCTTTTCTAAAAAACTATGCCTCCGAACCAAGAACGGAGAGATTCGTTTATCCGCACCATGAAGGGTGATGCGGAACAATTATTGCGGCGCGATCAAACATCGTTCGCTGATATTTATGCGCAACAGCAACGCACACGACGCGAAGGCGGCTACGAGCTCGCGCGCCCGTACAACGCACCGCGACCGAGTACCGCGCCACGCGTTCTTGGTATCTTTCTTTTTCTCATGCTGCTCGCGGGCGCGGGTGGCGCGGGATATTATTTTTTTGTACTCAAAAAACAATCAGGTGACCTGGGTGGTGGCAGTGTAGCGGGGCCTCAATACCCGCGTCCGATCATCAACCCGCAGACAACATCAGTCATACAATTTCGCAAAGGTGACCGCACGGGACTCTTCCAAGAGCTCGAACGCTTTGGTCGACAAAATGTAGAAAATACTTTTGTCTATCTTCCCATACTCAGCGCGCAGGCTGGTAAAGAATATGCACTGACACCCGCGAAAGAATTTTTAGAAACACTGGAGATTCTCCCACCATCAGAAGATTTTTATGGCAATCTCACCGGTGAATGGAATGCATACTATTACGGGCGTGACTTGGTCTTTGTCTTTGGCGTCAAAGATGAAAGTGTCGCGCGCGGCGTGATGTTTACATGGGAGCGCTCGCTCTTGCGACAGTTTGCGGCAATCTTGCGCGAGAAAGATCCGGGCATTGTTGATTTTCAGGATCTCATCATACGCAATACTGATGCGCGTTTTGCACGATACGGCGGCTCCTCACAGCACACCGTCAGCTACGGCGTAGCCCGCAAAGAGATGCTCGTGATCGCCACTACCGAGCGCTCACTCAAAGCAGCGATTGAACGACTGGTGGTGCGATGATAAACTTGAGATATGAACACTGCAAAATTTGAAAAACTCCTTCGCGAAGAAAAACGGCATATCGAAGAGACCCTCTCGAGCATGGGCAAGAAAAATTCGAAAGTGCCCGGCGATTGGGAAGCGTCTTATCCTGATCTCAATGTTGATCCATCAGATCGCAATGATATGGCAGACGAAGTAGAAGAGTTTGATAATGCACTCGGCGTTGAGACCGCGCTCGAAGAAAAATTGCGCGAGATTGACGCCGCACTCGATCGCATCCCTACCGGCAACTTTGGTAAATGCGAAAAAGACGGCGAAGAGATTGACGAGGCGCGACTCGAGGCAAACCCCGCCGCGCGCACCTGCATCAAACATTCTTCGTAAAGCCGTGGCCACCAAAATCCATTCGGGACAAATCGTCGGTCTCAAAGGATTTCCTATCGAGGTTGAAATTGATATGGTGCCGGGGCTCCATCGGCTTTCAATTGTTGGGCTTCCTGATAAAGCAGTAGAAGAAGCTAGAGAGCGAGTATCAGCCGCAATAAAAAATTCGGGCTTTCGTCCACCTCAAAAGAAAAACAATCGCATCACCGTGAACTTGGCTCCCGCAGATCTACCAAAAGAAGGTGCGTTTTTTGATATACCCATAGCGCTCGCGTACTTGGCTGAATCAGGGCAAATAAAATTTTCTCCCGAGAAAAAATTTTTTGTAGGAGAGTTGGCACTCGACGGATCCACGCGCCCCGTGCGCGGCATTATCTCACTCCTACTCGCGGCACGCGATCAAGGATTTGATGAAGCATACATACCCGAAGGCAATCGTGATGAGGCCTCTCTCATAGGTGGCATCACTATCTTTGCGGCACAGCACTTCTCTGATATCGCAAAACACTTGATGCAAGAAAAAACCATGGACGCAGTGAAACAGATTGTATTTTCATCAAAGCCTGAAAACCCCGCGCTCGATCTCTCTGATATCAAAGGTCAAGAATTTGCCAAACGCGGTCTTGAGATTGCGGCCGCTGGCAATCATCATGTGGCACTCATCGGTCCGCCCGGCACGGGCAAGACACTGCTTGCACGCGCGCTCGCATCAATCCTCCCGCCACTCTCATTTGATGAAGCGCTCGATATCACCTCGATCCATAGTGCCGCTGGCGTTTTGCGTGGTGGGATTGTGCGCGAACGACCCTTCAGGAGTCCGCACCATACCTCTTCATACGTTTCACTGGTAGGTGGTGGCACCGTACCGCGCCCCGGTGAGGTGACACTCGCGCACGGCGGCGTTTTATTTCTTGATGAGTTTCCCGAATTTGATAGAAGAGTGATTGAAACACTTCGCCAACCTTTAGAGGATAGAATGATTTCTATTTCACGCGCAAAAGGTTCTATGATATTTCCTGCGCACATCATGCTTGCCGCAGCCATGAACCCATGCCCCTGTGGTAACAAAGGATCGACAAAACTTTGTACCTGTAGCAACAGCGCGCTCGAACGCTACGCACGGCGCCTCTCGGGCCCAATTATTGATCGCATCGATATGTGGTTAGAAATGCCGCAGGTAGCGTACGAAAAACTTTCTTCAGATACAGAAACGGGGGAGCGCTCGGCTACTGTGCGTGCACGCGTTGAGCGAGCGCGCGTGGCGCAACGCGCGCGATTTGGTGACGCGCAGTTTGCGACCAATAGCGAGATGAACCTGCGCGACATTAAAACACATTGTGCGTTAGGTGACATGGAGAAAAAACTTTTGGAAGATGCAACAAAAAGATTGGACTTATCTGCACGCGCGTATCATCGCGTACTCAAAGTCTCGCGCACCATCGCAGACTTGGCAGGATCAAAAAATATCTTGCGCGAACATCTTTTGGAAGCACTTCAGTACCGCCCCAAAAAAGATTTGTTTTTGAGTTAATCCATGAACAAAAAGAAGATTATATTTTTGTGCATTATTCTCGTACTTATATTGACGGGGATTATCACCGCGACCAAAACAAAAAATCAAAAACCGTCTAGCATTGCATTGCCACCAAATGCCGAAGACCTCAGATTTTCAAACACTATGGTGTGGGCTGCAAAACTAGATCGCCTCAAAAATGAATCTCTTATCTTCCTACAAAACTGGGAACAAAATATTCAACTCCCACCTCCGCCAAAAAATACGAGTAATGAAACATTAAAAGAACTCGAAATACTTTTACAGTACAAAAATCTGCGTACACCCGAAAAAAAACAAGAAATCTTTCACCAGATGGAACTGGAACATACAGGCAATATATTTGGCGGCAGACCACTCGTAGAATATTTTAATGAAAAAGAATTCCCCCATACAGCGCCATTACTTAAGGATTCTTTACATGATGTATCGGTAATCGTGTTGAAGCTCAAAGAGCATTACGACCGCGTTCGTCCGAGCATCCTCTACCCCGAGCTAGATACGGTCATTGAAGTACCCGGACACCCTGCGTATCCAAGTGGCCATTCAACACAGATGCACTTTATCGCTTTTATATTAGGAGAGTTGGCGCCCGAACGGCGTGATGAATTTGAAAGGGAAGCATACGCGATTGCACTCAATAGAGAGATAGCGGGGGTACACTACCCGAGTGATACAGAAGCGGGAAAAATACTCGCGCGGCAAATCCTTGGTGAGCTTAAAAAAGATCCGCGCTTTGTAAAAATGTTTGAGAATGCGCAGGGTGAGTGGGATACTCGCTAGAATGGGTTCTTCGCGCCGCGGACTTCGAAGTGTAGGTGATTGCCGGTTGATTTGCCCGTTGATCCTACGCCACCAAGATTTTGTCCTTGGCCGACACTTTGGCCAACCGACACACTCACCGAACTCAAATGTGCGTAGAGTGTCTGTGTGCCATTTGCGTGCGCGATTACCACATAGCTACCGTAGCCACCGTTCCAACCTGCGCCGCGCGCAACAATGACCGTACCTGCCGCTGACGCGCGCACCGGTGTGCCGCGATTGGCCGCGATATCAACGCCGTTATATCCGTGAATGCCGCGCGAACGCGTACCACCTACCAGTGGCCGCAAATAGTACCCGATGAGCTCCGGTCCGCTTCCGCGGACAATGACTGGCCGCGATACGGTTGATGATGGTGTTGATGGGGCGGTGACTTCACCATCCGGCACGAGCACGACAGTACCTACGGCAAGTGGTTCTTTGGGATCGAGATTATTGAAGTCAATAATATCGTCGGGGTCGCCACCATATTTTTTAGCGATAGATGCGGCGGTATCACCTTTTGCGATTGTGTGCTTTACGCCCGAAACCGGCAAAATAACAAGCACCTGGCCTTCCTTCAGAACGCCACTTCGCGGAAGATCGTTTGCCCAACGAATAGTCTGGGTAGATACATTGAATGTTTCCGCGATGAGCGAGAGCGTATCACCACTACGCACCGTGTAGGTAGAAATTTTATACGATGTACCGCTACCAGCTGCCTCCGCAACATTTCCTAGGGGACCTACCGATGATGCGATAGCCGTGTCATCAATGATTTGTGTTTCGATTTGTCTTGGATCGGCAGGCGGTTCAGACGATAAAAAGGGGAATGGCTTTTGTGTCGGCTCCGGTGCAGGATTTAACTGCTCGCGTGTAATCTCATTGGCCTCTGAAACACCAAACATACTACGAAAGAAACCGCTAATACTAAAAGCAGAGGCGGAAAGTGGTACAGCAACAGCGGCCGCTACCGCAAAAACAAAAAGATGCCGTAGTGTAGGTCTCATAAAGTATCTGATTGAGAAAAATTGAAAATTCCCTGCATGCGAGCCCAAGTCGTCTTGTCACAGACTCATCGGGTCTTTGAGTAAGGCTCGTGCTACTATTCTACCCCATTTTGGCACTTTACTCAAGGGTTTGTGGATAGGGGGTGGGTAGCCCTATACTCGGTCTATGGCGATAATCGATGAGCTCAATGAGGCGCAGCGCGAGGCAGTTTTGGCAAAAGATGGGCCTCTTTTGATTATTGCGGGTGCGGGCTCAGGAAAAACCAAGACGGTAGCGCATAGAGTCGCTCATATCATCAAATCTGGCACGCCCGCCAGCAAGATTTTGGCCGTCACCTTTACTAATAAAGCGGCGGGCGAGATGCGCGAGCGTATCTATGGCCTTTTGGAGCGCGAACATGTACGCGTACATGAGGGGAGCGAGCCATTTATCGGCACCTTTCATTCGCTGGGCGTATATATTCTCAAAAATCACGGCCGCGCGCTCGGCATCCCGCGCTTTTTTAGCATCTTAGATGAAGAGGACACTCGCCATATCATCAAAGAACTTATCACCGAATTTGAACTTGACCCCGATACCTACACGCCACCGCGCATCAAAAATGCAATATCGGGTCTCAAACAAGAGATGATTGATGCCTCAACTTTTGCGCAAACAGATGACAACAGCCCTTTTCAGAGAGCACTTCGCGGACTCTATGCCGCTTACGAATCACGTCTCCAAAAAGTAAAAGGATTGGATTTTGATGACCTTCTGATGAAGACAGTTATGCTTCTCCAATCATCTGATGAGGTGCGCGCATACTATGAGGACCGCTGGCACTATATCCATATCGATGAATATCAAGACACCAACAAGGCCCAATACATCCTCTCGCGGCTTTTGGCGGCCAAACATCGCAACATCGCGGTGGTAGGTGATATCGATCAGGCAATTTACTCATGGCGAGGTGCTGACTGGCGCAATATTTTACAGTTTGAACTTGATTGGCAAGGCACGCGTATCATCACACTTGAAAATAATTACCGCTCGACCAAAGCGATACTCGAGGCCGCAAATGCCGTCATCACCAATAATACCGAACGAAAAGAAAAAAACTTACGCCCAACAAAATCAGAAGGGGAGCAGATAGGTCTCACGGTACTTGAGAATGAAAAACAAGAAGGTATGTTTATTGCCGAGTATGTAAAAGCACTAGCCGAGCGTGGGGTAAAACCGGGCGAGATCGCGGTACTCTTTCGAACCAACGCGCAATCGCGCGCCATTGAAGAAGCTTTTTTAAAACGCAATATAGCGTATCGCCTCATTGCGGGCGTAAAGTTTTATGAACGTCGCGAGATCAAAGATGTGCTCGCCTATCTCAAATATGCGCTCAACCCTGATGACCTTATCTCGAAGCGGCGTGTGATCAACACGCCCGTGCGTGGAATCGGAAAAGTCCTTATGCTCAAACACTTTTCTGGCGCTCTGCTCTCGAAAAAAGAGCAGGAAAAAATTGATGTTTTTAATGCGATCATGACTGATATTAAAAAAGCGGTCGACGAGCGCACCGCGAGTGACGCGCTCACTACTGTCATCAAACGCGCGGGATTTGAGGCGTTTTATAAAGGCAATAAATTAGAAGTTGATCGCGGGGAAAATGTAAAAGAACTTTTGAGTGTAGCAAAAAAGTTTGACGCGCTCACACCGCCCGAAGGCATCGAGCGATTATTGTCTGAGGCATCACTCGCCACCCAAGATACCGAAGTTGAAGATAAAGATTCACAAGTAATTTTACTGACCGCGCATGCAGCAAAGGGTCTCGAGTTCGATGTCGTCATCATCGCAGGACTTGAAGAAGGACTGTTTCCGCATAGTTTGTCACAAACACCGAGCGAGATCGAAGAAGAACGCCGACTTTTTTATGTAGCCGTCACGCGCGCACGCGAAAAAGTGATGATCACGCTCACGCGCCGACGCATGCTCTGGGGTGAAACATCATTTAATGATCCTTCGCGTTTTTTATCAGAGATTCCCGAGCATCTTGTCACCAGCATTGACCTTGGGGTCGGAACCCATCAAGATTCGTCATATGAAGAAGAATCCATCGACATCTTCTAATGACACACTTCGCGCCAACACCCTCATGGGGCAGCATTTTTTGCGCTCGGGCGAGGTCGCGGATTTTATCGCCGATGCGGCTGATATCAAACCTACTGATGTTATTTTAGAGATCGGCCCCGGCAAAGGTATGCTCACCGAAAAACTTTTGGCGCGCGCTGGGCGCGTGATAGCAGTCGAGAAAGATCCACGTCTTGCGAAACACATGCGTGACAACTTTTCACCTACAAAGCTCAATATTATAGAGGGTGATATCCTTGATATTGATCTTTCGAGCGCTCTCCCCACGCACTATAAACTCGTCGCCAACATACCCTACTACATCACCGCAAAGATTTTGCGATTATTTTTAGAGCCACCCACAGGTGTCGCGCGCCCCGAGACAATCGTACTAATGGTGCAGCACGAAGTTGCCAAGCGCATCACCGCACAACCACCCGACATGAACCTCTTAGGGCTCTCAGTACAGGTATATGGCACCCCGCGTATCGCCAAAAAGGTCCCGCGAACCTATTTCAAGCCAAAACCCGAGGTTGATTCGGCTATTATCGCCATCACCGGCATATCAGATGCGTTTTTTACTCAAAACAATATCGATCCAGATCATTTCTTTGAGCTCGCGCGCAAAGCATTTGGTAGTAAACGCAAAAAATTGAGCAACACCATCGGTATTCCATCAGAAAAACGCCCCCAACACCTCTCACGAGAGGAATGGGGCGAAATTGCAAAGCAATAAAAGGAAAAAACACTATCTTATCCACACAATCGTGAAAATGATTGAGAAATAAGAGGTGTATACTATATATAGCGAAATACCTCTCGCTCGAGGTAAAACGCTTTTGTTTTGAATTACCTTCCCTCGAAAAAGCTGGTTTTCTTGTTTCTCGCCATCCTTGCGGCCGGTGGCATGGTATTTGCCGCCTCTGGAAGAAAAGTTGCTGATATAGCGAAGGGATCCATCAAAGCTCAAGTTGCCGCCCCCGCAAGCGAGCTCGATAGTGATGCTGACGGACTCAAAGACTGGGAGGAAGTTATTATTGGTACAGACCCTAAAAACCCTGATTCTGATAGCAACGGCATACTTGATGGTGTTGATCGCGCGAGCACACTCGCATTTCAAAACGAGATTTTAGACAAAGAGGGCACACTCACCCTACCGACGACCGAGCTTGAGCAAAGTCTCTCGGGATTTATCGAAGAGCGCGTCAGAGAGACGGGCACGCTTACCAAGGACGACCTTGGTGAATCGACAAAAGCACTCATCACGGAACATACTATTGTCGCGACCAAAAAAATTCTCGATCAACGCAACCCCTACACGAAGACTGATCTGCGTATCGATGCATCCGCAGACTCAAAAACGTACTTCAATACCGTTGGACGTATCGGTGAAAAATATTTTCCACTCAACCAAAAATTTGGCAATCACCTAGAGGGTCCGAAGCTATTTCGTCAGCTTCTTGAAAATAAGAGGGCGGATGGCTCCACCCTCAATGACCAAGAACGGCAAGAAGTACTGCAATACATAGCTGGTTTTCGCACAAAATACGCCGGCTTTGCATCTGAGATGAAAAATGTGCCTGTGCCACCCGCACTTGTTGACTTTCATCTCTCATTTGCAAACTTTATGGCAAATACTGCGCTTGCCGTACACCATATATCACTCTTGGATACCGATCCTATCTTGGGCGCAATTGGTATGCAACACTACGTCGTACTCATGCAAGAGGGCGCTGTAGTGCTCACCGCTGCGCATGAGATAACCCAAAAACAAAATATTGTATTTACTGATCAAGATTCTCGCTATGCGAGACATTACTTTACCAAACCAAAATCATGACCTTCGGTAAATACTTTATCGCAATTGTACTCTGTGTGAGCATACTATTCGGGGGAGCGCTGCCTGTTCATGCTTTCATTACCTTTGATCCTACAGACTTTCCTTTTGATATTCTTTCGCAAATATGGGAGGGCTTAACCACAGGATCTGCTGCTATATCTGCTGATGCCGATTATTCGCTTTTTATAAAAGAATGGATTGTTGATGTAGGAGTTAAGGCTTTTGTTACACAGCTGAAAGAAGACTTCATCGCCGATACTATGGAGTGGATGGCGGGGGGATTTGAGGGTGGTGGACCGCTCTTTGTACAAAACCCGGGGCAGTACTTCTCGGAAGTAGGGGATGAAGCGTCTGGTGCGCTTTTAGCTGAGCTTGGTAATCAACTAGCCGCAGACCCTGACTTTTTCTGTAGAGATTTTGCGCCTGATATCATCTTTGAATTTGGCAGCTATAGACGCAGAAATCGCGTCAATGGTTGTACTATCAACGATGTGGCAGGGAATCTGGAGCGGTTCACGGATAATTTTAAGTCAGGCGGCTGGGACAACTGGTTCCAAATCCAAAGAAGCAGCAATAATGTCATTGGATTTCAGCTTGATTTACTCGAAGAGCAGATGGTGCGCTCAAGTATTAGAAAAAATGATGTTGCAATTGAAACTGAAACAGGCCAAGGTTATAAACCTGTGCGTGAATGTATCGAATGGGAGGAAGTAGAAGCGCCTATATCAGATGAGAGCGGGCAGACGACATTTGATCGTGTTTGTAAAAAATACAAAACTCGCACTCCCGGTCAAGCAGTCGCCGACACGATACGACCCACGATCTCATCTGATCTGGGTGGGATTATAGCGGCTGATGAAATATCAGAAAGTCTTGCGGGTCTTATTGACGCCGCTCTTCAAGGTGCAATCCAAAAAGGTTTTGATGAGATACGCAACTAATATATGTTAAGGTTCCTATTTAAAAAATCGCGACTCCCTCTCATCATTCCATTGATACTGACATGTTGCTTTTTCTTTATCGGCGTGACTTTTGTATCAGCACAGGGTGCGTCACGCGCACAAGATATTGGTTTAGACGTTTTGAGTAATGCTTGTTCAGGAGGTTTTTTAAATCCCATCCCAAAAGAATTTGGGACTTGTATATCGTATGTGTTCGCAAAGTTCCTGTATATTATTGTAGGACTTGTCTCGTGGCTTTTATGGGCAGTCGGCCAAATTTTCAATATGGTAATTGGCGTTCAGAATGGCGCCTTTCACGATCAAGCGATGGTCAATGTGGGCTGGAAGATCGCCCGCGATATCACGAACATTTTTTACATATTTTTTCTGCTCATCATCTCCATCGGCATCATCTTGCGACAAGAATCGTACGGATCAAAACAACTCCTTTGGAAGCTCATCGTATCGGCGCTACTGGTAAACTTTAGTTTGCCAATCGCCGGCATTTTGATCGATTTTTCAAATGCCCTGGGTAATACCTTTTATACCAACATAGCACCGGAGACGACGATCCCGCTAACTGACATTAAAACACGTGATATTTCTACCGCATTTGTAAGCGGCTTCCAACCGCAAAAACTTTTTGGCAAAGATCAAACAATAAAAAAACAATCAGGCGCTGAGCTTGCCGATACTCTACTCAATATACTCATTGCTGAGATTTTTGCGATTGTGATGATTGTAGTTATTTCCATAGTTCTTTTTTCAGCTATCACGCTCCTCCTCATACGTATTGTTGTATTGTGGTTTGTGCTAATTTTGGCACCATTTGCGTTTCTTTTCTGGGTACTGCCAAGAACTTCAATCCTTTCTGGCGAATGGTTTGAGACACTCTTCAAGCATGCATTTTTCTACCCTGCCTTTATGTTTACGCTCTACATTGTCATTACAGCAATCAACCACGGGACAATTGCGACATTGGTCGGCGCTGATGCAAAATCGATTGCTGATGGCGTAGAGGTGGGACGATTTGCAGCTCAAGGCGAGAGTTATTTTACTCAAAAGATCCAACTTATCCTCAACTTTGTCGTCTTGACTATGTTTGCAGGAGGAGGACTCTTGGTAGCTCAAAAAATGAGTGTGCAGGGGGCTGGCGCCGCGATAAAACTCAGCAACTCCCTTGGTAAATCAGCCCGTGGATATGCAGGAAGGATAGCAAACATTCCTGCCGCCGCACTATCAGACCAGGTACTCAAGCGGAGCGCTGGTATCACCAACGCTCGCGTATTTGGTGTACCGGTTGGGCGTGCAGTAGGGCAAGCATTGCGCCCTGCAGCACTCTCGCTCCAAAAGCGTGAGTCTGACCGCGCAAAGGCTGCTGACGCACAGGCAGCACGAGTCAAAAATTTGGCACCAGCAGCATCGGCATCAATGCTCGGTAGTATGAATGCACGCGGTAGAGCAAAGGCATTTGATACGATGGATGACAAACAAAAAGCGCGCGTCATCCAGCAGATGAATACCCATCAACAAGTTGCCTTCGCAAAAACTATTCATACCACTGACCCCAACAAGGATTACAATCGCCAGGTAGCCATCGCGTCGGGTAGTGTAGAGCGTGCCATGGAGATACTTCATGGCCTCGAAAGACCGAAGCCTGGCGCTAGCGAGACTGAGAAGAAAGACTACCAAGAAAAAGTAGACAAGTATGTAAAGGGTCTTAATGAAAAAGACATGGCGAAATTGCGCGGTGATACTATCAATGATGTTTATTTCCAGCGCGCGGCAATCAAAAATGGCGTTGATACCGAAAAACTTCAAAACTCGGCTGATTTCATCGACCCCGAAGCACGAAAGGCATTTGAAGAGCTTACGCGCAATATTAACAATGTAACGGGCTCAATAAAGATTTTGACCGGTATGGAGGCGCCGCAGGCCCTCCCACCCAAACCGCAAGAGCCTGAGAAGCCGGTACCGCCAAAACCAGAGGATGGTATGAATTTGGAAAAACAAAAAGCATATTTTGATGCTCAGGCAAAATACGTAGACGATAAGAAAAAGTATGATACTGATATCGCTCAATACAATAAGGATCATGGTGATGAGATCAAGTATTATGACAAGTACCGTGAAGAAATGTCTGAGTACATAGCAAAATATGTCCCTGAAAAGAAACTAGAAAAAGTAGCAAAGGAAACCATAAAGGGTAACCCATCATTCCAAGATGTAATGATCGAAGAGATGACGGGCACTGATATCCGTCGCATGGCGAAAGATCGCGAGGGTGCGGCAGCAATCAGAGAAGGATTTAAGAGCTACGCTGAGCGAAAGTATAAACTTGATATTGATAAAGATGGGGATTGGGATAAGATTGCACAGAAAATCGGCTCTGAAGATGGTGCTAAAAACAAAGCTCTTAGTAATTGGATGCAGCAAAATATGGGCGCCAAGGCGATCATCCAGCAAGGTCGCGCTGCATCGCGCCGTGATCTACCGTCGCCCGTCACATCACCGTCTGGCAATAGCAATGAAATAAATCCAACACCGCCAGCTCCTCCGCCCACAACCCCTGTAAGCGGTGGCAGTATCTAGTATGTCTATGCAAGCATTTACCCAACAACAAGTACTCGACGCCTATGAGCGCCTACCAGAGCCTATAAAAGAGGCAATCTTTGAAGAGGCGACGACCGAAAAAATACAAATGATCGGCAAAAAACACGGCCTCTTGCTCGACAAACTTGGCGCGCTTGCCGAAGATGTGGGTTATGTCATGTTGGGCCTCATACCAGCAAAGGAATTTCCAGCCTATATCATGGATGCCTGTGGAGTTTCGGCTGAGAAAGCAGGAGCCATCATCACCGATCTCAATCAGGAAATATTTTCTCAAGTCCAAGAACACATTTTCTCAGCAACAAAAGATAGTAAACCCGCACCCGTAAAACCTGTGCCGACAGATGAAGTATCACCTGCATTTCGCCCGTCTTCATTTGCCATGCCGATGCAGGGAGGTGGTGAAAAATCATCAAAAGGACAGCCAACAGTCGCACCCATGATCTTTCCTCAAAAAATGCGCATGGAGGAGACACGGCAACCCGCAAACTTACCACAAAACCAGCCGAGCATCATACCAAAGGCTCCTGACTTTCGTGAGACTACACAAATCAAACAACAACCTATAAAAGGATCGACCCAGGAACACGATGCTTACCGAGAGGCGATACTTTAAACCATGCAACAATTCCAAGTTCCACAATATATCGAGATAGAAGACAAACTCGTAGGACCGCTTTCAGCAAAACAATTGCTCTATGTCCTCGCATCGGGCGGGGGAGCGCTGTTGTTTTATTCCTTGGGATTTCCGTCGATTATCTTTTGGCCATTAGCGCTCGCATGGGTAAGCCTCTTTCTCTCGCTCGCCTTTGGAAAAATAAATGGCCAACCCTTTGTCACGGTATTAAATAACGCTATCAACTATATCACCAGTACACGCCTCTATATATGGAAACGAGAAGACAAGCATATAAAAACCGCTCAGCCCGTGATCGCAAAAGCAAATCCGAATCTACCACGCCTTACCGAGAGTAGACTTAAAAATCTATCGTGGTCACTCGATATCAACGATAAATTAAAACGGGATAATTAATCATGCCTCCTTCTACCCAATCACAACTCGCGCGACATGCAAAAGCATCGCAAGACATTATACCCATCGAAGAAGTACGCGATGGCGTAGTAGTCATGCGTGATGGATCACTGCGCGCGGTCCTTATGGCATCGAGCCTCAACTTTGCCCTTAAATCACCCGATGAACAAGACGCAATTATCTCCCAATACCAAAACTTTCTTAACTCGCTCGATTTCTCGATACAAATCATGATTCAATCACGCAAACTCAATATCGAGCCTTATCTTGAAACACTTCGCGAACGCAAAAAGGCTGAAACTCAAGAACTTCTTCGAATCCAAATCACCGAGTACATCACCTTTGTTAAAGAATTTGTGGAGACGAGTAATATTGTTTCAAAGGCGTTTTACCTTGTCATTCCCTTCAACCCCACTGCTGCCGCGCTTAAAAACAAAAAAGGTATGCTGGATTCTTTAAAATCCCTCTTTCAGAGGAGACAGGAAGGTCAACCCCTCATTGATGAAGAAAATTTTGCTGAATACCGCACCCAGCTCTGGCAACGTGTTGATACGGTCACTGGAGGCCTCGTACGCTCAGGAGTACGCGCCGTACCCCTCAATACCGAAGAACTCATCGAGCTTTACTATGGTCTGTATAATCCCGAGGGTACCGAAAAGGGGAAAGCACCCCAGATAGGCAGTATGCCGGAGAAAAAATAATATGGCGATTCTTAATATATTTGGAGGAAAACAAGAGGGACCAGATATTTTGCCAGTTGTCCCACAGGACATCTATCAATCCGGCGTTTTAGGTCTCAAAGATGTCATTGCGCCATCTGCCTTTGAGGTGAACTCAAACTATATTCGCCTTGGCGAAAAATTTGCCCGCACTGTTTTTGTATTTGCCTACCCACGCTATCTCGCGACCAATTGGTTTTCTGGTGTTATCAATCTTGATAAGATTTTTGATATCACCATGTTCTTTCACCCCGTCGACACGGCACAAGTTTTGCGCAAGCTTCGCAAAAAAGTGGCAGAGGTCCAGTCACAGATAGGTGAGCGTGAAGAAAAAGGTTTAGTACGTGATCCTATGCTCGATACCGCATACCGCGACCTTGAGAGTCTGCGCGATAAACTCTCGCAAGCACAAGAAAAACTCTTTCTTTTTGGTCTCTATCTTACGGTGTATGCTGATTCTCTCGAAGATCTCAACCAGCAAGAGATAGAAATTAAATCTATGCTGGAATCGCGCCTTGTCTACACCAAGCCCGCGCTCTTTCAGCAACGCGAGGGGATGACCTCGGTATTTCCTTATTGCCAAGATGAGCTTATGGTACACAACTACCTCAATTCATCACCCGCATCATCAGCGTTTCCTTTTACCTCATTTGACCTTACGGCAAATAAAGGAATTCTCTTTGGTATCAACCGTCATAACAATTCGCTCGTGCTTTTTGACCGTTTTAGCCTTGAAAATTATAACTCGATCATGTTTGCAAAATCTGGCTCGGGTAAATCGTATACTACCAAGCTCGAGATTTTGCGCTCTCTTATGTTTGATGTTGACGTCATTGTCATCGACCCTGAGCGTGAGTATGAGTACTTGGCTGAAGCAGTGGGGGGGCGTTACTTTAATATTTCGCTCACCTCAAAACACCATATCAATCCCTTTGACCTGCCGGTACCACGCGAGGATGAATCGTCGGCTGACGTGCTACGCTCACATATTATTGGCCTTGTAGGGCTTTTCCGCTTGATGCTTGGTGGTCTCTCACCCCAAGAAGACGCGGTAATTGACCGCGCTATCACCGAGACGTATGCCACTAAAGATATCACCGTTGACGCTGATTTTTCGCAAATCACCCCTCCCACACTCTCCGATCTCGCAATGGTACTCGCCAGCATGCAGGGGGGTGAGTCACTCGCGATGCGCATGAAAAAATATACTGAGGGTACGTGGTCAGGATTCATCAACCAACCATCAAATGTAAATATCAATGTGCGCCTCGCGGTATTTTCTATACGCGACATGGAAGAAGAACTGCGACCTATTGCTATGTATCTCATCGTCAACCATATCTGGAGCGCGGTGCGTAGGTCACTGCGCAAGCGCCTCATGGTGGTAGATGAGGCGTGGATCATGATGAAGCATCCTGATAGCGCGTCATTTCTTTATGGTATTGCCAAGCGCGCACGCAAATACTACCTGGGGCTTGCTACCATCACGCAAGATGTTGCGGACTTCATGTCATCTCCCTATGGCAAACCGATTGTAACCAACTCGTCAATTCAAATACTCCTCAAGCAATCGCCCGCATCTATCAACGCAGTCCAAGAAGTCTTTAATATGACGGAAGAAGAAAAGTTTTTGCTTCTTGAATCTGATGTGGGTGAAGGAATCTTTTTTGCGGGCCTCAAACACATTGCCATCAAAATACAGGCATCCTATACCGAGCATCAGATTATCACGTCGGATCCTGCCGAACTCTTGGCAATTCAGAAAGCTAAAGATGAAGCGGAGGAGGAGAAATAATCTATGGCGGCTATAGCACAGCAGGCTCGAGACTTTGCCTACCAAGAAGGATTGGCTGTTGCAAGAAGAAGTACGGCGCTTCTCCTTAAACACGAGATAAAACTGATTGCTAAAAAAATTGCGGCAAAGCTTGAAAAGCAGATCCGCGATGGCGACGATGTTGCCGCGATCAGCATCCTTATCTTTTTAGCGTTTCTTAAAGATGGTCTGCTCGATATTGGGCTCGACTTCCTTGGTATAGGCCTTATCCCGATCATTGGACAAGCACCTGGCTGGGCTGTAAGCACAATTTTATATTATTTTATGTTCGGCAAAGGATATTTTCTCAAACAGCGTGCAAAAATGAATGCGCGAGCATGGCTCTATGTACTTGGGTTTATTGTTGATGGCTTACCTGTTGTTGAGGAGTTGCCCGCGACTACTTTGATGGTAGTTCACACTATACGTCTTATCAAAAAACGGGCGAGGCAAGCAAAAATAGATCTTCAGAAACTCAATAGCGCAACGGACGATGAAGTACGTCGCTTAGAGAAAGAATTGGAAGGGGAATAGAAATATTTGGTACACTATAATAAAGCAATGAAACGCACCACAAGCATTATTTATAACATCGCAGTTCTTGTAGCAATATGGGGCGCCCTTGGCTTTCCTCTTTATATTTTTGCCCAGACAGCACCTCCGCCGCCGAGCACAATCCCAACGCCACCAGAGCTTGAAGGCCTTGTTCCACCAGGCATAGAACTTCCCCCTGATGTATGGGAGTTCATTAATAAATTAGTCCAAGAACAATTAAAAAAAGAAGGTGATTTGAAAAAAAATAGAGAGGAAGCTACAAGAAAAGCGCTTGAAGAAATAGAACGACAAAAAATTCAAGCCGCTATCCCAGAAATCGAACTCACCTTGGATCGCAATGATCTGAAACCGGGTAGTAAGGTACGGGCTTCTGTGCGCGTCACTAAAAATACTCGAGCTGTGCGCCTCAATGAATCAACTATCACCTGGTATCACAATACCAAAAAGATGAGCTCGGGAAATGGCAATACTTCATACCGCTTTACTTTGGGTGAATTGGGCACCTCAGAAAATATCCGCGTAGTCATAGTAAGTCAAAAAGGTGAGACATTTGAAGTCCTCAAGACGGTTAGGCCTGCACGTATTTACCTTACGTGGGGCGCTGATGCGTATACACCTCCTTGGTATCGTGGTAAGGCACTACCACCACCAGGTGCACCAATAAAAATAGTAGCGGTGCCTGATTTTCGTATTGGCACGAGTATCCTCCCATCTCAAGACATCATCTACCAATGGCTCATTAACGATGCGCCGCAATCCAATGGATCGAGTGTGAATGGCAAAGGGAAAAACACTCTTTCGTTTAATGCAGGAACGAGTGCGAATGTAGAATACAAAATAACCGTACAGGGGAGAGACTCTCGATCTCGCATCGTGCATGAAGAATCAGTGATGGTACGAGCGCATCAGCCCGAACTTCTTTTCTATGAGCGAGACCCAGCACTCGGACTTAAATATTGGCACGCTCTAACAGAAGCCTCTGCCACGCCGGGCAAAGATTTTGTAATGCAATTTGAACCATTTAACCTTCGTAATGCAGATCTTGATGATCTTTTTTATTCGTGGCGCGTCAACGGCAGCAAACTCGCGAATCAAAATCCTCAATCGCGTATTTTCCGCCTTTCTTCAGAGGAGGGAAGTTCGGGTAGACAATCAGTCAATGTGTCATATGAAAACCCTAAAAATATCTTTATGCGCGGGTCGGGACAGGTTACTGTAAATGTAGGACGATGAGTATGAAAAAAATATTATTACTATCTATCATCCTTCTCTTGTGCTCACAGAGCGTATACGCAGAAGGTGTAACCTATAAACTCGCGGCTCCATTGCCCGGAGAAAACACGGAGGGGGCTGTTGATAACTTTACCGATTACGCAAAGTTTCTTTTTCCCTTTATGCTCTCGTTAGCATCAGTCCTTGCTTTAGTTATGTTTACCATTGGCGCCATCCAATACATGTTTAGTGATGGTGGTGCAGGCAATAAAGACGGCAAAGATAAGATGGCCAATGCTATTTTTGGCCTTCTGTTGGCTGCAGGATCAGTGATTTTACTAGAAACTATTAACCCAAAACTCATATTACTTGAAATCGATATAGATCAACGAAATGGGAACCCAGCAGGCGGAGGAAACCCAGCTGGTGGCGGTAATCCTACCGGTAGCTTCCTCTTGGGCTCACTCACTAGAAATTCGTCAGAACTAGGCGCGCCAACTGCAAATTTGCCTTCTTGCGGCAATGAAACCTATGGCCTCTGCCCGAAGGAAAACGCATGCATCCTCAATCCAGTAGGAGACTACTACTGCGCCAAGCTCTCGCGAGCCGTATGCCCGGCGGGCGCTGAATGTACTCCGTGCTCGCAAGCACAACTTGAGCAATGTATAAAAAATGACTCCCGCGCGACTTCGTGCACGACCGCCAAGCGCGCAACATATACGAGCACTATCTGTACTCATGAATAACAATACACGCAATTATATCATCGGGCTTGGCGTTCTCCTCCTTATATTGGTTGGTATTATTTTTTACTTTATTTTAAAGAGCGACATCGGCCCGTTTGCCACCGTACCTGATACGGGTGGTGGAGCACTTCCTGACACTGGTGGTAGTGGGGGAGGTGGAGGAGGTGGCAACACCACGTTTCCACCAAATAATGTTGATGGCACGCCAATTGGTGAGGGTACACCGCCACTCACCGAAGACGAAAAAAAACGTTTGGTGCAAATATCTCCTGATCCGGTGGTGGGTGCTGCGGTGCGTGGAGATGAACTTTTATATTTCAAACGTGGCACGGGACATATTTTTGCCTCACCCTTTGATGCGTCGCGCCCTGAGGAGCGTCTCACGAATTTCTCTATACCAAATATTATGGAGGCATCGTGGTCACCTTCACGTTCATATACCTTGGTGACCGCGCTCAACGAGACCACGGTACGTCGCTTTTGGTTACGTTTTACCGGCACCTCAACTATCGAGAGTGGATTTTTCCCTGATGAGATTATGTCACCAAAATTTTCGCATGCTGAAGAAAAAATTGCTGGCATCATTAAAAATGGACCTTCTTACAATGTAGTCATCGTAACCCCACAAGGTAAAACACCAAAAGTTATAGCACAATCATCGCTTCCTGATCTTGAACTCTCATGGGCATCGAAAACTCTTTTAGGCCTTCAGACGCGGTCATCTGCACTCATCCCATCAGTACTGCAAACAGTGCCTGCGGCTGGTGGCAGCGCGTCAACACTCCTTGCTGATGTGCGTGGTCTTGATGTCTTGTGGGACACCGCGAGTAATCGCTTCTTAACGCTAGAGGTAGAAGGAGATGGCAAGCGACCCGAACTCGTATTACGCGACCGACGCACTCCCACCCAAGGCAAGCAGCTCTCATACAAAACACTTCCTGAAAAATGTGCGTGGTCAAAAACTTCGACATCCACTATATACTGCGCCATACCGTGGACATTTGGCGCCGAGATAGTGCCTGACGGTTGGTGGAAGGGGAAGGTAAGCTTTGATGACTCACTTTGGAAGATTGATCTCAACACAAACAATGCCGAATCTCTTTTGGAGGGTGGATCATTTGATGTCATCAATCCTATTCTCTCACCAAAAGAAGACTATCTCTTTTTTACCAACAAAAAAGACTCCTTACTCTGGAGTCTTCGTATCGCGCCATTCGCGACCACTACGCCTGAAAATTAAATCGTAAGAGGTTTGATAACCACGCGACGGGTAGGTCCTTGACCTTGTGATTCGGTGGCAATATCAGGATACTCTTGGAGCGCCATATGGATAATTCTCCGCTCAAAGGCACTCATAGGCTCGAGGATCACTTCTTTTTTAAAATAACGCACACGTTGTGCACCCATACGAGCCTTGTCCTTCAAATCATCAAAGCGCCTTCGCTGGTAGTCATTCACATCAATCATGAGCTGTGATTCAGGTGTGCCGGTTTTACGTTCAATAACACGCCGGAGAATGTAGTTAAGCGCCTGAAGATTTGCGCCCTCCTCACCAATGAGGAGTCCAGCATCATCAGTTCGTATAAGAAGCGCCGTTGAATCACCAATAACTCCTTCTTCTACGCGAGCATTGACGTTCATGGCCGCCAAAAACTCACGAGCACACTCGATTGCCTTATTATTTGTTGTGGCCTGTGTGTTTTCCATAAAGCCTCCCAAATCCTTCGTGCACTATAGCAAAGAGGCTTAAAGTAGTCCAATAAAGCGCCATGGCAGATGGCAGCTGCATACTAATAAACGCAATAAAAAGTGGCATCGTAAAAGTCATTTGTTTTTGGAGAGCTGCTGCAAACTCACCCGACGGCTTTTGTTGTTTTGGTTGTCCCCAGAGCATTAAAAGTCCTTGGATAAGTTGGAATACACCAGCCGAGACCGCAAATGCGATATGCGGAGTAGTAAGGTCAATACCTCCTATAAAGATTGGATTAAATGGTGGAAAGAGGGGGAGGAAATCATAAGCATCGCGCGTAAGCTCGTTGAGGTTTTTAAGCACCTTAAAGAGGGCAAAAAAGAGGGGAATCTGCACTAAAATGAAGAGAAATCCCGAAAAGGGGTTTACTTTATGCTCACGATAGAGTTCCATCATGCGGCGCGCCTGCTCATTTTTATCCTTTACCTGCTGGCGCAGTTTCTCGACTTCCGGCTGGATCTCCTGCATGGCATGCTGCGATCTTCGCATCCGTATCGAGAGTGGCAACAAGAGCACACTTACCAAGAGTGTCAAAATAATAACCGCCGCACCCAGACTATGACCAGGGACAATAGTAATAATAACCCCCAGAATGTTGAGGAGTGGCTTGTAGAAAAAGGTATTAAATATGAAAGACATTGGAGAGGAGTTCTCTAAGATCGCTCGTGGTGAGGTCTTTTACCGCCGGCTTTGCGCTTACTACAAGATCGAGAGTCGGGAAACGAGAGGGTAAGGTAGTACGGATCGCCTCGCGTATTCTTCTTTTTATCTTATTGCGACCCGTTGCGCGCTTATCAACTTTTTTTGAACAAAGCACCGCCGCTCGAAAGGGGCCTTGGGGTTTTTGGAGAGCCCATATCATAAGGGGGAGGGTGCTGTGTCGCCGTCCCCGACGCACAACAACATCAATATCTTGGCTTTTTTGAAGGCGAGAACGGCGCGCCAGCATAAAAACCTATACAGTGAGGCGTTTGCGCCCCTTTTGTCGCCTACGAGCAACGACATTGCGCCCAGCTGTTGTTCGTTTACGCTTGAGAAAGCCGTGGCTCCGAGCTCGCTTTCGTTTTTTTGGTTTATAGGTGGTAGACATATTTTTATTATATGATGTGATGGGAGAAAAATTCTAATACACAGCCCATCCACATGTTATAAACAATTAGAACATATTGGCTTTCTTTTTACAATATAGGAAAATAAGATGCGTCTCAATATAGTTTATGTATATGAATCAAGAAGAATTGTGGCAATCAGTGCTCGGACAAATTGAATTTGAGGTTTCCCGTGCCAATTTTGCCACTTGGTTCAAACATACCTCAATCCATAGTATTGAGGATGGGATTGCTACCATCGCCGTGCCGAACGCATTTGCGAAAGAATGGCTTGAAAAGAAATTTCATAAAAATATCATCAAATCTCTCCGCTCGACAGTGCCAGAGGTGCGTAATGCAAGCTATATCGTCTCATCAATCGACGCGCCAGCTCAGCCACAGGTAAAAAGACGTTCGGAACCCGCCGAAACTATCGATGAACAGCTTGAATTTAAAGAATTTTCTGTTGATCGAGATACAAACCTCAACCCTCGATATACTTTTGAATCATTTGTCATAGGAACTTTTAATGAATTTGCACATGCCGCAGGCCTTTCAATAACAAAAAACCTTGGTAGTCTCTATAATCCATTCTTTGTCTATGGGGGAGTAGGACTTGGAAAAACCCACCTCCTCCACGCAATCGGCAATCAAGTAAAAAAAGATCATCCTGATTATAAGGTGCTCTATATAACCTCTGAACGTTTTGTAAATGAACTCATCTCTGTCCTTCAAAACCGTGAGCCACTTCACTCTTTTAAAGAAAAATACCGCAACGTTGACCTCCTTATTATTGATGATGTGCAATTTATAGCGGGGAAAGCAAAAAGCGAAGAGGAGTTCTTCCATACATTCAATTCACTCTACGAGCGTGGAAAGCAAATTATTTTCTCTTCGGACAAACCACCTCAATCAATTCAAAATCTCGAAGAACGACTCAGGTCGCGTTTTGAGGCAGGCCTTACCGCCGACATTAGCGAGCCGGAATACGAAGCACGACTCGCTATCTTAAAACTCAAGCAGGGGACTAAGGAACCAGTAGTGGCTGATGAAGTACTTGAGTATATTGCGTTCACTATCCAGAAAAACATTCGTGAGCTCGAGGGTGCGCTTAATATTATTCTTGCAAAATCAAAACTCAAGGGGCGCCCCCTTACTATTGATGAAGCGAAAACGGCCCTAGAACAGCTCACGAAAACAACAAAGAAGATAGTCACTCCCTCACAAATAATCAACGCTGTGGCGCAATATTATGACCTTGGGGAGGGTGGTTTATTTGAACGCTCTCGCCGGCGAGAGGTAGTGCGACCTCGTCAAATCGCTATGTATCTTCTTCGTGAAGATTTCCATGGATCATACCCATTTATCGGACAAAAACTTGGTGGTCGCGATCACACCACCGCACTCCATGCATACGAAAAAATTTCCAATGAGTTAAAGAAAGACTTAAAACTTGTGGAAGAAGTTAAACAAATCCGTGGAAAAATGTATGAAAGTTAAAATAAGTTTTTATTTATAGATTCTATCCAATAACTATCCACACACTATAAAAACATTTCCCAGTACTAAAAATAACTATTTCTCTTTCTAGATAATAAAAAAATAACTTATACACATTATCCCACATACAACAACAACTATTAAATAAAACATAATTAATTAAATCTTATTACCGACCTGTGTATGAAGTGTGTAATTATATCCGATAATTTTAAAAAAGCATTAAGCGTTGTTGAACGTGCCACGAGTAAGGATATTACCCTACCAATACTCGGATCATTCTTTATAAATACTGAAGGTGGATCACTCCGTATTATGGGGACGAATCTTGAGATTGGTATTCAAACTACTATTCGTTGTACGGTAAGCGAACAAGGTGGAGTGGTGATACCAGCAAAACAATTACTTTCCTATATATCAACACTCTCAAAGGATGAGAAAATAAATCTTGAAAGTAATGGTGTAGATGTCATCCTGATAGTTCAAGGTCAGGAAACAATTATAAAAGGATATCCCCAAGAGGATTTTCCACCATTCCCAACACTTAAAGAACTTTATAAGGCAACACTTTATAAGAAAGATGTTACTCATTTTTTTTCTCGGGTACTTATATCAGTATCAAAAAGTGCTATTAAACCAGAACTTGCCAGTATCCTCGCGGTGCTCGAGAAAGAAAATCTTCTTATAGCGTCTACTGACAGTTTTCGTCTTAGTGAAGAGAAGATAAAAACCATATCTCTTTCAAGTAAAAACCAAAAAGAGGTATTTCTTATACCAGCTCGTACGTTTGAGGAGATTATACGGCTCACCGATCAAAGTGATGGAGAGCAGGTAGATTTTCTTATTGGGAAGGGAGAAGGGTTGTTTAAGTTTGGAGAAATAACACTTTATTCACGGCTTACCGAAGGGAATTTCCCAGATTATCAACAGATTATCCCCAAAAACTTTAAAACTCATGGAACACTTCTACGCCAAGAACTGGTAACACAACTTCGAAGAGCAAGTATTTTTGCGAATAAACTTAATAGTGTCTCTTTTACCTTATCGGTAAAGGATAAATCTATAATTATTGAGAGTAAGAATAATCAGGGTACCTACAAGGGTGTTATGAGGGGTGAGTTTGATGGTGATGATATTTCCATTGTGTTTAACTTCCAATATCTCTTACAAGGTGTTGAGTCATATACTGAAGAAAAATTGTTTTTGGGATTTAACTCTGAATCTCACCCACTCCTCATTCGGCCAACGGCCCGCGAGGGATCAGTCTACATTGTGATGCCCATGAAGGGTACGGTATGAGTTTTAATCGTATTTTTGTACTTCTCCCCGATGCATTTGCGCGTATTGATAAATCGTATGAGCTTACTCGAAAACGATCAGGCGAGAGCGTTTTAGGAGCTCTTAAGACTATTCTCGTGGGATACGAAGGTCAGTATCAGGTTGATTATCGTGATGGGACTATTTTTATCTATACCGCGTCAGCAATACTCAAGCATCATATTCATCAACAACAAGACACAATTCTCGAAAAGCTTCGAGAGAGTGTTCCCCGAGGGGGAGTAGAGAAAGTGGCGTTTAAGGGGCCGCGATTATAAAAGGTATTTCTTTTTCTTGTTTATTACCAATGATGTCATACACTTTAAGTTTTAAAGTGTGAGGGCCGGTATCGTAATCTCCTAACTCGAAACTTTGTTGGGTATTGATATTTTTTTCTGAACGTACATATTCCCCATCAACAAAAATTTCAATATTAGTTACCGTGTAGCGCCCAGTGATAGTTGGATTAAAGACGAGCGCATCACCATATTGAAACGTTTTCTGTAATTCATCATAAGGGAAGGAAATTGTAGGCCAATTTTCAGGCGAGTGTGAAGAATCGTATGTTATTGGTTTATCTAATACATCTCCATCTTTATATCCATTTTTTTCCGCCCAAGCGCGTACTGGTGTTTCCCAAAGTGTAAATTGCGGATCTCGAGATGGGTTGGTAGGAATAGGACCATCGGGGTTATCTTTATCCACCCAATATAATATTGAATGAACTTCTTGTGTGACGCGTTCTTCACGTTGGTCTTGGGGGGTAAAGGGTGTTGCGAGGTTTCCCGATGTCCTATCAACTTCGTATGAGCGGGAACCTTTCCAAATACCACGTAGTACCGGTTTTTTAACATCTACCGGCTGTGGTGGTGTAAATGAAGCCTTTTCTGTTTGGATGAGTGCCGTATCCATAAATTCACGCCACAAGGGTGTGATGATAAAACCCGCGACATTTTTAGTCATCGAGGTATTGTCATTATTGCCAGCCCAGGTACCCACGACGATATTAGGGCTATAGCCGATCGTCCATACGTCACGATAATCATTAGTGGTACCCGTCTTTGCCGCCACTGACATACCATCAAAGTAGAGTGGTGAGCGTGCACCAAACGCAGGTGTGCGAGCAGTATTGTCAGATAAAATACTCGAGATCATATTGGTGATATTCGCATCTATCACTGGCTCAGAGCGGACCGTTTCCTCTTCGAGTATCATGCCATCTTTGTCTTTTATCTGAATGATCGGGTGATGATTTACCTTTACTCCTTGATTAGCAAAGACGCCGTAGGCCGAGGTAAGTTCCAAGAGTGACACTTCTCCACCACCAAGTACAAGTGTAAGTCCGTAACGGTTTTGGTTGGTAAGAGTGGTGATGCCAAAATCACGCGCAGTCTCAATAGAATCACTAATACCCGCAAGATAGAGTGTCTTTACCGCGGGTATGTTGAGTGATTGAGCGAGTGCTTCACGGAGTGTGATAGGACCTCGAAATTTTTCATCGTAATTTTGCGGTATATAGGCGTCTCCAGCTGCTGCAAAATTTGTTTCCAAATCAAAAACTACTGTCTCGGGTGTATATCCTTTCTTGAACGCGGTGGCATACACTATTGGTTTAAAGGTCGATCCAGGTTGGCGCCGCGCGAGCGCTACGTTGAAGTTACCATCATTATTGATATCAAAATAATCACGTGAACCAACCATAGCGAGAATATGCCCTGTTTTTGGATCGATAGCAGTGAGCGCCACGTTTGATGCGTTAAAATTCTTTTGCATGTCAGGCGCGCGGCGGGCTACAATCTCCTCAGCCTTTGCCTGTAGTGTTGCGTCGAGTGTAGTAGTTACCTCTAATCCTCCCTGCTCGACAACGTCTTCGCCGTATTTTTCATTAAGAAGCTCGCGGACATACATGACAAAGTGGGGGGCTAAAAGTCCCTGTCGACGCTGGGGGAGAAATACCACCTTATCTTTTTTTGCATCCTCGTACTCCTCGGTGGTGATGTAGTGAAGGGTACGCATACGTTCGAGTACTAAATCTTTGCGCGCATCAAGATCTTTGCGGTTGTTTCCATAAGGTGAATAGCGTGTAGGTGCTTGCGGAAGTGCGGCTAGGTAAGCTGCCTGTGCGAGTGTTGCGTCTGATGCCGATATTCCAAAAAAGTTTTGTGCCGCAGACTCAATACCGTAGGTGTTTGAGCCATAGGGAATTTCATTGAGATAGAGATTTAAGATTTCCTCCTTTGTGTAGGCAGATTCAAGTTTAATGGCGATAACAATTTCTTTTGCCTTACGTATAAGTGTCTGCTCACGAGTTAAAAGGGTATTTTTAACAAGTTGTTGAGTGATTGTTGATCCACCACTACCTACCTGTTTACCCTGAAGCGCATTGAGGAACACCACTCGAAAGAGTGAGAGGGGGCTAATGCCGTGATGTGAGTAGAAGTTAGAGTCTTCAATCGCGATAGTTGCATTTTTTATATTGCGCGATATGTTTTCAAACGGCACTACCGTGCGCCGCTCTTCACCATGTACCTCCCATAAAAGTGTTTTACCGGTGCGATCATAGATTTTTGTTGATTCGACTACTTTGCGTTCGCGGAAGTCTTCAAGGGTTGGTATTTTGATAAACAAAAATAAAAGCACCGTCGCGACTACAAAAAGAAACACGCCAACACTGAAGGTGGCGAGTATCCAGAGGAGGATTGTGCGCTTGCGCTTCTTACGAAGTGACTTGAAAATCACATTCCTTTTATATCAAAAAAGACGATATTTTTCAAGAAAACACCTCCCCTACGGGGAGGTGTTTTTTCTACATTTCTTCCTCGTCAAAGGTATCGTCGTCTTCGTCGAGATCGTCTTCTTTTAGTTCGTCGTCAAGCTCATCGTCATCGGAGAATTCATCTTCTTCGTCGTCGGAAGCCCGCAGATGTTTATAGTAATCCATACATTGTTAAAAAAGTGTTGGCTAATGAGTAAGTGTCTACGACCTTATAATATCCGATACCAAGAACATACCGAGAGTGAGCCAAAAGGGCAATATAAAGCTCTGTGGATAATTACTTGGTCACCATCAAGCAGAGGGCAAGGGCATCAAGGGTGTCATCTGAGGTTACCTCTGAAGGTATTTTAATGATATTACGCACCATCCAGGCTACCTGTTTCTTTGCAGCGTGTCCATTACCTGTAATAGCCATTTTGACTTCCATAGGGGTAAATTCATAAATTGGGAGCGAGAACACTTGCAAGGTGAGCATAATAGCGCCTCGAGCTTCCGCTACTGAGAGCGCCGTTTTTTTATTTTTTGCGAAAAAGAGTCGTTCGACGACTGCGCATCCCGGAGTTGTTTTCTCGATGATAGTACCGAGCTCGTGCGCAAGCATTTCAAGTCGTTCTTGGTGCGAGAGGGTGCGTGGTGTGGTGATGCGCCCACAGTCGTGATAGGTCGATACCGATCCTACAGTGTCGACTATACCCCATCCAATACGCTCGATACCAGGGTCGATGCCGAGCACTCTCATAATTCTTTATTGTTTACATAGATATCTTGGATATCATCATGCTCATCGAGTGCATCCATGAGTTTGTAGAGGGCTTCGGTATCAGGAGGTGAGAGCTCAACTAAGCTATATTCTTGAGGAGTCCAGTCGCCATCTTTTTTTTCAAATGCCCACAATACACTACCCGGGTTAGCCCATTTGCCACCACGTTCAGAAAGGAGGTGCTTGATCTCATTTGAGGTGCGGTTGTTGTTGTCAGTAATACCCGTCATGAGAAGTGCCACTCCACCCGGACCATAGGCTTCATAGGTAAATTCTTGCAGGGCCACTCCTTCGCCACCCCCCGTACCTTTTTTGATAGCGCGGTCAATATTGTCTTGCGGCATATTGATCTCACGCGCTTTCTGGATTGCTGATTTGAGGCTGACGTTAAGACTCGGATCCGGACCTTTGTCGCGTGCGGCGATACTGATGATGCGCGCGATTTTACCGAATATTTTGCTTCTTTTGCTGTCCGTTACTGCTTTTTGGCGCTTGATCTGTGCCCATTTGTTGTGTCCCGACATATTGTTTTACTTGTTTTAGTATCTAAATTCTCATTTAACAACAATAAGTATTTTGTCACTACTCGCACCCGACCTTATAAAATATAACAGAAGGGTGGCCTGACATGGGGTTAGTGTACCGAGCTTTGTATGCTAGTCAAGAAACTAATCTGGATCAGTCATAGCGCCACGGTGGGCGAATGACATGATAAGATTTTTGATTTCATTGAGGTGTGGCACGGTCTCGATGGTAAAACTCTCTTCGCCAGCTGTCTGAATACGGATATTGCCGAACTTGAGCACGGTACCGATAAATCCTGGCGTCTCAATCTTGATATCTTGAATGCGCGCGATGACGAATTCTGATACTTCGCGCCGAAAGAGACTCTTTTGCTCGATATCGATAACGCGTTGATCGGTGATAATCCATGCGTCAAGCCAATAATCCAGCCACTCGATAAAAAAGATAAAGAGCAATGCCAGCCACCAGATCATGGCAAAAAAGAGTAGGAGATACCACAGTGAATCAGGGTTGATAACGAGTGCGAGCTCGGGTGCAAAGAGGAATCCAAAGAGCGGTACTACGCCGACCGAGAGGAGCGCTGTCATGCGAGTGAAAAACACAAACCAGTGTTTGTGAATTGTCATCAGTATTTTTTCGTTGGGATGAAGTGTAACCATTAGGGGATGAGAAAAAGCGTATCCCAATCTATTTTGATAAATGCCCAGAGTGCGATAGCAAAGAGTATGGACGATAGCGCAATGATAACAATATTCATATGGACCGCCTTTTCATGAGAGAGCGAGAGTTCTTCTTCCTGCCAGGTAGCCATCCATACGCCGAGTGTGTAGAATCCGGCGAAAAGGGCAAATAAAATAGTAGCAATAATACTTATCATACGTTAAATAGAGTGGCAGGTGGTGTTGCACCCAAGTGTTCGTAAGCGCGACGTGTCGCCATGCGGCCGCGTGGCGTGCGCTCGATAAAGCCAAGACGCATCAAGTAGGGCTCATGGATTTCTTCGAGAGTACTGACCTCTTCGGAGGAGGCTGCGGCAAGGGTTGCCACCCCAACCGGCCCGCCAGCAAATTTTTCTACCAATATCTCAAGGATGCGGCGGTCTTCCGAAGAAAGTCCTACATGGTCAATCTCCAAGAGATCGAGTGCCATCCGCGCTATTTTATCAGTAATAATACCATCACCCCGTACCTCGGCTACATCGCGGCAACGCTTGAGAAGATGGTTGGCCACACGCGGGGTGAAGCGAGATCTACGAGCGATTTCTGATAGAGCATCTTCTTCCGTCTCGATACCCAATAGTTTCGCCGAACGACGCAAGATTTCCTTGATGTCATCTTCCGAGTAAAACTCGAGGCGAAACGTACCACCCGAAAAACGTGAGCGGAGAGGAGAGGAGAGTAATGCTATGCGGGTTGTTGCGGCAATAAGAGTGAAGGAGGGGAGCTCAAGCTGTATGGTGCGTGCGGCGGGCCCCTTACCGATGATGATATCGAGCGACCTGGCCTCCATGGCGGGGTAGAGGATTTCCTCGACTAACTTGTTGAGGCGATGTACTTCATCGATAAACAGGATATCTCCCGAGGAGAGATTGGTAAGAATTGATGCGAGGTCTCCCACGCGTTCGATTGCAGGGCCTGATGTAATTTTCATCTGTGCCCCCATTTCGTTTTTGATAAGGTGGGCAAGTGTCGTTTTGCCAAGTCCGGCAGGACCATAAAAGAGTAAATGCTCAAGGGGTTCACCTCGTTTTTTGGCGGCCTCAATCAAAATAGCCAAGTTTTCTTTTATTTGGCGCTGCCCCACATATTCATCCCACCGGCTGGGGCGGAGAGTGCTATCAAGTGAGCGGTCATCGAGTTTTTGGGCGGGTATTGACATATGGCTATATTTTAGCTATAATAGCGTTCGTTGTTCATAGTAGTGAGGCTTTCTCTTGAAAACCTCCAGACAATTGAGGTTTACCTTATCTGGGCCTTCTTTTAGTACACGGACAATCTGGTCCCCTTCCTCACAGCGCAGAATATACCTTTATTCTAGGTCATATTACGCTCTGCGAGGAGGGGTCGGCGCGATTGCTCCTCGAAGAGGCCTTCAGCCTATGGCACCCATGCCTGGGCACATTGTCTGGAGATTTTTGCGGGAAAGCCTTTTATTTTTATCCGCGTTTGCGCGCCATGAGGTAGGCACTGATGTTTTCCGAGTGCTCGCCTGATGGTTTTTTGTGAAATGCTTTTCCATTTTCTTCTCGATATTCGAGAATCTCCCACCCCGCATATATTTCTTTGAGTTCGCCGAGTTTTGGGAAAAATCTATTTTTAGTATCTTCTTTTGCGCGGTAGAAATCACCATCGGCGGTAAAGGTAGCGATGAGGTTGAGTCCACCGACACTGGTAAATTCCTGAAGGCAATGAATAAGCCGCCGCGCTTCGCGGTCAAGGAGGTGATGGAGTACAAAAAAGATTAGTATCGCGTCATATGGATTTGTGAGTTCGATATTACGCACGTCTTCGGCTTTTGCGGTGATAGATATGCCGAGCGTTTTTGCTTTAGCTGTGAGCTGTCCGATCGCGACAGGGGAAAGGTCAACCGCGGTCACATCAAAACCGTGTTCTGCTAACCAGAGAGCATTTCTACCATATCCCGATCCTATATCGAGCGCGGTGCCCGAAGTTTTATATTTTAAAATATGTTCTGTGAGTATATCTGGCTTTTCGCCGAAGATTTCTCCGCCAGCTGCGTACAGATCGTCGTACCCCGCCATTAGATGAGGCCGACAATACGATTAAGCTCATCCCACGAGGTAACACCTGCGAGCATCTTTAATATTCCGTCTTGCTCAAGTGTCACCATGCCTTGTTTGAGTGCGGCCTCGCGTACTACTGCTTCTGATGGATTTTGTAAAATAAGCCGCTCCATGTCGTCATCAATCAAAAATGCCTCAAAGACCGCAAGGCGTCCTTTGTATCCCAAAAAATTGCACTCACCACATCCGCCCGGGGTATATAGTGATATATTTTCGAGCGACGGGCGCTCATAGTTTGCGGGCAATGTTTCTACAAACTTTTTTATGGTAGCGACTTGCTCAGCTGACGCGGGTACCTGTTTTTTACAGTGAGGGCATAAGATGCGTACGAGGCGTTGAGCGATCGCGAGATTGATAGCAGGCGCAATAATATTTGGCGGCACACCGAGATCAATGAGGCGGGGGATGGTACCCGGCGCGTTGTTGGTGTGGAGGGTTGAGAACACCAGGTGACCCGTGAGCGCTGCTTGCATACCAATCTCCGCGGTTTCGCGGTTGCGCATTTCACCGACGAGGATGATATCAGGGTCTTGGCGCACGATTGCGGACAGGCCTGTCTCAAAGGTGTACCCTGCTTCTTTATTTATCTGCGTCTGCGTGATACCGGTGATATGGTATTCGATAGGGTCTTCAATGGTGATGATCTTTACCCCCGGTTCGTTGAGTTTTTTTATAAATGCATAGAGCGTCGTCGTTTTACCGGAACCCGTAGGACCCGTGGTGATGATCATACCATTTGGTTTTTGAATTTCTCGCTCGATGAGCGCCTGTAATACAGGATGCATACCCAAATCTTCAAACGATGTTTCAATCGCGCGGGGATGGAGGATACGCATGACGATTGATTCGCCGTACGGGCCGGGGAGTGTCGAGACGCGAACCTCTACATCAGAATCGCCCGCACGAATCGTAAAACGACCATCTTGTGATTTGTCGTGAATATTGAGTTTGAGCTCACAGACAAGTTTGATGCGCACCAAGAGCATCTTATGCATATCATGCGAAAAGCTTGCCACGTCTTGCAGTAAGCCATCGAGACGTACGCGCATATGCACTTTTTCCTCCGCAGGTTCCACATGGATGTCAGAGACGACAAGCTCAAAGGCGCCACCGAGCACATAATCGAGTAGATCGGTAACACGTTGTGTTTTGCCCTGTAAGATTTTATCGCCAAGCATGCGCTCGAAATCCTTTGTAGTTTTTATCTCGCGTCGAAACTCAGCTATTTTATCTTTTGAGATATCAATGACATTAGTAATACTGGCAGTTTCCTCGCCAGCTTCCTCATAGCGTACCCACGCGTGCTTGAGACTGCGCATAGAGACTAAAAAAAGCTGCGGCTGGTAGCCATCACGCTTGAGTTCCAAGACTATTTCTTTAGCCCCCTCGAGAGTTGGATTTTTGGTAGCTATCTGAAGTTTTTTGCCCGTTGACTGAACGATTGCGATGCCTGCTGCCTCTGCGCGGTCACGCGGAATAAGTTTGAGTGCATCAAGATCAATTGCCGCGCGCGACAAGTTGAGGTAGGGGAGTTTATATTTTTTGGCGAGTAGCTGCGCTAAATCCTCCTCCTCTTTTTGTTGGAGTTGATCAAGCTTTTCTTTTTGCTGTTCGTCGTCAAATACCACGCCCCTATTCTAGCGTACTTTGAGCTCGCGGAGCAATTTGCGCGTTTCCATCTCTGCTTCGATAAAATTGGCAAATGGTGCGAGCATCACATAATGTTCGTGATCAGGCGCCTTACCAAGGCGACGCGCAACGTCACCTACGAGAGCGATGTTCTCTGACCTAAAAAAACCTTGGGTTCCTACATCATCGTGTTGCCAGAAGATGAGTGCGTGTTCGGGTAGAGATGCGAGTGAGGCGTAGGTGGCCATAAGGCTTGGGAGTTCGTGTGGGCCCGCGTTTGTTTTAGTAAAATCATCACGCGTAATAAATGACCAAAGGGTATTGGTCTCTGTATCGATACGTGAGCGTACCACGAGGCGCCCTAAAAGGCCTGCTGATACGGTTGAGAGTTTGGCGGGAGGGGGTGTGCGGTGGCCGTTGGAATCGCCCTCTATCCAGATATGGCGCGCAGCCCCCTTACGTGGAAAGTTCTCAATAGCTTGTTTTGCGTCACTTTCTGATGAAAAGCCAAGTGTGATAAAAAGATCAGCTGGCGCGCGATGCTCGCCCCACGAGAGCGCCTTTTCATTAAACGCTCCTTTGTGGGAGAGATAGATAGAAAGGGTGGTATCAGTTTTTTCGTAACGAAGTTCATCTACCGGAGCAAGTGCGGTATTGATATCGATAACAAATTCTCGCTTGCCGCTCTGTAGGTCAAAGGTATCTTTCCACTCAAGTTCTTTTGCCTCAGGGGCTACGAGCTCTATTTTTTGTGGCGCTATCTTTTGGATCTGGAGTGCCGCCAAATAGTCTTTATCTCGTACGGTGTCGGGGAGTACGATGAGTACTGCTGATGCGGTTGTTATTGCTTGTTTAATATCACTCATATCGACCTATTCCTAGCATAAAATAGGGGGTTTTTGGAGATATTGACATTTAGTATTTTTAGTAGTATAATTGCCATATAACCTGAACAGCTAGCCAAGGCGTGGTGCCTCGGCAGAGAAATAGGAGACAACGACGATGATGAGAGTTCTTTCCATGATTCTTCTGGCGACGACGATTCTCGTTGCCGCTCCCGCCGACGCGAGGTGTCACCGCGGTGACATGTGCTGGGAGAGCTACCGCGGTGGTAGCTACAACGGCGGCTATCATCGCTACGGCTACGGTCGTGACCGGTACTACGACGACCGCGTGGTGGTCGAGGTGGAGCGGGCGCGTCCGTCGCGCAGGGCGAGACATCTTGAGCGCGAGCCCGGGCTCATCGATGTCCCACTGGGCATCCTCAACTTCGGGCTCGGTCTCGTGTTCGGCCGTACGGTCGACACCAGCTGCGCGGACGACGACGTTTCGTGTCACCGTGCCGAGGGTCGTGCGGAGGGGCGCCACGATGCAAAGGCGGCAGTCGCCGATGCGACCGAGGATCGCGTCTACCGCGACGCCTACAACGAGACGATCCGTGGTAGCGGACAGCCCGTCGAGGCGCCTGCGCCCGGCATGCGCGAGAGCGACCTCGAACCAGAAGAGTGAATCAAAACATGGGCGGCAGCTGCCGCCCCCAACCGAGAACGACCGAATCCAGTCATGGAGACGGTCGTTTTTGCTTTTAGAAAAATGCTTCACTGTTTTATAAAAAACCAAAATACTCTTTTTATGCTTGGTTGGAAAACCAGTCATATATAGTTTTTGTATTCCAAAGATCACAAAAAGAGTATTTTGGTTTTTATCCAAGTCCTTGCTACGCTGGAGGCACTATGGAGCTTACCTATACGCTTAAAAGTTCTGAGGCGACGCGCTCGCTCGGTGTATTGTTTGGCGCGGAGATAAAATCAGTCTCGCGCGGCAAAAAACACGCGCTCTGTTTAGCGCTCTCGGGTGAACTTGGGGCAGGCAAGACTCTTTTTACCGAAAGTGTGGCACATGGGCTTGGCGTACGCGGGCGGTTGCAGTCACCAACATTTGTTATTGCCAAACGATACGCGCTTAAAAAGTCCACATTCAAAAATCTGTGGCATGTTGATTTGTATCGCATCAAGTCACCACGCGAGCTCGATGTAATTGGATTTAAAAAAATCATATCGGATCCGCATAATATCGTGGCAGTCGAATGGGCGGAGCGCGCCAAAAAAGCATTTCCCAAAGATACGGTCTGGATTTCGTTTAAACATATCGCGCGCGCGGAGCGCATGGTACGACTCAAACATGGCGCGTGAGGTAAAAAAACTTGTCATACTCGACGCGCATGCGCTCATCCACCGGTCATTTCACGCGTTGCCGTCGTTTGCCTCACCGTCAGGCGAACCGCTTGGCGCTGTATATGGCGTATCCGCAGTGCTTCTCAAGCTCATTCGTGATCTTCATCCGACGCATATTGTCGCCGCGTTTGATAGAGAAGAGCCGACCTTTCGTCATGTCGTGTACGAAAACTACAAAGCCACACGATCCGAGACCAAGAGCGATCTTATTCCGCAGTTCGATAAAGTAAAAGAAGTTTTCCATGCGTTCGGCATTCCTATACTTGAGTCACCCGGTTTTGAGGCAGACGATATTTTGGGTACGCTTGTCGAAAAATTTAAAAAAGAAAAAGATCTTACTATCATCATCGCGTCAGGCGATATGGATACCATGCAGTTAGTGGCAGACAAGCGCGTGATAGTCTATACATTACGCCGCGGCATCGAAGATACTATTTTATATGACGAAGAAAAAGTCATCGAGCGGTTTGGGTTCGGCCCCGAACTTATCGCGGATTACAAAGGACTCAAGGGTGATCCATCAGATAATATTATCGGCATTAAGGGTATTGGCGAGAAGAGTGCTACTGATCTGATAAAGCACTACGGCTCGCTCGAAGATATGTACGCTAAGCTCAAAAAAGAGAAAAAGTCGCCCGCGTTTCTCAGAGATCGCATTAAAAAACTTTTGCTCGAAAACGAAGAAGACGCACTTTTCTCAAAAGAGCTCGCTACTATCCGTAGAGACGCGCCGGTGGAGGCCGATTTAAATAGTATGGAGTTTTCTAGTATTCCTACTGAAGAAGTATCAAAAATTTTCCGCAAGTTTCATTTTCCCAGTCTTATTTCGCGTCTTACTGACGCGGGTGCCCCACCAAAAAAAGAAGAAGAAAAAGTAGCCACGGTGCTCGAAGAGCTCAGCGAAGGCGTTGGCGCGGGCACGCAGACAGTGTTGTTTTTTGGTGATGATGGCCTTGTACTCGGTATTGATAAAAAGACATATTTGGTACCCCAAGCCCGTCGCGCAACATTGCTCGATATTCTCAGGGCTTCCCAGGAGGTGATCGTACACGATGCGCACGGACTTATGACATTTTTGGGTGCTGCGTTTCCCGTTTCATTTGATACAAAACTTGGTGCATGGATACTCAACCCTGATGAGCGCGGGTTATCGCTCGGCGATTTGCTCGAGGGCAAAGAAGTATCAGTCAGTACGGTTGTAATACTCGCAGATACACTCAAGAAAAAAATAGAGAAAGAAGGGTTGGCGAGCATTTATTTTGATTTTGAGTTACCACTCGTCTCCATTCTTTTTGAAATGGAGGAGATGGGTATCACGCTCGATATCGGGGTGCTTGAAAAACTTTCTCGCGAGGCAGGGCGTGAAGAGCAGAAGCTTCAGGCTGAGATTTGGCGTGCGGCAGGGGAAGAGTTTGATATTAATTCACCCAAGCAACTCTCCGCGATTTTATTTGAAAAGCTGGGACTCTCGACCAAAGGCATTCGCAAGACCTCTACCAAGGCAGTATCAACGCAGTTTTCGGAACTGGTGAAGTTGCGCGACGCGCACCCCATCATCGATATGCTGATCAGATATCGTGAGATTTCAAAACTTCTTTCTACCTATATCACGGCACTTCCTAAGCTGGTGGGCACCGATGGCCGCGTGCACACCAGTTTTAACGAGACGGGAGCCGCCACGGGGCGTCTTTCTTCTTCAAATCCAAATTTGCAAAATATTCCCATCAAGTCTGAGCTTGGGCGTAGCATCAGGCGCGCGTTTGTTTCACCTAAAGGATATGAATTATTTGCCTTTGATTATTCGCAGCTCGAGCTTCGTATCGCAGCCCAGCTCTCGGGTGATGAGAAGCTTACGCGTGCGTTCCAAACGGGCGAAGATATCCATACACGTACCGCATCAGAAATTTTTCATGTGAGTGTAAGTGAGGTGACACCTGAACAGCGTCGTCGCGCAAAAACTATCAACTTCGGTATTCTCTACGGTATGGGTGCGCGAGCGCTTGCCGAGTCAGGTAATATGACGGTAGCTGAAGCCGAGGCATCGCTCGATAATTATTTGCAGGAATTTCCTGGTATTGAAGAATATCGTGAGCGGACGATACGCGAGGGGAGAGAGCGAGGATACGTCAAAACATTTTTTGGGCGCAAACGTTTTTTACCAAACCTACGTTCGTCATTTGAATATATACGCAAAGAGTCCGAGCGCATGGCAGTCAACGCGCCGATACAGGGAACGAATGCTGATATTATCAAGCGGGCGATGATAGATATTGTGCGCGAATTGAAGCTTGGGCGCGCCAATACGGATGTGCGCATGCTATTGCAGGTGCACGACGAATTGGTATTTGAGATCAAAAAAGAAAAAATCACTGAGACTGTTGGCACAATCAAGATGATCATGGAGCGGGTACCGGAATTTTCAGTACCCATCATAGCGGAGGTAAAGCGAGGGGCAAACTGGCAGGAGATGACGCGATTCGAAGCTTAGACCGGCGGTAGTTTTCGGTGATATACTAATAATGTTCTTATGAATCCCAAGATTCGGCATTCGCTGTTCTTTCGATTTTTTCTCACCTTGCTCGCGCTCGGCATTTTTCCTATGGGCATCGCCTCAATATTTTTTGTGGCTACCTACCAGTCGCGTATACGCGCGGTACTCGAGCCGAGTGATGCGGCAGCACTCATCGAGACCATCGGTATCCAGTTTGGGCTCATTTTTCTTTTTGTTCTCATCATCGCATCATTTGCCGCCGTTATGGTCACGCGCAATATTGCCCGCCCGCTCTCGGTACTAACTGAGGCGGTTAAGCGTATCGGCGCAGGAAACTTTAAGGTACACATCAGTGTTTCGCGCAAAGATGAGATCGGTGTGCTCGGTAATTTTTTCAATGAAATGGCCGAACGCATCCAAGAGGCGAAAGATCGCCAAGAAGAAATCTCAAAGCTTAAATCAGAATTTATATCGATTGCCGCGCACCAATTGCGTACCCCGCTCTCGATTCAAAAGTGGGTGTATCAAGGTATCTCAGATGGTGATTTTGGCAAGATTACCAAGGCGCAGCGTGAGGCAGTTGAAAAGGGTACCATCGCTAACGAATCAATGATACGGCTTGTACATAATTTACTTGATGCCGCGCGCATTGAAGAGGGGAGGTTTGGCTATAAATTTGAAGAAACGGACATCGTAGCGTTTACAAAGAAAATAGTCGATGAAAAGATGGTTTTAGCGAAGGCAAAAAATATCACACTCACACTTGCGGGGGCAGGTGAGGGCAAGGCCATACTCAATGCAGATCCCGACCGTCTTTCTATCGCTATCGGCAATATTATCGAAAACGCTATCCGCTATACAGCATCGGGCGGTACCGTATCGGTGCGACTCGAGGCCGATACTATCTCTGCCATCATCAGGATAAGCGATACGGGTATTGGTATTTCTAAAGAAGATCAGCCGCGTATGTTTACCCGTTTTTATCGTGGTTCCAATGTCATGCATATGGAGACAGAGGGTACGGGATTGGGTCTCTTTATCACTAAAAATATTATTACGGCACACGGCGGAGAAATTTCGTTTCATTCGGAAGAAGGTAAGGGTACGACGTTTCTCATCCGCCTACCGCGTAGTACCACACTCAAAAGCCCCATCAATCCACCTACCGAACCCTTTGTGGCAGCGCTCTAGTATGCTAGTCTAGCGCTATGACAACTTCAGGCTCATCAGTACCAATCGCATCAATGCTCAAGCGTGGCGAGATGAAAATCCTTGTCGTTGAAGATGACAAGTTTTTGCGTGGCCTTTTGGTGGAAAAGATTAAGCACGAGGGATTTACGGTTACCGAAGCCATCAATGCTGACGAAACTTTCGCAGCTATACACAAAGATCAGCCGCACATTATCTTGCTTGATTTGGTGTTGCCCGGGAAAGGCGGCTTCGAGATTTTACGCGAACTTAAAGCGCAACACGAGTACGCGTCAATTCCGGTTGTTATCATCTCAAACCTTGGGTCGCGCGATGATGTTGATCAGGCGATGCAATTGGGCGCTGCCGAGTTTATGATCAAGGCGCATCATACACCACTTGAGATTGTAGAGACTATCAAAAAAGTACTCGAGGCAAGCTATATAGGGAAATGATCTATCTTTTGTACGGCTCGAATACAACCGCATCGCGCGAGATGTTGGGGCGTTTTGTCTCGCGTTTTCAAAAGGAAGCCGGTCCCGGTTGGGAGGTGATTGATTGTAGCGATGATGGTGCTGCGCGCCTCGCGCATATCGGTTCAGGGTCTCTTTTTGCCTCAAAAGATTTTTATATCATTAAGCACGCATCAGAGCTTGAAGCTGATATGCGCGAGGTACTCAAAGCACATCTTGAGCGTTGGGCGGGTGACGACTCAGTGATAGTGTTTTGGGAAGAGGGCGCTCCCGCTAAAAATAAAATATTTACTGATATTGAAAAATATGCCAACAAAAAAGAAGAGTTTACTGATTTTACACGGCAGAAATTTTCAGCGTATGTCGATACCCGCGCAAAGGATATCGGTACCAAAATAAGTGACGCGCAAAAAGAGGCGCTGTGGGCAAGCTACAACAATGCTCCCCAACACTTTGCGCGTGAGCTCGAGCGAATGCTTTTAGGCGGTGAGACGAAAGAGAATGGGGTACCCGCGCCGAGCGATAAAGACGTTTTTTTGCTAGGAGACCTGTGGGGTTCGGGCGAGCGCGTACGTGCTGCACTTTTGTTTGAGCGGTTTATAGCTGCTGGATACGACGCGGGTGATGTTGTGCGCCCCTTTTTGTGGCACATCAAAAACTTGGCACGCGCAGGGTCAGGTAAAACGGGTGACATGAAGCCGTTTGTCATGCAAAAGGCGCGCGCCCAGATGCGCAATTTCTCGCGCGATCAGATTGAGGAGGCGTACATCGCGCTTCTTGAGATGAGTGATATGACAAAAAAAGAAACCCTGGAGACAAGGTTTCTTTCTTTTCTGCTAACCGCTCGTTAAAAATCTTTTGACATGCGACAGAGTCTTTTTACCTATACTCGCGACTACTCAGTCGAAAGCATACAAAAGACTTTTAGCTCGCTTATGAGAGCTTCTTGATGTGAGCGGCCATGCGCGATTTTCTGCGCGAGGCGTTATTTTTTTTGATGAGACCTGATTTTGCGGTCTTGTCGAGCGCCTTTTGAACGGTAGGGAAGAGCTTTATGGCGGTTGCCCTGTCTTTCGTGGCGACTGCTTTCTCAAACTGTTTGAGGACGTCACGAAGCGAGCGCTTGCGGCGTACATTGAGCACGCGGCGGCGTTCTGATTGGCGCAAAGCCTTAGCTGCTGATGCGGTGTTTGGCATGGGTTCTAGAGTACCCGTTTTTTACTTTTGCGTCAATATAAGACTTGCCAAGAGCGTTATTTGTTTGTAACCTGTTTTTTATCACTGACTTCCCGTTACGGAGGGGGATGGATGACACCAACCAAGGAGACCGAAGAGCGCAAGGCATTGCGTGCCCGGGCGAATGTGCTTCATGTGGTACGCAGAACGATGGACAAGGGGCAGTTCATGATGGAGGGGCATGCCGCAGAGCTCGAGGAGCTTCGGCGTCGGCTGACCGCTATGAACGAAGAGTTTCGTTGTCGCGAGCGTGAGCGGCAGGAGGAGCAGGCACGAAAAGCGTCGTAGCGGCGGCGCACCAAAGAGGGGGTTGTTCGGCAGAGCAACCCTTATTTTTTTAGAGATTTTTCAAAACATCACGAAGTTCGGCGGCGCGCTCAAAGTTGAGGCGCGCGGCTTCCTCGAGCATTTCCTGTTCTATTTCTTTTTTGAGTTCTACCACTGAGCGTTTGTTTTTACCGGCAAGATCTAAAACATCTTTTGCTTCAATTTTTTTCTTGCCGATAAATATGGGTTTGCGTATTTCTTTGACGAGTGCGGTGGGCGTGATGCCATGCGCTTTGTTGTATGCTTCCTGGTACGCACGGCGGCGTGCGGTCTCGGCTATCGCCGTTTTCATTGAGTCAGTCATCTTGTCCGCGTATAAAATCACATGGCCATTGGGATGGCGTGATGCGCGACCCATGGTTTGTATAAATGAAGTGACATTGCGCAAAAAACCTTCCTTGTCAGCATCAAGAATACAGATAAGCGATACTTCAGGCAGATCAAGCCCCTCCCGCAGTAGGTTGATGCCTACTACCGCATCAACATCGCCTCGACGCAGTTGTTGCAAAATATCATAGCGCTCGATAGTTTTGACCTCCGAGTGAAGCCAAGCAATTTTAAGATCACGTTCACCCAAATATTCGGCAATGTCTTCAGCCATTTTTTTGGTGAGTGCCACCACAAGCGAGCGCTCTTTTTTCTTGGCGCGGATGACTATTTCTTTTTCTGCGTCTGCAATCTGCTTGCCTGCGGGGCGCACCTCAACCGTAGGGTCGAGAAGTCCTGTGGGGCGGATGAGCTGCTCGGCGATATTGCCGTGCGCTATTTCATAGGTGCTGGGTGTGGCTGAGACAAAAATAGTTTGCCCCACTTTTTTCTTGAACTCATCAAAGGTGAGTGGGCGGTTGTCGAGCGCAGAGGGTAGACGAAAGCCAAAATCAACGAGTGTTGTTTTGCGGGCGCGGTCTCCCGCCTGCATACCTCGGATCTGGGGAAGTGTCATATGCGACTCATCGACAAAGGTGATAAATCCCTCGGGCATATAATCGATCATGGTGGTTGGCGGATCGCCGGGCGCGCGACCTGCCAGATGTCGCGAATAGTTTTCAATGCCCAATGTATAGCCCGTCTCGCGAAGCATTTGTAGGTCATAGCGCACGCGGCGACGCAGTCGCTCGGCTTCCAACTCTTTGCCGTTTTTTTCAAACTCTTTAATGCGTTCCGTGAGTTCTTTTTCTATAGCAACCGTTGCGCGCTTGATATCATCTTCGGGCGTCATAAAGTGTTTGGCGGGGAAGATACGGATTTCGGGCTGGGGTACGAGTTGCGCATCAAGCCCCAAAGGACCTTCCAGTACTTCTTCTACTTCGTCACCAAAAAAATTGATACGTACGGTGCGGTCGCCTGATGGAAGTACCACAATGACCGAATCACCCTTGCGTGACCAGGTGCCCGGTTTGCGCTCGATATCATTACGTATGTATTGGAGCTCCGCCAATTTGTTTGAAAGTACTTTGAGACTCATGCGATCGCCCTTTCGCAAGATAAATGAAAAATCCAAATAGGCCTCTGGCGCGCCGATGCCATAGATGGCAGATACCGAGGCGACGATGATCAGATCTTTGCGCGTGAGCGCGGCTTGCGTTGCCGCATGGCGAAGCTCATCGATAAACTGATTTATTTTTGCATCCTTCTCTATATAGGTATCAGTATTGGGCAGATAGGCTTCCGGTTGGTAGTAGTCGTAGTAGCTGACAAAATAATGTACGGCATTGTCAGGGAAGAATTCCTTAAATTCTTCGTAGAGTTGGGCGGCAAGTGTTTTGTTGTGTGAAAGGATGAGCGCGGGTCTGCCCGTGTTTGCGATAATATTTGCCATGGTAAATGTCTTGCCTGAGCCCGTAACCCCCAAGAGCGTTTGGTATTGTTTATTGTCCGCAAGACCGCGCGAAAGCTGCTCGATTGCGCGAGGCTGGTCGCCTGATGGTTTGAATTGTGAGACAAGGCGAAATGACATACGATAAAAGCACGATTATGATAGCACACCTCTCAGGTATTCTCGCGTTTCGGGGCACCAAACACCTCATTATCAATGTTAATGGGGTGGGTTATAAAGTATCGGTCTCGCTCGAGACGGCAAAGACGCTCCCCAAAAAAGGCGAGGCGGTCGAGCTCTTTACGCATTTGGCGGTGCGCGAGACCGCACTCGAGCTCTACGGCTTTGCCACAATGAGTGAGCTTGAAATGTTTGAGATGCTTATTAGTATCTCGGGTATTGGACCCCGCTCTGCGCTCGGTGTTTTGTCTGTAGCTCCACTCGATTCGCTTCGGCGGGCGATTGCGTCGGGTGAGACAGTGTATCTTACAAAAATATCCGGCATCGGTAGAAAGACGGCGGAGAAGATTATGCTTGAGCTCAAAGATAAGCTCGGAGGAGTTGATGGCGTCACTATCTCATCGGAAGAATCAGACGCGCTCGATGCACTCGTATCGCTTGGCTACAACGTGCGCGAGGCGCGCGATGCGCTCCATAAACTCCCACGTGATATCGAGAGTATCGATGGCAAGATTAAAGAGGCGCTCAAGGCCTTGGGTAAAAATAAATCATGAGAAAGTTTGTTCCTCAACCTATCATGCTGGTCTACCACTGGTGCATGGCGCTCGCCGCAGCGCTCTGGTATCAGTTTCCGTCACGAACTCTTACGGTTATAGGCGTGACGGGCACCAATGGTAAATCGACTACCGTAGAACTTTTACACCATATCTTTGAGGAGGCGGGACATAAGACGGCGTCTGCTTCATCGATCCGTTTTCGTATCCACAATACCGAAGAGGTGAACTATACCAAGATGACGATGCCGGGGCGATTTTTTGTACAAAAGTTTTTATATGATGCCAAACAGGCTGGATGTGATACGGTGATTTTGGAGGTGACGAGTGAGGGTGCACGGCAATATCGTCATAAATATATTGCATTTGATACTGTTGCTATCACTAATCTCACGCCCGAGCATATCGAGTCGCACGGTAGTTTTGAAAATTATCGCGAAGCAAAACTCAAGATTTTTCGTGCGCTCAACTCGTCATCAAAAAAACGCAAGCATATCGCGGTAAATGCGCATATGAATGATGCAAAGATGTTTATCGAGGCAGCGCCTCACGCGGAAGTATGGGAATTTGCGCGTAATGCAAAACTCCTTGAGAGTTCACTGCACTCGGTATCACCAACGGATATTTCTTTTGAACACGGGGTTTCCTTTATGGTTGGTATGACACATTTTGAATCGGTGCTGGTAGGTGAGTTCAATCTTGAAAATATGCTTTGTGCTATCGCGGTCGCATCAGCACATCATGTGCCACCTGAATCAATGCGTCAGGGTGTCGCAAAAACACTTGGTGTGCCGGGGCGCATGGAATATCTTTCACACGAACCTTTTACGGTGGTGATTGATTTTGGTCTTACTCCAGACGCGCTCGAAAAGGTATACCAAACACTCAAACCCGATGCCAAGCGTCTTATCTGTGTGCTGGGTTCTGCGGGTGGCGGGCGTGACAAATGGAAGCGTCCCGAATTAGGCAAGATTGCCGACAGATTTTGCGATGAGGTTATATTGACCGATGAAGATCCCTATGACGAAGATCCGAAAATGATCATTGATGATATTGCCGTGGGCGTTAAAAATCATACACCCACCATCGAGCTTGATCGCCGGCGTGCGATTGGTATGGCGATAGGAAAAGCGAGTGTGGGCGATACGGTTATTGTCACGGGCAAGGGGGCGGAGCCGGTCATGGCTGTCGCTGGTGGTAAAAAAATCCCATGGGATGATCGCGCGGTTGCGCGTGAGTTTTTAAAACAAAAGTAGAGCCGAACCTATTTGCCGTAGCAAAAGTGCGTGTCGCCCGTTAGAATAGCATCAAGGGTCATATTTAATCAACAATCTCTTATTATATGGAACAGGAAAAAGAAGGGTTCAAAGTTTCCGTGAGCTCGCGTGGCGGTGGCGTAATGCGCTGGCTTACTATTATTGTATTTGCGTCTCTCGCTGTCTTTTTGCTGGTGGCAGCAAAAAGCACGTATCGTAGCAATGACTATCCGACGCGCACTATCTCGGTGTCAGCCGAAGAGAAGCGCGTGGTAAAGCCGGACATTGGTTTGGTCGCCTTCACTATTCGTGAAGAAAACGCATCGCTTGAAATAGCACGTGATGCCGCATCAAAAAAATCACAAAGCGTTGTTGATTTTCTCAAGAAAAATGGCATCGAGGAGCGCGACATCAAGACGACCTCGTACAATATTTACCCACAGGAAGAGTATGACTACCGACCCTGTGTGACTACCAATGGTTCGAGCGTTGTCTGCCCACCCCGTAAGGGTGAGAAGAAATTTATCGTGGAGGAGTCCTTCTCAGTGAAGGTTCGGAAACTCGATACGATCGGTTCTATCACTACTGGTGTGACGCAGGCAGGCGTGAATCAAATTGGCCAATTGCAATTTACGGTTGATGACGAAGTACTCGAACGCCTCAAATCAGAGGCGCGTGAGGCAGCCATCCAAAAAGCTCGCACAGAGGCAAAAACACTCGCTGATAACCTCGGCGTTCGTCTCGGCAAGCTCTCGGGATTCAACGAGTATGGCGGGGGCGGACCCATCTACTACGGTCGCGATATGGGTAAAGGAGGAGTAGCCATGGAGGCAAGTATGGCTCCCGCACCAAGTATTCAAGTAGGTGAGAATGAGATCATAGCGAACGTCTCACTCATTTACGAGATCAAGTAACCGTGCGCGATCAGCTTATCGTCATCCTTCACAATATACGGAGCCTACATAATGTAGGCTCCGTATTGCGTACGGCCGATGGCGCGGGGATCGGTAAGGTATATATGACCGGTTATACGCCGAGCCCCGTCGATGAGATGGGACGAATACGAAAGGAGATAGCTAAAACGGCGTTGGGGGCGGAGTCATCAGTCGCGTGGGAACATATCGCTGATGTGGGGCGGCTTATTGCAAAGCTTAAGAAAGAGGGATTTTCTATCGTGTCGCTCGAGCAGGATGATGATGCTGTTGATTATCGGGTGTTTCAGCCGACGTTTCCGCTCGCACTCATTGCGGGCAATGAAGTTCGAGGATTATCAAAAGTACTTCTCGAGAAAGCTGATGCGAGTGTCATGATCCCGATGCGCGGTAAGAAAGAATCACTCAATGTATCGGTCGCGGTAGCAATTGCACTTTACCGTCTTACTGATACGAGACCGATTTGATGACCGAACCACGCGCATCTTTGAGTATCACCGAATCACGTACGTCAGACCAGATATGCTCGGGGCGGTTGAGATATACCCAGTATTCGTCTTTATAAAAATCAGTGTCATTTTTGTGGTTTTTGACGCATGCGTCATAACTTATATTCTGCTGGATAAATTCACGGCACGTATTGTCAAGAAAGAGTGGTATATTGGTGGGGATGCGGCAGCTCGATAATGTTCTTATGTATTGGTAGCAGGTATCGCTGAGGTCGTCTTGCCCCGGTTCTCTGTTGGGTGAAGGGCATGATACAGAGAGCGAAGGGTAAAAGGTTTTGTATTGTGAGAAATAGGTCGCACATTTATTGATGCGGAAGTTTTCGCCGAGTGGGCTACGGCCTGTTACCACATGAACGCGCGCGGGCCCGCGCAGGATGAGACGATCTTGATTGGCTATCGGTGCAATACTGGGGATAATTGATATACCGCCGAGTTTGTATGACTCGCCCCTACTATCGGCTACCATCCAGTCGCTAATATCGACGGGGGCCGCACCCTTTGTGGGTGTATAGATGATATCGATATATTCTTCGTTGATATTGCGCGTTCGGGTATTTTGCGCGTATACCGAAAATGCGCGCGTATCAATGCTTTGTTGGGGTGCCGGTGGCGGGGGAGGTGGTACCGTGCCTCCTTGCCCGGGTGGCCGAGACGGTTCACGGATTATAGAGTTTTGTGTACGTATGACGCCAAATTCGGCCTTGGGGTTGAGCGGTGTGATTACGCCGCCCGATAGACCTCCACCGAGTGTGGTAAAGTGTGCGACCGCAAGAAGTCCGAAGACCACAACCGCGAGCAAGAGCACGTCTTGATTCATAGTGTTAGTATATCAGCGTTTTGACGCTCGAACACCCCGCGTGATAGAACTAGATACAGAAACACATGGAAACGATCGTACTTGATATTGAAACAGAAAAGGAATTCAAGGAAGTCGGTGGCAAGCAAAACATGCAACAGCTTGGCGTGACAGTGGTAGGCACCTATGCCTACAGCACAAAGCGCGCCTATGCGTATGAGAAGCATGAGTTCGGCGAGCTCGAGCCGCTCTTGCGGGATTCGGGCCTGCTAATCGAGATC
>Ga0207952_1000196_pt1 | contig 62182 bp, 65 predicted proteins | sample SubbioR12Aug_8Ca_FD_184831 | JGI IMG/M metagenome (GOLD analysis project Ga0207952, IMG submission 184831) | Serpentinite rock and fluid subsurface biosphere microbial communities from McLaughlin Reserve, California, USA - CR12Aug_8Ca (SPAdes) | ecosystem: Environmental > Terrestrial > Deep...
AGGTCTGTCGTCTTTTGGTTTGAATGGTATTTGACATTCATTGCCACAGTCACCACAGGTTGCAGTAAACATTTCTCTTGGGCCATCTCTATCGAAGGGCATATCTTTCTGAAGCTCCTTGAAATCGTGTCGTAATTAAACTATTGTAAACCCCTTTGAATCAAAATATGCCTAAAATTTGCTCTAATTTTACCTCTTTTGACATGTTTGGTTATACCCAAATAATTGTCAAAATCCATCTATCTCCATGAAGGGAATATTTATGATTGGGGTATCTGGCTCTGGCAAAACTACATGGGTTAATTCCCATAAGGAATATGTCGCATGTTCTACTGATTTTGTTATTGAAGAATTAGCTGATATCATGGGAATTTCATATACTCAAGCATTTGATTATATTCAAAATAAAAAAAAATTTGATTACATTACAGCTAAATTTTTTGAAAAAATACATGATTGCATTTTAAACGATAAAGATTTTGTAATTGATAGAACCCACTTAAAACGTCACGTTCGAATCTCTCTGATCAATGAATTAAAGTCATTTGCATTAGAACATGGAAAAAACTTGGAATTAAGTGCAGTTAGTTTTGAATTACCAAAAAATGTAATATTTGAGAGATTAAAAAATAGGGAAAAAAAGAGTGGAAAATCTATACCCAAAGAGGTAATTTTAGAACAAATCAATTCATTTGATATCCCGACTTTAGATGAAGGGTTTGTTTCCATTGAGCGAATCACATAATTCTTGATATACAGAATTTAACTGAATCTTATAAATTCATAAAAGATTTTGTTTATTGAAAAATAAAAAAATATTTTTGATTAATTGAGTTTTGCTTTGGCTTTTTTTATCTGTCTCATTTCTTCGGCCAGATGACTTTTGAGCAATCTCTCGTGATCTTTTCTATGGGCACTGTATGCTTTGTTTATTGCCTGCTTTGTTTTTGCCTTCTTTAATGCAGTAGTAAATTTTTTGTGGATTGTATTTACTTGTGCTGTGTAATTTGCCATGATTATTCTTGTATCTAACAGTACATTAATGTTTTTTTGATTAAAAACTCGTCTTATTTTTTAATTATTCTTATTTTTAATTTTTTCACAATAAATAATGTGGTATGTTATTCTCCATAATAGGTCCCATCATCATCGTAATCTAACTCGCCTTCGATAAAATCATCTACTTCGAGTTGAAGTTTTGGTGTTTTTGTCATGATTGTTAGTTGCTATGTGAAAGTATAACCAAATCACAATGGTTTCTTGTAATTCTATAGTGTATCGATGATCTATATAGGTAGTTTTGAGCCTATTTTGTAGACTAGGGTATCAATACGGCTCTTGCTTGAATCTGAGAATCCTTTAGTTTCTTGAGAACCTCGTTTGCTTTTTCAAGAGGATAATTCTCTGTAACTACAGTTAGATTATTTTCATCACATATCTTGATTACTTGCTCCATATCTTTAGTTGAACCAATTACAGTTCCACGAATTGTTTTTTCTTCAAATGCAAAAAATGTAGGATTTTTTCCAACTGTTGCAATTACAATCAATCCTCCTTTCTTTACTGATTTTATTGCAACATCCGTTACTACATCTGCTGGAGCAAAAACAATAGCAGCATCTAACATACCATGTTTATTTTTTAAATCATCTAGAAATTCTTGTTTATCTGAAAATATCATGGCGTCAATTGCCCCTAATTTTTTTGCAATGTCTAGATGGTTTTTACTACGTGAAAATGCAATGACATCAGATCCTTCTACTTTAGCAAATTGTACTGCCATATGACCAACACCTCCAATTCCAAATATTCCAATCTTTTTGTGAGATTTTGGTTCTGCAGCTTTTACTGCCTTGTAAGCTGTAATTCCTGCGCAAAACAATGGGGCTGCATACTCTGATTTCATTTTATCTGGAATCTTTGTTGCAAAGTCTTGTGAAACCGTAATGTATTCTGAATATCCTCCTCTGAGTGATTCACCGGTAATTTCTGAAGATTCACAAAGTTGTTCTTTACCTTCTTTACAATACTGACATGTTTTACAAGCTTCAAGTAATGGTGTAATTCCAGCTCTGTCTCCTACTTTGAATTTAGTTACATTGCTTCCAATCTCAATAATTTTTCCTACCAACTCATGACCCGGAACTGTGGGCAATGTCGGTGGAATTCCTATGTCTTTCCAATCTCCTTCAATTCCGTGTAATTGAGAATGGCAAACTCCACAAGCCTCAATTTTTATTAAAATCTCATCTGGTCTTTTGATTTCATGTCTGTCAATTTCAGTTAATTTTAATGGATTTGTCTCAATTGGTGCACATTTTGAAAGCACCATGGCTCGCATTTTACTCATAATTAGCTGTTTTTTGAGTGAAATTTTAAGATTTATTCTTAGATGGTTTTTGTCATCAAATTAGGAAATCCCAGCTTACTTTTTTATGTAAGATTTTGATATCCGAATTAATGGTTTTTTCTAAAGTGGAACCCTCTTATTTTTCAAAGGATGGGTGTAGAATTATTTGGAGTGGGATAGATGAAGATGATACTGATACTGTTGTATTAAACAAAGAAGAATTGGATCAGTTAGTTGAAATTTTAAAAAACAATAATGTTGGCAAAGTAGAACTAGAAGATAATTTTAGTGAAATTTTAATAAATTCCGACGTTGTGCAATTCAGACTAAAAGACAGAGATCAACTTGAAGCGAATACAAGAGAATTTAGAGAAAAAGTTTTAGAATATGCAAAAATTCCACATGACCCCTTATACGTTCAAGTCTTTCCAAAAGAATTCTATCCCTCTGTATGGATTCAAAAAGATGATGTAAAGCCATCTGAAAAAAAATCTCAAAAGCCAACATCCCTTCTAAATGCCATATTATCAAACAATACCAAGGGAGTTGAAATATCTGAATCTGATATATTTAGAATCATCTCGACAAGACGCTCTACAAGAAAATTTTCTAAAACAAAGGTAGAAGACTGGAAAATTGAAAAGATTTTGGCAGCAGCTGATACTGCTCCATCTGCTGGAAACTTTCAGGGATTAGAAGTATTTTATGTAAAAAGTAAAAAAGCAAAAGAGGCACTAGTGGAGGCCGCAAATCGACAACCATTTGTTAATGCTCCTCTGGTTTTGGTTTTTTGTATGAATCCTAGTAGAGTCAAGATGAATTTCTCACCTGAAATGCTTGCAAAGTTTTCTCTACAAGATGCTACATTGGCTGCATCATACTCTCAATTGGTAGCGACAGCTTTGGGATTGAGTTCTATTTGGATTGGAATGATTGATGAAGAAAAAGTCAAACAAGTTCTTGGAACTGATTTGAGACCTTCATCTATTCTCTGCATTGGTTATCCTGATATTCGTAAACAACCAAAATCAAGACGTAAACTAAAAGATCTAATTCATGTTTTAGAGGATTAACTCAATTTCAATACTATCTTCTTTAACCTCTACAAATGGTAACTAGATTCGTAATTTAATAGAAAAAGCATTTCAATCTTTTTCTATTTTTGTTTTAACAACATAGAATGACGCAGTGATTTTAATACTCTTATTTTACGTACATTTCTGTTGAACACACAACAAAAAATAATTTTGTTTAGCGTAATTACATTTACGTTCATAATTAGTACTCCTGTTGCATTTTCAGAAACACTTGGTGATCAATGGAACTCATTAAAATCTTCCCTGTCGAGTGCTGAAAAATCAACTACTAAAGATGAATCGTTAACACATCTCCAATCTGCTAAAACTATCTATGCTGATAATTTCAAAAATGCTGCAATCTCAGTAGATGCTGAAAGTGATGTATTGATTACAAACGCATTTTCTGATACTGAAAGTATGTTGATTTCTGGAAATGTTGAACAAGCATCTCTTAACAGACAAATCATAGACAAAACAATCTACAAAATTGCATTTATGAAGATGGAATTAGCAATAACACAAAACAACTCTGCTGATTTTCTGAGTTGGTTTTCTGTAATGGAAAAGAAATTTAAAATTTCTGAAAACTATCTTGATATAAACTCTCTATCTGATGGTATTAAATCAGATTCATCATTATTATCTGTAAATGGCCCTCAAATTACAGAAAAACTATTAGAAATATTCAAGCTAAAAACCGTTGAAGAACTAGAAGAAGCAATTGCAGCTTTAGATAAAGGAGATTTAAAGAGTGCCAAGACCTTTACATACGAGGGTCTATACTATTACAGAACACTTCATCCATCAATAGAAGAAAAACTCGGTGCAGAATCTGCAAATGAATTATTGCACGAAATGGAATCTGCCATAAGTGTTACAATGAGTGATAAATCCATCGATGCTATGAAAGCAGAAATTACACAAATTTCTGAAGAGGTTGAATTAATCATTCGTCAATATGAAGGAGGAGATGTTTCTGAAGTAGGACTTGCATTGTCTGGAATTAAAGACAGATTAAACTTGGTCAAAATAGAATATCTTGATGCTGTAAAAGACGGTAAAATTATCAATCAGGAAGAATACGATGAAACAGTTGTTTTTCTAACCAAAGCAATTGAAATTTTCAATTCTAACAAAGTAGCATTTACAGAGTTATCTAATTCTGCTACCACTTCATTAGAGAAAAATCTCACCGATATTGATAGTATAGTTTCTGCAAAAGGTGGTACTGATGAAGTTGTAACACTAGTTGAAAATAGTCTGGCAAATATTGCAACCTTGCAAGAATTTGGTGGCACGGTTGAAATTGATATTTTAGAATACTTTGATGAAATTGAACGACTGTTAAATGAATCTAAAATCGCCTATAGAAACGGTGATACCAAGACAGCTTTTAATCTAGTAACTAGTGCATATTTGGATAATTACGAATTTGTAGAAGGTCCACTAGGTGAAGTTGATCCAGAGTTAGTATTAAAAATAGAAATCGACATGCGTGAAAAACTTCGAAATATGATAAAGAATAACGAGTCTCCTGATAAGGTTGACGCTCAAATTGATATGATATTAGTTGACTTGGCTCAGGCAAAGAAGGTAATTCCAGAATTTGGTACAATTGTCATGTTGATTCTCTCTATTGCAATAATTAGCATAATTGGATTAACTGCAAAATCTAGATTATCTATTAGAGTATAATTTTTCTAAAATATTTTACTATGTCATACGAAATTTTGATTTTCGCTTAAAGCGTAGTTGTGTATTACAACAAGGACACTTTATTCCATCGTAAGACAAATACACATTACACGATGTACATCTTTTAATGTTGTCAATGTATCTGTTTTTTTCAGCACGATGTCGTTCACAAATTCCTCTACATGTCATATTAAATTTAAGTTACATTTGGGACAAGAATTTATTTTTCCTGAAATGAGAGTATGAATATTGCCACATTGATTGCATATCTTTGTTATGACTAGAATCATGAATTTCAAAATATGTTTTATTTTTTAAATCTGATTGTGATTCTATTTTTTAATTCTATGAATGTGGAATTATGATATATTTCATTAAGACTTTATTAAAATAAATCATTGTGCATAGAGTCACACCATTAGGATTAAGAAAATATAATATTGATCAGATGATTCTAAAAGAGCTATCTAATTTAGAATCTCGAACCATTTTATTTTCTATTATACATCAATCAAAACTACCTTCTCAAATTGCTTATGACAATAAAATACCTCCAAGTACAGTTTACAAAAAATTATTGACATTGGAATCCCTTGGATTGATTCATGTGGAAAAAATTGAACTAATTAACCGTCAAAAAAGTAAATTCTATAGGAGTAATATTCGTGAAGCCGAAATTTGTATTAAAAAATTTGAACCAGTTGTTCATCTAATACAAAATAATATGATTTCAAAAACATAAATGATAAAAATAAAAATTAATTTTCATACATAACTATGTTCATATTTATCCCCCAAATGGTAGTCGCATTTCTGTGGGTTGTTTTTAAGATTTACTTATGATTTCTATTGTTGTGTATTTTGAACACAATTTCCTTTTTGAAATGTTTCTGTGGCTATGTCATATGGTCAAAGTTCAAGATAATTTGGATATTGAACTAGAATGTGAAGAGAAAATTATTGCTGAAAAACATAGATTTGGAAGAGTTCGCTCAAGGATGATGTCTCAATTAAGAAAAGAATATGGGATGGAAATCGCAAATCGTTCACTAGCTAGAATCAATAAAAGAATTTCAATAAAATCAAAAATGACAAAGATTCATTCTGATGAATTTCTAATGTAAATCATCTTATTTCATTTTTATTCCATCTTATTCATTTCACTTCACTTCTCATAATTTTTTTTGTTCAAAAATACAGCGATGTTCTTATGAAAAATTTTAAAATTATATTTACAATGACAAAACTAGCAATAACTGCAATCGCAATGTTTGCAATTATGATGGGAATTTCCACAATTGCTCCTGCTATGGCTGATAAAGCTACAGCACCAGGACACAACAAAATTGACATTTGTCATTTTGATGAAGAGGAAATGCAATACGTCTTAATTAGCATTCCTGAAAAAGCAGTAAAAGCTCATGAGAAAAATCATGACATGGATATCATTCCAGCCCCTGAAGATGGTTGTCCAATCATTGAACCAGAACCTGTAGATTCTGACGGTGATGGCATTCCTGATATGGAGGATGAATGTCCAACAGATCCAACAAACACATGTAACGCTCCAGTAGATTCTGATAGTGATGGATTGACTGATGACGAAGAGGTCCTTTTAGGAACTGACCCGTTGAATCCAGATACTGACAATGGAGGAGTGTCTGATGGTCAAGAAGTAAATGTTGATGGAACTGATCCATTAGATCCTTTGGATGATTTGGTGATTATTACACCATAATCTCATTTTTTTTATTTTTCATAAAATCATTATGATCAATTTACTATTTTTAGATTAGAATTTTTGTTGAAACAAGAATTGTAAATGTTGTAATCAAACTAATTGCCATTATGTTGAGAATCATTCCATGTTTCATCATTGCTTTAATTGGAATCTGTGCTTTTTCATAGATGAGTGCATTTGGTGGTGTCCCCATGGGTAATAGAAATGCAAACGAAGTTGCAACAGTTATTGCAAACAAAACCGGTAGTGGAGTCCAGTTATTTAGCATAGCCATAGTTCCGACTATTGGAATGAAAATTGCTGCTGTAGCAGTATTTGATTTGACATTTGTTAGAAACATGATCATTGCAACTAGCACAAGAATTACTACCTCAAATGGATAATCTCCAACAAATGCAAGAGCATGCGCAATCCAATTAGCCAAACCAGAATCTACAAACGCTAAAGATAATGCAAATCCTCCGCCAAGTAAGAATAGTAGCCCATAGGGAAGTCTTTCAATTCCTGCCCAATTCATCAAACTCTCAGAGCGAGTTTTTGGCAAAACAAAGAGAGAAATTCCGCCTAAAATAGCAATTACTGAATTTGTAATAAAAGAACTCTCAGGTTGCCATAAGGGCATAGTAAACATCAAAACCATTACCCCCAATAATACAGCAAGCACTGTTATTTGCTCCATTGTAATTTTTCCAATTTTGGATTTTTCTAAAAGTAATGTTCTTTTAATTTCAGAAGTTGTCTCAAAATTACTTTTCCCTATCTGTGTTGTCATGTATACTCCACAAAGAACTAACATTGAGACTGAAAGCGGAACTCCAAGCATAGACCATTCTGCAAATGTAACTTTATGTGCAAACATTTCCATTACTGTTGCCGCATAAAGCAAATTTGGCGGTGCACCAATCAAAGTTGCTACACTGCCAATTGATGATGAATATGCAATTGATAACATGAAAATTACTTTGAATTTTGTTGCAACATAATTTGTCTTAGATAATGCTGCTAGAATTACTCCTGCAATTGGAAGTAATATCAAAACCACCGTGGTACTCATAACTACGGTGGAGATTAATGCTGTTGTAATCATAAATCCCCACACAATTTTTTTTGGAGAGTATCCGAATAGTGATATCAATTCAAATGCAATTTTTTTATGTAATCCTGATTTTTCAATTGCAAGTGCTATCATGAACATTCCAAGTAATAATACAATTATTGGGTGCATGTACTCTGCTGCAATCTCTTTTAATGGTAATATTCCAAGTATTGGAATTAATCCAATTGGTAGTAATGCGGTTGCATAAATTGGAATAGCTTCTGTAATCCACCAAACAATCATCCATACAGAAATTGCAAAAACTCCTTTTGCAGTATCTGACATTCCATCTGGTGTTGGCATAAACATGATAAGAAAAAATAGTACTGGTCCTAGACCTAGACCAAATTTTCTGAGATTAAATTTCATTTTATTCGATCTTTTTTTGGAAAAGAAGGATTTGAGGCTATCTGGGTTCAAATTTATCCCCAAAATGGTGATAGAATCATGTGAGCCTATCTCATTCATTAGAAAAATAAAGATCCTACCCAACTAGCAATCATGGCTGATGATGTCTCTGCTGAGGACCGTGAACGAGTAACTCTTCTCCAAATTGTTTCAAGATCAAAAAATGACTTCAAAAAACTAACCCTAGATCAATTAAAACGACTACAAGAATTACTTGAAAAAAAAGATTACAGTCATGATAAAAAAGCCCAAAAATCAAAACAAAAATTATTGAATAAAATCAATACACGAATTTATGAATTAGAAGAAGGTAAAGGCATCTTTTACTAGTCAATTAGATACAAATAACAAAACAAACTTGATTGAATATGGCAAAAAATCACCTTATTCATGAAACCAGTCCATATCTGTTACAACATGCAGAAAACCCCGTTGACTGGTATGCTTGGAATGATGAATCTCTAAAAAAAGCTAAAGATGAAAACAAGCCAATCTTTCTTAGTGTAGGGTATAGTGCTTGCCATTGGTGTCATGTTATGGCACACGAGTCATTTGAAAACGAAGAAGTTGCAAAATTTATGAATGAAAATTTTGTAAACATCAAAGTTGACCGAGAAGAAAGACCAGACCTCGATGATATATATCAAAAAGTTTGTCAGATAGCAACCGGTCAGGGTGGATGGCCTCTTAGTATTTTTCTAACTCCTGATCAAAAGCCATTTTACGTTGGAACTTATTTTCCAGTTTTGGACTCTTATGGTCGTCCAGGTTTTGGAAGTATTACAAGACAACTAGCACAAGCTTGGAAAGAAAAACCAAAAGACATTGAAAAGTCTGCTGATAACTTTCTATCTGCATTGCAAAAAGCAGAGACTGTAAAAATTCCATCTACATTAGAAAAAATCATTCTTGATGAGGCTGCAATGAATCTATTCCAACTTGGAGATGCTACATATGGTGGATTTGGTTCTGCACCAAAATTTCCAAACGCGGCTAATGTTTCATTTTTGTTCAGGTATGCAAAACTTACCGAACTGTCAAAATTTAATGAATTCGCGCTCAAAACTCTAAATAAAATGGCCAAAGGTGGTATCTTTGACCAGATAGGTGGAGGATTCCATAGGTACTCTACTGATGCAAAGTGGCTTGTTCCTCATTTTGAGAAGATGCTTTACGATAATGCATTGATTCCAGTAAATTATGCTGAAGCATATCAGATTACCCAAGACCCATTTTATCTCGAAGTTCTTCACAAGACTCTGGGATTTGTTTTAAGAGAAATGACCTCAAAAGAAGGTGGATTTTATTCTGCATACGATGCTGATTCAGAAGGTGTAGAAGGAAAGTTCTACGTATGGAAGAAAAGTGAGATAAAAGAGATCCTTGGCGATGATGCTGAGATATTTTGTTTATACTATGATGTCACTGATGGAGGTAATTGGGAAGGTAACAACATTTTGTGCAATAACATCAACATCTCTGCAGTTGCATTTCATTTTGGAATGCCTGAAGAAAAAATTAAAGACATTCTAATTCGTTGCTCTGAAAAACTATTGAATGTTCGCTCCAAACGAGTTCCACCTGGGCTCGATGATAAAGTACTCACTTCATGGAATGCATTGATGATCACAGCATTTGCTAAAGGATACCGTGTAACTAGAGATGCAAAATATTTGGATGCAGCAAAAAACTGTATTTCATTTATTGAGACAAAACTGCTTGATGATACTAAATTGTTACGAACTTACAAAAATGATATAGCAAAAATAGATGGCTATTTGGAAGATTACTCTTATTTTGCAAACGCATTACTTGATGTATTTGAGATTGAACCCGAAGTAAAATATCTGAACTTGGCAACTAAACTAGGACATCATTTAGTTGATCACTTTTGGGATTCTGAGAGTAGCAGCTTTTTTATGACCTCTGATGACCATGAAAAATTAATCATACGACCAAAGAGCAATTATGATTTGTCATTGCCTTCTGGTAATTCAGTTTCATGTTTTGTAATGCTGCGATTATATCATCTTACACAAGAAGAAAGATTCTTAAAAATTGCAACCCAAATAATGGAATCTCAGGCTCAAATTGCAGCTGAAAATCCATTTGGTTTTGGTTATTTGCTAAATACGATTTACACTTTCCTGCAACATCCAACTGAAATTACAATTATCAACTCTGAAAATTCAGAAATTTGTAATTTCCTTTACTCTAAATTTTTACCAGAATCAATTATGGTATCAATTAACAATAAATCCCAATTAGAAAGTTTATCTAAGTTCTCATTTTTTGCAGGCAAATCATACAATGATAAAACATCTGTCTTTGTTTGTAAAAATTTTACTTGTTCGTTACCTTTAGAGACTATAAGTGATATAAAATCAAATCTTTAAATTTTTTTTATATCGATTCCAAGTATGCTGCCCACTTGAGGTCTTCCCATTTTTTCATATCTTGATTTTGGCATACCTATTGTAATTTGGGTTTGCTGATAACTTCTAATGTTAACAGTTGGCTGAGCTTGCAGTATTGCTTCTAATAATGGCATGACTTGCTCTTTTGTTTCAGCATCTAGTCTTTTTGAAACATTGTCTATGATCATTTGTTTTTGTGAAATTGGCTCAGTTGACACATTTTCAATCAATGTTAATTGTACTACTTGTCCATTATCTACAATTTGTGTAATTCTAAACTCATCTGTTGCTGACAATGTATTATTTATAGAAAAATTGATTTATCAACGTATTGCAAAATAAAGCACTACTATTACCATTACTACTGCTGATGACACTCCCATCCCGAAAATGATTTTACTTCCGTCTAGCTTCATGCGTTTTGATATTTTAGAATCAAATTAAACTTTAGCTGTGATTTCTAAATTATACGTTTGATTTCTCAGTAGTATCTTTTGGCTTATTTTCCTGCTTTATGGGCCCAAGAAGTGCCTTTTTGATTAACGGAGCACGTTTCTTTATGATTTGATTGAATTCATTCATGTCTTCTAATCCTGGAGTGAGTTGCTGATTTTGATATGCTTGCAAAAATCCTGAGTACACACATCCAGTAATGATTCCAAACGCTGTATCTGGAACTGATTCTACTTCTGGTACAAAGTTTTCTGCAATCTGCCTGTATGATTCTGCTTCACTAATGTAATAATCAATTAAACTATCAATGAACATTTTGTTTTCTTTGGAAATTGTCATGTTTTTTATCGTCACCTTGTTTATTTAACTGTCTTTGGTAAACAGTTTATTTAATTATGTATTGATGACTAGTTGTTGTGGAAATTAGATTTAGATGATGAATATTTTCGAATTTTAGATTCAAAGAAACTTGTAGCAGGATATTTTGATCCTGATTATGGTGTTATCTATCCTAAAGAAAATTCTGTCGAGATCATCTCCCAAATGCTAAAAAATCATGATAAAATTTCAGGTGGATTGATGATGATTCCTCTTGTAAAATTTGGATTATTTGACTCTGATTTGGATATTGATATTAATGAATTGGAGACTCAAGTTAACCGTGTTGGAGAGCATTTAAAAAAATGGAAAGATTTCATTATAAAAACAAACAATACTATTCATTCTATTCGTATATCTCATACAGATCAAGATATGCTTACAATTACATTTCCAATTAAATTCTCAGAACCAACACCTTTGGATAAAAATGAAATTATAAAAGAAATTTCACCGATTTTAGATTTATTGCAAAAATTAAATTTATTGTGATTTTATTTTAACCCTGCTTTAACTGAATTAAACTCTCCCAAAGCAAGCATTTCGTATTCAAATGATTCTTGTAATAATGAGTCAGATCTAATACTGTGAGATTCGTCTTTAGTTTTTATCCATTCTATGAATTCTTTATCACTATCTAGTTGTGCTTGTGTTGAAAGCTTGAATAATTCCACTGATGGTGCAAATTGAGGCGGAGGATTTAGTTTATCATATTTTAAAATCTTATTTTGCATATCATTCAAATGTGTTTCAGAATAATCCAACAATTCTTCTAAACTCAAATCTCCTTCTTTCCACTGTGTAATCTTTGAGTCAAATTGAATTTGAGATTGTTTTACCTCTTCTTGAATCTGTTGAAGTTCGTTTCCAAATTTGAAACCTTTTTGTCTTGTTTGTTCATATGAATAATTATACGCAATTATCCCACTTACGATGATAATTGCAATTGTTGCAATGATGATGTTTTGTTTCTTTGCTTTTTTCAAAACTAATCTGTATAGTTTCCTTCGCCGTCTAATTTTAGCTCAATAGTCATAACTGTACCGCTGATAAAAGATTCATTTCTAATTGTTCTTACTCTGGCAACATCTAGATGATATGGCCAAATCTCAACTACTATGGCACCTACTTTGACATTATCTGGAGCATCTGTTAATTGAATGTCTTCTTTTTTCACTCCATGCATAACTAATGTGTGAATGGCATGTTCCACTAGTGGTTCTGGATTGTTGTGATTAATAGCCCAAACAATTCCTTCATAGTCAATTTTCTCCATTTTGAAATTTACCTGAATTATCTCCTATAACAATTATTCTGTTATCTGGTAGGTGAAGTTTCTTCCGAAAGGGATATGAGATGACCACTCTTGAATATTGTATATTGGTCTTTGAAGCAATTTTGTATCTCGCAGTGTTGATTATTGCTGCAAAATTGTTTGGAGAGCTGATGCATAGAATTAATCAGCCTACCATTATAGGAAACGTTCTTGCCGGGATTATTGTCGGACCTGCGCTTTTAGCTATAGTTGAGCCAATTAACGCAATAGAGCTTTTTACCTCAATTGGAGTATTTTTCTTATTTTTCTTAATTGGTCTTCAAGAAATTGATTTAGCTGGAATATTCCGCGTTATGAAAGGTAGAATTTTTGTAGGTTCTGCTGTTGCATTTTTAATTCCATTTTTTGTAGCCGCACTTTTTGGTTTGTCCTTAGACATGAATTTTACACAAGCATTTGCAATTGGAAGTGTAATTGCCGCATCTAGTCTTGGCGTGACTGCAAAGATACTAAGTGATCTTGGTAAGCTAAAATCTACAATCGGTCTTGAGATTTTCACAGTTACTGCGATTGTAGAATTTATTGCAATTATTGTAACAAGTGTGCTGATCCAGGTAAATTCAAGTGAAACACCTCAAGTTTCAGAATTTTTCTGGTTGTTTGCAAAGATGATAATCTTTTTTGCAGTTGCAGGAATACTTTCAGTTTTTGTTTTGCCACGATTTTTCCGTATGTTGAAAAAACATCTTAAAGATCAGCAAATTTATTTTGGTATTATCATAGGCGTAATTTTGCTTGTTGCATATTTTGCTGAGATTAGTGGAATTCATGGTGCGATAGGTGCGCTTCTTTTAGGAATTGCTGTTTCTCGAATGGCTAAGGATGAGTATTCTGAAATTTCAAAAAATATTGGTGTGATCGGACATGGAATTTTTATCCCAATCTTTTTTGCAGGTATTGGTCTTCACTTTAGTTTTGGCTTTCTAAATCTAGATTGGTGGATTATCGCTGTGTTTATTGGAATCATAATTGGCGTGAAATTTGTAAGCTCGTACATTGCTGTTCGAATTGCTCAGATGCGCCCTGCTAGAACTGTGGCATATGGCGTTATGGCAAAAGGAGCAGTGGATTTAGCCTTGATGTTGTCTTTGTTACAGGCCAGCATCCTGGAAGATGATCTTTTCTCACTTTTGGTGTTTGGTACTCTTTTAACGATGATAATATCTAGCGTTGAGCTCCAACGAAAGTTAAAGAAAATAATTCATGTAAAGGTAGGTACGGTTGAACTTGGATTATTGCCTATTTATTTTAGAAGAGTAGTATCTGATGTACCAGCAATTGCTGTAATTGTTACAGATTTTCCAAAGACAACTCCTTTGCTTACTGTAAAGTCATTTTTAGAACAAAACACAATTAACAAAAAACCCTTTTTGGTAATCGACGCTAATAACAAACTTGTAGGACTGGTTTCAAAACGAGAAATTGACCGATTCCATAAAAAAACTTTTGATGAAATTACCATTGGTGATGTGATGTTCCAAAAATTCCATACTGCCTCACCTGATGAATATTTGTTTTCAGTAATTCAAAAAATGAATTCTCATCCTTTTGATATTATTCCTGTAGTAGATCCTGCAAACGAAAATGTACTTGGAATTGTAACAACACAAGGTATCATGAATCTGTTAACTGAAAATCCTAAATCTTAATTCATTAAATATTCTGTATTATGAAAAATAAAAAAGATTAATCCCTATTGAAAGGGATCAATAAATGGACAGTTTACTATGTGGTCCATATCCATTGGTCTTGCTAGGCCTATGTCAATCAAACCTGCTTTTTGGTATGCTGTGATGTCTGAGATGTTTTCAAGTAATGCTGAGTTGTTTGCATCCTTCCAAGTAATCACATTAATTCGCCACATTGGAGAATAGTTTGCATCTCCTTGTGCACCTGAAGCAATTCCTGGCTGGAATCCTAATGGGCCTGAGCCCTTAATTCCATTTGTGAATTGAAACAGATCAACTGCAGCTGAATTTGCAATAAGACTTGCAGATGTTGGTGCGCTAACTACGCCCATCATCTCTGCTGGACCTGAAGGTGTTGCATCAGTTACAATGTAGTAGATAGTTCTCCCATCTGGACCCCAACCTCTATGTGCAATGAATGTCACAGTTTTTTCTTTAGTGTCAATATCCAGAACCTGTCCTCCACCATATGGTGTGTGATCAGAAAGTACTTTGTCCTCTTTTACCATCATTTGCCCATCTGGCCAAACAATTTGTGGCATGTTAAGGACAACTTCCAGTGGCGTCAAAGATATCTCTCCTTTTTTCTCTGCTTCCATTATTGCTTTTTCAGAATTCAATATTTTTGGAGTTGTGCCATCTTTCCATGTTACATGAACATGTGATGTAAGAGCACTGTATATCTCTGATTGTGCAGGAGTACTGGTAAAGACTTCTCCTTGGTATCCATGAACTCCGTCCCCACTAATTCCATTTGTAAACATGTATGTTTTTGAGAGTGCTTTTGCAGGAGTATTCTTTAGTAATGGAGCTAGTTCTACTTTCCATTTTTGATTCTTTGTTATGATGTCTGCATGTGTTTTATCACTTGAATCTGTAATGATGAAGTAAACATCACCTCCGTTATAGAATCCTTTATGCAATGGAATCTCTGCTGGAACATTTGCACGTGATAGTTTTAAAACAGAACCTGCATCTTCAGACATTTCTGTTTTCTCCATCATCTGTTTGTCATTCATTTTTTTCTCCATCATCTCTTTATTGGCCATTTGCTTGTCCATCATCTGCTTATCCTCAATTTTTTTTTGTTCAGTTTTTTCTTGAACTGGTTGAATAGCAGGTGCTTCTGAGCATAATCTGTCCCCACAAACTATCCCTGCATTTTTGGAACCATATGATTTTGATGGAGTCCCTTTTGCTTTCTCGGCAAAGGCTACGTCGTAGCTTTGCGTCAAACCTGCAGTAAAGAGTGGCAAGATAGCCAAAAAAGCTATGATCTTTAGTGTTGTATTCATTACGCACGATTTTTAACTAAAAGTTAAAAGTATTTTTCCAATTCTTGTCTAAATAATATTTTTTATTGAATCTAGAAACTCTAATCTTTCAAATTTGAATAATCTCTAAGCATCTGTATACATTGAAACTTCCCATGCAGTTGGAGTTTGTGCAAATGCATGATATTCTTTGTATTTTAATTCTGTATATGCATCGAGAAAGTCTTTTGTAAATACATCTTCAAGGAATTTCATATCGCTTTGAAATGCATCCAGTGCTCCTTTAAGCGATGTAGGAAGAGAGCCAATGTTGAGCTCTCTCTTCTTTTCAGCGGTAAGCTTGTAGACGTTTTCCTCTACAGAATCCCCAGGATCTTTTTTATTTTTAATTCCATCTAATCCTGCAAGTAACAGCGCTGCTTCAAGTAAGTAGATATTTGCAGTAGGATCTGGTACACGATATTCGATACGTTTACTCTTCTCTCTATTTTTTAGATACATTGGTACACGAATTGCAGCAGAACGATTTCCTAATCCCCAACAAACATTGACAGGTGCTTCAAAATTAGGAACCAATCTTTTGTATGAATTTGTTGTTGGATTTGTTATTGCACATAATGCTGATGCGTGATCTAATAGTCCACCAATATAGTAACGCCCTTCTTGTGATAGCTGTGCTACTTTGTCATTTGGATCATACATTCTATTTGTATCTTTACTCCATATGCTTTGATGAGTATGCATTGCAGATGCATTGTCTCCAAAAATTGGTTTTGACATAAATGTTGCAACCTTGTTTCTTTTTTTGGCTTTTACTTTAACAACATTTTTTATTGTAACTACTGCGTCTGCAATTTCAGTCATCTCGCCATATTTGAAATTAATCTCACTCTGTCCTGATGTTGCAACTTCATGGTGTTCCGCTTCGACTTGGATTCCAAAATAACGATACAGATCATCACAAATGTCTTTTCTGAGGCTACCTAGTGTGTCTTTAGGCTGTGATGGATAGTATCCTTCTTTTAGATCAATTGCTGTACTGGCATTTCCTTTTGCCCATGGTGACTCTTTTGATTCAATTGAATAACCAGAACCACCGTATGAGTGAGTTGCACCATACGGTGAAGGATAAATATTGATTGCATCAAATACAAAAAATTCAATCTCTGGGCCCCACATCGAATGTGTTAATCCAAACTCATTTAGCTTTCCTTTAGCTTTTGCAGTAATTCCACGCGAATCTCTGTTGAAACGTGTCTCTTCTGCTCTATTTCCTTCATAAAGATCACAAAATATCCTTGCATTTTTTCTGCTTGGATCATAATCTGGTGGTAAAATACGAAATGTAGACGGATCTGGTTTCATGATCATATCTGATTTATTTACTGACTTGAATCCTAGAATGGAACTTGCATCAAGTTTTTCAAGTCCATCATTAAAGTCGTCTTCTGAAAGAGAATAACTTGGCATTCCCATACAATGCAGTTCGCCAAAAATATCTACAAACCAAAAATCTACAAACGAAATATTTTCTTCTTTGATTTTTTCTACAACTTGTTTTGAGTTCATCATTTTGCTTTGTTTATTTTCTTGCATTACTAATGTGATATTGTGTTATTGTTTAAGCTAGTTTGTAAATACATTGTTTAAGATTCTGGATAGTCCTGGTTTTTAATAACTTTCATTTTCTCATTTAATTCATCTTCAAAGAAGAACTTGTCCCCTGATGCTGGTTTTAGATCATCAAGCCAAATTGCTTTTTCATCGTATTTTGCTAGAAATGGAATTTGTACCCAATCTGGATTTCTTCCTTGTAAGAATCTTAATACCATTAGCTTTTCTCCGCCATATTCTGCAATTCCAAGAATCTGAACTTTTCCTGGTGTTGCAGACATACTTGGACCCCTTACAGTCCTTGCAAGCCCGGTTACTTTTTTGTAAGCCTCTCGGAATATTCTTTGAGCCTCTATCAATGGTATTCCAAAATAATGCTGCGCTCCTGTATCTCTTACAACGAACATGTAGTATGGAATACATCCTAGTTGAACCTGAGTCTTCCACATTTCAGCCCACATCTCTGAATCATCATTGATATGACGAAGTATTGGTGATTGAGTTCTAATTTGAGCTCCTGTTGCACGAACTTTTTTGATTGCCTCTTTTACAGCATCTGTTTTTAATTCTACAACATGATTGAAATGTCCCATCAATGCTAAATGAATTCCTTTATCTACAACTCGTTTGAAGATATCTAGCATTTCTTCTGCATCATCATCTGTTAGGAATTTGTATGGCCAGTATGACAATGCTTTTGTTCCAATTCGTATTGTTCTAAGATTTGGAAGATTTGCTTCAAGGAGTGGATTGATGTATGTTGAAAATATTTTTGCTTTCATAATCATTGGATCTCCTCCAGTGAACAAAACATCTGATATCTCTGGATGCTCTCGTAGATACTGCACTAATTGTTCTCCTTCTCTCATTGCAAACTTGAGTTCATCCATTCCAACAAACTGTGGCCATCTGAAACAAAAACTACAATATGCATGACATGTCTGACTCTGACTCGGAAAGAACAGACAAGTTTCTTTGTATTTATGTTGCATTCCATAAAGCTTTGTTCCATCTTTTAGTGTAGGCACGTTTAATTCCATTTGACCTGCTGGATGTGGATTTAATTGTAATCTGATCTCATTTGCTGTATTTTGAATTTCTTTTTTGTCTCCTTTTTTTAGAGCTGCTTCCATCTTTGCATAATGTTCCGGAATCAACATTCCTCTTTGTGGGAACGTTAAAACAAACATTGGATCATTTGGAATGTTATTCCAGTCAATTAGTTGTTCAATTACATAATTATTTGTCTTAAATGGAAGCACATTTCCAACAACTTCCATTTCAAACTGTTTTTCTTCGCCTAATTTTTGAATTTGTGGTAATTGTCGAAAATTTGCTAAAGTGTAACTCATAATACGCGGTGATTCATTAACTGCCCACTTTGATTCTTGATTTTGCATGTATATTGATAGTTTTTACCCTTGTTAAATGTTAATGATGAATTCATTCAAATTTTTTTAAAAAAATTAGATTGAATGATTTATAAAAAATGATAATATCTAAGATATCTCTATGAAATCTTTGTATTTGGAAGGAAATAGTGAAAAATAATGGCTGGAGAAGAGGTACTTGCAGAAGGACAAGCAGTAGGACAAATTGGAACTCTAATTGAATTATTATCGTCTTCAATTTCACTCCAAGTAGCATTTGTAATTTTAGTAGTAGGATTGATTGTGATTGGTACAATTTATAATAAATTTAGACAATGGACTAGAACAAAAAAATTCAGTTATTCTAATCCTATATTGGCTGATATAGTTCGAAGAGCAGTTTTGCCTATTCTTGCATTGGCTTTGATTTCTTCAATTAATATTTACATTCAGACTTTTGAACTGTTTGATGATCCTACAGAAATAATTGATGAACAATTAAGTGCTGAACTTACTGCTGGCGAAACATTTGCTAAACTCCTCAACTCCATGAATATTCTAATCATTGCATTTACGGCAGGCCACATCATAACAATTCTTCTTGAAAAAGGAGAAAAACTCAAACTGGAAAAAGAGGACTTTAAAGCTTGGCGAGACTTGAATGGTTTTAAAGATGATGAAAATGATTTATTTCATAGATGTTACAAATGGATTCCGCCTAAACATCCTCCAGAAGAAATTAGTGATAAAGAATTCAATGAGTTTCTAAAAACTGCGGATGGTATAGATTTCCTAGAAAAATTTACTACTTCAACTGGTGCAAGAATTGGTAGTTATCAAAAACTTGTAAAAGATCCTTTTTCAGAATGGAAAAAGTCAGAACAAAAAAAATATGAACAATATTACAATGATTGTATAACTGGAGAAAATGAACTGGGTCGACCATTACTTCCTGGTAAAACCCCCGACGAAATTTATGAAATTGATATCTGGGGAGAAGAAAAAAGAGGCAATAATTATGAACCAGTGATATCTGGTTCAAAACCTCCAGGATATGCTGAAAAGAAAAGAGAAGGACTCCCAAAACCCTTTAGAAATTTTATTCCACTTGGAGTTGTTTTATGTACTGCACTAGGCATAATTGCCTGGTGGGGTGTCGATCTCTTTGTATTAGCTACTGCTAGTGGTGGTATTGCACTTGGAGTAGGTTTTGCATTAAAAGAAACTTTTGAAAATTACTTTGCATATATGATGATAAGAAAAGATAAGATCTTTGTTGAAGGAGAAAGAATTGCATTAGCAAGTGGCTACAAAGGTATAGTCTATAAAATTACTTCACGTGTAACCTATATTCGACATCCTCTGAATGAATCAATTGCAATTGTACCTACTAGACAACTTGTTACAAGTGAGATAATAAATTATACAAAAGAATTTGCAATTGTTCCTGCAATTGTTGAAGTTGGAGTTTCTTATCTTAATGATCCAAAACATGTGGCAGCTATATTGATGAAAGTTGGTACTCGTGCATTACAAGAAGTCAAAGATAAAAAAGAAAAACATCTTGCAATTCAATCAAAATGCCCAAATCTTGATGAAAATCAACCAAGCTGTGGTTGCGATAAATCATTTATTTTAGATATTGAACAACCTACTGTACGATTCAATAAATTCAACGACTCTTCGCTTGATTTTGCTTTATGGGTATATGTTAGAGATTATGGTTCTAAATTTAAAATGCAAACTGATATGAGAATGATGATTTATGAAGAATTCAAAAAATATGATATTAGAATTCCCTGGCCAATTAGAACCATCTATCAAGGAGATGAAAAGAAAGAGGCTGAAGAAATTGATAAGCTTAATTCTGAACGTAAGAAGATTATTGACAAATATGGTATCGGGGATTTGTTAAAAGGCGATGGGGACTCCTCTTGAAATTCCTATCTCTCCACTTGTTCTGAGTGTATTAAACCATATTATATTTTCACACTTTTTATCACATTTTATCACGTAAAGGTACAAAAAGACTGAAATGGGTAATATTTTGTGCACAAAAATCTAATTTTCATCTTTATGGTTGTGTTTGTAAGTGTTTTACTGTTATCTTCATTTTCAAATGACACTAATTCTAAAATTACTCTGATGCAAAATGAAAATGGAATACCTTCCACCCAGATGCTTGAAGATAATGCATCTTCTTTTTATGATAATATTAGATCTATTTTTCAAAATATTGAAAAATCTAATTTTCTGCCTATTGATTATATCAATAATCTAATTGCCGAAATTGCAAAGGATTCATCAATTTATGATATTATTGGGTTTTCTATTGGAATGGTTGTCTATGGTGTATTTGTTTATAATTTCTACCGATTTCTATCAAAACGAGATTTATTTAATATCAACATAGAAAAAATTTCTAAAGGTCGTTTTTCATCTTCTGGAAAAAAATCATCTGGTGCACCTAGAGCTGTAGCATTTATTGCTACTAATTTCTTTGTATTTCCATTTGTAATATTTTTGTGGTTTTTGGGATATTCTTCATTTATGTTTATTCTTGTTCAGCATATGCCAACTGCAACAATTTTTCTTGTATCAAGCTCATTAATTATTGCAATTAGAATATCTGCATATTATAGGGAAGATCTTTCACGAGACCTTGCAAAATTACTTCCATTTGCATTACTTGCTATATTTTTATTCGATCCACAATTTTATTCACTTGTTGATGTTCTCAAAAGATTAGCAGAGATACCATCATTTCTAACACAAATTGCAGCATTTATGGTTGTGGCAATGATTGTTGAAATTTTCCTTAGCATAATTTATCTAATTAAAGTCAGATTTTTTCACAAAGAGAATGAATCAAAAGTTGATGATTCAGAACATCCAGTTTAATTCCGATTCATTAAATAGCCGTCAAATGTTTTATTGATACATGTCTGATCAAACACGTCAAAGTAAAGTAATAATTCGTAATATGACTCAAGAAGACATACCAAAAGTAGTTGAATTACAAAAAGCTGCATTTCCCTATATGGCAGCTGAAGGCGTTTACTGGAAACCTGATCAATTAGAAGCACATCTCAAAGTGTTTCCAGAAGGCCAATTCGTGGCTGATTATAATGGCAAGATTGTTGGCTCATGCAGCAGTTTAATTGTAAAGTTTGATCCTGAATACAAAGACCACACTTGGAAAGAAGCTTGCGGTGACAATGTCTTTTCAGCTCATAACCCAAAAGGCGATTCATTGTACGGTGCAGATATATCGACACATCCGGATAACCGACGATTAGGTGTTGCAACCAAAATTTATGATGCACGAAAAGCACTTGCAATAAAACTCAATTTACGTAGAATTATCGCAGGTGCAAGATTATTCAACTATTGTGAATTTGCAAAAGAATTATCCCCTATAGAATATGTTCAAAAAGTCTTAAAGCATGAAATTAGAGAACCTGTATTGGAGTTTCAAGTTAAAAATGGTTTTAAATTCATAAAAATTCTTAATGACTACATGAAGGATCCTCGTTCATTAAACCATGCAACTTTTATTGAGTGGATAAATCCGAACTATAAATCAAAATGATCATTGACTGCCACGTTCATGTTAATCAATATGAATTAATTCAGCATATCCCTTCTTTAGATGATAGAATATCTGAACTTCAAAAAGAAATGACAAGCAACAATGTAGATTATGCGGTTATTTTATCATCATACAAAACAAATTCGGAGAGACCTTCTGCAAAACAGATCATCGATGCAATTAAAAAATATGATAATCTTGGAGTCGTTGCAGGATTCTCTATTGACAATCATACTGTTGAGGATTTAAAAAATTACAGAACTTGGATTAAAGATGGATTAGTAAAAGGACTCAAAATCTATTCTGGTTATGAGCATTATTATCCATATGATGAAAGATACCAAAAAGTTTATGATATTTGTGTAGAATTTGGAGTCCCTGCAATGTTTCACACTGGTGATACGTACAGTCCGAGAGGAAAACTTCGTTATGCTCGTCCCCTAAATCTTGATGAAGTTGCAGTAGATAATCCTGAACTTAAAATTGTAATGTGTCATCTGGGAAATCCTTGGATCCAAGATGCACAAGAAGTAATTTATAAAAATAAAAATGTCTATGCTGATATCTCTGGTTTCATTATAGGTAGCTTTGATCACTTTTTTGAAAAAATGATCAAAGAAAAAGTTGCTGAGCTAATTAATTATGCAGGAGAACCAAAATACCTACTTTATGGAACTGATTGGCCAATCAGCTCAATGGATTCATACCTTAACTTTGTTGCAAAGCTGAAAATCAAACAAGAGTTTAGAGACAATTTCATGTACAAAAATGCTAAAGAATTGTTTAAAATTTCCTAAAAATACGCAATAAAAAAGACCTAATTATGGAGAATTAATACATAATACTATTGGAAAAAATAACTAAAGAAACTGAACTACATCTTCAGGAATGTGAAAAAGAAATTGAAGAAATTCAACGTAAAATCAAAAATAATGATTATAACCAATTAAAAGAGGTTCATCACGATAAAATGGTTTTAGAAAATCGAGAAATGATTCTAAAAAATAAAATACAATCAGAACAATTGTTTGATGAATTAAAAACCCAAAATAAAGTTTTAATTGAAAATAATTCTGTTTTAATTGAAATTATACGAGAACTTTGTAAAAACAAAGAGATTAATCCTATCTTGCTAGAAAAAATTAAGAATCTCAAAAATTTGTAAATTAAAGTTTAGACTCTTTTTTTAAATTTACATCTGGAAACCCGACAATATCTAATAATGAAGTTGCTACTTGGATTTTACCATTGGAGTTTTTAATTTCCTGCAAGATTTTATTGCTGATATTGTGTTTTATTGTTCCTCTCTGTCTAACTGCTACCGGATATCTTATTTTAACTGACACATCATTACTGGTCAGTGCAAAATTAATTATTGGTTCAGTAGTGTTGTTATCTAGATAATATTTTTCTCCTAAATCTTTGATGCTCTGTGATGCTTGTATGCTCATCTCTCTTGTTTCTTCAGATGCTATTTCCATGAATTTTTTGTAAGCATAATTTGTATCTGATTTATAATCTAATGGAAATGAAATCTCATCCCAGATGAATCCATGGTCTTTGGTATAGTTGTTAATAGTATTGGATAGAATAGAACCATTAGGAATTGTTGTTAATCTACCCGTGGGAAGATCTGCTGTAATCCATTCTCTTGTTTCAAGTAATGTTGTATATAGGATCCCAATATCGATCACATCTCCAGTTTTTGAATTTATTTCAATTCTGTCCCCTACTGAATACACTCTGGTAATGTAGATCAAAATGCCTCCTGCAAGATTTTTTAACAAATCTTGAAGCGCAAATGCAACTCCGGCTGATGCCAATCCTAATACCACTGTTAACTCTTGTGTTCCCTCACTCCAGATTGCTGCAAGTACAACTACGAATGTTGCGATGTATCCGATTGAAATAATTTTTTTAAAATTATATTTCATCTTTTTTTCTTTAATTTTTTTAGATAATTGATACTCTAGAATTATTTTAAAAATTACATGAATTATGGTTAAAGCGACAAATGTGTAAACCCCATTTTCCAGATATTGATGAGGATAATAGTAATTTGCAGTCCAAAATACTACTACAAATAGTACCCAAATGATTAATCCACTTCTTTGCTTCATGTTTATTTTTTATTGTTTATCTAATTGAAAAAGTATTGCATATTTTTCACCAATTGAGATGGGATAAAACTTGATATGAACTGAAAAAGCCTAATTTATGACATTTAGTGTCATTGTGCTAACTACTCTTGATAATTTTCTAATATCTGCTACTGCTTTTTCAAAATCTTTTTGCTCTTCTGTGTTTACTTCTGCAATTACATCATATGCTCCATAAGTCAGATGTGCGTTTTTGACTTTGGGCATTTGTTTTAATTCTTCAACAATGTATTCTTCGGCACCAAGATCACAATTTAATAAAATAAATCCAATGTGCATTTTCTTAGAATAATAGTTCTCTTACTTGTCTTTAAGTTTTACAGCTGCTACCATCTACTGCGTCCGCCATAGCTATTTCCACTATTGCGGTCACTGTATCTTTTTCTTCCACCACTTCTATCATCTCTTGCGTCTCCTCTACTGGAACCTCTATATCCGCCAGAACCTCCGGACCTTCCATATCCACCACCACCTCTACCTCTTGAATAGCCTGATCTTGATTGTGAACCTCCAAATCTTCTAGATGGAGATTGTCTTTTTAGTGGGTCTGGGATTGAAATTTCTATTCCCATTTCTTTATTCAAATCTGTTAGTGGTACTTTGATTTGGCGTTTAATTAAATTCCAATCTCCTACAGATGAGTATGATACTAGTGTGATTGCCCTTCCTTTTGCTCCTGCTCTTGCGGTTCTTCCTATTCTGTGGAAATACGCCATCTCTTGATTTGGAACATCATAATTTACTACAAGTTCTACTCTTGGAACATCAATTCCTCTTGATGCTACATCTGTTGCAACAAGAATGTCTACTTTACCGCTTCTGAATTTGGACATTGATTGTTCTCTTCTACTTTGTGACATGTCTCCCTCGATTGCAACTGCATCAAATTTTTCTTGATGAAGGTATTTTGCTACGTCTCTGGTTCTGTATTTTGTTGAACAGAAAACTATGATCTGACCCTTAAGTGGTTTGATAAAATCAATTAGATATTTCATTTTGTCTCTGTCTTTAATTACCAAATATGCTTGGTCAATACCTTCTCCGCTAAGATCATCTGCATCAAGCAAGAATTGTTTAGGATTCTTTAGATAGTCTTCAGATAATCTTAAAATTTCAGTTGGCATTGTTGCTGAAAACAATGACATTACTCTCTCTTCTGGTGCAAGATCTAAAATAAACTGAATATCATCAACAAATCCCATATCTAACATTGTATCTGCTTCATCTAAAACGATGTGAGTGATATCACCTAGTTCTATTGAACCACGTTTAAGATGATCAATTAATCTTCCAGGAGTTGCAACTACTATCTCTACTCCTCTATCTAATGCATCTAATTGTAATCCCATTCCTTGGCCTCCATAAACGGTTGCTACTCTAATTCCAGTATATTTTCCAAACTTCTTTATCTCTGATGAAATTTGCATTGCAAGCTCTCTTGTTGGAGCCATCACCAAACCTTGGATGCCTTTTTTTGGTTGAATCTCTTGAAGCATTGCTAAAGCAAATGCAGCTGTTTTACCTGAACCAGTATGAGCTTGTCCTACAACATCTCTTCCTGTAAGTAATACTGGAATAACGGCTTCTTGAATAGGAAATGCTTCATCAAATCCCATTTCACGAATCCCTTTCAGTAATTCTTCTCTTAATCCTAAATCTTGAAATTTTGTCATTTTGTTTTCTTCTCTAAAGCAATGACGAAAAAGCTCATTGCCCACTCGTCATTATTCCGATACATTAAAGTCATTTTTAGGTCTAATAAACGCTTGTTCTGATTTAAGAGTTGAGCTGAGACTCTATAATCCCTTGAAATACCTCAAAGGGTTGGGCTCCATTTACTTTTACAAACCCTGTCTTTTCATTTCCAATGAAAAATCCAGGTGTTCCAGTGATCTCGTAGTTTCTTCCATCTGTTAGATCATTGTTGATCTCATTGACATACTTGCCAGAATCCAGACAAGCATTGAATTGTTCTTGATTCAACTCTAATTCTGTCGCATATTCTTTAAAGACTGTAATTGCAGATGTAAAATCCATTTTACTCCAAGTTCCTTGGTTTTCAAATAACATGTCATGATACTGCCAAAATTTGTTTTGCTCATCTGCGCATTCTGACGCTACTGCAGCTGGCATTGCATTGGGGTGACTGGATTGAATTGGGAAATCTCTAAACACAAATTTCACTTTTCCTGTTTCTACATATTGTTCTAAAATCAATGGAAGGGTTTGAATTTGAAATCTAGCACAAAATGGACACTGAAAATCTGAAAATTCTATTATGGTGATTGGCGCATCTTGGTTTCCAATGACAGGGTCGTCATCAGCAGATATCTTGATTGGTTGTATGTTTGGCTGTGTTGGCATCTGACTTTTTGAAATCTTTGCTTCGATACTTGCAATTGCATTGTTTAATTCAGATTTTGTTACCTGTTCTGATTTTAAACTAATAAAAGAACCCGCAAAAAATGCTGCTATCAAACTAACTCCTATTATCGAAACCACTAAAATATTAAAAATTGATTTATTCACTATTTTTTTCCCACTGTGATTTGATTCTACATCTGAATCCATTTAGGCTTGCTTCAATTGTTGTATACTTATTCGTATTGCCTATTTTTCTTTCTAACAGTTCTTATATTCCCTCATAATTATCTCTAGCAATGTCAGTAGATGACCGAAAAATGTACCCATGTACATGTTCTGATTGCGGAAAAGAATCTCAAGTACCTTTTCAACCAATTGAAGGTAGAGATGTCTTCTGCAAAGAATGTTTACCAAAACATAGAAAACCAAGATCTGAAAATAGAGGAAGATATTAGGCTGAAATACGCTTAACGTCGTTTTTTCTTTTACTCTTTTGAAGTTATTTTTATAAAAATTAAAAAGCCAATAATGGGATCCGAACCCACGACCCTCAGATTACAAATCTGATGCTCTAACCAGGCTGAGCTATATTGGCACAAAATCCAATAAAAATTTCGGATCTTTAAAGTGTTACCGAATATCATCGAAGATCTACGTATCGTGAATTTACTTTAGTTATGAAAGAATTTCTGAAATTATCTGATGGATCTATTACATCAGATTATAATAGTGTCTAATTGTGAATAATCTATCCATGAAATATGTCAATCCTTTACGACTCAAAGTTTTAATGATGATGTTTTTTGTAACTGGCATAGTCGGTATTGTCGTGGGTCTAAAAGTTGCACCACCAAATACCTCATTGTTGATCACGTTTATGGGCGTCATCAATATATCATTGGGTGGATTTTTCGGTTGGGTTTTTCTTAATCAGACTCCACAATCAGAGAACAAAAGAAAGAAAAAGCGCGATAACAACTAGAATATTTGTTGCAAAATGCATTGCAAATGAATGATTGATTCCCTTTTTATCATAAATGTATTTGAACAAAAATCCTATTGGCAAAAGTAACAACGCCATATGCACTTTAACTCCCATAGCAATATGGATCAATGCCCATACTATTACCATCTTCTTTGATCTTCTGAAATACAATTCTTCGACATAGTTAATGTGAATAAACATGTACACTAACAATGGGATAAACGGAACAATCCCCCAAAATCCCTGATCTGCAAATGGACCAAACGCAATGTTGTACCCTAACCAACTCCAATTTAGAATTGGTATGGTCTCAACAAAATCATGAGCAAAAACGATGTATGCAAATAAAATTCCAAATGGAATTGGCGCATATTTTATTGAACCGATTCCAATTTTTAGATCTGTAATTCTTTTTTTAGTCTCTTTGATGAGAAGTAATGATGCCCCTACAGTTAGAATGTAATATCCAATCACAAATGAATCTGATTGAAAAAAATCCTCTAACATAATTCAGATTGCTTTTATATTGTGTAAAAAATCTAACTCATCAATAATTAGGGTGCTTCTAAATGATGATCTTACTCATGACTGTGTTTTACTCAGATATGCCTCCCTACTCTTGGTACAATATTAACTTAAAATCGCCTCTTTTTTCAAAAATACGGTAAAATTCTACTTTAGAAAAATATTGTAAATGAAAAAATATCTTGAAACATTATGTCTTGGTGTTACAAGTAGTTGATATTTTTTAAAACCCGGTTTTAGATTTTTCAATCAAAGTATAAATAATAAAACTGTTTCATCAAAAAAGAATTGCTAGATTTAGTTGCAAAGAAATTATTTCTTACAAAAGGTAAAGGCGTTCATGAAGACCGATTGACAAGTTTTGAATATGCCCTAAGAGATGCTGGTATCGCTGGTACAAATCTGGTTTTAATTTCTAGTATATTTCCACCAAATGCAAAATTAATCTCTAGAAATGAAGGTCTTAAGCAAATTAAACCTGGACAAATCTTGTTTACAATTTATTCTAAAAATCAAACAAATGAACCCCAGAGACTATGTTCTGCTTCAGTTGGTATTGCTAGACCTAAAGATACTAATCGTTATGGATATCTTTCTGAATACGAATCATTTGGTCAAAATGAACAACAGTCAGGTGATTATGCCGAAGACATTGCAGCACAAATGCTTGCATCTTCACTTGGAATTCCTTTTGATATTGATAAAAGCTGGGATGAAAAAAGACAGCAATGGACTATCTCTGGTCAAATCTACAAAACACAAAATGTTACTCAATCAACAAAAGGCGATAAAGATGGAAAATGGACTACTGTCTTTGCAGCTGCTGTTTTACTAGTGTGATTACTTTCTATATCCTTTAAGATAATATATTGCAGCGCCAATTGCAATAATTGAAATTATTATTACAATTACAATTGATTCATCAAACGATGTTTCAATTTTAGGCGCAGATAACTGGCTACCACCTAATGAAAATATTAATTCATTTTTATCAATTGATTTTCTTTCCCCAAAAATAAATTTACCTTGAATTCTATTTCCCTGTTCAGGGTCAAAAATCCATCCTTCTTTTGTAATTTCAGTAGGAATCTTTTCACCGTCAACTAACTGTGAAGGTATGATATTTCCTCTTACGTCTGATACGTTAGTTGATTCTGGTGATAGTACCACTACTTGTAATATTGAATTTAATGGATAAAATCCTGATGAAAAATACTCTGATCTTTTCAATTCATTTATTTTCAATAATTCTAATGGATTAATTTGATTTATTGATGATGCAGTATTTGGATAATCTACTGATAATTTTAATTGCAATAATGATTTACTTTCTATTGGTATTATGGAGAATGTCACTTTTGCATTTTCTTCTTTTGATAAATTCTTTGCTATATCATAAAATCCACCTCTATCCCTAATCTCTCGTGGAAGAAGCATTGCTGAGATCTTTTCATACATTGAAGCAGTATCTTCCATAGGCATTGTATATACTACAGATACAGTTCCTTTACCTGAAATAGACCCCGATGTTTCTAGAGCCTTGCTAGTTTCATCTCCACTTTGAATGAATACTGAATGAAATTTTGCTTCTGTATCCAATGCTTGATTTACATCATCGATAAATAATGACGCAACTCTTTTTGTAGTATTTTGTATTGCTAAAATGCCTTTGTCTTCTGGATCTCTTGCAACGTTTATGATAATACATGATTTATCAAAAACTCCTAAAATACAATGATTTTCATTTGTCACAACTATTGCTGTAATCCTTCTATCTTCTCTGATTTTTTGTTCCAATTCTGCTGGAATTTGTATCTCTTGAATACTTGTGCTTTGTAAAGCAATTGACGCTGTGACATTTTGAGATATGCTCTTATCAATAATTATTTGTGCTGTCTCTTGAAATGTGGCAAGACTAGTTTCTTGTGAATATGCATAACTTGTCATGCCGATCAACATGCCTATCAATCCAAACAAAATCCAGGTCTTTTGCATAGGTTTGACTTTTTTATAATGAAATTATTAAATTTACTCTCTTTTTGTTCATCACACCTTTTATCTTTGATGAAATTTTTTTGCTAATTTTACTAAAACTCTCTATCTGGTACCTAATATTACAATTCAAACTATTTTTTAGATGTGGTCCTAGCTCCATACTTAGTTGAAGTCTTTCAAAATCCTATATTTTCAGTAACAGCAATAGTCAGTGCATTTGGAATTGGGATTTTTCAAGGAATTATTTTAGGAAAAGCCATCCTCTTACGATTTCCACGTCTACAAAATCATGTCAAGACTGTCTCTGTCTCTTTATTTTTCTTGTTTCTTGCAAATGCACTCTTGAGTGTTCCTAGGTTTGCATCAACTGAAAAAATTGACGTCTCTAGCATTTTTCAGGCAAATGATTCTGGAGAAATCACATCTCTAATTTTTCTTATATTTGGATTGAATGTTGGATTCTTGGCAGTTCTTGCTATCTCTGTAACTGTTATGACTTTTGTATTGATGAAATTTGCACCTATTCATGGTGCCACCAAAATTTTTGTTTTATTTTTTAGCTTACTTATTTTACTCTTGACTGGCCTTAGTAGATTTACTGATCTAACTCCAAGTACTTTTGAAGTCTTTTTGTATTTTCTTTATCATATTGGGATTACTATTGGTATTTTGGCTGGCTCTATTCGAAAACTAAAATCAAGAAAAATAGACTGGGGATAGTTTCAAACATTTAAATCAGATAATTCTGAACTTCGAATTGACATCGAATTCAAACCGTTCGGGGAACAAGCTGGCAGTCCATGCGTTGGGCTGCCAGCCCCATATTATTAAAAATCTAATTTAATGCTGAAAGTGCTTTTACTTGGGTTTGGACATAATCAAATCCATCTTGCCAAAATTTCTCTGATCTGATATCAAAACCATGCTCTGCCAATAGTTTCTCTGGTTTCTTGGAGCCACCTGCAGCTAGAATATCGATATATGATGAAACAAAACTACTTCCTTCTTTTTTATATCTTTGAAATAATGCTAATGCAAGTAAATTTCCAAATGAATATGCATAGCAGTAAAACGGGGTGTGATAAAAATGAGGTATGCAACTCCATTCTATTGCAAAATCGTCTGACATGACAACTGAATTTCCAAACTGCTCTTTTAAATTTTGAAGATATGTCTTTGAAATCTCATCTACTATGGTTCCTTTTCCAATTTGTTCATGTGCTGATACTTCAAAAATAGTAAAAAATGCTTGACGCATAATTGTTGCATAAAAGTCATCAATCTTTTCAGCTAACATTATTTTTCTCTCATCATTTGTTACTCTATTTGATAAATTATCATATAGTAATAATTCTGAAAAAGTGGAAGCAGTTTCAGCTAGAGGTAATGGTGCATCTTGAACAAGAATTGATCTGTCTTGTGCTGCTTGACTATGAACAGCGTGACCTAACTCATGGGCTAATGTGAAAACGTCTCTAGTTTTTCCTGTATAATTAACTAGAACATATGGTGTAATCTTTGGAGTTAATGTACTACAAAATGCGCCGTCTCTTTTTCCAGGTCTTATGGATGAATCCACATGTTTTTCATCAAAGACTTTTCTTGCAAACCCTTCTAGTTTGGGGCTAAACTTTCCAAGTGACTCAAAGACAAGCTTTACTGATTTATCGTATTGGTAATTTTTTTCTTTAATGTTTGATGCTACTGGTGCATATAGGTCATACCTACGTAATTTTTTCATTTTTAACATTTTTGCTTTTTGTACAAAGAATTTTTGAAATACATAAGAATTTTTTCTACATACAGCTAAAAGAGACTCTATGGTTTTATCATCTACATTATTTCCAATATTTCTCATTGAAATTGGAGACTTGTACCCTCGAATTTCTATACCTTCATCTTTCCAATTCAAAACAATGTTTTGATATATCTCTCCATTTACTCCCTTGTTTTCAGTATATTTTGATAGAATTGTTTTGTATGCGGTCTCCCTGATTTTTGCATTTGTACTTCTAATGTAATTTGTAACTTCTTCACGTGTCATCTTTTTTGTTTTTCCACCAACTTTCATTTTGTATTCATATGCACTAGTTATCTTATCATACAGTTTTACTAGGGCGGAAATTCCTGTAACGTCTAAAGTATTGATGATCTTTTCTTCTGGTTCAGAGAGAGCATATTTTGCAAATAGTCTTTTGTGACTGAGATATTCTGAAAGTTCACCTGAATCCTTAATCAGTCTTTTTGCATTTTTATCATCAACTTGGGTTTTCCACCATAAATCAAAAAATAAAATTTTATTTGAAATTTCTGAACCTAATTTTGACATTCTAGTAATTAGCGAGGTTGCTTCGTCTGACTGTGTATCTGCAGAGTATTGTAATGATGCATACCCTCCAATTTTGCTCATTTTTTCAGAAATTTCTTCAACTTCATGTAACATATCGATAAATTTTTTTGATGACATTTTAGGGTCTAGTTTTAGTTTTATTTTTTCAAATTTCTTTGCCATTTCCTCTAATTCTTTAATTTGTTTCTGAAATTCTGGACTCTTTGGATTCTTTGTTAGCTCTGAAAGATCCCATTTGCCCAATTTGTACTCTGACATATGATAATCGTATTTTGTATCTATTAAAAAATGCATGCTGTATGCCCACAAATCAAAATATGCAGAAAAATTTTAACTGGAACTTAAGACCAAAACCGAGTAGGTACTTGGTGAGAGTTCCAATTGATATTAGTTTTTAAAATTAGTATTTAGAGTGTACTGATAATTTCTATGTATGATTCCTACGCGAGCGTTTTAAGTAAATTTCATAATTGTAATGTATGACAAATAATACTGATATCCCACCTGCTTGGGAATCTATAATGGGATTATCTTGGATAATTCTAGATGACGAATAGTCATTAAGACAAACATATTTGTTCAAACAAATATGACTCTTAATTTTTAATATTTTTTTAAAGTCTCTTTGTATCTTTTAATTGATTCCACGATGATCTCTTTTGCTTCTATAGCTCCTTTCCAACCTAGTATCTCTACTTTTTTCCCTTCCAAATCTTTGTAAACTTGGAAAAAATGCCCAATCTCTGAGCGGTAATGGTCTTCAACATCTGTAATGTCTACAGTATGAAGATATCGTGGATCATTTGTTGAAACACAGATAATTTTGTCGTCTGGGTTTCCATCATCTTTCATTTGTAATAATCCAATCGGTCTAGCTTCAATTAGAATTCCTGGATAAGTAGGATTTGTTACCAATACAAGTGCATCAAGTGGGTCACCATCTTCAGAAAGTGTTTGAGGAATCAAACCATAATCTCCTGGATAATGAAATGGTGAAAATAACACTCTGTCTAGTTTTATCATGTTGTGTTTTTTATCATATTCATACTTGTTCATGGATCCTTTTGGAATCTCTACTATTACATTGACGATCTCTGGAATGTCTACTCCTGATTCTATATCGTGCCAAAAATTTTTACTCATCTTCTAGTTCTTAGAATCTTTTGATCTGTATATGAATTCTATGACTTTAAGTTAGAATTATTTTTAATCTAATTGCTAAATTTTTAATTATTGATATTAAATGAGATTCAACTTAGTTTGACGAATTTTAATTATTTGTGAATTTTTAACTGTTCAAATTATTATAGAATTCTGTTTTTAGGAAATTTTTCTGCCAATGAATGATTTTCCATTTTGGTATTTTTCACGCTTGAAAATGACCATAATATCTATATCTCACTCGTAATTAAACACACTATTGGACGAAGAAAAAATAATTACTATATTTGATAATGATCCTGAATCAGAATTATACAAACATAAACTAACTCTTGAACACATAAAAAATGAATTAATTAATTTTGGATTAACTTCTAATCAAAGTAAAGTGTTTATCTATTTGGGAAAATATGGTTCTAAAACAGCTTCTGAAATATCTAAAGCACTTCAATTACCTAGAACTGAGACATATCATCTAGTAAATTCTTTACAAAACTTAGGACTTGTTACTGCCGAACTTGCACATCCTACAAAATACTCTGTATTGGAAATGAAACAGGCTATTGAAACTTTAGTCAAACAAGAACGTCAAAGAATCAATTCTTTAGCTGTTAAAGAAGAATCTCTATCAAAATTATGGAAACAGGTTCCGTTTTTTGTAGTAGACACTGATGAATCAAAATCTGAAAAAATGCAATTGTTGCATGGTTTGGGACCTATTATTAACAAAATCAAAGAAATGATTGATAACAGCACTGAATCCTTCAAAATTTATGGAAGTATTCCTGATATTTTACGATTCTATCATTCTGATGTCTTTGATTGGTTAGAAGAATCTTCTAATGACTTTCAGATGATTATGTCACCATTTGTTAAAGCTCCGGAATTTATCTCTGAATTGGATAAAAAAAATATCCGTGTGGTTGAATCTGATATTGATAGTAAGTGTTTTCTAGTAAATGATAAAAATGAGGTTTTGATTTTTATGAGAAATGCAACTCACCCCACACGAGAAACTTTTGCATGGTGGTCTGACTCTGAAACTCTTGTTGCTATGATGACTTCTTTATTTGACTTATCCTGGGAAAAAGGAAATTCAATATATTAAAAATAAATACAAAGTATTCTTACTATTTTAGAAATCCAAGTGCTATGATGCTTAGAAGTCACTTGTTTTTTCTATGTGGTTTTGAAACATAAAAAAAGATACTAGTGGACCGGGAGGGATTTGAACCCTCGACCTTTGCGGGATTTCTCCATACGCAGTGTGAGTGCGTCATCCTAACCACTAGACAACCGGTCCAACAAAATTACAAAACAAGCGTCTTTTTTGCCTTTAGGTTTTGTATATTATGATAACCTTGACCTTTTCTAGTAAAACTTCAAAAGTCAAACATGTCATTACATGAATTTGATGCTCTAATTGAGAGAATGCAACTAGCATTTGAGTATGCTGCAAATTTGGGTCAATACACAGAAGCTGCCAAAGTACTTTATCAAATGAATGACCAACTACCTGATGACTTGCAACTATCCCTTGAGGAATTGGAAAATGAAAATGCTGTTAGGCCATTTATCTCTGAATATCAATACAAGATAAGATCAGCAATAGTTGAATATCGACAAAGATTGATGAATTTCTAATTCTACTTTTTGACGCCGAGATTTCTGTTCTTTAGTCTCAAATATGGGTTTCTACATTTTCTGCATCTGGTGGCGTTAATGTCATTTCTACAGCCACAGTTAAAACAAATCTTCATTACCAAACGTGCAGCTTGTGCAATACGTTTTTTCTCTGGGTCTGTTATAGGCATATAATTTTCTCCTTAATCTCTCTCTTTTATTCTAATCGGATTGTTGCATTTTTCCTGCTAGTAGTACTGGCACCTGAGATGGTCTTTTTGCAACTGGAATGTTTGCCTTGTTAAACATTGATACTTTTGATTCTGCAGAACCATATGTTCCCATCACTATAGCTCCGGCATGCCCCATTCTCTTTTCTTTAGGGGCAGCTCTTCCTGCAATGTATGCCACTGTTGGTTTTTTGAATCCAATATCTATAATTCGTTGAGCCAAAATTTCTTCAGAATCTCCTCCTATTTCTCCTACTACTACCAATCCTTCTAAATCTGGAATATCTTTTACCATATCAAATGCGTCAATCATTCTAGTTCCGTTAATTGGGTCTCCACCAATTCCTATAGTTATCGACTGTCCAAACCCTGCATTTGTTAGTGCATCAGAAATTTCATAAAGTAATGTTCCACTTTTTGATAACACGGCAATTTTTCCTGCCTTAAATGGAGTTGCTGGCATGATTCCGATTTTTATTAATTCTGGAATCATTATTCCTGGAGTGTTTGGTCCAATAATTACAGCTCCTTTTTTATTTGCTAAATCTAAAACTTCCATCGTATCTCTAACTGGAACATGTTCTGGAATTGCAACTAGTAGTTTGATTCCAGCTTCTAGTGCCTCTTTTGCAGCTCCCAAAAAGAATTTTGCTGGAACGAAAATAATTGAAATTTTTGCACCAGTTACATCAACTGCTTCTTTGACTGTATTGTAAATTGGAACCCTATCTTCAAATTTCTGTCCACCTTTTCCTGGAGTTACACCTGCAACTATGTTAGTTCCATAAGTTATCATGTTTTTTGCATGAAGTGAACCATATGCTCCAGTGATGCCTTGAACGATTACCCCTTTTTTCTTGTAATCGGAATCTTCAGGGGTTCCTTTTAGTATTTTAAAAATATCTGTCATTTTTTAATCCCCATAACTGCGGCATTTATTGCCTCTTCTACTGAATCAAAAATTTTTGTTCTAGAATTTTTCAACATCTCTTTTGCTTTATCTGATTCTGTACCTTTTAGTCTTGCAAACACTGGAAGGTTGATCAATTTATCATCATATGCTTTAAGAAATGCTTCTGCAACTACTGTAGTTTTTACAATTCCACCGTAAAGGTTAACTAGAATTCCTTTGACTCTGTGCATTTTGCTAATCAAAGTTAGTGCTTCATAAACTGAATCAGTTGTTGCACCACCACCAACATCTAAGAAACATGCTGGTTTACCTCCGTTATCAGATAACATGTCAAGTGTAGACATTACTAGTCCTGCACCATTTCCAACAACTGCGATATCTCCGTCTAATTCTACTAGGGAAAATCCACTTTTTTCAGCTCTCTCTTCAATCTCTGTTTTTTCTTGATACTTTTGTAATTCATCATGTCTAAAGTTACTATTATCATCTGTTACAAATTTTCCATCAAGTGCCATCAAAGAACCATCTTGCATAATTGCTAGCGGGTTTATTTCTGCAAGCTCTGCTTCTTTCTCAACTGTTAGTTTTGCTAACTTTTGTAAAATATCTACAAAGTCATCTGCAGATTTTCCTTCCAATTTCATCTCTTTTGCAACTTCTTTTGCTATTTGATCTGAAACCTCTCCTAGTCCCACTTCTCTAATGATTTGATTTTTAACTGATTCAATTTCAACTCCTCCCTCAGGTGATGCAATGATTGTATAGCATCTTTTTGAGCGGTTCAAAAATAATGATAAATACAATTCTTTTTTGATGTCTGCCATCTTTTCAAGTAAAATGGCCCTTGCCTTTTCTCCTTTGATTGTTAATCCTAATACTTGTGGGTATTTTAATTCAAATTCGTCATCGTTTTGACATTTCTGAATACCTCCGGCTTTTCCTCTGCCTCCTACGGGAACTTGAATTTTAATTACAAATGGATATCCTAATTCTTTTGCATGTTTTCTGCCTTCCTCTATAGTTGTAGATGCTTTGCTTGGAAGGAGATTAATTCCATAGTTTCTGAACAACTCTTTTGCTTGAAACTCTAATAAACGCATACAAGAGCCAACAATTTTACGATCTTTATTAATTATGAGGCTAATTTAGCTGCTCTTCAAGAAAATCAATTACCTGTAAAAATCGATCACGACTTTTTCTTAATAATTCTTGAGGAAATTCTTCAATTGTAAAAACATATTGTTGATGAAAACTTGGAACTATCACTCCTCCTGATGTGACTAATTGTTCAATGACATAATCTTTGGTGATGGTACACACAATTTCTTCATACGAATCATCTTCTTCTTCTAATGTTTGTCTGTACAATACAATTGGTTTGTTAGTCTTTGCAACAATATCTGACCCCTTTTTTAAGAGATCTGTTAAATGTTGAATTTGCCACGCATCAAGACTAATCTGTTTCACCATGCAATTACTACGCGTTTTTTCTATTTATCATACCGGTTTAACTAAAAGCTAACCAGTTGGTTCATTTTTAATTAAAAGAAAAGAGTATGATTTGGCAATTATGCCATATCAAGTGCTCTAGAATGCTTTCTGGTGTGTGGTCTTTCTCCAGAATATTTTCTTCTCATGTGTCCTGATGGTCTTCCATAGATTAATTCTAGGAACCAAGACTCATGTTCGATCTCTTCGGCCAAAATATCTTTTGCAATATCGTATGTTGTAGGATCTTTTCCGAAGGTCATTTTACAGACCTTATCCCAATTTACAATTGCGCCCTGTTCAGCTTTGAGACATTTTTCTAGTATTGCCTTATGATCTGTTGGATTTGCTGGAAGCTGTAAGAACTCACACCCTGACATTTTGATGAACTGTGTAGCGTCATTTGGAAGTGAACCTCCTAATTGATAAATTCTCTCAAGGCATGCTTCAAAGTGACTAAGATCTTCTAATCTCGCATCTTCAATAATTCCTTTGAGTCCTTCTCCCTCCAAGCCTGTACAATGTGCCCTCAAATTGGTAAAGTAGTAGTAGGCAGTAAATTCCACTGACGCATTTTGAATCAATAGTTTTTTTAGTTCCTCTACGTCCAAGCCATTTTGTTTTAGAACATTGATTCCAACAACTGCTGGTATTTTTGAATCGGACATATCTGCTTGTCAAATTAGGTGTTCTAATAAAAATATTGCATTTTATAAAAAATGATTTTAGATAAATGATGGGTTATTTTGGCTGCCTTATTCTACTGAAATTCTTATTTTTTGACCATCAATATCATCATCTTTGTATGCCTTACATGATTCTACAAAATCCACTTTTTTGACTCTGACTAAAAATGCTAAATCTTCTGATTTTTCTTTAATCATCTCAAGTGACTCTTCATCTAAATCAAGTATTGATGCAACATTTAGAATGTCTGTAGGATTGTATCCTCTTTCTTTTCTTAGAGTTTGCAGTCGCCTTGCAATGTCTTTTACTAATCCTCTTGCCATCATCTCTTTATTTCTTGAAGTTGATATGAATACAATGTAGTTGTCTCTTTTTGAAACTGCAAATTCTTCTTTTGCATCAAAATCAACTACAAAGTCTTCTTTGTCTAATGAAATTTTTTCTCCATCAATTTCGTAATTATAATGTCCTTGTTTTTGAAGTGATGTTACAATCTCTTCTTTGTTAGTTTCAGAAAACATGTTGACCAATTTTCCCATGTGTTGTTTTGCTTTTGGACCTATTCTTTTTCGTTCTAATTCAACTACTGATATCAATGGCAAGTTTAGTTGTTTTAACTCTAAGACTTGATCTAACCCTGATTCTTTTTCTGTCTCATAAATTGTAAATTTCTCTACGTTTAGCTGTGACATTAGTAAATTGGAAAGTGATTCTAGTTTTTTCTTTTGACCCTTACTTACACAAATTAATGCTTCAGCAAGTGGCCATCTTCGTTTTAATTTTCCTTTCATTCTTGCAGCTGATGAAATTGAAACAACATCTTTCATGATGTCAAATGATTCTTCAATCTCTTCATTTACTAGACTCTCTTGATATTGTGGCCATTTGTCAAGCAATATGCTCTTTTTTCCATCAAATACTGTTTGATAGAGGTATTCACTAGTAAATGGACAAAGTGGATGAATCAAGACATCTAATGTTCTGAGAACATCACTTAGTACTGCATAAATTGCCAGTCTTCTATTCTTTTTTGACTCGTCTTCATCCCATAACTCGCCTCTAGTAATTGGGATGTAAATTTGACTCAGATTGTTTATAATAAAATCATCAATAGACTTTGCAGCTTCATGAAACTTGCAAGATTCGTTACGTTCGGTGATTTTTTTAATTAATTTTTGTAATTTTGATACAAGCCAAATATCTGGCGAGGTTAACAATCCGTTTTCTTTTGCCCATGAAATGGTTTTTGTTTCATCGAATTTATCATACTCGCTGTTTTGCTTAAAATACAGATGTAAATTAAAAAGCGTGTTTATTACCTGATATGGTCTTGACATTAATTCATCAGTGCTAAAGCTAAGTGGTTCTATCGGGCTTGCCTTCCAAATAAAATAAAACCTAATCAAATCCGTTGGATATTTCTTTAATAGTTCTTCACCATCAATTACATTTCCTAAACTTTTACTCATTTTACCCCCTTTTTCATCAAGTACGTGTCCTTGAAACAAAAATGACTTGTATGGTGGAATTGGTCCGTTATTTAGAATCACATTTTCTATCAATAATGTATATGCCCATCCTCTTGTCTGATCAATACCTTCGGTGAAAAATGGAGCTGGAATATTTTTTGAATATTCTTCATCAGTTAACGATGAATATGGAGCTGAACCGCTGTTATGCCATGTATCCAGCACATATTCTTCTCTTTTTGTATTTGTGCTGTTACAGTGCTTGCATTTTATGATGATGTTATCAATCCAAGGACGATGTAATTCAAAATTTGGCCCGTCTGGTAATTTTGCAGCTGATTCGACAATATCTTTTCTTGTAAAAAACCAGTTTTGTTTTTTACAATCATTGCATATCCAAACTGGTAATGGACATCCCCAAATTCTTTCTCGAGATATACACCATGGGTGTCTTTCTTTTATAATTCCCAAAAATCTGTTTTTTGGTTGCTCAAAAAAGTACTCTACACTTTCTGCTGCATTGATTGCTTTGTCGTCTAACCTGTCTAGTTTGTAAAACCATCCTTTTCGTGCTAGCCACACGATTGGATGGTGAGATCTCCAACATAGAGGATATTTGTGCTTAATTTTTCCTATTTTTACTAGGGCGTTTCGCTCCTTTAGGTCATCTACAATTATTTTGTCAGCATCTCTGACAAACATGCCTTCGTACTTTCCAGCTAAATTGGTAAATTTTACCTGATCATTTATTGGACTGAACACTTTGACTTTTCTTTTATTTGCAATTTTGATATCCTCCTCACCATTTGCAGGAGACAAATGAACTAATCCACTGCCCGTTGTAGCATCTACAAATTCTTCAGATACTGCTAAATGGAAATTATTTTCTTTTGCACATTCATCTAATCCTGGAATTAAATCTAAAAGTGGATGAATGTATTTTTTACCTTCGAACTCTGAACCTTTTACAGTATTTACAATTTTATATCCCTCAATATTTACTTCTTTGAAAAATTCTTCTAGTCTTGTCTTTCCTATGATCCATTTTTCATTTTCTACTTTGACATATGCATAATCTTCATCTGGATTCAACCCTACCATTGCATCAGTAACTAATGTGAATGGCATTGTTGTCCAAACAATTAGGTATGTGTCTTCATCCTTTAGTTTGACTTTGTAGTACAGTGATGGATCTTTAACTTCTTCATATCCTTGATTGACTTCTGCATGACTGAGTGATGTTTGACAGCTAGGACAATAAGCAATTACAGTAAAGTCTTCTTCTAATATTTTATTTTCATGTGCCTTTTTTAGAATCTGCCATTCTCTTTCAATAAATTCATCTCGATAAGTCCAATATGCTTTATTGTGATTAAATGACATTCCAAGTAATTCATCCACTTCTACCCATTTTGTGTTGAATTTTTTTACAATCCTCTTACACTCTTCAACTAGTTTTTCGATTCCAACTTTTTCAATAACTTCTGATTTACCTCCAGTTACTCCAAGCTCTTTTTCTGCCTGTAATTCCACAGGAAGTCCCTGTGTATCCCACCCACCATTAAATACAATTTTTTTTCCTTGTAAGGTATTGAATCTGTACCAAAGATCCTTGATTACACGCCCTCTAAGATGCCCTGCATGTGGAATTCCGTTCATAGTTGGAGGTCCTTCAATAAACATGATCTTTTCAGGCTTGTCTGATTCAAAGATCAATCTTTCAATGTCGATTGATTTGACATATGCTTTAATTTCAGACTCGATTGATTTTGCATCAAATTTCGATGAAAGTTCCATCTTGAATTCTGATATAGGTGTGGCATTATAAAGCTAAATTCAATTTCTGATTAGTTATTCCATTATGGCACTATTTAGTTTCATGTGATTTACATTTAATGGGTAAAATAACTAAAATATGAAATTGTGTAAAAATGTGATTTTACATTTTGATAACTTGGATTATATAATTGAGGGAAAGATAATTTTTGTTGGTTAATGTTTTAGTCATTGGTTCGGGTGGACGAGAACATGCACTATCTTGGAAATTATCGCAAAGTCCTAAGGTTGATACTGTATTTACTGCACCTGGAAATGGTGGTACTGAAAATAATGTTTCAATTAATGTTGATGACTTTGATTCCCTTGCAGAATTTGCAAAAAATAATAATTGTTTTACTGTAGTTGGTCCTGAGATTCCACTTGCTGCAGGAATTGTTGATAAATTTAATCAAATGAATTTGAAAATTTTTGGGCCTTCTCAAAATGCAGCACAATTAGAATCTAGTAAAATATGGGCAAAAAATTTTATGAAACGAAATGGAATTCAAACAGCAAAATTTGAAATTTTTGATGATCCAAAAAAAGCAGAAGAATATGTAAAATCTCTTGATTATAATGTTGTAGTCAAAGCTGATGGACTTGCATCTGGAAAAGGCGTAATAGTTTGTAATAATTCTGACGAAGCAATCGCAGCAATTAATTCAATATTGGTAAAAAAAACATTTGGCAATGCTGGTAATAGAATTATTGTAGAGGAAAGAATTGATGGAATTGAAGCTTCTTACATTGCATTATGTGATGGTGTGACTGCATTACCTATGGCATCAAGCCAGGATCACAAAAGAATTTTTGATGATGATAAAGGCCCTAATACGGGAGGGATGGGAGCATATTCTCCAACACCTGTCATTGATGATGCTCTTGCTGAAAAAATCCAAAATAAAATTATCAATAAAACAATTCAATCCATGAAAAACGAAGGTATTATTTTCAAAGGATTTCTCTATGCTGGAGTAATGATTAGAGACAATGAACCATATGTTTTAGAATTTAATGCACGTATGGGTGATCCAGAATGTCAGCCGATAATGATGAGGATGGACTTTGATTTGTATGATTATTTTGTTGCGAGTGTAGATGGAACATTATCTTCTATGCCTAAACCAAAATGGAAAAATCAGTCATCTGTTTGTATTGTTTTGGCATCTAAAGGATATCCTGAATCATATCCTACAGGTGAAGAAATAACTGGATTTGATTTAATTCCAAAAAATGCTATTGTTTTTCATGCTGGAACAAAAAAACAAGACGGAAAGATTCTATCCAACGGCGGTAGGGTATTAGGAGTTACTGCCATTGGTGATACATTATCATCTGCAATTAGAAACGCATATGCTGCAGTCGATAAAATATCTTGGTCAAGCAAATTTTATAGAAATGATATTGGTAAAAAAGGTCTATCGTATCTTTGATGTATCAATTATTCTATCTTCAGTAACAATCCAATTAATTGGCACATCATATTCTGAAGCTGGGATATTTTTTACTATTTGTTTTTCCATTATTATTGAAATTGTTTCAATTTTATTTTCAGCTAAAAATCTATCGTAAAATCCATGACCGTATCCCAATCTTACTCCTTTTGGTGAAATTCCTACTGTTGGAACCAATACGACGTCTAGATTATTATCTATTGGGCATTCATTACGAGGTTCCATTATGTCAAAAGCTCCGTTTTCTAGATTGCTAATACTCTCAATCTTTCTAAATTCTATATTTTTTCCAACTACTTTGGGCAAAAATACTTCCTTTCCTTCACTTAGTGCTTCTTGTATGATGTCTTGTGTCATTATTTCACTTCCTATTGGATAATACATCCCTATTTTTTTTGCATTTCTAAACGAATCAATTTTTTTTAGTCTTTTTTGTATTGCTTTACTTACAATTTTCATTAAATCAAATGAAGTACTATCTCTTTTATCAAGAAGAAATTTTCTTAATGATGTTTTTTCTGAATTATCTTTCAATTTGACTACTTAATGATGCAGCTGTTATTGTATTTTTCAATAACATTGCAACTGTCATTGGTCCTACGCCTCCTGGAACAGGCGTTGCATATGATGCTTTTTGAATAATTTGTTCATAGTCTGCATCTCCTACTAGTTTTTCATTGTATCTTGATATTGCAACATCGATTACTATTGCATCTTTTTTTATCATATCTGGTGTTAGTGTGAATTTGTTTCTGTCTCCAACAGCTGTAATTATAATATCTGCATGTTGACATAACTCCTTGATGTTCTTAGTTTTAGAATGGCATGTGATCACGGTTGCATTTCTTGCTAAAAGTAAATGATATAGTGGTTTTCCAACTAAATTACTGCGATTAATTAAAACTACATTTTTTCCATCCAAATCTATCTTGTAATAATCAAACATTTCCATTACTCCTAATGGTGTACATGCTACAAGTGCAGCTTTTTTCATTGCTAGTAACCCTGCATTATGTGGTGTTAGACCATCCACATCTTTTAGAGGCGAAATTCTTGATGTTGTAAAAAATTCATCTAATTGATTGGGTAATGGTAGTTGTACTAAAATTCCATGAACTGTTTTATCTTTATTTAGCTCATCGATTTTTTTATTTAATTCTAATTGACTAATCTCTGAAGCAAACTTGAAATCTTTGGTAATAATTCCTACTTCTTCACAAGCTCTGTGCTTGTTTTTAACATAAGTAGCAGATGCTGGATTATCTCCAACTAGAACCGTCGCCAAACATGGATTGATTCCTTGGTTCTTTAATTCTTCAACAGCTTTTCTAACTCTGTCTTTTACTGATTGGGCAATCTCTTTACCGTCTATTTTTATGCCCGTCATCAGGATTAATTCTAACTTGTAGATATTTAATCCTTGAAATGAATTAATCTACAATTGAAAATCTTAGAAAGGAAATTATGGAACCGTTTTGGAGTGGTTTTATGTTTGTAGTAATATCTGATGTTCAAATAAAACCGGAATCTCTTGTTGGCTTTAAAAATTGGTTTTCAGAATCAAACAAAACAATATCAAAATTTGATGGATTTGTAAATAGACGCCTATTGGAAACAAAAGATGGTAAACATAGAATACTGGTTGAATTTGAAAATCTTGAAAAATTCAGTAAAATGCATCAAAGTCCTGAGCATGAAAAACTTCATTCTGTGGCTGCATCATTTATGGAAAAATTACCTGAACCTAAATTTTACACTGTAGTTTCACAATAAAATGAACCTAGTTTTTGACGTAAACAAATACATTGAAAAAATAAAAAACAGCGATAACTACTTTCATACTTTTATCAACAAAGAAAATCTAGCTGCAGGCGTACTTGTATTGCAACCTGGAGAAGAAGACACTCAAGAACCACATGATAGTGATGAAGTATATTTTATAGTCAAAGGTAATGGTTTTTTAAAAATAAAAAACAAAGACTATGAAATTTCTGAAAATAAAATGTATTTTGTAGAGAAAAAAATTCCTCATTTTTTTCATGGTAATTCAAAAGAATTAATTGTGTTGTATTTTTTTAGTGGATTAGATTCTTAGGAAATTATAGTTTTTCTACCCACAATTTTTATTCTATTTTCAGCAAATAACCTAACAGCTTCCGGATACGCTTGATGCTCTTTTGCTAAAATTCGTTTTGATAATGTTTTTTCTGTGTCATTGTTTCTTACTTTGACTACTAGTTGTAAAATTATTGGTCCTGTATCCACTCCAGAATCTACAAAATGTACTGTGCATCCTGAGTATTTTGCTCCACTATCGATTGCCTGTTTTTGAGCATCCAATCCTGGAAAAGCTGGAAGTAAAGCTGGATGTATGTTGATAATTCTATTTTTATATTTTTTAACAAACTCTGGACTAATTATTCTCATAAATCCTGCCAAACAAACCAATCCATTTTTTGGTGTAACGCCATTCTTTTCTAGGGTTGATACAATTTTTTTATCATATTCCCATCTACTTCCATTGAAATTTTTACTTTCAATTACTTCTGTTTTTATGCCCATTTTTTGTGCTATCTTCAAACCTTTCGCATCTGATTTGTTTGATATGATAATAGATGGGTTAATTGGAATTTTTTTACGTTTAATTGCTTTTAGAATGGATTCCATGTTGCTCCCGCGTCCTGAAATTAAAATTCCTAGATTTAGCAACTAGTCAATAGTAGATCAAACCTGCAATTTATATCAAATCCAATTATTTTGTTTGACATTGACCCCTCGTATTCGAATGACTAAAAATGGAATACTGTGTGAGATTGAAGGTAAACATGTTAGTTTAGATCCTAAAAAAACTGATTCAAGAGGAATAAATTTTGTATCACATGCCCACTCTGATCATCTTCCAACAAAAAATGGTGGTACTATTCTTGCCTCAATTGAAACAAGTGAGATAGCAAATCTTAGGGGATTTAAGATGGAAAATCATGTACAAACAATCGATGATTTTTCATTAATTGATAGCGGGCATATTTTAGGTGCAAAAGGTTTGCTTTTTGATGATATTTTCTACACTGGGGATATTTGTACAAGAGATCGAGGATTTCTTAAAGGTGGGCAAATTCCAAAATGCAAAACACTGATCACAGAATGTACATTTGGTTTGCCTGAATTTGTATTTCCTAAATTGGATGTAATTCAAAAACAAGTCAATGAATTGATCTCAGAACTTTATGGAAAAGGAGTTCCTGTAATTTTATTGGGTTATCAGTTAGGAAAAGCTCAAACTATTACACAACTTTTTGGACATTGGGGACCACTATATTTTCATGATTCTGTAAAACAAATGAATAGTCTTCATCAGAAACTAGGTATTTCACTAAATGATGGAATGGGTCATACTGAAGCTGAACAAAATGGATTATTAAAAAACAAACCATGGGTTATGATAGCTCCGTTAATGTCTGAAAAGAATCCATTTCTCAAGGACATGAAGTCAAAATACGGTGCAGTGACTATAGGTTTTAGTGGTTGGGCACAATCTTCACGATTTACATTTGGACGTCGTTCCGATTATTCAATAACTATGAGTGATCATTGTGATTTTAATGAATTAGTGGATTTAGTGATTCGTTCTGGAGCAGAACAAGTTTACACTATACATGGATTTGTTGAAGAATTTGCAGCACATCTAAGAAAACTTGATATCAGTGCACAACCACTTCGTGAAAATTCTTTAGATGACTTCACTTAGTTTGAAATTTCCCACAATCACAATCTAATACTAAACATGTTTCAGAATTTCTAATGTGATCATGAGAGAAATGTTTACATTTGTTATTTTTACATATTCTCCTTTGAGCCTCTCTTTTTACTACTGCTTGTGCAATCGTATTTGCTTTATCTATTGAATATCCCTTCTTATCCATGTAATAATGAACAATTCTATTATACAATAAATCTGGATTGAATTGTTTTTCTAACATCTACTTTCCACCTTGTGATGGTATGTAATGAAGTGTTATGGTTGAACGAATTTTTTGAATTTTTCTAATTTTATTCGTAATTACGTTATCAAGAGAATCTTTTGTATCTGCTTGAACTTTGCAAAAAACATCATAAATTCCATATGTTCCTCTAACCTCTTTTACTTCTGGAATTTGCATAATTTGATTAATGATCTGTTCTTCGGAACCTAAATCACACTGTATCAAAATATATGCAATTTCCATAATCTACCCTCTTATACTTCCCCGTCTATAACTTGATCCCTCGTGGCAACCACACGCACAAGATGGATTATCGCATTTGCTCATACTTTTTTTATTCATGATATGATTTGGTGATTATAGTATTTCAAACCCGTCTATTTTTAATTAAAAAAATGTTTATTTTTTGCATATGTTTTTAACGATTGTAAGAATTAATCTCATATTTCTTCTATATTTTAAGCGACAATATCTGATGATGCTCTCATTGCAACGAAATATGAGAATTTGATTTTATTTTTTGTAATTTTTCATTTGTTGACTTAGTTTTTAAAATGAAATTCATCTCATATACATAAATCTCAGTAAAAACGCGCTTTAGCCATGAAAAAAATTCTTGTCCCAATTGATGGTTCTCCAAATTCTGTAAGGGGGTTGGAAAAGGCAATTGAATTTGCTAATAATGATAATTCTTCTATAACCCTTCTTCATGTTGCAACACTTCCTCCGGTTCATGTTATTGGACACTCTAAAGACAAAGTAAAAAAATCTCTGGCAAAAAAATCTCAGAAATTTATCAAGGATGCCGAAGACAGATGCATAAATCAAAGTGTGCCGTTTACGACAAAGTTAGTTTATGGTTCTGATCCTGCATATGATATTGAACAATTTGCTAAGAAATACAAACACGATCTGATTGTAATTGGGGCAAAAGGTAAAAGCACTTTAAAACGTCTCTTCTTGGGAAGTGTTTCAAGCTATCTTGTTGAAACAACAAAGACTCCAGTGACTGTGATAAAATAATCCAGTCAAAAATTTTAATAATTTAGAAAGAATCTGAATTTCTAATCATATGTAACTCAAATCTTAATTAACTATATTTCGTAGAATTACTTTAAATCTTTAAGTTTCAGTATTTTATGTGAGTATTATGTGCGAAACTCTGGATGAAATTCATGAAGCACAATTAGCTGCAGTTATAGCTAGAATGAGAAAAGAGCATTCAAAGACAGAACAGCAATCAATCTATAATTGAAAATTTATTTCAATATCATGCCAATATCCATAAGATTTGTATGGGTAAAATCGGTTCGAATATTGCCTTTTTGTTTTTGAAAGAATCTTGCAGAATCACTATTTTTTAAAAATTCTTTAATTGTTGATTCGTCAATTTTGATATTCTCTATTATTGCTCCTGCAAATAATGAATTTCCATCTATCCCGTCTGTACCTGCTGACGCAATAGTGATTTTTTTCATGTTTTGTGCATTCTTTAAAATTCTTAAAACTAATTCTTGATTTCTTCCACCTGTTCCTTTACCAATAACTTCCACTGTAGTTTCTCCACCAAAAATTAGACAAGTTTTTTGTTCATCTGAAATATTTTCCATGATTGTTTGTGTTGCATTTTTGATGTTTCCAAATACTTGTATTACTTTAGTTTTATATCCAAGTTCCTTAGCTTTTGATTCCATTGCATCAAGACAATCTTTATTGTTTGCAATGATGTAGTTTTCAATCATCGCTTTTTTTGGTGTTTCTGGAATTTTTCCTTTAAATCCATCTTCTAATCTTTGTAAAATTTCTAATGGAATTTTATTTTTTAATTTGTACTTGTTGATTATGTTTAATGCCTCTAAAAATGTTGTATCGTCCATGTATGTTGTTCCAGAAGCAATAGAAGAAAGATCATCTCCTTCCACATCAGACATGACAAGTCCAATTCCTTGGCATTTAGTATTTTCAACTAGTCTTCCACCCTTAATTTTTGACAAGTGTTTTCTAATACAGTTAAACTCTTGAATGGTGGCTCCTGATTTTAACAAAAGATTGGTTACGTAGATTTTATCATCTAATGTAATGTCATCAGGAATTGCAAGTAATGATGATCCTCCGCCTGAGACCAAATAAATCACTAATTCCCCATCTCGTCTGTTTTGTAGAAATTTTATCACTTCTTTTGCTGCCTTTACACTTGTCTGATCAGGTTTTGGATGTCCAGAATTAAAAATCTGAAATTTTTTACCTTTTATTTTTGATTTTGAACCCTTCGGGATTACTATGATTCCGCTTTTAATTGGTATAATTGCATTTAATGCCCTAGTCATTGAATCTCCGGCTTTTCCAAATGCCACTGTGTATATTCCAGAAAATTTGCTTAGATGGATACTTTTTCCATTAATTTTAATTTCTTCTGGAGTGACAAATTTTGGAATGATATTTTCTGGGTCTGCAGCTTTTAGTCCTACCTCTAAAATCTTCAAACAATCTATCTTCTTTTCAGATGTTGCCAATTCTTCGTAATTTTGAATAATCATACGTTTCTTTCTCTTACTGCAAGATATAATAATAATCAATGATGCATTTGATACATGTATACAGTACGCATTCCAAAAGTTATAAAATTTGGAGAAAATGCACTTGGTGAAACAGAATATCCAAAAAATGCCCTAGTTGTTACAACCGTTCCTCCAGAACTTTCTGACAAATGGCTCGGCAAAATGGGAATTAAGGACTATATGTTGTATGATCAAGTAAAACCTGAACCATCAATCGAGGATGTCAATACTGTTATTTCGCAATTCAAAGACAAAAACCCCTCCGTCCTAATTGGATTGGGTGGCGGAAGTTCTATGGATGTGGTAAAATATGCTGCACCTGAGATGAAAAAAGAAAAAATCTTAATTCCAACTACCTTTGGAACTGGAGCTGAAATGACAACGTATTGTGTTTTGAAATTTGATGGGAAAAAGAAATTGTTACGAGAAGACAGATTTCTTGCTGACATGGCTGTAGTGGATTCATATTTTATGGATGGTACTCCAGAACAAGTTATCAAAAACTCTGTTTGTGATGCATGTGCTCAGGCAACTGAAGGATATGATAGCAAACTTGGTAATGATTTTACAAGAACAATGTGTAAACAAGCATTTGAAATTCTGTATGATGCAATTATGAACGACAAACCAGAAAACTACCCATATGGTTCAATGTTGTCTGGTATTGGATTTGGTAATTGTTCAACCACCCTTGGACATGCATTATCATATGTATTCTCAAATGAAGGAGTACCACATGGTTATTCTTTGTCTTCTTGTACAACTGTAGCACACAAACATAACAAATCTATCTTCTATGATAGATTCAAAGAAGCTATGAAAAAACTAGGCTTTGACAAACTTAGTCTAAAAGCTGATGTTTCAGTTGCTGCAGACACCGTAATGACTGATCGAGGACATTTGGATCCAAACCCTATCCCAATCTCCAAACAAGATGTCATAAAGTGTCTTGAGGATATTAAATCAGGTAATTTGTAAAAAACTTCTATTTTTTTACATTTTTTTCTATTTTATTAGTAAACTGCCAATTTTGGTGCTATTGACTAAACTTATTTATCCTAATATTATTGTGTAAGTATATGATTACTGAAAAACCACTAAAATTCGGTATTCAAAATGGATTAAATGTTGCCCGTGCAGGGTATACAGAAGATCAAATTTTAACTGCTTGCATGCTTGCTGATAAAACCGGTTATGATTCTATTTTCTATATGGATCATACGAATGTTCCACAATGGAAAAATGCAATTGTTTTAGATCCTTGGGTCATGTTATCTGCAATTGCAGCAGTTACAAATAATGTTGAACTTGGAACTTGTGTAACTGATGCAATACGAAGACATCCATCAAATATTGCATTAGCTGCAATTACCCTTGACAGAGTTTCAAAAGGAAGAGCAATTTTAGGAATAGGTGCAGGTGAAGCTCAAAACTTAAAAGAATTTTGTATTCCATTTGAAAAACCAGTTTCTAAATGGGAAGAACAAATTGAAACTATTCATACATTATACAAATCAACTCCCGATAACACTGTAAACTATAACGGAAAATACTACAAACTTGAAGGAGCTTGTTTGCAAGCCCCCCCAATTAGAAAACCAAGACCACCAACATACATGGCATCAGGTGGTACCCGTACACTTGCATTGACAGGAAAACTAGGCGATGGTTGGTTGCCAATTGGATATACTCCCGAACTCTTTGAAGATCACGCTGCACAAATTCGAAAATCAATGAATGAAAATAATAGAACTCAAGAAGAAAAAGAAAAGTTCCAATATGCACTTGACATTGACGTCTACTTTTCAGAAGACGCAGAAGAATCATGGGCAAAAATGAAAGAAGCTGTTAAAGTAAGCTTGTTCAAGCCTGAAGTCTTACGTGTACATGGCATTAAAGAAATTGAAGGATTCGATTTTGTAAAATACTTTACAGAATATTCCATGTCTGATCAATCTTGGATTGTAAAAATGAGAGAGGCTGCAACAAAAATTCCTGATAAAATTGCTCGCTCATCAACTGCCGTTGGTACTCCTGATGATATCATTCCAACATTTGAAAGATTTATGAAAGCTGGTGTAAACCACTTCGTAATTAGATTCTGGGGTAAGAATTACTTTGGCTCAATTGATAAATTTGCAAGCCACGTAATGCCTTATCTGCGTGAACAAATCCAAAAATAAGTCTATTTTAAATCGAAAATCATTTACTATACTATAACTTGCTAATTTGTATGGATGATGAACTTCCTGAGGCAATAAAAAAATGCATTAAAATTCTAGAAGAAAATATTGATATTTTGTCTAACATTGAGTTGGACTTGGAAGATCAAAAAGAAGATGAGATATCTTCAAACCTAGAAATCCATGATCTTTATGATATGACTGAAGATCTTGCGGAATCTGCAAAACTAAAACGTGCTGAATTCAATCTTATGCGTAGAAATGCTGAAAATCTTTCACAAAATTAAATTACGATTTATGTGGTCGCCTGTTTTTACTTTTCATTCTGGTGTATGATCTGACTTGTCGTTTTTTGTGTTGTTTTTCAATTCTTTTTCTTGTACGTGCAGTTGCGTTTGTTTCACCTTGAATTACTTTGACTTTACTTCCATCTCTTAGCATTATTGGTTTTCCTTTAAATCTAAATTCTGCATCATGGCATTTTGTATAATATTTGCTTAGACAAAAAAATATTCTATTGTTTGTACCATGCATTTGTTTAACATCTTTTGATTTTTTTAATTCATTGAGAATGTTTCTTAATTGTCCTTTGTCAACATCTGAAATTCTGTGTAACTCTCTAAACCAGATAAATTTTGAATTTGATCCCCATTCTTCAAGAGTTTTAAGTACTAAGTTTGTTGCTTCTATCCATTCTTCTTCTTTTTCGTCCAACTCATGTTCTCTACATTAGTCCTATATTTTAGGAATCTTATTTTACAATTAGAATCTTTTTTTTGTTCTAGTGATTTCTTTTAATCTTGATTTTGTTACTTTGGATGATTGTGTTTGATTTTTTTCCATCTCTTTGGCAACTTTGTCGATTTTTTTTATAATTTTTGATTGTTCTTCTGGAGAAGTTGTTTTCAACAGATTTTTTTTTAATATCTTTAATTCTGAGGAATATTTTTTGAACTCATTTTTTAATTCATTTAGGTATGGATCGTCCATAATTTTCTTTAACTACCTTGTATTTTAGCGATTAATGATCTGGATTTATAATATTATTAGTAGAATTGTTCTTATTGCAATTAGTTGGAATTTTACAAATAAAATCACAGCAAAAAATTAAAGAATTTTTGAATCAAGAACACGTTGGACGTATTTCAAGTATTGATGAAAATGGATATCCACAGATAATTCCAATGAATTTTGTTTTTTTAAACGACTCTGTATACATGCATTCGCATATCAAAGGTGAAAAAATAGATAACATCAATAGAAACTGTAAAGTTGGATTTGAAGTTGATAGGGAGTTGGAATTTTTACCCTCCTATTTTGAAGATCCAAAAGATGCGTCTCTGGCTGATACATTGTATATCAGTGTTGTAATCAAAGGTACCGCATCACTAGTATCAGACAAGGAAGAAAAAACACTTGCGTTAAATGGCTTAATGAAAAAATATCAGCCTGAGGGTGGGTATGATCCAATACAATCTTCTATGAGAGTTTTAGACGCAGTAGCTGTTATCAAAGTTATTCCTGAAGTTCTTTCAGGTAAATACAAAATTGGACAAAATATGCGTCCTGAAAGTAGGGTTCATTTGGCACAACAAATACTAAAAAAAAATTCTCCAACTGCAAAAGAAACTTTGAAAATTATGGGATTTGAAATAACTAGTTCTGGTTTGCAGATGGTTGACGAACCTATTTGGTAAAACTACTGTTATGTGATTTGAATACAAATCCTTTTTTTGATATGCCACTTTTTATCACTTCCTCGCTGCAATTAGATGAGCAACAATCGCTTGCTCTATTCTCAAATTCACAATTACAAACAATACACGTCTTTTTCATAATAAAATTTTAGATTTTTAATTAATAAATAAAATCAAAATCTGGTGCTAGTGCTAACACGTTCTAAATTATGGTGTATCGTAGGTAACACTTGGAGAATAGTTAGCTATAAGTTCAGTTTTAGACGATTGTAACTGTTGCAACAAATCCATAAATTTGAACTTGTATCTGAATATGAGCCTACAGGTGATCAACCTCAAGCTATCGACGCTTTAGTTTCAGGTGTAAAAAAAGGAACGGTTCAGACACTATTAGGTGTAACAGGAAGTGGAAAAACATTTTCAATTGCAAATGTGATTGCAAGAACTGGAAAGAACACCCTTGTAATTTCTCACAATAAAACTTTGGCTGCACAACTTTATTCTGAACTAAAACAGTTTTTTCCAAAAAACAATGTTGGATATTTTGTATCGTACTATGATTACTATCAGCCTGAAAGTTATCTGCCTCAGACCGATACATATATTGAAAAAGATACTCAGATTAATGAAAAAATTGAAAAATTGCGTTTAGAGGCAACTGCTATGCTTCTATCTGGCGAACCTACAATTATTGTGTCTACAGTATCTTGTATCTACTCCCTTGGTAATCCAAAAGATTGGGAGGATTTGGCAATTACAATTAACACAGGTGACGTATTAAAAAGAAATGATCTTATAAAAAAATTCATTGATGCACGATATGAAAGAAATGATACTGAAGTGGCTCCTGGAAATTTCAGAGTAAAAGGTGATACTATAGATATCGTTCCTGCATATTCTGAAGATATTGTTAGAATTTCAATGTTTGGTGATGATGTAGAAAAAATAACCTTGTTAGATAATATCTCGCTTAAAGAAAAACGTACTATAACTCAAATGAAAATATTTCCAGCCAAACATTACTTGATAGCAAAAGATGTTAGAGCAAAGGCCATCCTTTCAATCAAAAATGAATTAAAACAAAGATTACCGGAACTAAACGAACTAGAAAAACAACGACTTGAGATGAGAACAAAATATGATCTAGAAATGATTGAAGAATTAGGTTATTGCTCTGGAATTGAAAATTATTCAAGACATTTTGATGGAAGAAAAGCTGGTGAAAAAGCATTTTGCCTGATGGATTTTTTTGGTGATGATTATTTGCTTGTTATTGATGAATCACATGTTACATTGCCACAACTACATGGAATGTACAAAGGTGATTATTCAAGAAAAAAACAACTAGTGACATACGGTTTTCGCTTACCAAGCGCATATGATAACAGACCATTAAAATTTGAAGAATTTGAAGATTATCTAAAAAATACTATTTTTGTATCTGCAACTCCAAGTGATTATGAGAAAAAAATATCTTCTCAAATTGCCGAACAATTAGTACGACCAACTGGTCTATTAGACCCTGCCGTAGAAATTAGACCTACTAAAGATCAATTGGATGATTTAATTCAGGAAATTGCTAAAAGATCCTCTAAAAATGAACGTGTTTTAGTCACAACTTTGACAAAACGTATGGCTGAAGACCTAGCTGAATATCTCTCAAAAAAGCAAGTCAAAGTAAGGTACATGCACTCTGAAATCGAGGGATTACAAAGGACAGAACTTATTCGACAACTACGATTAGGTGAATTTGATGTTCTAGTTGGAATCAATTTGTTAAGGGAAGGATTGGATATCCCTGAAGTTTCATTAGTTGCAATACTTGATGCAGACAAAGAAGGATTTCTAAGAAATTTTACTAGTTTAATTCAAACTTTTGGAAGAGCGGCAAGAAATGAAAATGGAGCAGTAATCATGTATGCTGATACTATTACAAAATCCATGTCAAATGCAATAAACGAAACTAAAAGGCGTAAAGAAAAACAAATCCAATTCAATAAAAAACACAATATTACTCCAAGAACTATCATAAAGTCTGTTCCTGAACAAGTTACAACATTAGATGAATCTAAACTAAAATCCACTCATGACCTTGCTACTGATATTATTGAGCTAGAATACCAAATGAAAAAATATTCTGAAGAATTAGATTTTGAGCGAGCAATTGAATGTCGAGATAGGATAAAAAGACTGGAAAAAGAGATCAAATTTAAAGATGGCAGAAAATAAATTAAAAATTCGTGGTGCAAGACACCATAATTTAAAAAATATTGATGTAGACATTCCAAAAAACAAGCTTGTTGTAATTAGTGGATTGTCTGGTTCTGGAAAATCAACTTTGGCTTTTGATACAATTTATGCTGAAGGCCAAAGGCGTTATGTTGAATCTCTTTCTGCATATGCAAGACAATTTCTTGAAATGATGGACAAACCTGATGTTGATTCTATTGAAGGGCTTTCACCTGCAATCTCTATTCAACAAAAAACAACAAGCAAAAATCCTCGTTCTACTGTTGGAACTACTACTGAAATTTATGATTACATGAGATTGCTTTTTGCAAGAATTGGTGTTCCTTATTGTGTGAATTGTTCAAGAAAAATTTCAAGTCAATCTGTTGAGACAATTTGTGATTCTATTCTCAGAGATTTTGCTGATCAAAAGATTTTGATTTTATCGCCAATTGTTCAAAGAAAAAAAGGAACATATGAAAAATTATTTGAACAGATAAAAAAAGATGGCTACTCTAGAATACGCCTAAATGGGGAAATTTTGAGCCTAGATGAGACAATTCCTCCACTTGATAGGCAAAAATGGCATAATATCGAGATTGTAGTAGATAGAATTCAGGCAGAAAAATCTGAAAGATCTAGGCTTTTTGAAGCAATACAGACTGCAATAAAAGCATCAAAAGGCGATGTTATGATTTCTTCAGATAACTCTGAAAAGATATTTTCCCAAAATAATGCTTGTCCTTATTGTGGTCTGACAATTGGTGAGTTAGAACCACGAACTTTTTCATTTAACTCTCCATTTGGAATGTGTAAGGCATGTAATGGGTTAGGTGTGAAGATGGAATTTGATGAATCTCTTGTAATTCCAGATAAGAGTAAGTCAATTTTAGATGGTGCAATTGTTCCTTGGAGTGGAAGATTTTCTGCATTTAGAAAACAAGCGTTAAGAGCAGTTGGTAAAAAATTCGGTTTTGATTTAATGACTCCTATTGAAAAAATATCCCCAAAACATCTTAAAATTATTTTACATGGTTCTAATGATTTAATTGATTTTAAATATCAATCCAAGTCTGGTGATTCATCATGGCAATACACTGATGCCTTTGAAGGAGTACTTGTCAATCTTCAGCGGTCTTTTATGGAAACAGATTCTGAATCTAAACGTGAATGGCTAAAACAATTCATGCGTGATACTCCTTGCACTTCATGTAATGGAAAAAAATTAAAACCAGAATCGCTTGCAGTAAAAATCAATGATAAGGGAATAATGGATGTATGTGATTTATCAATAGATCACTGTTATGATTTTTTTTCTACATTGAAATTAACTGAGAATGAACAATACATTGCAAAAGATGTATTAAAGGAAATTAAAGAACGATTAGAATTTCTTATGAATGTGGGATTGAACTATCTTACTTTGAATAGATTAAGCTCAACACTATCTGGCGGAGAATCTCAGCGAATTAGACTGGCAACTCAAATTGGTTCTAATCTTACTGGTGTTTTGTATGTGCTTGATGAACCAACAATTGGATTACATCAACGTGATAATGAGCGTCTCATTAAAACGCTAACAAAGCTACGAGATTTAGGAAATACAGTCATTGTTGTAGAGCATGACGAAGAAATAATGCGAAATTCAGATTGGATTATAGATTTGGGTCCTGGGGCAGGAGTTCATGGTGGTAACGTAGTATTTGAGGGAACTGTGAAACAAATCCTTCATAATAAAAACTCTGTAACTGGAGAATATCTAAAAAATAATTCTCTTATAAAACTAGATGAAAAAATTCGTAATCGTTCTGGAACTCTGATAATTAAAGGAGCATCAGAAAATAACTTGAAAAATATCGATGTTGAAATTCCTCTTGGTTTGTTTGTTTCAGTAACGGGTGTTTCTGGTTCTGGAAAATCTACATTGATAAATGATATCTTATTAAAATCACTTGAAAATCATTTTTATAAATCAAATATAAAGTCGGGATCTCATAGTGAAATTTCAGGTATTAAATATATTGATAAAGTTATAGCGATTGATCAATCGCCAATTGGTAGGACTCCACGTTCTAATCCTGCAACTTACATCGGGGCATTTACTCCTATTAGAGAACTATATGCAAATACTGAATTATCAAAGGAAAGAGGATATTCATTAGGACAATTTTCTTTTAACGTAGCTGATGGCAGATGTTTTGCATGTGAAGGAGATGGAGTAAAACAAATTGAGATGCAATTTTTATCTGATGTTTATGTAAAATGTGATGAATGTAAAGGAAAGCGATACAACTCTGAAACGCTTTCAGTTTTGTATAAAGGAAAAAATATTTCTGATGTTTTGAATATGACAGTATATGAAGCCCTACAATTTTTTGAAAATATTCCTTCAATTAAAAGAAAATTACAAACCGTTTATGATGTTGGATTGGGATACATAAAATTAGGACAATCCTCAACTACATTGTCAGGCGGAGAAGCACAAAGAGTAAAACTTGCATCTGAATTATCAAAAAGAGGAACTGGAAAAACATTTTACATTCTTGATGAGCCTACTACAGGATTACATTTTGCTGATGTTCAAAAACTTCTTGATGTTCTAAACAGGCTGGTGAATTTAGGAAACACTGTGTTGGTAATTGAGCATAATTTGGATGTAGTCAAAAATTCTGATTGGTTAATCGATTTGGGTCCTGAAGGTGGTGATGAAGGTGGAAAGATTGTAACTGTTGGAACTCCAGAACAAGTTTCAAAGGCCCCTGGAAGTTATACCGGAAAATATCTTAAAAAATTACTCAAATGATGACTAGATCATGACTTTTGATATCGCCAAAATTCGCATTCCGTCTAATCCTGGTATTTACTTGATGAAAGATTCTAATGAAAAAATCATCTATATTGGTAAAGCGAAGAATCTAAAAAATAGAGTAAAATCATATTTTCTAAAAAATCAAAATTATAAAACACAAAAACTTGTAGAAAATATTTCTGATATTGAATTTGTATTAACTGATAATGAAAGTGAAGCATTTCTTTTAGAATCTAACATGATAAAAAAATACAGACCAAAATTTAACATTGAATTAAAAGATCAACAGCGATATACCTACCTTAGAATTTCAGATGAAAAATATCCTCGATTACTAGTTGCACGAAGAACTCGTAGTGGAAAGTTTCTTGGTGGTGGTAAGATCTTTGGACCCTTTATGCAAGGAAGTTCTAAACTACTTACAATTGGTACACTGCGAAAAGCATTTCAAATTAGAATCTGTAAACAATTACCAAAAAAAGTATGTCTTGAGTATCATCTTGGTAACTGTGAAGGTCCATGTGAGTTTAATGATGCTCAGGAAAAATATGCCGATCATGTATCTGCATTAGAAGAAGTTCTAAAAGGAAAAAATCAAACTCAGATCTTTACGGAAAAATTAAAAGAAGAGATGTCTCAGGCTGCTGCTTCCCAACAATTTGAGCGTGCAAAAGATATTCGAGATACTCTGATTAGATTGGGTAGTCTTCAAACAAAACAAAAAATGGAATATATTGAAAATTCAGATGAAGAATATTTTGGAATTGTTTATAAAGATCAAACTGTGACTGTGATGAATTTTAGAATGATTAATGGAGTAATGCGTGATAGTGACAAGTTCTTCTTTGATCTTGTTGGTGATAATGATTTTTCAAATTTTCTATTTCAATATTACACAGTGCATAAAATTCCGAAATTTATCTATGTGAATGATCTTCCTAAAAACAAAACACTCTTAGAATCTCTTCTCTTAAAGCAAGCTGGTTTTTCAGTTAAAATTATCTGTCCGAAACGTGGTAAAAAAAAGAACATCATTGATTTGATTTTGAAAAATATCTCTTTAATTCATTCTAAAGGAGGTAATTTAGGTCTCTTTGAATTAAAAGAAATCTTACATCTCTCTACAATTCCAAATATTATAGAATGTTTTGATATTTCAAATCATGGTGATGAATTTGCTGTTGGTTCAATGGCTAGATTTGTAGATGGTAAACCTGATAAATCTGGCTATAGAAAATTTAGAATTAAAACAGTTTCTGGGAGAGATGATTTTGCAATGATTGGTGAAGTAATCAAACGAAGATATCTTCGATCACTTGAGGAAAATTATCAGTTACCTGATTTAATTTTAATTGATGGTGGAAAGGGTCAACTAAATGCTGCGTTAAAGTCATTACAATCACTTGGTTTGAATCTTGATTGTATTTCGCTTGCTAAAGAAAATGAAGAGGTTCATGTACCAAATCAAAAAAATTCTATTGTTATTTCAAAAGATAAACCGTCATTGAAAATTTTACAACACATCCGAGATGAAACTCATAGATTTGGTGTTGCATATAATAGAGCAATACGTAAAAATAAAATAAAATAAGAAAAAAGGAAAATATTTTTGTTTAGTTGACTATAACTTTTCCAACCATCCATGGGTGTACCATGCAGAAGTAATCATAGGATCCTGCGCTATCAAAAGTATGTGAATATTTTGCTTTTCCCATGACTAGGCTACTGTCAAATACTCCTGATGGGCCATCAGCTGGACTACCACCTGTTACTGTGTGTGCAGCTGTATCTACATTGTCCCATTCTACAGTATCACCTACACTGATTGTAACTGATGCTGGAGTATAACACTCATTTGTTGTTTCGCAACCTGGAGATGAAGTTCCAGCTGGAATTGTTACACTAACTGTTTTTGGTTCAGATGTTTCAACTGGTTTAGTTTCAACTGGTTTAGTTTCAACTGGTGCAGCTGGTTTATCTTCCATCTTTACCTCTTCTTTAAGCTCTGTAGTTTTTTCTGTTGTCTCCGCAGCGCTTTTTACCTTTTCTGCAATGCTTGCCATTGGATCAACTTGTGTCTTTGGTTCAGTATTTGCAATTACTGGGGCTTTAGCAACTGGAGCGATATCTTGCGCATATCCGCCATATGCGGCAAAACCTACACCTACAGCTACAATTGCAATAGAAAATACAATTGCTGCTTTGTCTATGTTTGCCATAATTGATCACATGATTTTTTCAAGCTAAATAAATCTAATCTTTGTTTCTACGTTCATATTTTGAAATAATTACAATATTTTAGATGTATTCTATTTTTTAACTATTTTTAATTTATGCACATTTCTTACTTTCTTCAAAAAATTACATAAATCTAAAACATACGATGAAAATTTCACATGATCGCTTTAATTGATTTAAACTATGGTCAATCATATTGAACAAGTATTTCTTTTATGATTTGATACCTTATCATAAATTAATAATGCGATGGAGCTGTCACCAAGTAACTCACGTTTTTGGTCTTAAGCACCTTTGCATTATGTTTTTTTAGCAGCCAAATTTTTCTCAGATGTAACTAAATCATATTTTATTTTTAATTTTCTCTGTTCAATTAATTGTCTGATAAAAAAAGTTCTTTTTTCAATGAATTTGTCATCACTTTTTTGATTTGAAAATAAATGCTCAAACACTGTTTTATCGTCAGTTGTTATTATTACAATATCTTCATTTTTAATGATAAATGTACCAATCCCCCAAAATATCCCAATATGCAATCCAATGTATTTTGATTGTTGATCTGTTACTTTATCCAAGTAAATTTCTGCATGTTCTCTTTTTTGCTCAACAATAGAATTATCTGTTTGAATAACCCATGATATGCTCTTTGAATTACCATCAAAAAATAAAATATGCTCCAATTGTCAACCAAAAAGTGGTTTTTTGTCTATATATTTTGAATCCCGCCCTTATGATCAAAGATTCAAAGATTAACATATGTTAGAGTCACACAC